>JABAOF010023538.1_pt2 | contig 17207 bp, 14 predicted proteins | sample 7062171 | NCBI WGS metagenome assembly JABAOF01 (sample SAMN14538628, study PRJNA623070) | marine sediment metagenome | biome: marine biome [ENVO:00000428]; feature: marine pelagic biome [ENVO:01000023]; material: deep marine sediment [ENVO:00002113] | place: India: Gulf of Khambhat ...
CCAGGAATGGGTTTAATTTCAGCTACTTGTGCAATCATACAGTTGATTTCTCAGGAAACTTTAGAATTTTAAGCCTTGAGATCTTAATACGTGCGATCAACTTTGGTGTGAATTTCATAAATTAGTTTTGGCACGTGAAACGAGAAAGAGAGAGGTTGACAAATGGGTCGGATCTATGTTCCTGACGAGGACGAATTTCGTGCAGCAGATGTGGTGGTGATTGGGGGCGGGATTGTTGGCGTTGCAACAGCATTCTGGCTTTCAAAGGCACGACTCGATGTCGTCCTCGTGGAGATGCGGGAGGGACTTTCGACGCTGACGACGACGGCATCCGTGGAGTGTTTCCGGGCGCAGTTCACGGAACCGATCATGTCTTCCCTGGCGAAGGAGAGTATCGAGATGTTCGAGAATTTTGGGGATATCATCGGCATTTCGGGATATGACATCTCGATCCATCAACAAGGGTATCTTTTCATGACCGATGAGCCAGACATGGTGAAACATATTGAATCCGCTATTGCCCAGTATCATAAGCTGGGTTTGACCGATGCAGAATTTCTGAGTGGAGATGAGGTGCGTTCCCGATTTCCCTATGTCGCTCCATCTGTGGTCGCCGCCACCTTCCGTCAGCGCGATGGGTGGTTATCGACCCATGAGGTGACCCAAGGGTTTGCCAAAGGCTGCGATGCCAGATTCTTCACTGAGACCAGGGCGACCAAGATCCTCCTCGACGGTAAGGGAGTCTCCGGTGTGGAGACGAACCGGGGAAAGATCCAGACGAGAACGGTGGTTAACGCGGCGGGTCCCTTTGCCGGTGAAATTGGGCGCATGGCGGGAATCGATTTACCGATGGAACCGGTTAGACGACAAAAGGCCTTCGTCACGCCTTCTCCGAGGATACCCCAAGATGCGCCATTTACGGTGGATTTGGTGAACAACTCCTATTGGCGACCAGAGGTCGGAGGTGCCCTTCTGGGCTGGGTGGATCCAGATGAGCCCGTGAGCGAGCCCTCGGAGAATCTCAAGGTTGATTGGGATTTTCCCGCAATTGTGCTGGACAAGGTTATGCGGTTGAACCCTTTCTGGGAAGAAGTGGCTCAAGGGCTCAAGAAACGTGATGTCATGGTTTCAGCTGGCCAATACGTCTACACACCGGATGACCAACCGCTGATCGGGCCGGTGGAAGACGTTCCGGGATTCTATTTGAACTGTGGGTACTGGGCGGGTGTGATGCTTTCCCCTGCAGCCGGAAAGAGACTCGCCGACCTCGTCACTGGGAAGATCGATGAGAAGAACAATCCCTTACGCCTGAGCCGTTTTGAGGAGGGGATTATCAGGAAAGGGAAGAGCTTCTTACGTCACTGAGAGGGATCCTCGAGAAAGGAAAGGAGAGAAGTTCATGAGGGTGAACTACAGGGAGAATACGACTCCTCGCTATCAGTTGCTTTCAGACGATCAAATTGAGGAGATCCTGAGCGGGAGTTTTGAAGTCCTGGAGCGTGTCGGGGTGAAGATTTATGAAAAGGATGCGGTCCAACTCCTGAGAGAAGGGGGGGCGCACACCCGAGACGGCATCTTGGTGAAGATTCCCTCTTTCATGGTGAAAAGAGCCCTCGTCACGGTCCCAGGGAGAATCGTTCTGGCGAGTCGGAATGGCAAGCGGAATGTGGTCCTCGAGAAGGACCGGATCTATTTTGGGACCGGCTCGGACTGTCCTTTCTTTGTGGACCCTCGTTCAGGGAAACGCAGGGCAACTGTTTTTGATGACGTCGTCAATGCAGCCAAGGTGACAGATGCCCTTTCAAACATCGATTTCTTCATGTCCCTTGGTCTCGTATCCGACGTTCCTCGAAAGCCGTACGACCGTCATCAGTTTCTGGCAATGACAACGGGCACGGCGAAACCCCTGGTGATCACGGCTGTGGACGGTCAGGGGCTCACGGATCAACATGAAATGGCGTGCCTGATCGTCGGTGGGAAAGAGAACTTCCGCCAGAACCCGATCTTTGCCGTTTACCTGGAGCCGAGTTCTCCGCTGGTCCATTCGCGAGAAGCGGTGGAGAAGCTCATGATCGCTGCTGAGGAAGGCATTCCTGTTGTGTACGTGCCTGCTCCCAGTGCTGGGGGGACCGCTCCAGTAACCCTTGCCGGGGTGCTGGTTGAGGGACTCGCGGACACCCTCGCCGGTCTCGTCATTTCCCAGCTCAAGAGCCCAGGAGCACCGCTTATTATGGGAGGGGTTTTCACCACCCTGGATATGAGAACCACGGTTTTCTCCTACGGTGCCCCAGAGCTACTCCTCATGGATGCAGCACTCACGGATATCTCCAAGAAGCTCGGGATTCCGGTATTCTCAACAGCCGGGTGCAGTGATGCGAAAGAGCTAGACCAGCAGGCGGGTCTCGAGGCCGGCGTATCGATTCTGATGGCTGCTCAATCAGGGGCGAACCTCATCCACGATGTCGGGTATCTCGAGTCGGGATTGCTCGGATCTCTCGACATGCTGGTTCTCTCTGATGAGACGATTTCGATGGTGAAGCGCATCATGCGGGGGATTACCGTCAGTCCAGAGGCCCTTGCTGTGGAGGTCATTTCTCGAGTCGGTCCAGGAGGGCACTTTCTGGATGATGAGCACACCATTGCCCATTTCAAGGAGGAGATTTGGATCCCTGATCTTTTAGACCGGCGCAACCTCGAGGACTGGGAGAAGGGGGGGCGGAGGAACCTAGGCGATAGAGTTCGGGAGCGGGTGCACGAGATCCTCAAGGATCACGAACCGCCACCGTTGGAGGAGAAATTGGTCAAGGAGCTCAAAGCGATCATTGCCAGGGCAGATGAGAAATATGCCTAGAAGCGAGATCAAAGCAGTTGGCCTCCGATCCATTAAGACACCGATTTTTCTTACCATGGGTGAAATGGTGGTTAGGTGAGATCGCCGAAAAAGGAAGCTCCGAGTGCGAATCAAGATTTTTTCGGAAACGATTCTTAGCGAAGCGGAACGGACACAAATCCAACTGTCTGAGCCCGAAGGGCNNAGCTGAGCTTTAGAATTGTCGAAAAAAGGTTCTGAGCAGCGAGGAGCGATCTTTTTTGGTGATCGGTGCAGAACCTGTTGACCGAAGAATGGAGGTAGATTCAATGGCCAGATTTACCCATATGATTTCGGCCATCGATACCCACACAGCAGGGGAACCTACCCGGATTATCCTGAGCGGTTTGCCGCCCATACCGGGGAACACCATGGCCGAGAAGAAACGCCATATGATCGAACACCTGGACCATTTCCGAACGCTCCTGATGGAGGAGCCTCGGGGACATATGGACATGTTCGGCGCCGTTCTCACGCCGCCCACAACCGATCGGGGCCAGTACGGCATCATTTTCATGGACAACGGTGGCTATCTCGACATGTGCGGACATGGAACGATCGGCATCGCCACGACACTGATTGAGATGGGGATGGTTGTAGCGGAGGAGCCGGAAACCGTGGTGGCGTTTGATACACCGGCTGGATTGGTTGAGGGTCGGGCCAGGGTGGAGCGGGACCGAGTGGTCGAAGTATCTGTCTCCAATGTCGCTTCTTTTCTCTATGCCCGTGATATCGAGCTCGAACTTCCGGAGATTGGGAAAATCACCATCGATGTCTCGTTTGGGGGGAATTTCTTCGCCATGACGCCTGCAAGCCAGCTCGGTGTTTCAGTTGATCCCAGGAATATGTCAAGTTTGATTCACCTGGGCATGATGGTGAAGGGGGCTGTCAACGAGACGGTCGACATACAGCATCCAACCGAAAGACACATTACGACAGTTGAACTCACCGAGATTTATGACAAACCTGACGCGACGAAACCCTATTCAAAGAACGCGGTCATCTTCGGCGATGGCCAGGTGGACCGTTCGCCCTGTGGCACGGGAACCTCGGCTGCCATGGCAATGCTCCATGGTCGCGGCAAACTCTCTTTGGGTGAGGAATTCATCAACGAGAGTGTGATCGGTACCCGTTTCAAGGGGAAGCTCGTGAGGGAGAGCCGGGTAGGGGATTTTACCGCAGTCGATCCCATCATAACGGGAGAGGCCTATATTACGGGGATTCAACAATTTGTCGCTGATCCAAATGATCCGGTCAAATACGGATTCGTCGTGGGGCGTTGAGGCCCAGCCTGTAAGGGTCGTTTTCTCCTGATGGAGATCTTTGAATCGGAGGAGGGCTAAGGGGAACCATCAGGAAACCGTGGAACGGATTAGGCGAGTTCAGAAAAGGCCGAGGGTGAATATGGCCAGACCCAAAAACAAAGGACAACAATAAGCTCGATAGGGCTCGACAAAATGAAAGGCAGATTCTTAGCGATCAGTCTCATAATAGGGGTCTTTGGAGGGGTTGCTTTGATCACAGTGGGCTGCAAGCAGGCGACCGGCGGAGGCTGGATCCCGGTTCACTATGACTGGTCAAAGGGATTCCCCCCTACCTATTCTGATGACCTGTTAGGCAAAGCGACATTCGACTTCCAGATGAGATGCGAGACAGTCGATGGACGAGCCGCATTTACTGCAGAGGTCCAATATAATGACCAATACAACAACATCGAGTTTCACGCTACAGGCCACACAGACTATTCCCGAAGCTGCGAAGACTTGGATGACGTGGCCGAGCTTTTTGATGCCATGAACAGGTTCAAACTCTCAGGGACTTACAGGCCTCAACCCAGAGGTAAGGAAGGGAGGCTTACCCTGTATGTGGTTGATGATGGCGAGCCTGGCATAGCAGATCCGGTAGATTATTTCCATATCAGGCTTTACGGAGGCCAGTATGGGTATTACATGAATGAAGGCCGTCTGAACGGTGGCAACATGCAAATCCATGTCGAATAGCTTCCATTGATTGCAAACCGAAGGTTCTTTCACATTTTCCTCTGCATCCATTCGATTCAGCAAAAAGCGCATTCCCACTCACGCTGGAATATCAAATGCAAGGAGAGGAGAATGCGCTTCCACAGAGATGAGCTTCAAAAAAGGTCACATCACTCAGTCCCCAACTTTACCGGTTACCCAATATCGGGTAAGCCCCGGATACTTTTTGACGAACTTCATTGCTGCGGTTGCATCATCGGTTTCATAGAGGTCAACCAGCTCGTCTACCTTTTCAATTGGGAGATAGAAGCGGGTGAGGAACATGCTGACCTTATTGGGGAAGACCTCCAGGAAATCCCGCCGGGCGATCTTATGGGCTCTTTCCTCTGCGCCAAGGATTTTCTTCGGCTCCGCTATGTACCGGATGTCGAACCGAGCGAACGCAAAGTGGGGTCTCCACAGGGTAACCACAGTCCACTCCTTTCGGTCCATAGCTCGTTTCAGAGCAGCCATCATAGCATAATCACTGCCCTCAACGAGCTTCCACTCTTTCAGTTCCGGATACTCTTTCATCATAAGTGCCGAGTGCTGCATCAGCCCGGAACCGGGATCGATCCCGATGATCTTGCCACCGGACTTCTCACGAACCTCTTTTTTACCCATATCCGTCACTGAGTTGAAAACGTCCTTAGGAATGTAGTTCGGAACAGCCCATCCCAAGCTGGCGTCCTCGTAGAGAAGGCCGAAATCGCAAACCTTGCTTGCTATCTTGTCCCAGTAGGCTTCATGGGTCAGGGGAAGCCAGGCTTCGATGAATAGATCCAGATCCTTGTTTGCAATGGCTGTATACGCAACACCGATATCTGGATTTGTTACTTCAACAGGCTGGCCGATCTCCTTTTCCAATAAATATTCAATCACACTCCCGATGGCCAATGCCTCAGACCAGGCAACAACTCCAAATTTAAGCGTCTTTTTCTCTTGGCTGATCGCAGGAGTTGTCGCAAATGCAAGGACCAAGACTGTTAATAGCACAAATGCTCCCAACGACTTTACCTTTGTCCTCAACATTGTTCTACCTCCTTTCAGGTTATGGGTTCGAAGTTAGGTCCCTATGACCTAACCCTGAGAATTTGTGGACATCACTCATGGCCTGCGTATCACCCCCTTCCTATTTGGCTTGCCTAGTCCCGCCTTGGCTCACTTCCGCTGGCCAATCGTTCTGGTAGCCCGGTCCAAAATGATGGCCACGAAGACGACGGCGATTCCGGCGACAAAACCCTTGCCTACGAGCATCCGCTGAATACTGCGGACCACTTCGCTGCCCAAGCCACCGGCTCCGATCAGGGCGGCGATGACCACCATGGACAAGGAAAGCATGATGGTTTGGTTCACTCCGGCCATGATCGCGGGGCGGGCTACTGGTAGTTCGACCTTAACCAAGAGTTGTGCGTTAGTACAACCAAAGGCTTCACCGGCCTCCACCAATTCATCGGGAACTTCCCGAATCCCCAGGTTGGTTAACCGGACAGCCGGGGCGACGGCGAATATGACCGTGGCTATTACTCCAGGCGCCGGCCCTAACCCGAACAAAATGACTGCCGGTATCAAATACACGAACACAGGCAGCGTCTGCATAAAATCGAGGATCGGTCGGATGATGTTGTCCGCCATATCGGATTTTCCAGACAAAATGCCGGTTGGAATTCCAAAAAGTAGGGCGATAAATGCTGCAGTGAGGGTGAGCGAAAAAGTCTCCAAGGTCTGGGACCACAATCCCAGGTTCGCAACAAACCAGAGGCTGGCAAAACCGAATATTCCGGTCCAAATACTTCCGACCCACCAAAGATAGGGGATAATTAGGATTGCCAACAAAGGCAGGGCGACTGATGGGCCTCCTGTGGGGAGGGCATAGATCGGGATGAATTGGAGAGCCCTGAGAAGGGCAGCATTGACACTATTGATGATCACCATGACCGTATCGAAGAAACCCATGAAGGTGATGGCAAGCCAACCAATGGCTACATCAATCCAGTAATCGAGCGGGATTAGCGCTCTCGTTCCGATTTTCTCGAAGAGCTCGGCCCCGTATTCCTGGGAGAAGCCCGGCGAGCTGAAAGCCACGACCGGCAAAATTATCCCCATCACATATATGAGAATCCGAGGTGTTTTCAAATTGCCACCACCCTTAGCACTCATCCTCCTCCTCCTCCTCCCTCTTTCTATTTCTCTCTCTCTTTCTCTTTTTCTTTCCTTCCCTTCTCCAATATGCCTTGGAGGATCTCTCGTTCGGTGATAACCCCCCTAAATTCCCCGCGATTGGAAACGATGATAACCATGTTATCCGAGGTGTTGAGCCGTGCTTTCATGATCTCTCGAAGGGTAGTATCTTCGACGGCAGCAATGATTACATCTCGGCGGCTGACCCCCTCGGGCTTCTCTCCGAGTTGTTTGATCGGCAAGGTCTTTTGTTCCCGGACAGCCTTTATCGGCCGACCGTCCTTATCCAAACAATAGATGATGTTGCTGTCCTTCGCTCGCAGCGCGCGTTCGATTCCGCTAATCTTCATGTCCACATCAATGAATCGATCCGGGTCGCTGGAGACCGTTTTGGCGATGGTTCCCGCGGTCAGCACTCCAGTCGGATCGGCGTGTTCCACGAAGTTCGCGACATATTCAGTCCGGGGGTTCACGATGATTTCCTCCGGAGTCCCCGATTGAATGATCCGTCCAGCTTCCATGATTGCTATTTTGTCCCCAATCTTCAGTGCCTCGTCGAGGTCGTGGGTAACAAACAGGATTGTCCGGCGGACCTTTTCCTGGAGTTTGAGCAGCTCATCCTGCATATGAACCTTGATCAGCGGATCGAGGGCGCTAAACGGCTCGTCCATAAGGAGAACCTCGGCCTCGGTGGCCAAAGAGCGAGCCAGTCCCACCCGCTGTTGCATCCCCCCTGACAATTGAGAGGGCAAGGAATTGGCCCAAGCCTCCAGGCCTACCAATTCCAGAACTGCTCTGGCTTTCCCAAGACGTTCCTTTTTATCCACCCCTTGGACTTCCAGTCCCAGGGTAACATTGGCGATAACAGTTCGGTGGGGGAGAAGAGCGAAACGCTGGAAGACCATACTCATCCGCTTTTCCCGAACCAGACGGAGTTCTTTTCGGGGCAAGGCGGTGATCTCGATCTCTCTGCCATTGGATTCTAGATAGATCCTGCCCGATGTGGGCTCCACCAACCGATTAACACAGCGCAGTAATGTGGACTTACCGCTGCCAGAGAGTCCCATGATCACGAACAGTTCGCCCGACTCAAGCTGAAAGCTCACATCCTGGACTCCAACCACCTGACCCGTCTCGGCCTGGACATCCTCCTTGGTCTTTCCTTTCTCAAGGAGCTTTATTGCTATTTCGGGCCTCTCGCCGAAAATCTTATAGATGTTCTGAGCACGAATCGCCGCCATTCTTTGTCCCCTATCTGTGATTCCTTACGGGCACGAAAGGGGCCTCCTCCAGGCTATTTTTGGCCTCTCATAGGCAAATGGTCGTCCCTCTGGCCCTGTTGCTGTTTTAGAATATCAGTTTTGGTCATGTCAAGTTTTTTGTCCAGCGAGAGAATGTGCCGAGACTTCTCCAAGGCATCGAGACTGAGAGAACTACTTCGGCAGGACCAGGGCACCAAAGGGCATGGCGGCAATCGAAGCGCTTTTTCCATAGCAGTTCAGGGCGTCGTCAAAGGCCTTCTGGACAGGGGAGGCATGGTCGAGATGGACTTCTTTGAGTTCCTCCTTCGTCATATTATTCGTGACGGTAATGATTCGGCAGCCCTTTTCGTGAATCAACCAGGAGAATGCATGGAGGACGCAACTCTTTTCGCCCCCGATTTCCATCCTCTCCGTGAGGTCTCGGAGCTTAGCCGGGGTGGGCATCTGACGCATCCAGTCGCGGAATTCCTCGTGTTCGAACCCCTCGTAAATCCCTTCCCGGCATTCGTTGGCCATGATGAGGGTCCCACCTTCTTTGAGATAGCGATCGACTTCACCGCAGACGCGTGACCCCCCCTGGAAAAGGCTCACCTCGAAGTTCACCTCGCCGACACCTGTGACGAGGACATCGACCTGTTGAGGGACTTTGACTTCCACATAGGGCAGTAATTTCTCAATTGCGGCCCGGTGGACAGACACATGTTCGCCCGCCCAAACCGCGATAGGGTTATTTCTGGTATCGAGAACGGTGTTAATCACCATGTCGATTCCGCTTTTTGTGGCGGCTTCTTCGATGTCTGTACGAACGATGTTCTGCGGCGGCATTATCCCGAGAAGTGAACCACATTCAAGGTCCGCCAGGATTCCGGTAAAGCGTTTGTGGTTTTCATAAATGGTTTGGCGGCTCGCCACCCCTGGGAGGACGATCTTTCCTCCTCCAGACCAGCCTGCCAACATGCATGGAGTGACGTTGCCGGTTCCGATTCTGATATCCGCTTCAGCAAATCGACAGTGGACTTCGACGGGAGTCCCAAATGAGGTTTCCCCCATAAAGACCATGGCATCTGCATTGTCGGGCTCGCTGTTGATGACTTCCACCCGATCCGCCACAGCCTTACCAACATTCTGGCGGATCGCTTCGGCGCTGTCTGGGGCATGCATGCCGACACCGACGATAATGGTCATGTCCTTGTCTCTCACCCCGAGGGTGTTGAGTGTATCGAGTAATATTGGGACGATCATGTGATTTGGTGTTGGGCGAGTGCGGTCGGTGATGACAATGCAGGCTTTGGCACCCGGTTTGGCGTTGTTCACGATACCACAGGTCTCGAAGGCTTCATGAATCGACCGTTTGAGTTCTGCTTCAGGATCCTGAAGGACGGGCATCTGTTTAGGTAAAAAAGATCCGAGGAACTGGTCCCTTGGGACGATCACCTGCTGCATTTCACTCCCGAGCGGGACATCTATGGCGATTTTCTTATCGGCCATGCCTTCTCCCTACTCAGGCGAGGAGGGCTATTGCTTGTTCCCGCCTGAGTGTTCGCAGGTGCGTTAATAGAGCACACCACAGGGAGAATGTCAAGAAAACAAACTGAGTTATGGGTAATCGTGATTCGCTCCTCTTTTTCGCGATGAGAGCCGAATTTATCTATGTACAGGCTTCGTTTCCTATGGTAGAAACTGAAGGATATTTTATGCTTGAGTTTTGAAAACGTCTGTGATAAATCTGGATCAATGATTGATTGGTTCCTATATTAAACAATTCAACATTACCTGTCAACGGTTTTTTTCAGCCCATCAAATGGCTCGGAGAATAGATCCGAATGTGTCCCTTCTGGTCTGAGTCCCCAGGTTCTCCGAGGTCTTGATCCGAGGGGGTGGTGTGGAGGATGGCTGACGAGGGTGCTCTATTCAATAAGGTTCAGCTGACTCGAAGTTACGAGGAAGTGGCAAGGCAGATTCAGCAGGCCATAATCGACCGGCGCCTGAAGCCCGGGGAAAAGCTTCCTTCTCAAAAAGAACTCATGGAGATGTTCCAGGTGAGCAAGTTCACCATCATGGGGGCCCTTCGCCTCCTGGAGCAGTGGGGTCTCGTGTACACCAAGTATGGGGCTACAGGCGGCACCTTTGTCTCTGAAAGCAATACAGCGGCTTTCAGCGAATCGCTTAGGCTGCTGGTGAGCATGCGGCGGGTGACGTTGGAGGAACTCGCGGAACTACGACTCACCATCGAAGGTCGGGCAGCCTATTGGGCAGCGAAACGGCGGAACCGACGAGATATCAAAAAGATGGAAGAGATCCTCGATAGAATGGGTCAGCTTTTGGCCCTGAATCGAACGATGGAAGAAATCATTCCCCTCGACATGGCCTTTCATCTTGCCATTGGTGAGGCTTCTCATAACGGCCTCTTCCTGGCGATCATGGAGGCCATTCATGCGTGCTTCTTGGAGCAGGCTTTCTCCTTTATCCCCCACGGAAAGGAGAAGGCGGATTACAATGACCTGTCCGCGGTTCTCCGGGCGATCAAGAGTAGGGACGCGAAAGTGGCGAGAAAAGTCGTGCGGGATCATATCGTCCGTTTTAATAGACTGATCGTTCGTGGTTTTCAGGAAAAACATCCAAGAGACGATGCCCTTTTGGGGGATCCATCTCGGGAAAAGGAGGTCGGGGATGCGAGCGAATCTTGAGGTCAGTGGAGCGACGCAGTTTGCTGTCCTTTCGGAAGACCAGGCCGAGTCTATCTTCCTGGGTTTCCTGGAGGTTCTGCAGCGAACTGGGGTTCTTGTTCATCACAAAGAGGCCCTGTCGGTACTCAAGAAGGCAGGAGCCATGGTGGATGGAGACCGAGTCTATATTCCGCCCGGTCTGGTCCAAGACGCCCTCTCCGCAGCCCCCCGGGAGACCGTGATCTATCACTGGGATGGCTCGGGGGTACTTCGTCTCCAAAAAAACGAGGTTAACTTCGGGCCCGGCCCGACTTGTCCCAACTTTATCGATCCTGAGACCGAGGAGCGACGGTCTTACAAAAGAAAAGATGCAACGAGTGTAGCTCGGGTTTGCGATGCCTTACCCAATATCGGGTTTGTCGAATCCCTCGGGAGTATCAGTGATGTGACCCCTTCGCTGGCTGATGTTTACGAGTTTGCGGACATGATCACCAACACGGCGAAGCCCATCGTCGCGTGGTCTTTCGGTCGGGAAACCTGCCGGGATATTCACAAGATCGGTGTCGTCATGGCTGGGGGTGAGGAACAGTTCAGGCGAAGACCCAATTACATTTTCTACTGTGAGCCTCTGTCACCGTTGACCAGCAGCTTTGAGGCCATGGACAAAATGCTTTACTGCGCTGAAAATCGTATCCCCGTTGTCTACACGCCGTGCTGCATTGCCGGCGGAACGGCTCCTGCGACTTTTGCCGGAGTTCTCATCAATGCCATGGCAGAGTCTCTTCACGGTCTGGTTGTCGCTCAATTGAAAAATAAGGGAACTCCATTTATCATGGGAGGTGTCGTATCGATTATGGATATGCAGCATTCTGTCCTCTCCTATGGCGCTCCTGAACTGGGTCTTCTCAGCGCTGGCCTGACAGATATGTCCAAGTACGTGGGCTTACCGATTTGGTCGACTGGCGGGTGCACGGATGCCAAGGTCATGGATCCGCAGGCGGCAGCAGAGGCCGCTCTGTCCGTCCATTCGGCGATGCTGAGCGGTGCCAACCTGGTCCACGATGTTGGGTATACGGAATCAGCCATGACCGGGTCCCTTTTTCAGCTGGTCATGAGTGACGAGATTATTGGGATGAGCCGTCGGATCTGCCAGGGGATCGAAGTGAATGAAGAGACCCTGGCCGTTGATGTGATCGATCGCGTGGGTCCGGGGGGCAATTTTCTCTCTGATGACCACACGCTCGTGCATTACAAGAAGGAGCAATGGCAACCGTTTCTGATGGATCGGTGGAACTACGAGGCCTGGGTTACACAGGGAGAGAAAACCTATGAGCAACGCGTGAAGGAGAGAACCCGGGAAATTCTCGCCACCCACAAAGGTCCACAAGTGTCTGACGCGGCGAAGAGAAAGATCGAAAACATTCTGAAGGCCGCCGAACAGAGAGAGAAGAAAAAGACGAAAAAACATTAAGGAGGTAAAGGGTCATGTCAGAACTCTACGGGAAAATGTCAGAGGTGTTGATTGCCGGTAACATCGAGGAAATTCAAAAGTTAACCCAACAGGCCTTGGACGAGGGCAACAAGGCGAACGAAATTCTTGGGAAGGGACTGCTCCCTGGAATGGACATCGTTGGCCAGCGATTTAAGGCCTGTGAAATGTTTATCCCAGAAGTCCTTCGTTCAGCAAAAACGATGCACGCCGCCATGGATATTCTCCGGCCGCTCCTCTCGGAGGCGGAGGCGGCTGGTGCGGGAACGGTCGTTATCGGCACGGTCGAGGGAGACCTCCATGACATCGGCAAGAATCTGGTGGCGATGATGCTCGAAGGGGCAGGATTCAAGGTCGTTGATCTCGGAACCGATGTCAAGCCTCAGCAATTTGTGGAAGCTGCCAAAGAGCACAAACCCAGAATTCTCGGGATGTCCGCCCTATTGACGACCACTATGCCCAAAATGGGCGACACGGTCATTGCCCTTAAAGAAGCCGGTATTCGTGACCAGATCAAAGTCATGGCAGGTGGCGCCCCGGTCACACAAGACTTTGTGGAGGAAATTGGAGGTGACGCATACGGATCCAATGCCACGGCAGCCGTGGAGAAGGCCAAGGCTTTGGTCGTCAAGTAACCGAAGACAGGGAGGGCAGACTGGGGATGGAAGATTCTCAGTATCTGGGCGCTTCGATACCCCGATAGGAGGAGAATCATGCGAGTAAACCTGACGGATCAAAGGGGTCCGAGATTTCGGGTGCTCTCCGAGGATCAGATCGAGATGATCTACGGGGCGGCCCTTGAAGTCCTGGCGAGGACGGGGAGCCGGGTGTTCCATGAGGAGGCCTTGGATTTGCTCAAAGAGAGTGATGCCGTTGTGACCGATGGAAACCTTGTGAGACTTCCCGCCTCCATGGTTGAACGGGCGCGAAGGGACTGTCCGCAAAAGATCACGATCGCGGGTCGAGATGGGAAGAGAACCCTCCATCTGGAAAAGGATGAGGTGAATTTTGGAACGGGATCTGACTGTCCTTTCATTTATGACAGGAAGACAGGCGAGCGGAGACGGTACACCTTCAACGATGTGACCGAAGCCGCGAGAATCGTAGACTTTCTTCCGAATTTCGATTTCTTCATGTCTCACGGTCTGGTTTCGAACGTGCCGAATCCAAAGGCCTATGATCGTCATCAGTTCATGGCCATGGTGACCAACACGACAAAACCGCTTATCCTGACTGCTGTTGACGGAGAGGGGCTCCGAGACCTGTATGAGATGGCGTGCCTCATCCGGGGGGGTGAGGAGGAATTTCGGATTAACCCGATGTTTATTATATACATCGAGCCGGTTTCTCCGCTCTATCACGGTAAAGAGGCGGTTGAAAAGCTCCTTTTCGCGGCAGATAGAGGCGTACCTGCGATGTACACCCCGTGCCCAAGTGCGGGAGCCACCGCACCGGCTACTGTTGCGGGGATGCTGGTCCAGGATCTTGCCGAGACCCTGTTCGGTCTGGTCCTGTCTCACCTCAAAAAGCCGGGGATGCCCCTCATTATGGGAGGGGTTCAGACCATCATGGATATGATGACATCGACTTACTCATATGGGGCTCCAGAGCTCTCGCTTGCTTCCGCGGCCAGTACTGATATTTCGAAATGGCTCGGACTGCCGATGTTTTCAACCGGGGGGTGCAGCGATGCCAAAGTCGTTGATGAGCAGGCGGCGGCTGAAGCGACCCTCTCCCTGTATACGGCCATGCTCTCAGGTGCGAGTTTGATCCACGACGTGGGCTATTTGGATAGCGGTCTCAACGGTTCCCTTCAGATGCTCGTTCTGTGCGATGAGATTATCGATATGGTGAAGCATGTTGGCAAGGGGATCCGTGTCGATGCAGATCATCTCGCTCTCGATGTAATCGATCGGGTCGGTCCGGGAGGCCAGTTCTTGACCGAGGATCACACCATGGAACACTATCGGACAGGCTTCTGGTTCCCCCGGTTGCTGGACCGGAGCAATTATGAAAACTGGGCTGGTGGAGGGAAGAAGAGACTCAACGAGCGGCTTGAAGAGAAGATGAACCATATTCTGGAGACCCATCGCCCAGAGCCAATCGATGAGGGGGTCAGAAAGGAAGTGAAGAAGATCGTCCAAAGGGCGGATGAGAAGGCTTCCTGATCACCATCGGGACGAGTTCATGCGAAGAGAGGGCGGGGCCTCGGCAGGAGCCCCGCCTTTCGATAGAACGGGTTTTGAAATTGGGCTATCCAGATGACAATCAATTTTCCGATAGATCCTCTGACGATTCTGTGATTCCCGTGGACTCGGTGTGTTTAGGATTTTTTGGGAATGAGATCAGGCGTTGAATATGGGGTCAAGGAAGAAACGAGAGAAGGGGGCTTATCGAGACGCTGCCTACATGATCGGCATCGATACGGGGGGGACCTATACAGATGGCGTGCTCCTCGAGTACCCGTCTCGGCAAGTCGTTGCGGCCAGCAAAAGCCTGACGACCCGTGAGGATCTCACGGTTGGGATTACCGCGGCGCTCGAGGGCCTCAACGTTGATCACCCATCAAAGGTCAAGCTCGTTTGTATTTCGAGTACCCTTGCCACGAATTCGATTGCGGAAGGCAAAGGACGAAGCGTGGGGCTTCTCCTCATTGGCTATGACCGAGATCTGATACTCAGCTACGACCTCGAGTCGAAATTCCCTACCCCTTATTTTGCGTACTTCCGAGGAGGCCATACGGTCCAGGGAGAGGAGAAAGAGCCCCTAGATCGTGGAGCCATAAAGGCCTGGGTCAAGGAGAACCTGAGCCGGGTGGATGCCCTTGCGGTTTCTAGCTACTTCAGTCCGCTGAACACGACCCATGAAGAAGAGGCATTTGATAGCGTTCGAGAGGTCTCCTCTTTCCCTGTTGTTCTCGGTCACCAGCTATCGACAAAACTCGATTCCATCAAACGAGCCACCACGGCCTGCCTCAATGCCTCTCTCGTTGTCATCATGCAGGAATTTATCGAGGCCGTCAGAGAGTCCCTCAAAGCCCACCGGATTGAGGCGCCTTTGATGATCGTCAAAGGTGACGGCTCCTTGATGCCTTATGAGATGGCGGTGAAAAAGCCCGTTGAGACCATTCTCTCTGGGCCGGCTGCAAGTGCCATAGGGGGAAGGTTTCTCTCCAAGTACCGAGATGCTCTCGTCATCGATATTGGTGGGACCACTACGGACATCGCTGTGATCGAGAATTCGCAGATTGCGATCGCTGAAGAAGGAGCCCGGGTCGGGGAAATTGAGACAGCGGTGAAGGCCGCTCGCATTCGAACCATAGGCCTTGGCGGAGATAGCAGGATTTCCTTTGCTCTGGATGGGCGGTTGATCGTTGGACCCAGCCGGGTTGTTCCTCTATCATACCTGGCCGCGAAATTCCCTCGGGTGGAGAGAGAAATACTTGAGCTGAAGAGCAAACCGCTTCTGGACTGGAAACAAACCGATCTGGAGTACTGGTTTTTGCACAAGAACCGCTCTGATAGCGGGCCATATGTCCGCACATCCCTTCATCGCGACTTGCTCGAACTTCTGAGTGAGGGCCCCCTATCGCTGTCAAGGCTTCTCGAGAAAATGCAATTCTACCATCCCCTGCAACTCGGCGCCGAAGGTTTGATTCGTCAAGGCCTCATTGAGCCGTCTACGCTGACGCCAACGGATCTGCTTCATGTGAGCGGCCAATTCACGGCGTGGAGCACAGAGGCTGCACGGACGGCTGTACATATTGCTTGCACGCTTTTTGAAAGGAGGAAGGAGAGCCTCGTCGATGAAGTCCTCGATCTCATGACAGCCAAGATCGTCGAGGAGGTTGTCGTTTTTCTGGCACAGAAAAAGGATAAGGGGCTCCCAGAAAAGGTTAGTGACACGTGGGGTAGGTGGTTCCTCCAGAATGCCTTGGGCAGAGAGAACCCATGCCTCGATGTGACCCTGACGAGTAGAATCCCCATCATCGCCATCGGCGCCCCGGCAGGAATATTTTTGAAAAAAGTGGCAGGCTTTTTGAAGACTCCCCTTTTTCTACCCTCCTATGCTCACGTGGCCAATGCTGTCGGAGCCGTGGCAGGTTCCGTGATGATCGTCAAAGAGGCTCTGATCTATACCCATGAGACCGAGCGGGTTCAGAGTTTCTTTGTTCAGGCCGAAGGGCAGAGGTCCGGGTTTGAAAAATCTGAGGACGCCCTAGACTATGCGAGAGAGTTCCTTGGAAACAGGGCACGCCTTGCCGCTCTTGAGGCGGGCGCGGTTGATCCACAGGTTATTGTCGATGTCTCCAGAGAAGGGGGAGCCTTCCGGGTGGTCGCCAAGGCCCTTGGAAATCCCAGATTGTCATGGTAATATCGCGCGTGAGCGGTGTTCCTCATCTCAGCGGGCTTCTTGCAGAAACCCTCTCTGCTTTTCCCAAACGCTTTTTTGTCATGGTGCCTCTCACAGGTGGAAACCCACCCGTTTGAAAAGGTTGAGCTGAACTCCGAAATAAATCTAAAAATCAGGGGGTACGTCATGCTTATTGTGGGTGAACGGATCAATGCGAGTCGCAAAAACATTAAGCCGGCCATTGAGAGCAAGGATACGACGCTTATCGTCAAAGAGGCCACGGATCAGGTCAATGCCGGGGCCCATTTGGTGGACGTCAATGCGGGTGTCTTTGTGAACAAAGAGGTCGAATATCTTCCCTGGCTCGTG
>JABAOF010016731.1_pt1 | contig 17206 bp, 17 predicted proteins | sample 7062171 | NCBI WGS metagenome assembly JABAOF01 (sample SAMN14538628, study PRJNA623070) | marine sediment metagenome | biome: marine biome [ENVO:00000428]; feature: marine pelagic biome [ENVO:01000023]; material: deep marine sediment [ENVO:00002113] | place: India: Gulf of Khambhat ...
ATATGCCCCTTGAATTCTCTGTATATTTGTGCTCCCTGCAGGCGCAAAGAGCATATCGCCTTTTCCCAGAAGTTTCTCTGCCCCAATTGAATCAAGTATAGTACGCGAATCGGTCTTACTGGCAACCTGGAATGCTATTCGATAGGGGAAATTTGCCTTGATGAGGCCGGTAATGACGTCAACACTCGGCCTTTGTGTCGCCATAATGAGATGTATGCCAACTGCTCTCGACATAGCTGCAAGCCGAACGACGGCATCCTCCACCTCTTTTTGCGATATTGCCATAAGATTGGCATATTCATCAACAATTATCACGATGTAGGGCATTTTATGGGACGCTTTCCGATTGTAAACGGTGATGTTTCTTGCATAATTTTCATCGAGTACTCTATATCTNNCCTGAGTGCCCTCGCAGCATCCCTTGGATCGGTAATTACCTCTGTAAGTAAATGGGGAATACCATTATATACCTTCAGCTCAACCATCTTGGGGTCCATCAACATCAACCGTACGTCTTCTGGCTCTTTTTGAAAAATAATGCTCATAATAAGCGAATTGACGCAAACACTTTTTCCAGCTCCCGTTGCTCCAGAAATGAGAAGATGGGGCATTGTTGTTAGGTCTGATGCAACCACTTCACCTGATATGTTTTTGCCGAGTATCAGCGGTAGTTCTCCTTTTGTTACTCCTTCCTCCAAAATGTCGCCAAGCGTAACTATCTCTCTCTCGTCATTTGGAATTTCAATACCTACAGCGGCTCTTCCGGGAATGGGTGCTTCGATCCTCACACCGTTGGCAGAGAGGCTCAAAGCTATATTGTTACTCAAGTTTTCTATTCTGCTGAGTTTTACGCCCGGTGCCGGCTGCAGCTCATAACGGGTAATTACAGGGCCCCTGATTATTCCAGTAACCTTTGCTTCGATACCAAACTCAAGCAAGGTTTTTTCAAGTTCTAGCGCTTTTCTTGCGGTCTCTCTCTCCCTCTCTCTTTTATTTACGGGAGTTGATTTTTTAAGATAGGAGCTAGCGGTGAAGGATTCATGAATCGGATCTTTTCGAACCTCTTCACTCTCTAGAGGAATTGGCGTGTGTTTTATGGAAACCTTTTTCGGGCTTTGTATATTAAAGCCATCCTCGACATTTACGATAACCTTTTGGAAAAGGGGAAGCTTTGTACGTTTTGCCCGTCTGCCTTGACTGATGTTTCGACCAAGTCTTTCATTGGTAGAAATGGATGATGCAACCTCCCTACCTTCATATTTATCCCGTACCATCCTTTCTTCGTTTAATATCGCTCGATCTTTTTTCATCCCTTCTTTAGTGACACTTTTCCTGGAAAAAGATCGTAATAAATATATTGGAGGTTTTACCAGGACAAAAAGCGCTCCTGTGAGTGGTGCGAGTAACATGATGAGAAGAATTTGATCTTTTAGCGTGGATGCAAATTGACGCTCAATGTAATTTCCAAATAATCCTCCACCTTTATAAAGTACATCTCTGTTAAGATAGGAAAAAAACACCATAAATAAAAATATCGTGGTACCCTCAAGGAGCAGATACATCACCTTTTTAGAAGAGGAAATCTTTCTTAATAACACATATCCTGAATAAGTAAGCAGAATCGCCAAAATCCATGCAGCACGCCCAATGAAATACATGCAGATCGATGCCACCTTTTCTCCTGCAAGTCCGAGCAAATGGCTTTGATCCTCTTTTACATTAGTTGAAAAATACAGAGAGTTAGAGGGATCAAAATCAATCAGCACGATGAGCAACCCAAATCCGATGATTATAAAAACAATGGCCACGAATATTGAAGCTCTGCTCTTGTTACCTTTCACTTCACTACCTGCCCTTTCTATCTAAAGTGTCGTCATGAAACATTATTGAACAAGAAAATTTAACATAAAACCACAAATTGCAATGACGAAACAGTAATATGAAAATATATGCAGTTTCCCCCTTTTGATAAATGATAGCAGGACGCGAAGTGCCAGATATCCTGACAACATGGAGAGCATAAATCCTGTAAGTACCAATAAATAGATTGGCTGAGAGTCCTCACCCGCTGAGATAGTTATCAGAGATTCCCCCGATTGCATGAATTCGACCAGAGAAGCACCAAGAATCGAAGGGATAGAGAGTAAGAATGAGTATGTACCTGCCAGGCTTCTCGACATTCCGGTAAATAATCCTGTCGATATAGTGGCACCGGATCTTGATATTCCTGGAAGCATTGAAACTGCCTGAGAACATCCGATTAATACTGGCGATATCATACCGAGATCCCTTATCTCCTTTTCTTTTCTCGGAATAAATTTTGTTATAAAAAGTAAAATTCCGGTTATAAACAGAAAAATAGACACGTACAACGGTCGAAAGAAGAATCCCTTCAATCTGTCCCCGAAAAGGAAACCTGCTATACCTGTAACTGCTGTGGAAAGGACAATGTAAAGAGCAAGCTTTATGTTACCTCGTTCGTAAATGCGCATGCGCTCCTCTTTTTTTATAAAAATACTGCGACCTAAATCCCAAAGGATATCTGCAATAACTCTGTTGAATACAATAATCGTTGCACAAAGGGTCCCCAAATGGAGGATTAAATTGTAGAGTACCGGGACATTAACAAGTCCAATAAGTTCCTGCGCAAGAACAAGATGCCCAGAACTGCTTATGGGAAGGAATTCGGTTATTCCCTGTAAAATTGCAAGTATTATTGCATCAATTATTCCCATGAGGCATCCCACTGGATAAGATTATCGTTTCTCGCATATCTGCCCTTGTAATTCCTTCTTAGGAATAGATTAGATTACTTTAGATTTATTTATTATTTTCCGATTATAGTAAAAAACGATGATAAATTATTATTGTGCCGTGAAAGACAGTAGCAGAATCCATTTTTTCAGTCAAATTGTCAAGAAGCTTATATTCTGCATATTTTGTATTTTCCTTTTTAATATCGGCTTTTCTCAAGACAACACTAAACCATCAGAAATGTATTTTAACGGCGATTCACCCTCCATTGAAAACAATCAAACACTTACTTTTTTAAAAAATGACGAAGTGAAACCAAGTGTTTTTATCAAGTATTACAATAAAGAGATCTACTACGTCGATCGACCAATAATAGTTGAATTTCAGATCGTAAACAATCGGATCGATCCCTTTCTTTTCATTACGTCATTTAATAAAGCTTTTACCTTTGATTTTGAGATTCGTACATCAACAAATAGATTAATCGAACATTCCCAGAACTATACTATCAGAACAACTCAGTTTGAGCCGATTCTCAATGATGAAATTATCTTGAAAAACAATGAGGTATATGGAGTCAGGATAGATGTGAGTAGCTGGTTTGACCTACATGAATCGGGAGAATACATAATTAGGGGTATTTTTTATCCAAACCTTAAAACTGGAGCACTGGACGATATACGAATATATTCTGAGAATGAATTATATCTCAATCTTAATCCGCCCATAACTGAAAAACTCAAAAGAATAATGGAAGTAGAAGAAATTAAGCGATTAAAAGCAGAAAGCCTGCCTCCTTATGAGGTTGTCGATTTTCTGCTCCGCGCACTCCAAGAAAGAGATTTTGAAAAATACTTTTTGTACATAAATTTCGAAAATTTCATTCAACAGTTCAATAAATCACGTACGCTCTACCAGGATGCATTGGATAGGGACAAACCAGCCGTTATCGAAAAATTCAAAGGATACCTCATGGGATTGAACAACCTTGAAGATGTCCCCTATTCCGAGACGATTCCCGCAGATTACGAAATAGAACGAACGTTAATTGAAAAGAGAGATGCAATTGTCACCGTTGTAGAAACCTTCAAGTATTTAAACCTGGTGGAAAGAAAAAGATACACCTATAATCTGCATCTCTATGGCGATAAGTGGCTGTTGGATAATTACACGGTAGTTAATATCGGCAAATAGCCTCTTTTACCCCTACGTAGACTTCCAATGAGTGCTCGTACAGTTGTGGATTATTAACCAAGAACTAATTATATTGATGGGATATATGTGAAGAAGGGACATATAATGAATAAGAATAATTCTATCAGGCCCTTTATAACTTTCTATGAAGGAAAGTTTATTAAGCTAAAAAATTTAAAGGAACCAGAACTCTACAGAGAGCTTTTCCCCTACGTTGAGGTATGCAGAACCCCATTCGATAATAGAATACTGCCTATTAATCCACCAGAAAAAATATTTATCAGCGATACGACGTTTCGAGACGGACAGCAGGCCAGACCTCCTTATTCAGCAAAGCAAATAGTGGACCTTTTCAAGCTTATTCATCGTCTCGGTGGCCCGGAGGGAGTGATCAGACATTCCGAATTCTTCCTGTACAGTGACAAGGATCGAAAAGCAGTCGAAGATGTACTGGCATTGGGCTATGATTATCCAGAAGTCACAGGCTGGATTCGTGCAAATAAAAACGACTTGCAGCTGGTCAAGAGTATGGGACTGAAGGAGACAGGGGTACTGACATCGTGCAGTGACTATCACATATTCTTGAAATTGAAAAAATCGAGAAAAGCAGCAATAGAGGATTATCTCGGAATTGTAAGGGACGCTTTGAATGTGGGCATTCGAATTCGATGTCACTTCGAGGATATTACACGGGCGGACACGTTTGGCTTTGTTATACCTTTCGCCATGGAGCTCATGAAACTCCGAGAAGAAAGTAAGATAGAGGTTAAAATTCGATTGTGCGACACATTGGGTTACGGTATCCCCTACCCAGGAGCCGCTTTACCCAGAAGTGTAGCAAAGCTCGTCAGATCTCTCATTGATTACGCGGGCGTGCCTGGTTCCTGTTTGGAATGGCATGGACACAATGATTTTCACAAAAGTCTTGTAAATGCCTCGACCGCGTGGCTTTATGGATGTACAACGGCAAATGGTACCCTTATCGGTTATGGAGAGAGAACCGGTAATACACCTCTTGAAGCTCTCATAATTGAGTATATCTCACTAACCGGCAAAACAGATGGTATAGACACAACTGTAATCACTGAAATAGCAAACTACTATGAGAACGAATTAGGAGAGCATATACCCTCCAATTTTCCGCTTGTCGGTGCGAATTTTAACGCAACCCGTGCCGGTATACATGCAGATGGTTTGATTAAAAACCCTGAGATTTATAACATTTTTGATACTGAGAAATTGCTTAAACGGCCACCTGAAATTATCATCAATGATAAATCAGGCACTGCGGGTATCGTGCAGTGGATAAATACTCATCTCCGACTTACTGACGACAGGCGTATTGACAAGCACAATCCGGCTGTTGGGCACATCAATGACTGGGTACAGGAGCAGTATACAAAAGGCAGGGTAACTTCAATATCAAATGAAGAAATGGAGCATGCAGTACGTAACTTCATGCCACATCTGTTCATTTCCGAATTCGATCGTATAAAGAAACGAGTTTTGGAAATGGCGGAAGATATTATTCTCCACGTTTCAGAAAAAAGCGAGCTTAAATCGATGAAACCGGAAAAAATTACTCCTGTTTTGGAAAAGCTCGTTATTGAACATAAATTTATCCAATTTGCCTATGTGGTTAATCTCGAAGCAAAGTTGATTACTCCATACATCACACAACAGGATCTAAAGGGAAAGTATAAAATAGCACATTTACCCACAGATTTTTCAGATCGAACCTGGTTCTCGGAGCCTCTTCAGGACGGAAAAATTCATGTTTCAAACTTCTATGTATCCTATGTGACCGGTGTTCTCTGTTTAACGATATCCACCCCAATCTTTGATCAAAATGAAAAAATTACCGGTATCGTTGGCTTCGATATACAGTTTGAGGATCTGGTGCGTGCGGAAGATATGTGGTAAATGTGAGTGCTAGCGAATTTCTCTACCGTGNNACACTAACGATTTCTATGTTTCTTGGTGATCTGACGACAAATAAGCCATATACTTCCGGCGCAAAGTGGTAACTCCTTCCAAAGTAGAGGGCACTACCCTTTATTTTTTCCTCGATGAGCACATCGAAATGCTTCCCGACTTCTCTCTTTAGCAATTCTCGTGAAATAGATCGCTGCAGAGAGAGGATTTTCTCTTTCCTGCTCTCCCCTATAACACTTGGTATTCTGTCTCTGAATCCGGCCGCTTCAGTTTCTTTCTGTGGTGAAAACACAAAAACTCCTAGATGATTGAACTGTATACGGGAGATAAACTCTAGCAGTTCCTTAAATTCGACTTCATTTTCTCCTGGAAAACCCGTGATAACGGTTGTTCGAAGGATTGCCCCCTCTACGTTGTCTCTTATAATCTTTATCACATTTTCATATGAAGCAGCATCGCCTTTCTCTGTTCATTTTTTTTAAAATATCCTTTGAAGCATGTTGTATTGGTATATCGAAATAGGGAACAACTCGTCCATTTTGAAAAATATCTAGGTTTTTCAGAAGCTCCTTTCCAGGTCTCAGGTAGAGAAGGCGGATGTACTGCAGTCCTGTTTCTTGAAGAAGTTGATTGATGAGCTCACTCAGTCCTTCTTTAAGACCGATATCGTTGCCATAACTTATAGTGTCCTGTGATGTTATAATAAGTTCCTTAACGGGCCATTTCTTCCAAATTTTGAGCCTCTTCGATGATCTCATGGATTTTCCGGCTCCTCATTTCTCCCTTGATGTGTGGAATGAGACAGAAGTTACAGCCTCTACTGCATCCTTCTGCGATTTTAATATACGCGAACCCCCTGGAGGACAGGAATTCACTTCTCTTAGTCCTTTCCGTATACGTTTTGGGAATCTGTCTGCTCTCCGGGAGATCCTTCTTCCCCGAAGGTTTTTCAATTGCTTCAAGAACAGTTTTGATGTTCGCAGAACCCGCAACTACATCAACCTCCGGGATTGCATCCATAATCTCATTTGAATAAAGTTGGGGGAAACATCCAGTGACAATCAACTGTGCTTTCGGTTTTTTGTGATGGACAATATTAAATATGACATCGATAGCCTCCTCTTTTGCCTTGTCAATAAATGCACATGTATTGACAATGATGTGATCCGCTTTTCCAGGAAGATCAACCCTACTGAAGCCTCTTTCCTTTAACAGGGTGAGAAGAATCTCGCTGTCTACGGTATTTTTATTACAGCCGAGAGATTCTAAATAGAATGTTTTACCCTTAGTGGCCAAAAAATTTCCTCATACTTGAAAAAAGGTACCTTTTGATGATCCTATGAACTGAACTTGCTTCATTCTTCTGGTTAGGATATTTTAAAGGCACCGGAAAGATATTAAATTAAATAGGGATGGAGGAAATGAAAAATTCGGGCTGGCCGGACTTGAACCGGCGACCCCATGTCCCCCAGACATGTACGCTAACCAACTGCGCTACAGCCCGAATCCAATATACATAGTATATTATAAATAGGTTTTCGTCAAGGCCAGCAACTCTGCCAGAAACCTACTGGATCTTAACTTTTATGGACCCCTCCATAATATCTTTAAAGGGGATATCAATGAGTAATTGTCCATTTTTGTATTTCGCTTCAGCTTTTTCTGCTTCAACAGGACAGCAAAATGAAAGGGTAGTAACATACTCGATATCGTCCCTGGGAGCCCTTAGGTTGAGACTGTCCTCATGCATCTTCAAGCTTATATCCTCTTTGGAGACACCCGGTATCGAAATTTCAATGGAAAGTTTCGTATGATCATCATCGACGTATGAGCAAACTTCAGGGGAAACCTTTACTCTTTCTTCAGCCATTTTCGAAAAACCTCCTCAAAGCAAGTTTAAGAATGAAAAATATCTACTGTACTTAAAATAAATTTAATAGTTTCAAGCCTTTGGAAAATGGTTTATTTGAATCAGTTTAGCTGGTGAACTCCATAGCGCAGGTTCGATCGAGCCGTTCTGTTAATCTTTTGGTATTCATATCATTCATTCCGAAGACATCCTTCCATACCTCAGGGCTTTCCATGCAGAGATACACTCTGTTTTCCGAAATATACCTTCTCAAGTATGAAAGCACCAGTTGATACATTTTTGTTCTCAGAGGTCGAAAGTAGCGCATCTTGCCGTCAATCCCTCTCACAAAATCACCCCCCAGGTAGCTAACCTTTTGCAAATGCATCTGTTCTTTCATTACCGGAATATACCTCAGCGTTCCCATGCTAATATAGACTGTATTCTTCGGGCTGATCCTGTGAAATAGTCTTTCTATGGTTTTTTCATAACCCCTTTCCCATCCCTTGTAATGAATAATGGGATCAAAATGGAATGCAACTTTGTACCCATTTTGCTGAACCTCAAACGCAGCATCTATCCGTTCCCCGATAGATGGTGCATTCCGTTCTTCTAGCCGCGCTATTTCATCACTGTTCAGAGACCATGCAACGATGATATTTTTCCTTTCTTGAATTCGCAACAAGCGCTCAATATTCACCGATTTCGTTTTTATTTCAAGAACTGCATTATCAGATGATGCAATTCTTGGTATTAACGATTCATATATGGAAAATGCATCTGTTAACAGGAGGCTGTCGGTGAATTCACCTGTACCAAATCGGATCAATCCTCTTTGAGATTCAAGTACAGATTCAAACTCTCCCATAAGGCTGTCTTGATTTTTAAAAATAACAGGACGTTTCTCTTTAAAATAGTAGTTTAATATACAGTAAGTACATCCCATGGTACATCCCTGAGCAAAATTAATGATCCGGTATCCGCAACAGACATGTCGAGGAGTACCAGGACAGGGTTTAATAAACCTCCCTTTATGTTCTCTAAACTCTACAGGATACAACTGTTTACTCCCATCAATTATGAATAGCGGTTGCTTAAGTGGGTGGATTAGTTTTCAATACTTGACAGCATCTTTGCTACTTGACAGCATCTTTGATATAAAATATTTTAATTTCGTCAATTCGCATATGAAAAATTCACCATCTGCCGAACTATACAGTACAGGAATTTGTGAAAAACATTATTCTAAAAGAACCCTGGTTTCCGTCATTTCAAATCTGAAGGATTTTCTTCCCGAGGAAATTCACACCATAACGAAGGGTGGAGTGCAGACATCAAGGTTTAGCGATATCGTAAATCTGGACGGTTGTATTTTTTTAAAAGGTCCTGTTATTTCAGGAATATCTCTCCTCGATATATATAAGGATTACAAGCCTGAATGTTTTTCATCAGATGAAACCAAACGATTCTTGCACCTGATAGTTATATTCATAAAAGGAGCAGAGAAGTACAGCCTTTATTCGGGTAGGTTCCCCCAAATTCTCCTCAATGGAATTTTCATTGACGAAGATACTCTAAAAGTCACCTTACTTCCTCATTCGATTGTTGATTACCTGGGCAAGTATCAAAGTATTGAGAAACAAAGGTTGCTTTATTTCAGTGCTGGTGGGAAGAAAGCTCAAATAAAAACCCGCAAAAGGATTGATGGGGGTATTGAAAAAGATCGATACGATTTCACCCTCTCCCTAGCCAGGCTTATATATCTGTTTTTCACAAAACCAAAATTGAGTCCAGACTCTGAGAGCGCATCTTCGCACCCACATACAGATTATGGTGAAATGCCCATTTTTTATCTGCGCAGCTGTGTCGATGATATTCCAAAGGAGCTTGCCGATGCAATTTGGGCACTCATGCACGGCAAAGTCATCAAACTACAGGAGCTTGTAAAAATCATACAAAAGAGCATGAATAATATGCAGGCCAGTCCTATTACAGGAAAAATTCCGCTTTTTAAAAAACGTGGCGTAATCTCCTTTCAGCATCGATTATCGGTTTTTCTCTCTCACCGTTGGAGATATATACCTATCGTGCTTATACTACTCGCAGTTGTGACGTATCTCTTATCGGATGCTCTGCGGGCAAGAAAAAGAATTGATTATACCCTGGGGTTATCAGCAGACCAGGTTGTCCAGTTATATTACAGTTCGATTAACAATCTCGATCTCGATGCTATTGATTCAATTTTTTTTAAGAGAAGTGGCAAAAAGATCAAAGACGAATTGAGCACCGTTTATGTGATGATGAAGATGGAGCAGGCCTTTGGGAAGCAACTCATATCTCCTGATGACGTGCTTAATACCAATATTTCTTTAGAGTATTATTCCGTTTTCGGTATCAAGGATCTCGAATTCGAGCAAATCGGCGACGGTAATGATCCGGTATTTATCGCTCACTATAAGCGTGTTATCAGTTCTGCGGAAAGTATTAATGAATATGATATAGAAGAGACGCTGCATTTGAAAAAAATTAAGGATCGCTGGTATATCACGGAAAGTATCAGAAGCATTCAAGAAAATCAATGAGTTTATCAAGGACAAGAGATGAGAAAATGTATACTCCTGACGTCAGTTTTTTTACTTTTTGCGTGTAGTCTTCCAATCCACACCCATGCTATGGGAAAGATAAGAAAAAAAGAGATCGAATTAACCTTTTGGCACAGTATGAGCATTTATCAGGGCGATACTCTCGAAAATCTTGTTGATGAGTATAATGCATCCCAGGAGAAAGTTACGATAACTCCAATTTTTCAAGGTCTCTATGACGAAACGAAAACGAAACTAATCAATGCACTAAAAACAGGGGACAGTCCTGATATTGCACAGGTTGCCATCGAATACCTAGATGTTTTCATCTTTGATGATAAAATTGAACCCATTACCGATCTCATCTCCGAAGAGCTTAAGAATGATATTTTAAGTCAGTTCTGGAACGGAGTTTCGAGGAACAGAGAAATTTATGCATTTCCATTCAACATGAGTGTACAGGTTCTCTACTATAACAAGAACGCTTTCAGGAGGGATGGAATTGATCCCGGGAAGCCACCGAAAACGTGGGAAGAAGTGATACAGTACGGGAAGCAGCTTACCAGGGATTTTGATCACAATGGTACAATCGATCAATGGGGCGTGCTGATTTCACTTGAGGGTGTCTTCGGATTTACCCCTCTTATTCGACAAGTTGGTGGTGAATTTCTTAATGAGGACGGCACGAAAGCACTTTTTAATGATGAGTCTGGAGTTAAGGTCATGCAGCTAGTTCAGGATATGGTCTATCAATATATGATAATGCCTTCGAATTGGACGCTCTTTGAAGGTACAACCGCCTTTCTTGAGGGTAAAATAGTTATGGGGCCAATAACCTGTGCCGGGATTAAGTTTGCCGAAGAGAATCTACCCTGGGAACTCGGAATTGCACCACTTCCATATATTGAAAACAAATCCGTTCTTCTCGGTGGCGCAGGTTTGGTCATTTTTTCAAAAAAGGCCGTTTATAGGAAGGCTGCCTTCAATTTTATTACCTGGTTGACAGACCGTGAAAACAGTATCAGGTGGCACAAGGAGACTGGCTATTTGCCGATTCGAAGATCGGCGATTGAGAGCATAGAGGTTGCCAGCTTTCATCAATCCAATCCCAACTATAAAGTTCCTATTGATCAACTNNCCTCCCGACTTCACACCATACCTTCCTCAAATAGATCAAATTATTCGTTTTGCGATCGAAGATATTATGATCAACAGAAAGAATCCGAAAACAGCACTCGACCTTGCAGCTGAAAAAATCGACGCGATTCTCATTAAAGAGGAAACAAAATGAAATGGATATCGAGTATATTTTTTCTGCCGCTTTATATTTCATGTTTTTTCCTCTCCCATGCAGATGATGAATTTATCAATCTGAAGCAAATCTTAATCCAGGGAAACAGAATAACCAAAGAGAGTTATATTCGTTCCTTCCTTACTATCGAAGAGGAAAAGGTCTACGAGCTTGATGATCTGATTGATGAGATAAATAAAAGCCGTGAGAACCTAGAAAGAACCGAACTCTTTACAAGCATTTTCTTCAACGACCAGGTTGATGAGTTCAATAATTTAACTGTAATCGTACAGCTACGTGAGAAAAATTTCATATATTTTGGCTTAACAGGGTATATGGGATTTGAAGACAAAGAATTCTACTCCACTGATGCTCTCTACATTGAGTATGCCAATCTTTTTGGTAACAGCTCCCGATTGTATGTGGAAACTCCCTTTTATAAAGATTACGGAATAATAGTCAGATACAGGGGGATTGTTTCTCCCCTGTTCTATATGCTGGGATTTGAGTTTCGATTTGATGACTTCTTTGATCAGATAATTTACAATGGTACCGCAGGATTGGGATATGAAATTGGCAAAAAAACGTTGATTGAGCTTGACGCCGCATTGAGCAGTGAAAAAGATCGGGGTAATTCATCTCCGCAAACGAGTCTTGTATTTTTCCCGTCACTTGATTATGGAAATAACGAAAGATATACAACAAAAATAAAGAAATGGAGCTATATCCATATAATACCCTATTTTGGATACAATCTAGAAACTCCAGCGGATACATCGGAGACAGATGTATTTTATGGAATTAAAACAAACTTTAATTTCTATTGGGACCTCCTGCTCAAAATTGTCTATTCAACCCGAATAACGTTGCACTATCAGGACGGGGATGTTCCCAATTATTATCTGGTTACCTCTGATATACGGGGGACCTATTTTGATGCAAATACAGGAGACTGGCTCGTTTCATTGAGCAATGAATTGAAAATTCCATGGCCTTTTAATGATCGAATAAACTTTGTTCCTTTTTTTGATGCAGGCTTGATTGGTACACCAGATGCAGATTTCCTCTCCGGCGGTGGGCTTGGCTTGCATCTCTACACGAAGTATCAAGATCCAATCATAATTGAGGTTGCCATTGGAAAAGGGTTTATGCTGAATTTTACCAGAAGATACTGACGGATTATGGACACATTACAATTCAGAAAAAAAAACAGTAGCGACGTAAGAAGAGCATTGTTCTTTCTACTTCCAACCTACAGCGTGCTTACAATCTTCATAATAGTTCCTATTTTTTTCTCCTTCATCATCAGTTTTAACAAATGGAATTTGCTCGGAAGTATGCAATTTGTAGGACTGTCAAATTATGAGAGACTTTTTCATTCAGAAGAGTTCTGGAGGGCATTGATAAATACCCTTTACTACACATTTATAACCGTACCTCTCTGTATAATCATATCATTGGTTCTGGCACTACTATTAAATTCGAAGATAAAAGGCTTAAGTCTCTACAGAGCCGCTTATTTTATGCCTGTTATGACGTCCTTCGTAGCCAGTGCATTTATTTGGCAATGGATCTTTCAATCCCAAAACGGTATATTGAACCATCTATTTGGGTTTATTGGTCTGAAGCCGCTGTCATGGTTAAACGAACCGAAAGGCATTTTAACCGTGATCTTCGAATCAATAAACGTACGAATACCCTCCTGGCTTGGCGGTCCAAGTGTTACACTTGTGGCTATAAGTATTATGAGCATATGGAAGAATGTCGGTTACTATATGATTATTTTTCTTGCTGGATTACAGAATATCCCAAGAACCTATTATGAGGCTGCTGAAATAGATGGGGCAGGACCGATTAAACGTTTTTTTTCAATTACCCTACCAATTCTGAGCCCAACTACCTTTTTTGTACTCATAATGGCAGTAATTATTTCTTTCCAGGTTTTCGAGCAGGTAGCAGTAACGACACAGGGAGGTCCGTTGAACTCATCGCTCGTTCTCGTATATTTTATCTATCAGAGAGCTTTTAAATTTCTCGAAGTCGGTTTCGCATCTTCTGCAGCATATATTTTATTTGCTATCGTGCTACTTCTTACCTATATGCAGGTGAAAATTATTGGAAAGAGAGTACATTATTGAAAAGGCGTAAGATTTCAAAGTATGCGAAGCACGCTGTTTTACATGTGGTGCTTATATGTGGGGCAATAATAATGATATTTCCGTTCGTTTGGGGAATATCAACCTCATTCAAGGAAATGCGAGAGGTTCTTTCAAGCCCTTTTAATCTTATTCCGAAAAGGTTTACCCTAATTAATTACAGAAATGTAGTAACCTCGATTCCTATTGCACGATTTTTCATAAACAGCCTCATTGTATCATTCAGTATTACCATAAGCCAGCTCTTTACCTGCTCACTATCAGCATACGCATTTGCCCGTCTTCGATTCCCCCTTCGCGATACTCTTTTCTTCATTCTGCTGGGCACGATGATGATTCCACAACATGTCATTATGGTTCCTGTATATATCATCTTGAACTTCTTCAGGCTCATTGATTCTTACGCTGCTCTAATACTTCCATTTGTATCTAGTGCGTTCGGCACCTTCCTGCTTAGACAATTTTTTATGACAGTTCCAAAAGAGCTTGAAGATGCGGCATTTCTCGATGGATGCGGACACCTTGGGTTTCTCTTTCGTATAATGATCCCCCTTTCACGCCCAATTCTTGCAACCCTCGCGATCTTTACCTTCATGTGGAGCTGGAACAACTATCTATGGCCTTTGATAGTTACGAATCGAATAGAGATCAGGACGCTTCAATACGGCTTGGCAATGTTCAAGGAGGAAGGAGGAATCAACTGGAGTCAGCTCATGGCAGGCACAACCATTGCAACCGTTCCTATACTGATTATATTCTTCCTTGCCCAAAAGCAATTCATCGAAGGTATTACCCTCACGGGGTTGAAAGAGTAAACCAGCCAGCCGATAATAATTATAACTTACATTTACCTGTCGCTGTTTAAGTTTAACATGGATTTCAAAGTAAACAGAGGGGTACTTCTATGAGTTGGAAAACCTATTTCCTGGGTCTGTTCTTTTTTTTCGTAATCACCTATTCCATGGCACAGGAGATATTCCGGTTTCAGTATAAAACAGGTCAACGATTCCACATTGAGGGTATTGTAGATGAGGAGATCTACAATAATGACCTCCTCATCCAGCGGGTCAGGATAAAAAATATCGGAGATCTATCGGTGACCCGCATAGAAGGAGAACGTGCATTCCATGAGGGCTCTTTTCTATATTATCAGAGCACTGGTATTGAGGAAAATTTTGTACTTGAAAAGGAATACCCAACACGATTTTATCGAGATATTTATGGCAATTACGAGATTGAAGAACAGTATTTCATGCCGGTAGTTCGAGGTGTTCCGACTTTTCCGAAAACAGCTTTGGAAGTCGGTGATCAGTGGCGTTCAAAGGCATGGGAAGCCCATGACTTCAGCAAAGTATTTGGTATTGCAAACCCAGTAATTCTTCCCGCAAATGTTGCATACCAGTATCTCGGAAATGTGATGATCGGTGGAGAAAAAATTGCACAAGTATCAATAAACTATGTAATCAACTATACACTCCAATATCAACAGGGCACGGTTATTGGTAAGGCCCTGCCCTATCGCGTTGTGGGTTATTTCAACCAGCTCTACTTCTGGAATCTTGACAGGGGCTTACCTCATTCCTATCGAGAAAACTTCGATTATATATTCATCATGTCGAATGGAGATATTCGTGAATATGTAGGCTCTTCTCAGGCAACGCTTACCGTCACGGAGGACCTGTCTGAAAATGAACTAGTTATCCAGAGTATACGCAGCAAGTTACAAAAAAGTATTCCTCTGGTGGAGGTTACAGAAACTCCACTGGGGATCGTCATAAACATCGGTGAAATTCTGTTTAAATTCGACTCAGACGAGCTCACCGATAATGCGGATGATGATCTAAATAATATCGTTGAAGTACTGCGGGATTTTCCTAACCGAAAGGTAAGGATTATAGGGCATACAGACAGTACAGGACCGGAAGATTATAATCTTTCGCTTTCGTTACGAAGGGCTAAAAGGACAACAGAAGAATTGAGGAGAAGGTTGCCAAAGCTATCCAGAAGGATAACCTATATTGGTATGGGTGAAAATAAGCCAATTGCAAGTAATGATACAGAGGAGGGACGTAAAAGAAACCGGCGTGTAGAAATTATCATACTCAATGAATAAGTTTGTTCACCTTTGCATTTACTTTTTTATCTATAGTGCGTACTATCTTTCTGTAAAGAGATGAGGTCCTGCTGGAGAATGTTCTGATGTCGCTCATGGTCAGTGTTTCTGGAATTCGTGGTGTCGTTGGACACGATCTCACCCCTCACCAGATAATAGATTGGGTTACATCCTTTCTTTATGTTCTCGGTCGCCCTTCGGGTACCATCGTCATTGGACGTGATACAAGAGCAAGCGGCAGCTATATTCAAAAGATCGTTGTGGGTACCATCAACGCACTCGGATGGAACAGCATCGATATTGGAATCGCCCCGACACCAACGGTATTGCTTACGACCAGAAAATTAAAGTGTGATGGCGGCATCGTAATATCTGCCAGCCATAATCCAACCCAATGGAATGCTTTGAAGTTATGTGATTCCAAGGGCCTATTCTTAACCGAGGACACCATTGAAAAGATCAGGATATACAGGGAAAAGCAGAGTCGCCTGAAATGGAGTAAATTTGATGAAATAGGTAAATCACTGGTAAATGATAAAGCGGTTGAGCTCCATATCGAAGAGGTATTACGTTTTCTGAATATCGATCTTATCCAAAAGAGAAGATTCAGAGTCGCCATAGATCCTGTGGGTGGGTCTGGAACGGTTATCGATAGAGAATTTCTTGAATCACTCGGCTGTGAGGTTTTTGGTATTCATGAAGAGGCGTCCGGTTTATTCCCTCGTGAGCCGGAGCCCCTACCCCAAAATCTATCAAAACTATGTAATCTTGTAAGGAAAGTAAAAGCGGATATTGGGTTCGCTCAGGATCCAGATGCCGATCGACTATCCGTGGTTGCTGACGGCGGAGTTCCCATTGGTGAAGAATACACCCTCGTACTGGTCGGAGAATCTTTTCTTCGTAAAAAAAAGACCGATATTGCATGCAATCTATCCACATCGATGATGGTTGATGATCTAGCAAGACATCACAACGTAAAAGTTATTCGTACAAAGATTGGTGAAATGTACGTTACCAAGGCACTTATCGATAAGGAGCTTCTCCTTGGTGGAGAGGGAAACGGCGGAGCTATTATCCCTCAAATCAANNCTTGCTGCTGAAAAAAATAAGCCTCTTTCACAATTCATAAAAGATTTCAAATCATATTGTATGAAAAAAGATAAAGTATCTTTGTCGGGTCTAAAACTGTCTAATCGCCGTATTCTTCAAAAGGCAAGGAAAATTTTTTCAGATTACTCATATATTACTTTAGATGGTATAAAAATATATAACTCTTCTGAATGGCTCCACATTAGGAGCTCAAATACTGAGCCGATTGTACGAATTGTCGCT
>JABAOF010021056.1_pt3 | contig 17201 bp, 9 predicted proteins | sample 7062171 | NCBI WGS metagenome assembly JABAOF01 (sample SAMN14538628, study PRJNA623070) | marine sediment metagenome | biome: marine biome [ENVO:00000428]; feature: marine pelagic biome [ENVO:01000023]; material: deep marine sediment [ENVO:00002113] | place: India: Gulf of Khambhat ...
CGATAGGTCTCCTCTACCGGCAGATAGCCCACAAGATCATAGCCCTTGCGCAGATTGGACAGGTACTCCTGATGCGTCTTGGGTCTGGGGAGATTCCAATACATGGGGAGCTTGGTGCCTTGAGGGTACTTCTGCGCAGGCATGACATAAATCAAACCCATGATGTCGCCGTCACACGAGCTGCTCATCAGAACCGAACCATCGGACGTCGCCTTTTTGCCGGCCAGAATGGTCGAGCATGCGAAGCCCTCCCGGGGCGTCCAGGCAAGCGATCCTATAAGCCCAATCAGAACGATAAATCTCGTGGACCTGTTATTGATATTGAAAACATTCATAACTGTGCTCCTTTAGAACCTCAAGGGGTAAGCCTTATCACTGCGAGGTTGTCCTGAGCTGGCTGACTTACTCCACGATGTTAACAATACCTTTGCAGATGTCAAGGCGGGGCTACCTTCGGCAGACCTATCAACAACTCTTGGGCCGATTCCACTCGCACCAGGCAGAGGACCTCCGGAAAGAGTGCAGATTCAATTCCAGATTACGGCGGTCCTTCTCGACCTCATGAGGTCTTTCCCATATAGGGGCCGGCAGCCGGGCCGAAACGACCGGACTTGGGCGGTCCGCCGAGGCGTCCTCGTCTTCGGCCCGCTCCCGGTCTTCGCCGTTCGCCACCGGGCGGCGGTCTTCTCTGCGCGGGAGCGTCGGGATCGTAGTCGGGATTGGGCTTGGGCATGGCGGCGCCGACTTGCTGGAGATATTTCACGAGGCGCCGGCGCATCATTTCGGCCTTCTCTGGCAGTTCTTTCGAAAGATCGTTTTGTTCGCCGATGTCCTTCCTTATGTTGAAGAGTTTTAGTTCGTTTGTCTCGTAAAACTTCATGAGTTTGTAGTCGCCGATAAAGATAGCCGATTGGGGGGTCTTGCCTTGGCCTCCCTGGCCGTAGTGAGGATAGTGGAAGACCACTTCCTCGCGCAGACGTTTGACGTTGTCCTCTCCCGAGGCGAAAAGCGGCTTCAGGCTACCGCCCTCCATACCCTCGGGGAGTGGCTCTTCGACGCCCGCCAGTTCGCAGAAAGTCGGGAACAGGTCCCATCCCACGACGCGCTGGCCGCGGAAGGTGCCCGCCTCGACGCCGGGGCCGCGGACGATCAGAGGAACGCGGATTCCGCCCTCCCAGAGCGTTCCCTTCCCCAGGTTCAACGGCGTGCAGGGCGAAAAGCGGGGCCCCGCGCCGTTGTCGGACATGTAAACGATGTAAGTGTTATCGGCGATTCCCAATTCCTCAATTTTTTTCAGGATCATACCAACGCCCGCATCCAGGTCCTCGGTCATCGCAGCGAAGATAGGATTCGAATGGATCTCACCCTTGGGGCGATCGGCCAATGCCTCCTCGGTCTCCTTTCGGCTTAGCAGCGGACCGTGGACGGCGTAGTGCCAGAGTTGCAGGTAAAAAGGGCGTCCCTCCTTGACGTTCTTCTCCATGAAGTTCGACCCACGCTCGGTAATTCCGAATATATCCTTCGGGTTGGGATCGGCGGCTCCGCCATCTTCATTGTCCGTCGGGCCGTCGTGCACATCGAAGCCATGCTCGCCGGGACCGGCTGTGCCCAGGTGCCATTTCCCGAAATAAGCCGTCGCGTAGCCCGCACCCCTGAGAACCTCGCCAATGGTGGTTTCGTCGGGCGGAAGTGTGTTCGTGCTCGGCGCCTGTTCGACTTTTTCCCACACCCAAGGCTTCCGGTTCCTGCCGACGTTCGTCATCCCCAACTGGGCGGGGCTCTTGCCCGTCAGGAAGCTCGCGCGTGAGGGCGTGCACATCGGCGCCGGGGCGTAGGCGTCGCTGAAGCGCAGGCCCTCTCTTGCCAGACGCTCCAGGTTGGGCGTGTGGTAGTAGTCGCTCTTGGAGTTCGGTATGTACGGATGCATCTGGATCGAGAGTCCGTTCCAGCCTTGGTCATCAGAGAGAATAAAGACGATATTGGGTCTAGGTTGTTGCGTAGTCTTCTCTCCGAGCAGAGGTACTGCTGGAACCGATGCAGTTACTACGCTCAGGGCAGTGAGTTTTATGAATTCCCGTCTTTTCATGCTTTTGTGTTCCTTGCTGTTATTGGTTATCATATGCCACCACCGCGACGCCCTGGTGGCGGGCCTTGTGGCGCTTCTTCAACTAAAATGTAACCGTCGCCGTTTCTATCCAATTGACTGAAATGCTCGGCAGGTCCGTCAAATTCGACCTTCGAAACTTCTCCGTAACCGTTCTTGTCAAGGCGTCGAACAAAATCTCCGCCCCAAGAGCCTCGCCCTTGACGTATCCCGGAGTTCCCGCCCCTGTCAGACGCCATGCCTGGCCTCGGCCTTCCATTCTGCTGCCCTTTGAACTTACGGCGCCTTGGTGCCTGCTGCATCTCAACCTTTGGCCCGGTGGTCCGCACTTTTGCAGCGCCGCCTCTGACACATCGAACGAAATTATCTATCCGGATCACATCCCCTTGCGGGCCTCGGCCGTGCGGAAACCTCGATGCATCACCCGATTTGGGATCGCTGCGTTGCGAACCGGCACCGTGGACATCCATCAGCGTGTACTGGCCACTCCGCCTGTTTCGCATCCAGCCAAATGACCTGCCAAACGCAACATAGGCCGCAGTACTGGCCCTGGAGAGGCTGGCATGAGTCGTCCCGCTCCAGTAATAAGGATAATCCTTTTGGCCGTTTTCGGCAATAAACGAAGTCGTCTGAAAAACTGGATCAATCGTCGCCGAATTCGTCGTAGCTGGCGAACGTGTATAATCCACAATGCTCTGAAGCTCCTTTACGTTGGGCAGCCGCCAGTCTGAATACCCTGCGTACTTCAGGTTCTCGGCCCAATCAAGCGCCTCCTGCCAGTTCAATTTTCCGTCCTTATTCTTACCCGCTTTGAGCTTGCCGCTGTCTACTTTCATCCACATCAGCCCGGTAGCCTTATCTGTCACCGTACCGTCGCCATTGTCTTTGAAAGCATTCTTCCCATAGCTCTTGTTGCCGCGCACATAAAGAACATGAAGTGTCTTATCTCCATAACCGCGCGGCCTTCTTATGCCGTAACCTTTAATTCGCCCATCGGCAAAATTTACGCCGAACATAGTCTCAGCGCCACGCATGGTGGTGCTGACGTATTTTGTGCTGGTAGCAAACTGCGAATCGATGATACGCTCACCACGGTCAGGGTTGCCGTACTGGAACCTGAAATACTTCCTGTCAATAAATGGCTGCTGCCTGGAGGTATCTTGGCTCATCGGATCCGGATCGGTGCCACTGAAAAGAATGAGCGAGTAGAGTTCTTTGATGGTCGGCAGCCGCCAATCCTTGTAGCCAGCGATCCTGCATTTAGAAGCCCCTGCAACGGCCTGAGCGAATGTCATTTTTTCGCCGGGATCGCCCTGCCACATCAGTCCTGTGTTCAAGTCTGTCACCGTGCCGTCCCCGTTATCTTTATAAGCAGGCTCATTGCCGATGTACTGCGCATCCTGACCGAAAAAAGCGGCGCCAGCTTTAGGGAATTCTATTTCTGCATTGTTGCTGTAACACCTGACTTGGGCCGTATCGACGATCGTGTACGGGACTCTGTCGGCTGATGCATCTGCTACCGATACGCCCGGAATCCAAGTGAGAATAATCATGTATAGGACCACAGGTATGTAACAATGAAGCCATACTTTTTCTTGGGTAGTATTATTCGGATGTTCAATCATTAGAATCCTCCTATCTTCACGTTATTTACGATTCACATCGATATAAGACGCATCCAAAGAGCGGCTTTATTGCAATACCCGGCAAAAACCTTTTTCGTCATACACCAGTAGTGCAGACGCACAGCCCCTTCATTCAGTAAGTGGCCGGGAAATGGGTTTGGTTACAGTTGAAAAGCTTTTTTCGCAAACGCAACCGGGTCAAAAGATACGGCAAAGACCTAAATCCCGATCAAAACTCCCATCCACCCTAACAAAAATTGTGATGTTGTCAAGCAGGGCATTGTTCGTGCTCGTGTTGGCAAGAATACAAACTCTAACCGCTCGGGACGGACAGCCCGTGTGGGGGGCCAGTTCGGGCACGAAGCTCGTTCTTTCACACTTCACCTCAATCAGGTTATGTTAGGAGAGTTTTTGATTAGTTCTTCAATAACCGATTTACTTCCACTTTATATGTCAGCGCCACTTTGCCCACGAAGGCGGCCGAAACTGAAATCAGGACTGTATATATCCTCAATACAGAAGAACATTGCTCGGCGCACGCATATCGAGACCAAGGTTGACACGCGCTCTTTGCTTTCAATCAGAAATAGAGAGAGACAACCGAAAGCCTGAACAGGTATTGGACGGCAGCTATGGAATCTTTGGTCTACTTGTGCGATTGAGTGAACGTGAGAAGGTTTTGAAACCTCTGCCCAAGGGCTTTGCTTATTGTCTAAGAACAACCGGGGCCTATGCAGAATCAATCAGTATAGGCACCGACCTCATGCAAATCCCTCTGTCATTCCAGCAAAAATAATATTTTACTCTGCAGGAGTATCTCCAGGTCGATACAGCCGAATGTCGTCAAAGTACATCGTACCTAAAGCCCCAGATGTTGTTGTGTTGCCTTTGGTGCCTATGCCGATACCAATGTTATTGACATTGGCCAGGTCCACGCCCTGGTCTGCAAACGCCTGCAGGTCAATTCTCCATTCGGTCCACTCTTCTATCAATGACGCATCCGGATTCTCGTAATAGACCACAGCGCTGCCATTGAGAACCACGTACACCGGCTCAGGATCGTTGCTTGTTATCCCAATATCCTGGTTCATCCACTGCTGCTGACTGACGTTACCGGTGATACTGACGTTGGAGAATTGGGCCTCGCACGTTGCATCGGTGTTATTTGAAGTCACTGCCAAACCCACATAGACATTCGCGCTCATCTGGATATTCTCCGTCGTAGCTTCCTCTACCGGTACCCAAGTGGAGCCATCAGCCGAATGCGAAACAGTAAAGTTGCCGCCGAAGTCACGCTCCAACTTCACCCAGTGCGGTGCAGTGACCCCAATCTGGTTTGTGTTGAAACTGCCGCCGTTTGTATTGAAACGACCCTCGGAGGCAACCCCGCTACCGGGCGTAACACATGCAAAGGCGTGTTTGGAGCCCGGCTCCAGCGTCTCACGAATCATAACGCCGGCCTTGGCCCATGGGTCCGTGTTACTGACGCTCAAGACCCTCGCTATAATCGAGCCGGGGCCGGTGGCGATATTACTTGCCAACGGCTTATTGGCCGACCACGCGGCTCTCCCGCTGTGCTACTCCAAACAGGCTGGGGTTTTGCCAGGAATAATTGTCGTCGCTATACCAACGCAAGAGGGTTTCGCGGCCGCCGGCAGAGTCATTGTCATTGATCTGCACTTCGAATCCAAACTGAGACAGGGCAGTACCTTTCAGTTAACCCCGCCCAAAACAATACGACCCCTTCATACAACAGTAGCCGAATCTGAAGATAAAGGATGGGAGCCACATGCATCATGTGGCTCCCCTATATAACAATATTTCTACTCATCCTTGGATAAAGCCAGGATGAGAACTATCCGCAGGTACTACTTGGCATAGACACTGACATTGTCGAAGAGAACATCGTAGCTACCTACACGACAGCATTGACCAGGCTTGATCACTAAGAAGATGTCCACCTCGGTGCCAGCCTCTCCTGGAGGAACGTACAGACCCGTGCCGTCACCGACTTGGAAAGACTGAGAGCCGTCTGCAAACAGGCCGTCGAATCCGATAAAGTCCGCAATGTTGCTGCCCCAGGCATCAATGTTAAATATCTTGTAGGGCGGATTCCAGTCGATGGTTTGCTCGGGGACTGGATCCGGTTCTTCCGGACTCATGTAGATCTGGAACCAGGTTCCAGAAGGCGAGGCCGGGGTGGCGTCCAGGATCTTGATTGCCGAACTGACCATGTACTCCTGACCGGCGACCAGGGTGAGCTTCTGGTAGACGATGGGACGGGATTCGCCGGTGTCGGCGGACGCAATGCGCAGGCAGGGTGCTACACCCTGAGATGGAGCGTCGTCCATAAAGGCCGGATCGATCGTCGTCACTGCGGGCACGGTGTGCTCGAGGATAACCCAAGCGGATGCGTCGTCAAAGCCACCGTTCTGGACCAGATTGGTAGGAGCTGCTGCGACTTCGTATGCACCGATGTCATAGGCTGCGCCTTGCGGACGCGGGTCACCGTTATAGTCGGTCGTCACGCCTTCAGCCGAGACGTCCACACCTGCATCGATGACCGGTGAACCTGCACCTGGGACGTAATTGGCATCCAACAGGGGGTCGGTCAGAACGCTTCCCGTCTCTGATCCTTTGTTCTGGATGCGCATTTCGCTAGTCCCGTCCGCTTTCAGATTGTTGAAGAACAGGCAATTCGTCGCCGCGATCGTAAAATCGTTGTTGCGGCAACTTAGGATGCTATCGTTATTGGCACCGGAGCCAAACGTGTTGTTAGCGAAGATACAGTTGACGACTTCTGTGGTATCAGCCATTTCGTCATCGACCCCATCATTGTCGCCGTCCGCTGCAGAGGCATTGTTGTAGATAAGGTCCTGGTCTTCCTGGTGGTTGCCCACGAATGTGCAGTTGATGAACTTACTGTTCCTTCTGGTCTCAATCATCCGGTCGGGTGAGTTGTCAGCTTTTGTGATGTTGTTCACAAAAACGCAGTTTGTGACCGTGGCCTCGTTTTGGTCCTCGTTTGGGAACGACAGGACGTTACCGTTGTCCCAGGATGTGTTTGCTTCGAACCAGCACGCGTCGAGGCGGACCACGATACCCTGGGCGGCTGCTTGTATCGCACCGCCATCGTCTTCTGCGTTGCCGTTTAGGAAGACACAACGGTTACAAATGAGCGTGGTGCCGGGAGTGATGAATCCACCCACGGGAGTACTGCCTTGCGCCCTGATATGACCACCGTCGCCGTCAGCACCTTCCTCAGAAACGGAAGTTGGAGAACAGGCATAGTTGCCGTCAAAGAGACAGTCGTTCATGGTCACCACGGAAAGCCCCGCAACGCTGGCTGCGCCCCCGTCATCACCATCAACCGGCGTAGAGTTATTCAGGAACTCACAGTTCTGAATGGTGCCGACCGCGCCATTGCCGCAAAAGACCGCGCCACCGTCACGATTCTTGTCATCATTTAACACCAAGTGGCCGGCGCTGCCGACGGGATTGCCGTCGAGGTAAGCCTGAAGCTCCACATCGGTGAGATTATCGTCGGCACTACCACTGAGGATGTCGAACCACCCGGGGTTCTCCGCAACGCCGCCGTTCTCTCCCTGCGCGGTCGCGAGCGTATAAGGCGTGCCAGTGTAGTTGTTGAGCAGGTCGCGGGCGGCACTCAAGATATCCCGGCGTTCTACGGTGTCCGCAACGCAGTTTTGGATGGTCATCCCATCCAGAACCCAGTCCTTCGGACCGGTGGTGTTAGGCACGCTGAGACCGTCTGCATCGACCTGGCCGTTGGTGGCGCCGCGGTCGCCCCATGCAACGAAGGCGCGAGTAACGTTGTTACCGTCGATGATGGTCAGCCCCGCCCCGGCGCCCTGGTAGGTGACACCATCTTTGATTTCGATCTGCCCGGTGAGAACGAAGGTTCCGGCGGCGATCTCAATAGTATCGCCGGCCACAGCGGCCGCGTTCGCCGCCGCGATGTCTCCACCGGCATCCACAGGGATCGTGGCTCCACCACCGATCAATTTCACGTTGTCGATGTAATAATTCCCCGCCGTAGTGACACTACCCATGTTCGTGGAGAAGATTATCTGCATCCATGTGGCACCGGTCGCGTCATAGCCCGAGATGTCCCAGGTAAGCGTCCTCGTCTGATCACCCCAGCCGGGATCCCAGCTGCCAGGGTAGTCCGGATTGACCACGTCGGTGGGTGTATACTGCGCCCAACCACTCGGGCCATCGCTGTTTATAGCTAACTCCTTGAAATTGACCCATATGCCGGATTGTGGGTCCCATTCCGAAGCAACCCATGTGATGTCAGCCGAAATAGTATGATAGTTAGCAAGGTCCACAAGACCCTCCCGCATCACTGCCCAGGAAAAAGCGTTCGTTGGTGCGGTTACAGCGAGACTCTGGCTACCCGACGTGGCTCCGATGTTACTTAGAGCTATTGTTGATGTCCCCTCCCACGTCAGAGCCCAACCGTCCATACTACCTTCAAAGTCGCCTATCACAACATCGGCGTAACTTGTGTATGCGAAGGATAGCACCAAAACTAAAGAAACCAGATGAATCATTTTCTTACACATAATACACCTCCTTAAAAAATAGTTAAAATATAGAAACAGATAATAGAGATTCTTACCTTCGTTTCATTCGGACATATATCTGCCCAAGACAATTCCCCATGATTTGACACCACCTCCTTTCTTCCTTCTCGCTTCAAAACCTGACATGAATTACTAATTGAAAAGCGAGAGCCTTAAAAAAAGACTATTTGAGATTTCAGCTTCTTAAAAGATTAAAAGCCCACCGATGTCAGCTATTTGTACTTATACCATATCAGCTACCTTGTGTCAAGGATAATATCGGAACAAGACCCAGCGGGGGTCAAGTCCGTATTTCCCCGTAAAAGTATCCTTTAACTGCATTCCTGCTCTCGGCCTTCGCGGTGACAAGTTTGCACCTATGAAAGCAGGTGCACAAATGACAGCTTCTCATAGATTCCTCCTCTATTCGCTCTAATAGTCTTTGAAACTTCTCATCCACTGCGGCCAGTCTTCGGGTCGGACGTTGCCGGCGATGGTCCAGGGGCCGGCGGTGTCGAAGGTTCGGCTCCACTTGAGGACCCAGAGCTCTTTCAGGCCGATTTTCCTCGCGGACCAATCTAAGAAAAGGCCGTTGATATGTCCTGGGTGGCGATTTATGCACGAGAACTGCATTTGATTCGAGCGGGCCCCGTCGTAAGCGGGAGGTGCGTTTGTCGAAGCCGGGTTGATCGCCACATACATACAATCGACAAACACCGGGACGTTATCTGCGCCTTTTACGCCGATTTTCCTCCAGTACTCCGAGCCGGTCTTGTTGAGAATGTAGCGGTTCATGGCATAGCTGCCGAAGAATCCTTCTTTCGGCACCCAGGAACCTCCCCAGCCCCAGTCCGAGTCGCCCGCCCCCGCCTTCCAGCCCCAGGTGCCGTACGGACCTGTGTGACGGTCGGGATTCCGGGCAGCCGGGCAGCAGCGCATCATTGGGTCGCTATAGTATGGCTGATAGAATTGCGGCCACATCTTTTGGTAATTTTGCCCGAAAGGTCTGTTGTGGAAATAGCCTTCGTTGTCGCTGGTGTACATCGCGAGGATAAGGGCCCATTGTTTGAGCTGGCCCTGGCAGGCGGTGGTGCGGGCCTGCTTCTTGACCCGATTCAAGGCTGGCATCAAGATAGCCATCAACAAGGCGATAATGGCAATGACTACCAGAAGCTCGATTAACGTGAATCCGATTCGTCTGTTCATAATGACTTCGCATCTTAGTTATATGAAAATCGCCGACACAGAGACTATTTATATCGTTTTCGCGGCTCAGAATCAAGAGAGAAAGCTTCTTGTATCGCATCTCGCAAAGCTTATTTCGTCACATAAAACCACAAATCAGAAATAGCTTTTACTCTGCGGCAGCATCTCTCGGTCGATACAGCCGAATGTCGTCAAAGTACATCATACCTGAACCGCCAGACGTTGTCGTGTTGCCTTTGGTGCCGATGCCGATACCGATGCTATTGACATTGGCCAGGTCCACGCCCTGGTCTGCAAACGCCTGCAGGTCGATTTTCCATTCGGTCCATTCACCTATCAATGGCGCATCTGGATTATCATGATAAATCACAGCGTTGTCATTGAGAACCACGTACACCGGCTCAGGATCGTTGCTTGTTATCCCAATATCCTGGTCCATCCACTGCTGCTGACTGACGTTACCGGTAATACTGACGTTTGAGAATTGGGCCTCGCACGTTGCATTGGTGTTATGTGACGTCACAGCCAGACCTATATAGGCATTCGCGCTCATCTGGATGTTTGCCTTTGTAGCGTTCTCTACCGGTACCCAGGTGGAGCCATCAGCCGAATGGGAAACAGTAAAGTTGCCGCCGAAGTCACGCTCCAACTTCACCCAGTGCGGTGCAGCGATCCCTGCCTGGTTCGTGCTGAAACTATCGCCGCCCGTACTGACACGACCCTGGGATGCGACCCCGTTGCTGGGCGTGATATATGCAAAGGCATGTTTTGAGCCCGGTTCCAGCGTCTCACGAATCATAACGCCGGCCTTGGCCCATGGGTCAGTGTTACCGATGCTCACGACTCTTGCTATAATCGAGCCGGGGCCGGTGAGCATCTTATAGGCATAGTGGAACTCATCAGATGTGTCCCAGATATCAGCACCGGAGCCGGTTATTGTATAGGTGCCGACAGATCCTTCCAGGAAGCCGCCGGAATAGGCTGGATAACCTCTAAACCACAGCGACAATTCCTTAATTCCTTCCCTGGTCCAGTCCCGCTCAGAACCACCGATAGCCCTCTGGGCTTCTGAATATTTCATGTCGTTGTCGTAGGAGAATGGCATCGACTGCCCACCACTGTGAACGATGGTTTGCTCGGCAAAAGGAGGATTCTCATAACCGACAATAGAGCCGTTTGTTGGGACATCGTATCCGTCTATCCACGCACTAAATATCCTGTTGCTGTTGGGGTCAGCAGGTTCAAGGTCATTGTAGGACTCAAAATCGTCCACAACAAGAAAATTGCCTGTCGTAAAGCTCCAGACATAGCCTGCCCACGGACTATCAGGATTGAGGTTATTAACCTCATCAATACGCCAGTAGTAAGTCTGCCCTAACTCAAGGACTCCCGGCTCAAAAATATTCTCATCGACGCTCTGATGTGTAACGTTGGGGTAGCTGGCCAAGTTGACCGTGTTGACGTCGTTAACATCGATAAAACTGGTCCCGACATACACGTCGTGTGTAACAGCATACTTGCCCGGCTTCCAGCTAAGAGCAGGCTCGGTCTGCACATCCGTCTGCCTATTAGCAGGATGCGGGTCAGAGGCAAGTCTGCTATTTAACAGGCGCGCATTGTCGAAGTAATAAGTTCCAATACCGGCACTTGAATCATGATTCTGGGAGATGTTGATTCGCGTCCACCCACCTTCTTCTATGCTACCAACATCAATACCAGAGTAGTCCCAGACTAACGTTCTTGTATCGGAGTCTCCGAAACTCGATGGATCCCAGCTTCCCGGAGAATCAGGATTACTTGTATCAGAAACAGGGGTAATCATCTCCCGCCATCCAGTCGCACCGGAATTGATGGCAACTTTATGGACTTGGGACCAGGAGTGCCCTTGCCACTCGGAAGTGACCCACGTCACGTCCATTATGAGCAGGTCGTTAGCCTTAAGGGCTTCAAGCTGCTCAGCGTTAAGATTGAGACGTATAATCCAGAAGCTACTTGGAACTTCCAGCTTGAGGCTTTTGTTGTTCAACGTGGCCCCAGTTGTGCTGTAACTTAACAAAGCATCACTGCCCGGAAAAAGAACCCAATTGTCCAGGTTGTCTTCCCAGTCCCCTATCACGTAACCTCCGCTGGGATACGCAGTCGTAAAACTCCAGACATCGCCTTTCCACGGACTGTCGGGGTGCAGGTCATTGACCTCATCGACCCGCCAGAAGTAGTTCTCGCCGGATACGAGGTTGCCAGGCTCATAAGTGTTAAGGCCATAGTCTTGACTGACCAGTACATTGAGCGGATTGGCTCTGCTGGCGTCGTTTACATCGTCAAAATTGGTGCCAAAATATATATCATGTTTGTCAGCATATACTCCCGATGTCCAGCTCAAAGTAGTATCTCTCGAGACGTCTCTGGCACCATCAGCTGGATCCGGATCGTAAGCCGGCCCCCCGCCGAACATTTGCACATTATCAAGATAGTAAACGCCGCCAGGGTCGAATCCACCCCAATTCGCGACAAAGATGAGCTCCAAATACTCGAGGTTGTCAAAATTAATCTGATTGAGAGTCAAAGAGTAGTCGTAGATAACGCTCATTGGTTCATCCCCCAGAGCAACCCACCAATTTGCGGGCTCATCCAGCTCATACCCCTGCTGATACCCCGGATCCCCCAAGTCCCATGCGTTACCCTCTGCTGAACTACCTGCATTGATGGCCAAAGAGAAATCACACCACGAGCTTCCAATATCGGTCCACTCGGAAGCCAGCCGCGTAATGTCTACCGAGACCTTGAGGTTGTTCCTGAACTCGTCAACCAGCCCTTGGTCTATCAGGTTGTACACAATAGCATTTTGGTAGCCTGGATTCGCATCAATCCTGAGACTGTAAATTCCTAATGTAACTCCACTCGTATCGCTGTAGCTTACCGAGACATTGGGGTCAGTGAGAATATCGGGGTCGTCGGCGACGCTCCATCCGTCCATATTGTTTTCAAAGTCACCAAGCTGGATGCCGTAAGTTATGGACGCCAGAGTTAGCACCCAAACTAAAGAAACCAAATAGATCATTTTCCCATACATAATAATCCTCCTTCAAAAAACTCAAAAATGATACGGCTAACAATGGCTCGTATTCCTGACTATGTCCCGATCTATGTCCATGCTTAGTCAACACATATCCTACAATTTGGAATTGCCCCTTCCTTTGAAAACTGGCCATTAGCCGACAAGGCAGAGATACTGTCTGTGAAGCATACGATACCGGTGGTCTTGGATGTACTTCGCTATTCTTTGTACTTCGGACTGTTCCTAACCACGATGGAAGCGTCTCCTGCCTGAAAGCCGAAATCCTAATGACCTTCTTACTTTCTATATACCAAATCAGCTACCCGCTCGTCAAGGAAAATTGCTGGATTACCCACCGGTTGAGTCTCCCTCGTATGCCCTTACGAAGCAACGTATTCTTGTCATGAAAACCACAGATTAGCCAGAATCTTCTGGACCGGTCCTGCCAGCCTATCAGGCCCAGATACCGGCAACGAGCAGGCCTATCGGCTCATGGTGCGATTGCAGCCAAGCCGGATGCGAAAATGCCATCGTCATTTGTAAGCAGTATGTTCATATCTTTGTATCCGGGAGGTCTATAATAGGATTGCTTGTTAGTAGGTGGGCGGCCCTATTCTGGCCTCAGCGCATAACCTCTCTGCATGAATTTGAGGTCTGGATTGTCAGGATGAGTTGGACTCCAACCTCCTTCTTCAGCATAGATTTGAGCCATTTCGATTGTGCGTTCATCCAGCCATCTGTTCATTTCTGCGTGGCCATCGGCCCAGCCGAGACAGCTTCGGTTGCCGTGCCAAATTGACAACGGGTCGCACCAGCTATCTCCCGTAGGATACACAATCCAGGAGCCCATATTCCACTGCCTGGGGTCGGCTTCCTCCACGAAAACATATTTGCTGACGGGATTTCTTATTTCAGTGTATTTCTTGACAGCCCTTCTGGTGTAGCCGTAGCGTTCTTCCCCATTCATTCCCCCAGCAATGGAAAAACTGCGGAAGGTAGCTCGACCTGGATTTCTTTTTCTGTCATCAGATGGGCAGCGATATACATCGACAGTCTTGACATAAGGATACAATGCCCCTCGCTCTATGCCTGTCAACTCGTCTTCAAGCGTAGGCTCTGGGTCGCCTGTGTAGTTACCGGAAGGACCTTGCGGCGGTTCTACCCAGAACGCTTCAGGTGAGTCCTGGAATTGTGCACTCCTGGGCACGTTGCCACAGACCAACACGTTATCATTATCATCCTGGTACAGAAACCACGCCATTGTCAGAGACCTTACATTACTAACGCAGTGGACCCTTCGCCCGTGGTCTCTGGCTAAACGCAAAGCGGGCATGAGAATTGCCATAAGAATCGCAATAATGGCAATTACCACCAATAGCTCAATCAGTGTAAAACCTGCTCTTTTCATCGCTATCTTCCCCTTTTTGATAAAAGGGGTCAAAGAATTCCAATAATTAAACAAAGCTACCGTATGATGTCCCTTCTTCGAGGCATCAAAGTTTCGCCTTGCCGTTATAAGATGCGCAAAATCAGCCTTGCTGTCAAGAGCCAAACCGGCCGAAACCAGTGTAATCGTAAATCACAACATCAGCTTACAGGATATTGTTACAGAGACTTGCCAAAATCTCTCGGACTGGTCCCACCGACCAACCAGAAGCGCATTGAGCCGTACACGAAGCACCCCGAAATGGCCCATTTTTCGTGAGTCGAAGCGTACAACCCTGATACAACTCGACAAACCGTTATCTGCCAATTCAGCAGAAATACCCTATCAATAAGCCCTTCATTATAAGTGGGTTATGAAAATGTGAAAATTTAGCGCCGGTATCAACGAACGTTATCCAAGAATGTTAAGGGCTGACAGAATCTCAAACTGCCAGCCTTTTAAGAATACTGGGCGTTTTGTTTATTTCTGAGGTGCGCAAATTCGCCAGTGACCGGATCACTATGGAGTTATCGCCCAGTCGTAGATGCGAACGTCATCAATCAGGCCGGAGAAGAAACTGCTTGCATCGAGGGTCTTGCCGGTATCAATGTACCCGTCGGGCCACAAAAAAGGGCTGAAAGTTTTATACTCACAGCCCTTCAGTTTTGTGATACGAATTGTACTTTATGTCCTGCGTTTTCCCGGTGCTGCTGTCTATCGCAGCCAGCTTGGTTTGTTACTACTGTGCTGGTGGTACATTGCTGTTCCAGCAATCCCAGTAAATCTTCCAGGAACCATCGGCATATACTGAACGTCGGTCTGGCGAGAACAGCCTGGAAAGAGAAGTGGCGCTGACAGAATCGCTGAACAGCTAGACTGACATATTCCCTTGACGCCGACAGAATCTATACATCTTCTTTATCCGTTCGTTGTACGTCAGTTTATTCTGAATATGCCCTCGCCCGAATATGGGAAATCCCAGTTAATATTTCCACTTTCGTACGTCTGGCGACTATTCCAATCCTCGAATTCTCCATACGCTTCTGTGACTCTGCCGTTTCCCCGCCAAATAGCGTCTGTTCCGGGCGGCCTTGCAGTTGTACCTGAGCTGTCTCCGGCTAGGAGCAAGTCATCACCATCCAAGATTTCCCATCGAGCCTCGTAGAAGGACACCTGTGCTTCATCAGGCATGGGTGGTCCACCCTCTAGTACGAACCACCATAATATTCGTCCCTCGATGTCTCCATGAATCTCCCCGTCCCATACAAGTAATCTTCCCTCGTCATCGAATATCTCAAGATGACCAACGAAGTTATACGTGATTGTACATTCAAGCGATGGGGAAGGTTTTTTGGAATCATCCGCCAAAACTGTGCCTAAAACCAACAGCAACGCCAGCGCAAGCACAGGAATGGTACTGATTGAAATTAGTTTTTTCATTATTGTTTTCATCGAATTTTTCTCCTTTTTTGTTGGAATCTTTACAAAAGTTACCTTTGAAAAACACATATACACCTATTACACAACTGCCAGATATATTGCTGACAAGCCCTGGCAAACCTTGTCATTTAACTCATTGGCATTGCCTCCTTTGGCAAAGAACATTATTGTGTCCGATTTTTGGCCTTGTCGGCCCTACTATTATCAACGAGAAAAAAGTGACAACTTATCGATTCAATTGAAAATTTTTCAAAAATTGTTATAATTATTTGATATCTGTGAGTTCTTGAGGTTAGCGAAAGATGAAGCCCATCGACGATCAAAAGACTCAACATCTAGTCGCTTTAGCCAAGGAGGGAGACCAACCTGCTATTGATCGACTGTGCAGGATCTACGGTGAGAGAGTACGCCGGATTATTCGATTCCGATTAGATACGAAACTAAGGCCCAAGCTGGATTCCATCGATTTAGTGCAGGATGCTCTTATTCTGGCTTTGGGGGGCTTGAAGGACTTCACCTATAGGAACGAGGGAGATTTTCTGCGGTGGCTGTCCAGGATAGCGGAGAATAAGCTTCATGATATTTTAAAAAAATTCCACGCCGACAAGCGTGATATTCGCAAAGAAATCTCGTTTAAACAAGAAAGAAGCAGTACTCATGGTTGGTTTTATGACGCGGCTGAGCCCATTGATACTACGACGCCAAGCGTCATCATGAGAAAAAAAGAGGCGCTGGACAGGCTGGAAAAAGCCTTGGACACATTGAAGCCCGAATATAAAGAAGTCATCGTGCTCAAGAGAATCGAAGGACTCTCGCACGCCGAAATAGCAGAGAGGTTAAACAAAAGCACAAATGCCGTGCCAATGCTATTGTTTCGTGCTATGGCGGCGTTGACAATCGCTTATGGGAAAGACTAATGGCCCCGCAGATGAATGACAATCAGGCAGATGTCCTTGAGGAAGCACTGACGCGATTCATAGGTGTATACTTTAGAGGTGAGCAACCTGATATAGACGATTTCATCGGGCAGTATCCTCAGTGTAAAGCTCAACTCAAAAAACGAATACAAGACCTTCAGGAAATCGATTCTCTGTTCGATTCCCTTGTCCAAGCTGATGAAAGCGATTTTGAAGATTTGGTGATTAAAGACAATCTTATTGGCCGGAAAATCAGCAGTTTTGAAATAACAAAGGTGATTGGCCGGGGAGGCATGGGAGTGGTCTATCTGGCTCGTGATACTAAGCTCAAACGCTCTGTGGCCATCAAGAGCATGCCGGCTAAACTGGCAGATGACTCAACTACAAGGATGCGTTTCCAGCGTGAGGCTGAACTATTGGCCTCGTTAAATCATCCCAACATTGCCATTATACATGATATCATCGCACAGAAAGAAAATGCCAGCTATTTAATTCTTGAATATGTCCCGGGCCAGACTCTGGCCCAACGGATTGCTCGCGAACCGTTGAAAGTAGAGGAAGCCCTTTCAATCGCCCGGCAAATCGCCTTGGCCGTCTCAGCGGCTCACAAAAAAGGCGTCATCCATCGAGATCTCAAGCCCGGCAATATCAAAATCACGCCTGATGGCAGGGTCAAGGTGCTGGACTTCGGCTTAGCCAAAGCTCCTGTAAGTGAAGACAAGAGTGGTGATATCACCGCTACTGAACCCGGGCATGTAATCGGCACGCCGGCTTATATGAGCCCGGAACAAACCCGCGGCAACCCAGTAGATCACCGCAGCGATATATGGTCATTCGCT
>JABAOF010004543.1_pt5 | contig 17185 bp, 18 predicted proteins | sample 7062171 | NCBI WGS metagenome assembly JABAOF01 (sample SAMN14538628, study PRJNA623070) | marine sediment metagenome | biome: marine biome [ENVO:00000428]; feature: marine pelagic biome [ENVO:01000023]; material: deep marine sediment [ENVO:00002113] | place: India: Gulf of Khambhat ...
ATTGTTATAGGTTGCCTTTCATTGCTCAAGTTGACGAGTTCAAGGGCGAGTCTCCCAACGAAGCCGCTGTGAACTTTGGCGGCGTTGAGAAACGACAGTCCAATTCTTCCGTACTTGCTCTTCGCCGTGAGGTGTGCCACGTATTGGGGCGGGGTGAACACAACCTTGTAGGAGATAAGGTTCTTGTGCTCTAGGTAATGTAGTGTTGTTTCCTCCTTCACTGTTAGAATGTAGCTGTCGCCGTCCAACAGGTTGCAGTTGAATGGGTAGATACACTTGTAATTCTCAATAAGCTCCACCAGCTTGTTCTTACCGAGGATACACACGAGGTTCTCACCTTGACGTAACACTACCTGCCTCGCGTGATAAAACACTTCTTTGCCTAATGCCAACTATCTCAGAGCGAGAGAACTCTAGTTATCTCGTTGGTCAGGGCCCCGAAGTCTTCTGGAGCCAACTCCCGCACCCTCTTGTCGTGAAAAAGGAGGGAGTCTGCCAGTCTCGCCATGTCTGCTTTCCTCACGCGCCCTTCCAGAAAAGGAACAATCGCATTTCTTACCTTCTTGTTTCTTTGGGTGAAGAGTGTCTGCACAAGTTTGAAGAAGGCTGCTTCATCCTCCACGATGAACGGTGACTCCTCCCTCGGCTTCAAACGCACCACCGCAGAGTCTACGTCGGGAGGAGGATAAAACATGCTTCTAGGCACATGGTCTAAAAACTCTGCCTCTGCTCGGTAGTAAGTACCGACGGTCAGCCTTCCGTAGTCTCTGCTGCCCACCAGCGCGGTAAGTCTCTCAGCAAACTCCTTCTGAAACGTTAGCACAGCAGAGTCAAACCTTCTCTCTAGAAGCCAGAACAGGAGGGGGGAGGAGATGGAGTAGGGAGGGGTGGAAACCACCTTGTTGAACCGTGGAACAGAGACGGTTAGCACATCTCCCTCGATAAGGTTTACGTTCTGCAGGTCTCGAAGCTCGTCTCTCAGTATCTTGACCAGTTTGTGGTCAATTTCTACGGCTATGACTCTCTTGCATGCCTGGGAGAGAAGTTGTGTGAGAAAACCTAGTCCAGCTCCCACCTCCAGAACGGTGTCCTCTTCACTTATAGAAGCGTAAGAGATCATCTTCTGCAGCAGTGCATGGTTTATAATGAAGTGTTGCCCTAAACGCTTCTTTGGAAAAACCCTGTGGAGGCGGAGGAGACCTCTCGTCCTCTGAAGGAGGTTCATTGCCCTATCACTAGGGCACCCGCGTGAAGAGTCGATGTTTGCTTTCGCCTGCAAGTTCCTCCAGAATCCTCTTCGTAATCAGTTTGGCAGGGTTAGGCAAGTTGGCGCGCTGCTGCAGATCGGTGAAGTTTTGGAAGACCTTCTTCTCCCGTTCGTCAAGAATTTGCCACATATACTTCTTTCCAATGCCTGGAAGTAGCTCTAACGCGTGCATTCTAGGCGTGATTGCCTGGGCGGTGTTGAAGAAGTCAATGAACCAGCTTTCGCGATTAAGCACGATTTTCTCCACAGCCGCAGCCAGTTCCATCTTAGCGGTTGCAGTCAACTCTTCGTAGCCGATTCGACCTATGATATACGTGATTTTTTTGCGGGCTTCCTTCCCGACGTAAACCCTTTCAAAAGATGGGAGGACAATACCCTCTTTAACGATTGCTTCGAGGAGAGTGAAATACCCTTCTCCAACGACCTGAACTAGAGCGCCTGCTCTGTAACCTGGTCTGGTTCTAGGTCGTCCGTGAGGCAGAAAATCAAGAACGTATGCGTATTCTTCGTACCTTTTCTCCATGCTCTCCTCGCCCACACAGCAATAGACTAGAAGGAAAGTCCTTATTCCTTTTTTCTATAACCGTCCAAAAAGGCTAGGATTTTCTCCAGCTTGGAGGTCTCCACGATCCGGCGACCGCCGGCCAGAAACACTCGTATTTCCTCCACACTCTCTGGCATACAGTTAACAACTTGGACAGCCTCCTCCTCTTCCAGCTCAAAATTCCCTACTAGCTCGGCTACGAGCTTTTCTGCCGTATTGGCATCGACCTTGGAGAATTTAGAGGCATAGTCCAAGGATCTTCGCTGGAACTGGTCAAGTTTTTCCTCACCTATCGATTCCAGCAATTCTTTTACCTTGGGAATTGTAATAACCCGTTCCTTAATCGCTTTCCTAGGCATTTTCAAGCCTCTCCATGGGGTTCAAGGTGTTCAGGTCTCACGATGATCTCTTTAATCGTTTTTCCTTGTGTCACGCCGACGACGTAGGCTCTGCCTTTCTTGCTAGCGATGACGCCGATTCTTCCTTGATATCTCCTGTGAGGCATGCCCCCATGGACGCTCGGTTCTATCTTCACTACCACCTTTTGCCCCGATTTGTATTCATAAAGGATCTTGCTGAGCCCGATTTTGCCTCGGTTTCTAGGTTTCTTCTTTAAAAGCTTACGGGTTTTTTTCCGGTATCCCTTTGATTTTCTAGGCATCAGCGTCCCCTTCTGATCACGTTTAAGACGTCAAGCTCCAGAGACTCGGCTCTGGCACTGACAATGTCAGTAACGTTGGGATCGGTTCGACCTTCATCGCCTGTAATCAACTCTTTTATGTATAGCCCACCTTCACAGTGTACTCTTATCTCCGCACGGTTGGGCGACAACCTCTTTACCTTCGCCTCATATATGTACTTTTCTCGAACCTTGTCCGCTCTCCTATGCAGTACGCGTAGGGGTGTTTGTTGACGGACCATCGCTCTAGTCAGCCGTTTCTCCAAGGTTTCCAACTCGATCTCCGTGAGGTTTCTATCAAACTGGACTACGGTTCTGTAAATTTTCTCGCCTGTCTCAGTTTTTTTCAATCCCCTTACAGTGTCTCTGTCACCAAAACGTAGGTTCAAAACCTTCACCTTGTCCTGCGCTTGGCTGTTGATTGCTCCTGTGAGATCATGTAAGTCAATTACACGTTTTCTAGGCTTCTTCACTTCTATAACGAAGGGTCTCCCGCTCCCCAGCATACGAGCGTCAACGTCTTCACGCCCTGCTACGTGAAAAGAAGCCTCTTCCCCAGCTGTCCTGTCTAAAGTTGGCCCAGAGATAAGTTCTTCAACCGATTCTTGATACATTTTGCCAGTCCCGTTGCATCGTAAACAGCCCTTCCCCCCACACTCTACACATATCCATCTAGACTGGGGTATGCCACGGACTAGTTTCCGGTATCTCCCTGCAATGTAGAGTGGATTCGACTTAAGTTTGACTTTTTGCGTGAAAGGGTTGACGAGGATTACCACGTTCGGCTTTTTGTAGTCTACTGGTTTTTGTGTGATTGTGGAGATTCCCTTTCCGATATCGCGGCTGAAGTTGTTTCGCATACTTTCTCCGTGTTTCACCTGAAATTCTGCTCTAAACTCGTCTTCCTTCTCCTCTATTTCAGTGGGTAGTTCCACTCCTACCAAAAACGTGGCATGCTCGTAGGCTTCTAATTTCTTTAGAGATAGTGCCACTAATTCGTTTATGGATTCAAACTGGCCGTGGCATAGGCAACATTCTTTCCGTTTCCTCGCTCTTTTTCTAAGCCTTTTCAGTATTTTAGCTGCCATGTCAGAGGAGGCGTTTACTGTAAGGATTCTAAGAAGCGAGAACCCTTCTTTCTCCCCCTTCAGCGCCAGCTGATGCCCTTTCATTACTAGGAGGATTTTCAGAACTTCGCCACGTTTTTGATTGGCTAGTCCATATCCTAGGAATGCAAACTGTCTCCCTAGACAGTGGTTGCAGAGTGAATATTTCTCCAACATTTTCTGCGCTTTCTCAAGAATCCCCATAAGTTTACCTCTTCAGGCTGCTTGTTTCCGCAGCGCTCAAGTCTCAGGTCCTCTTCATGTCATCTTCGGAAATTTTTTCCCGAAGAATGGAAACCTTTTCCTTCGTAAGGTCTTCATCATCTTTTTCATCATGGAGTACTGTTCGAGAAGCTTTTTCACTTCCTTTTCAGTTGTGCCGGAACCGCGTGCCACACGCCGTATTCGGGATTGTTTGAAGATTTTCGGCTTTTCCCTCTCTTCATTGGTCATGGATTGGATGATCACTCGCCATTTTTCTAAGCTGTCTTGAGCTGTTTCCATTATCTCTTCAGGTATGTTATAGGAGAGACCCGGAACCATCTTTATGAGGCGTTTAAACGGGCCCATGCTTCTCATCGACTCAAACCACTCATACATGTCAGTGAGAGTAAATCTTCCGCTCAAAAAAGCTTGCATCTTTTTTTCGGGCACCCTCACCTCTGCCTCCCGCACCTTTTCTAAGAGGCTCTCAAGGTCGCCCATTCCCAACAGTCTGCCAACAAATCTTGAAGGAACAAAGGATTCTATGTCATTGATTTTTTCGCCTGTTCCAATAAATTTTATTAGCGCTCCAGTTGCTGCTACTGCTGAAAGGGCGCCTCCTCCTCTCGCAGAGCCATCGAGCTTGGCTACGAAAATAGATCCGATCGGTGTGGCTTCTTGAAAAGCCTTGGCCTGTATTGCTGCTTGCTGGCCGATTGTTCCGTCGACCACCAGAATCGTTTCGCCCGGTTTGATCGTCCTCTCCAGCCTCTTCATTTCGTCGATTAGGCGTTTCTCATCTTTATGTCGTCCGGCTGTGTCGATGATGATCACTTCCCAACCGTCAAACCTTTTCAGGCCTTCCAAGGCTATTTTTGTGGCGTTCTTTTCTTTCGGGTCACCATATATTGGGACGTTTGCCCGGCTAGCTAATTGTTCGAGTTGCGCGTAGGCGCCGGGTCTAAATGTATCCGTGCAGATTAGCGCTGTTTTTAGTCCCCTCTTTTGGAAGTATCTTGCCAGTTTTGCGGCGCCGGTGGTCTTGCCCGAGCCCTGAATCCCTACTAGCATGAGGACGTTTCTCTTCCCTATCTCTATCTTTAATGGGGCCGGCTTCTCTCCCAAGAAACGGGTTAGTTCTTCGTAGACTACTTTTGTCACGTGTTCTCTTCTGGAGATTCCTGGCGGAAGCTTCTCCTTTAAGGCTCTGTCTTCTATGCGTTTGGAGATTTCGAGAACAAGCTTAACGTTAACGTCTGCTTGCAACAAAGCTCTCTGAACATCTCTAGCAACTTGTTTGACGGTTTCTTCGTCTACTACCGGAGCTCGAAAAACTCGTCTCAAAGCTTCATATAGGGAGGAGCCGAGATGGTCAAGAGCCATAGTTTCTCTCCATCCTTAACACTGAAATCGCTCTTAAATACATATCAGTTTGTTCCCCATCACTCTTTTTCCTTGTTTTGAAAGAATAAAGATCCTGTGAGTCATGCATGCATACCTACGATGTCATGTGTGTGCGCGCAAGGGCTTCCCGGTATTGGTTTGGTTGGACTAATCGCAGCAACAAACACGGGGTCTCAGTTCAATCTGAAAGTGGGTGTGCAATTTGTCTCAACACTTTTACACTAGAAATGAAGCCTCAGCGCTCATAGGAAAGTCTTCACGAATCCGACGGCTCTTCTCGCATCATCGGCTTCAGCAGAGACTCTTTCAACTTTATTAATGAATGTTTTCCATGGCTGCAGCTACTATGAGGGGAAAGGCTATTGTAGCGTCGCAGATGACCTTTACTGCTTTACCCTGGGGCTTAATCTTGCTCCAGCTTATTGCCTCTTCCAGAGGAGCCCCACTTAGGCCTCCCGGCTCCGGCCTATCCATAGTTATCTGAATGGCGCAGTCAACGCCCTCACGAAACGTGTTTGCAAACAGCGCAAAGTGCTTTGGAAACCCCCCTCCCAGAATGATGATCCCTGTCTTCTTGGCCTCAAAAACCTTCTCCATGATTGTAGAAGTGTCTAAAAGAGAGTCGATTTGCAGTGTTTTGTCTTGCCCAAATACCCATAGGTGGAAGCCAGCTATGCAATCTGCGAAGGCGGGACAGACAATAGGAACGTTCTTTCTTGCCGCCACAGCAAGGATAGACCTCGTGTCTTCAATTTTTTTCCCAATTTCCTTGAGGAGTTCTGACACTGAGATGCGCCGCCTTTTTTCCTCCGGTATGTTCTCCAACATTCTATATATCCACTTTTCCAAGTGCTGGAACACCTCTTGTTCAACATAGATGTCTGCGATTCTACCAATGTTCTCCGCCTTTAGCTTCTTGTCCTCAGCCATTAAGGTGCCCTGTAAGTGTCGGTATCCCAGTGCTTCCACCATGTCGTGAACCATGTTGGCTCCTGTCGTGACTACAACGTTCACGTATTCCCCATCGATCAAGTCAGCGATAACGCTTCTGAGGCCTGCGGGAACAAGTGGCCCAGCAATTGTGAGGAAAACCGTGTACTCTGGATCGGCAAACATCTCAGCCGCCAGTTGAGCTGCCTTTCCGATTTTTCCAGCACCAAGCACGCCGCACGCGCCCATCTTTCCTACAAGATCGCCTACACTCATCCCCCGTACTAGTTCTATCTGTTTCACAGGTTTCAAGGATTTCACCCTACAAATTACAAGATATTCCAGCAAGATAATGCTATTTAAACAAAAAACGTGACGGGCCAAAAGATCAGGCTTGAGATTAGCTTTTTGTCCGCATTATTCTTATTCTCCCGCGGATGCGCCAGTACTCAACCTCCATACCAGAGGCAAGTCGTGACTTTAGCTTTTCCTCCTCAGGAAACGGAGCTTCAAACACTTGGTACGTTTCCAAGTCCATAATTTGGACTGAAGCGGGCAACAAAGCTATGACTTGGCCGCCCCTCTTTTCGATAATGGGCACCTCAACCTGTGCGCTCACCGGCTTCACAAAACTCCTTTTCGCTCCGTCGAACACGCCGATGGCAACAACCCGCGCCTTCGCGGATCCGTGTTTTCCAGGCTTGGATTTTGTGTAATCAACTATGCGACAGGGTTCGTCATCTACGATAACATAACTGCCGACTCTCAAGGCTCCTAGTTCCATGGGTTTGCTCATCCTCTTCGCCTCGCGACACGCGCAATTTTTACAACAGTCAACCATTTTAGTTTGCTTGTTGATATAAAGCGTATGTGGTGGCCGTGTTGTTTAAGGTTGTTGGTTTGGTCGCGCATATTGACCACAAAGAAGCAGTGAAACTTGCGCGCGCGGACACTGACTTCTACCACCGTCTGAAAGTGAGGTTTCTTTTCCCCAGAGGCGAGAGAGTCTGAAAGTGAAAAACAGAGCTGTCGTTCTAGATACTTGTGCTTTTATTGCGGGTTTTGATCCATTCATGGTTGACGAAGAACAGTATTCGGTGCCCATGGTTAAGGGTGAGCTCGTCTCAAACTCACTGCCTTGGGTGAGGTTCAGCACCGCGATAGAGAGTGGAAGGTTGAAGGTAAGGAACCCCGGTATCTGTTTCCTCAAAAGAGTCAAAGAAGCTTCCAAAACGGTTGGAGACTTACGTTTCCTCTCAGAAGTAGACATACAGGTTTTGGCTCTGGCTCTCGAGCTCAAGAGCGCAAGCCATAACCCGCTTATCGTTACGGATGACTATTCAATCCAGAACGTAGCCGACCAACTTGGGATAGATTTTGCTCCACTCATGACCTTCGGCATACGGTTTAGGTTACACTGGATACTCTACTGCCCCGCATGCAACCGAAAGTATCCTAGCGACTGCAAGTATAAATCCTGTAGGATTTGCGGCACGCAACTTAAGAGAAAATCTCTGAGAAAGGTCCCCACAGAGAGAAATATCACCTAACACGNNCAAATTTCAGTGGAGACGAGCAGGCTTACTCTTTCTTGGCTACCAATACTATTCTTGGGCTATCTTCTCGGTATTCTGTCTGGTCGAAATCCCCGTACACGTTTTCTATTTCAAATTTGTTCTCTTCCAACAATTTGATGATTTTGTCTTTCGATATTATTGCGACTTCTCCATATTCATGGAATCTTTCGAGCAGCGTGCCATTCTCGTAGAGGTCAAAGAATAGGTTCAAATTGCATGTATGCTTTGTTTTATCTCTTTTCGTGAATATGCTTCTAACGACAATCTTCTGCTTATCAATTTCTTTTCGGTCAATCCACCAAGAGGCTTCAGGCTTGTCTGGTGTTGCTTGTTCAAGGTCAAATGCGAATCTGCCGTTCTTTTCTAAGTGCTTATAGATGCAATCTAATGTGCGCCTCTGATCTTCAATCGTAACGTTGTGGTCAAATGTTGAAGCTGGAACGTAAATGAACGGGAATGACTGGTTCAAAGCAAAGTTTCTCATGTCTCCTCTCTTCAAAATTATACGTTTCTTGACGCCCTCGGTTTCCTTTGTCAATTTCGCTCTGGCTACTCTGAGCATGTGAGTTGAGTTGTCGATACCTACAATCGTGATTCCTGCCCTAGCAAGGGGGATAGCCACTCTGCCTGTTCCTACACCAAGCTCCAAAGCTCTGTTTCCACGCTGAAGGGCGAGTTTTTTGTAGAAATCTAAGTCATTTTTGGAGCCAAATAAATCGTAGAATTTAGCGGCGAGTCTATAGGTCATGTGTACCACCGAAAGTAACTATCTCTATTGTAGATAAATTACTAGCGAATTCTTCAAGATGAAACAAAAAGTGGAATTAGGGCTGCTCTGGAAGCTTGGCGCCGGGGATGGGATTTTCAGGGGGAATCAAATCTTTATTCCCTCTTTTGAACCCATGAGGCCCGCAAGAGCCACTGGCTAACTCCTCTCAGCCCCTATCTCAACTATAAAGGATCTCGAGGCCAGCGCATGTGTGGAACAGTTTTCCACTCTGCCACCCCGGCCGTTCACTGAATCCTGAAGAGGGCCTGGAATGTAAAAACATTTTGTTTCCAAAGATTGCCTTTATCCTTTCGCCTTGAAATCAAAGGCGGACGCCGACAATGGCCAAGCAGTTATCGAAGCCTGGAAAGACAGAACGGGAAGAACAATACAACTTAAAAGATCTAAACAAGTCTTGGCATAACCAAGTCTGCAACATCCACACTATGATCGTAGATTCGTTCTATTGAAGAAACAGCAGCAAGAATGCGAGGAGCGACCTCAATGGGCTGAGCTTGAGCACTGAGCTTGATCTTATGCAGAGAGCCTACAATCTCTTCCTTATTGCCCCCCACAGACTCTGCTAGTGAAACGTCACGAGAAAACATTGCCCTCAGAGCGCACTCATGAGAGTCGTATACGACCTTGTGAAGATTCAGAATAAGTCTAGAAAGCTCGTCGACAATTTTGATGCCGTCCAACTCGACAGCTTTTTCAGCAACCTGAACGGACTGATCACCAATCGACTCAACCAAACTTGCAACCAAACGATAGTCCAGACAGTCGATGGCAAGAATCTTTAATCTCTCGCTCAATCCTGGGTTTTGAATCACTGTCCGAAGAATCCTCACTAGGAGAAAATAGAGCCTGTCAACCTCGTTGTCTCTAGCAACCACATTCTTGGCGAGATGTACGTCACCCTCAATCAGAGCCGTTATAGCGTCTCGGTGCATACCCGAAGCAATAGAGTATTCGCGACGAAGAATCTTTTCTGGAGGAAAGGCCGAGGGTTCTAGCAGGCACTGCATAATAATTCTCGCCTGATCTTCCTCAATGATCTCCAACCCGACCAAGCGACTCGACGTCTGCTTGACACGGTCACGCTCACTCAAGCTTATCCTCTCTTTAGCCTCAACTTGGATAATGTCATAACCTAAAAGATATTTCTCAATGATCTCACGATCGAGATGAGGTGTAGGATTGACTACCGCGATCTGCGGTATGGGTTTCGCGTCATATTCCGTGTCAATAATGAGCCGCCCATCAGCGGTTTCTGAGATGGCAACTACAGAGCCGCGTTCAAGTTTTTTTTGCTCAGCCCAATCCTTGGGCAAACAAACAAAGAAAGTTCCGCTACTTGTTCTCTGAACTTTGCGGAGGTCCATATGAAGCACTCAATAGAAATATCTTTTCGTCTAGATAAGAATATAATTCTTTGATTAGCGTTTATTAGCGTCATTTTCGCTTGTGGAAGATTTTAGCGCTGTTCATGCTGGTCACGTATTCAAAGTTGGCTTCTAGGAAGCTGCATACTTAGTCTAGGATTCTGGGAACTCTCTGGCTGCGCGCNNTTAATGTAGCGAAGATTCAGACAGCATCCACCCGCAAAGCTTTAAGAATGCATCAAGAGACTAGAAAAAGATTCAGACAGGCTTCGTGCATATAGGTTGCGCGCGTGACGGCAGCTTTAACAGGGCATCTTCACTTATAGGGAAAACTGAATTGACAGGAGAAGAAGGATGAGTCGTCATTCCAACAGAAAAAAGCTGGGGGAGGCTGTGGTTATAAGCGAGAGAGTTCAAAAGGCTGTTTGCTTTGCGATAGAATCTGGGTACCAGCTGGACAAAGGCGCATTCGATTTTTTAGAAACCATTTCTCAAAAGGGAGATCCAGTGCAGCTAATTGAGGAAGCCATGAAAAAGGTTGGTGCTCTCCCAGAGAAACCATTGTTCATCGAACGAAGCGTTCTGGAAGATGCTACGAAACGGATTTTCCCTGAGAAGGAAGAAGTGAAGACACCTCTACCTCAGCCCATGCTTCAAGCCAGAAAAGTCGCTTTTCGTGCGTACGCAAAAGATGTGAACACACACATGAAGGTAATAGAAGACCCAACAGACACCATATGCACAACAGGTTCCATGGAGGAATACCTAGAATATTTTCAAGATCGCTTCAAAAGAATTGAGAGGCTCCTAAGAAAAAGAAGAGACACTAGAGACGCAACAACCATATCAGAAGCTCTTAGGGCTCCTGTCAACTCAAAGATCAAGATCATCGGAATGATCATTGAGAAGAGAGAACGCAAACAAAGAGTTTTTCTGCGGGTTGATGATCTCGAAGCCAGCGCGACAGTGCTTCTACCCCCCAAAGTGATGGAAAAGGCACAGAAGGTGTTGTTGGATCAAGTTGTCTGTATCAGCGTCATCAAGGGAAGGAACGATTTGCTCATAGCTGAAGATTTCCTTTTGCCTGATGTGCCTCAAAAAACCCCACAAAAAGCCTCGATCCCAGTTTACGCAGCCCTCATCTCTGACCTGCATGTTGGGAGCAAAATGTTTTTGCATGAAGCGTTGCACCAGTTTGTGCTCTGGCTGAACGGAAGGTTGGGAAACAAAAACTTCAGAGAGATAGCAGGCCATGTTAAATACGTGGTTATCGCTGGAGACCTTGTCGATGGAATAGGCATCTATCCGGAGCAGATGAAAGAACTTGCAATAAAAGATATTTACAAGCAGTATCAGGCAATGGCAAAGTTTGCAGAAGAGATCCCTGATTACATCGAATTAATAATCATACCTGGAAATCACGATGCGTCAAGAAAAGCGTTGCCTCAACCCGCTATATCCCGAGATTACGCTGAACCACTGTACGAAGCGAGAAAACTATTCTCCTTGGGAAACCCTGCCACCGTCAATCTTCACGGGGTTGAACTGCTTCTATATCATGGACGCAGTTTAGACGATGTCGTTGGAGCGGCTTCAAACGTGAGCTTTCATTCGCCGGACAAAGCTATGAGACTTCTTCTGCAAAGCAGGCACTTGGCGCCTACGTACGGACAGAAGACCCCGATAGCTCCGGAAAGACGAGATTTCTTAGTCATAGAAAGAGTACCAGACATTTTTCACACTGGGCACGTGCATGTTCTTAAATATGATACGTACCGGGGAACCCTTATGTTAAACTCTGGCGCTATGCAGAGCCAGACCGAATACCAAAGGAAAATGGGACTAAAACCCACACCAGGAATAGTGCCAATAGTAAACCTTCAAACACTACGGGTCACACCAATCCCTTTTCCAATTTCTTCCGCGTAGCCCTCTCGCAACGATCTTGACGACTCGTAAGGGCTCAGGAACCCTGCAACAAATTGCAGAGGCACGAATCAATTTCGTTGCCCAGTCTACTGCAGTGCCCACAACTTCTACGTAGAGTGGCGGCTCGCCGAAGATAGAAACAACCTGGTTCACAGGACCAAGTTTCTCGAATATGCTCCATCGAATCTTCCAATCCTTAAAGTGTTGACACAAGGCGTTTTTGACCGCTATGTTGGCGGGTTTCCTTCTTGAAATTACGACAACAGGTTTGGTAAATTCTTGAAAAAAAATTGTCGGGTCCACTAGGTTAAACCCTGCGAAAGATACTCCTGTCAGCGTAACTGTGTCAAAGGCCCAGTGACGGAGCATTGCGGCGAGCTTCTCAGAGGCGTCTAGCCCATCCACAGCAATTTTGTCGACTTGAACTGGTCGATCCATGTTCCTTGTAGTAAAACGGAAACGAGCAATGTCTAGCCGTTATGTTCTGCAGACCGCTTAGAGAATCCTCCATCTTCAACTCCGACCACGTGAAAATTCCGCCAAACATCTAGGCGTATAACCGATCAGGCGCCCGAGTCTATCATCAGTAGCAAACACTTCCTTAATTAGGCTGCGAGCGATGCTCAAGCGAGTCTTTTTTGTACGTCCATATCTCCCCATACTCACGATCCGAGAGTTCAGTACTCCGATCACATCCAATTCGTTGATCAAACTGCTCACGCGTCTCTGAGTTAGGGGGCCAATCCCAGACTGGTCGCACAGTTCAGAGTAGACATTGTAAATGTCACCAGTAATAGTGTAGTTTATCTTTGCCTTTCTGAGAAGATAAATACTACACAGAACAAGTTTTGAGTGAAGAGTGAGATTCTTCAAAGCTTCCACAATTCGGTCATGCTCAATTCTTTCTTCAGCCTTTCGTATGTGCTCTTCCAGAACGTATTCAGCGCCCTCGCGTTCCGCTAGCTCCCCTGCAACGCGAAGAAGATCTAGGGCTCTTCGTGCGTCACCGTGTTCCGCAGCTGCTAAGGCTGCACACAAACCCACAGTGCCATCAACTAGAACACCACGACGAAAAGCTACTCGCGCTCGGTCCCACAGAATATCTTGAAGTTCCGCAGCATCATACGGCCTAAAAACTATTTCCTCCTCACTTAAGGAACTCAACACTCGGGGGTCCAAAAATTCCTTGAAGCATAGATCATTGGAGATCCCCACAATTGAGGCCCTACTACGATGGAGGGCTTCATTTATTCTAGTCAACTCATAAAGCAACACATCACCTCGCATCTTTATAAGCGAATCAATTTCGTCCAGAACAACCAGCAATAGGAGCTTCCGAGAATCCAACCCGGCCTTAAGTCGGTCAAAAACCTCCCCGAGAGCCAAACCGGTGAACGGAACCTTCACACCTATGAAGTCACAGAGACTTGAGTAGATCCTGTACTCGGTGCCAGCTAGCCTGCAATTTACGTAACAAACCCTCACTGAAGCCCCGAACTCACGTGCCTTCTCCATAAGCCTATTCAACACATACTTTACGACAGCCGTTTTTCCAGTACCCGTCTTCCCATAGACGAAGATGTTTGAACACCGAGAGGCCTTCAAAACAGGCGCGACAATTTCGCCTAGGCATCGAATCTGCCCTTCGCGATGAGGGAGATTGTCAGGAATGTAATCGTGCCGCAACACTTCTCTGTCTATGAAAACACTGTCATTCTTGATGAAGCGCTCGAAGACGTTGTCCAGCATTGTAGGGTCTTTCACTCGACGGATCTCCATTACACAAAATACGAGCAATCCCTGACTTTCAACTCAGCAAATAAGAACTATCCTACAAAAAAATAAACGTGCCACACAAAAACCCTAAAGACAAATGAAGGAAAACTGGTGAAAAGGTGATTGCGTGTTGTTTAGAAGTCGGGTTGGAGAACAAGCCACTTGAGGTTTAAATTGTCCAAAGAAACTCAGACCCCTATATTTCCTCTGGAACAGCCTGAGGATATGTGGTGTAGGATAATTTGTTCCTGTAAAAGGAACAGCCCGTTAAAGGTTAGTCGTCATAAGTTTACTTAAATACTCTTGTAAAAGACTTTTGAGCATTTCATAAAAAAATTTTGGCTAGAACGGAAACCTTATAGAATGCTCGAGTGGAAACTGAGGGGTTAGGGCGATGGTTTTCGCAGTACTCTTTGGCGTTGGTACAAGCGTTATGGAGTTCGCTTTTTAGTTGTTCATGAAATACTGAGAACGAGGTTCTTGTGGCCTAACGTTTTTGTTGAAAGATCTTGACTTGCGCGCGCGCATTTTGTGAATATATGTGAAATTGATTTCTAAATGATTCGTTAAACATCTGTCTTTTCCTGAAATTAACGTTTTGGTGCTTTCTTCTCAGTGAAACTATGACCCCTCGGCTTCTACTGGAGAGTGGAGAATCTTTTGGCTTCTCTTCGCTTTTGTTCAATTGACGCTCGTGTGAAGTTTGTGAAAGCTAAGAAGTGCAAATTTGCCTTCTTTATTGTTTTAGGGCGTGTTTCCCATGATTCTCACAACTACTCTTCGCCAAAACCTCTATAACTTGTGAATTGTTAACTGTAAAAGCCCTTGTTAACCAGGTGTCCCCCTTGCCGGCTAGGAAAATGCGAGTAGAAATCTTTGACGGGAATGGCAATCGTTATACGATTGCTTTCGAGGGGCATGTAACAAGGGAAAAGGCCCTTCGGCTTCTTGATCTTGTTGAGTTACTCGGGGGCATACCCGGGGAGAATCCTGGATGGGAGGACGATGTCTCTAAACTCTCTAAGTTTGATAAAATGCACAAAGTCGTGGAGAAGCGCTTTCCCATCGTGTGGTTTACGTCCAAAGACATTCGATCTGCATACGAGCAGGAGTTTAACCAACCCATCAGCTTAAGCACAGTTTCAACATATCTATCTCGAATGACTGACCGGGGGATTCTGGCGGTAAGTCAGATGTCCAAGCGTCGACGCTATAGGATAATAAATAAACCAGCTAGGCACGCATTGAGTTTTGTGAAAAGTAATAAGTAAGCAGAGTTCCAAACTGAATGCACTAGCAAGGTGCCCGCTCGAAAATTGGGTTCCATTGTCGACGGAGGATACTTTATGAATGTTAAAATTGAAAAAGACCTAAGTGAAATGAAGAAAAAACTGAGCGAATATGTACACAGGGGACGAAGAGTGGGTTATCACGAAGTGAAAGAGGAGTCCGTGATAGAAGAAAGACTTGAGACATCCAAGTTTACGCCTCTGAGAAGAATAGATAGCTGCGACGTACATTTCCAAGCTGTTGACTGTTCTACGAGAACGTTAAAAAGAGCAAACAACTGGGGAATCTACTTGTTGCGTGCTACATACGCTGCAGTGAGACATCGAAATGTAGATTGGGATTACCTAGAAGAGATACACAGTGTTGTTGGAGACGCGTATGTACGTCGCACGGTTCTCCAAGATAAGAGGCTGAATTTAGAGAGTAGAATGGCCCTACAACTACTGCACAAAACAAGTGAGGGCGACTACCTTCTTCTAGACGGAGCTAGCTACTTTGGCGGGGAAAGGAAGTTCTTAGTAGAGCTCTACGAAGAATGCCAAAAGAAAGACATCAAGCTTCTGGCAATAAGCAAACAGTCTCCGTCCCTTCATGATGAAAAGGGACATGATCTCATAGCAGCGACGTACATGCTATCTCCATATGGTGTCTGGACCTATTATCCTGCCAAAAAAGCAGATATGCATAAACACCAGTATGGTGATGTGGCAATTGTGAAACTATGTGAAGAGAGTCCACGCGCTTTCCGTTGTGACATAATGGAATATTTGACTCAATGCGACGTACATGAACTACTTTCTCCCCTCACTTACATCTCTGAAGATCCAAGATGCCTTGGATATCCAGTGACCCTTTGGCTTGCCCATGATTTTTCTGCTCCATCAGATTCCATGCTCATTTATTACCACGATAAAGTCGAGGAGACGCTTGCCAACGCTGGGTTATTAGATGTACTCCGCATTGAGGAGTTCTCTTGCAACTTTGCAGATGAACTACATGGAGTGAAGCGTCCATTTAGACGGGAGTTAGTTGAATATGTCTGAAACAGCTGGTTTCATCCGTGAGGTGCGTGGAGATCGAGTTTTCTTTTTTCTTAATCAAGGAACCAACCTTTCCTTTGGCCAGATGGTTAGGATAGACTCCGGTGAAAGGAGTTTCTATGCAAGAGTTGTGAACGCTGAGAGCAAATCAACACTCGAAATTAGCGAACAACTTCGCGAGGCGGAAGGAAAAGAGACGTTTGGTCCGTATTCCCGTTATAGAAGCGTTGAGGGCATTCTTTTCCTAGAGAGAAGAGCTGACAAAGTTCGTTCTCCCACCTTTAACCCTGACTACAGGGACAAAGTGTATACAACTACTCCAGAGGACTGCTCTGCTTTGAAGCTTGCCGGGGAGCTAAAGATAGGACGTCTGCGCTCTGGGGAAAAACTGCTTGGATCAGTCGGTATAGACGTTGAGTCCGTTCAGCGGATGATGGGCATGTTTGGGATGACTGGTTCAGGAAAGACTAATTGTGAACTGGTGCTAAACGCAAGGATAATAGATGACAGTCCAAAAACTGTCGGTCTCATCTTTGACTTTGCGGGGCAGTTACTGACAGGAAAGGGCATAGAACCTCAGAGAGGACTACGTGATCACCCGCTCTTCCATAACAAAGTCCGCTATTACTCAGCTAGAGAGGGCAAACTGCGTATAGGACTGCAAACCCTTCTTCCTGGCAAGCTATACACAATTTTCCCTGAGATAGGGCTACCTCAGTATAGACTTGCTAAGAGGCTGTATGAGAGGCTAGGCAAGAGTTGGATAGAAGGTGCGCTTGAGGCTTATGCGACGGGGGGATACACCGGGGTTGGAAACATAACAGGATACAAAGCCAAAGTTGTGATTGAGGCTCTCATGCACAAGCTTTCAGATCTCTCTCCTGACCTCTTTCCATCTTCTGAATACAGTTTCGTTGATGACGTGATCCAAAATGTCACGAGAGGGATCACTTGCCTCATTGACATATCCGGAATAAACTCTGAGGAACAATACAACATCACCTGTCTCACAGCCTCAAGTGTGGCCCGTCACTATAAGCGAATCTGGGAAGAGAATTACATAGAGTGGGAAAAACTTCCCACTCTTCTCATAACCCTCGAGGAAGCCCACGAATTCCTTGATCCCAACAAGCCCAAGACCATATTCTCCGACGTAGCCCTAACATATCGAAAGTATAGGGTTGGATTGAACGCTGTTACACCTAGGCCTTCGCGAATAAATTACGATGTTTTTGCTGAGCTCTGGACAAAGGTTATTATGAAGACAGAATTGAGTCAAGACAGA
>JABAOF010012124.1_pt5 | contig 17179 bp, 14 predicted proteins | sample 7062171 | NCBI WGS metagenome assembly JABAOF01 (sample SAMN14538628, study PRJNA623070) | marine sediment metagenome | biome: marine biome [ENVO:00000428]; feature: marine pelagic biome [ENVO:01000023]; material: deep marine sediment [ENVO:00002113] | place: India: Gulf of Khambhat ...
TGAAGACTTGTATCGATCGCCAGCGTCATCGTCACGCCCCAACGTCCCTGAGCGTCTCCCTGGATCAGCCAGTGCGGCATGACCACCACGGACTGGTGGACGGCCTCGAAGCCCCCTTCGGATTGACTGACCGACTGGATGGGGAACGTCCACAGATCGGTGGGGCGATTGCAGGAAAGGCCGATGTCCACGCCCAGCCATTCATCGATCAGCCCCAGACCTTGCACAGCCCGCAAATCGAGACAGGCGCCCAGCTGTCCCAGCACGTGGCGATCCGCATCGTAAAAGTACCGGTCGTCCGCGCCGGCCGGCAGCCCTGCAAAATTCCATTCGACAGCAAAATGCAAGGGTCGGTCGCTGGGCAGCCCCTCCACCTGATAGCTGATTTCCAATGCCGACGATCCGGGTGCCAGGAAGATCGATTTGGAGACCGTCAGTTCGGTGCCGTGTGCCAGCCCCTGCCGAACGAGGCGGACCGTGGCGCCCGCAGCCGCTTCGGAGACCTCCGCTCGGTACCCTCCATCCACAAAATCTCCGCGCTCAGCCACTTGTCCACTGGCCACAGCGTCCAGGTTGGTGTCGGTATCGAAAAAATGGTCCTGCAGCGATTTGCGCAGATAGCGATCGTGCTGGACCATTTTTTCCAGGCCTTCCTGTTTAAAAACCACTCGGTCGTGGATGCTGGCCACCTCACCGTCCGCCTGATCCGCGCCGCGGCGGACTTTCTCGTGGTAGGCTTCCGGGCGTCGGGCCAGGGTGGCCAGGAGGTTGTGGCAGATCGAGCGTACGTCGAGCTCGTACAGTTGTCCCCCGCTGGTTGGTTGAAAGAAGGCGGCCAGGCAGTCGGTCGTGACGACCACCTCGTCGCTGCCGTCAAAATTGAAATCCGCGGTTCGCACGGCCAGCCAGCTGTCGGTTCCTTTGCCGGCGGCCCGGTCCAGCAGGTTGTCGGCCAACAGCAGGTGCTTGTAAACGGCGTTGCGCAAGTGTGGCAAATAGATTCCCCCGAAGGCACCGTGCCAGTAGCTGCAATTGCACTGAGCTCGATACAGCTCGGTCCTCGCCTGACGGATCAGCTCTTGCGCGACCGGATCCTGCCCGCCATCTTGGGCCAGTTCCTCAAGTCGCTGGCTGACGATCATCATGCGGGCGTACATTTCGTTGGTTTCAGGATAGCGGACCTTGAAGTTCCGCCAGTTCCCGCCGCGCACAAAGGGGGATGTCAGTTCCCACATCGACGCATCCTGCAATGCGTGCCGGGCGTGTTCGAATTCCAGTTGCCGAGCGGCCGGCAGGGCCCACTCGGTCATTTCCCGATAGCTGCCCTCGGGCAGGTAGATTTTGCCCAGCGGCGGGATGTCGCGCAACACTTCACTGGGGGTGGCCGTCTCGATCCAATCCCGGTTCTCGCTCAACAAATCAAAAAATCGCCGCAGCCAACCATCGTCGTAAACATGTTTTTTCGTCTCCGGCCAGGAACCAAACTTCTCGCCATCGTCGCCAAAGGCCAGAACCGCATTCGGGTGCGAGCTGGCGACCTGACGCAGATAGTCGATCGTCGCCTCGGGCTGCTGGAAGGGGATCAAGTACCGCAACTGCTCGCTGCCAGGAAAGACCCGCAACAAGTGCCCCTGGTCCTCGGTGATGTAGTACCCGTACAGTTCTTCCTCGGACAAGCCGGCGTTCTTGAAGTGGAAGTCGTCCAGGAGGGTATAGCGGATGCCGGCCTCGGCGATGTCCCGGGTCAACGACTGTTCCCAGACCCGTTCTGGTATCCACATGCCTTGGACGCGTGAGTCGAGCCGGCTTTCCAGCCAGTCGGTGTACGTGCGGATCTGGCCGCGACGGTCGCGGGGCGGAATGCTGGTCAAGATCGGCTCGTAAAAAGCACCCCCCACAATCTCCACACGGCCCGCCCGCACCAACTGCCCCAGCCGCTCAAGATATTCCGGATGCCGCTGGTCCAGCCATTCCATCAACGGTCCGCTGGTATGCAGCCCGATCCGCAGCTGGGTGTACGGTTCGAAGACCTCCAGAAACGGCAGGTAACTGTCCTGGTAAGCCTGCTCGAAAACGTGTTCAAAGTTCCCGATCGGCTGGTGATTATGAAGCAACAGGAGGAATCGTATCGGTTGTGTCATGATGGTATTGTTGACGCCAGGGTGAGGCCAACCATTTAAAAAGTTGCGGAAGAAAACTGGTCCCAAATCATCTGGTTTATCTAATCGGACAAGTTTCTCTGTATCTTCCCTGAAGTCTCACAAAAAACTGGTAAACTTTAACTGTCGAGCCGCTTCTTCCGGCGCAATCGGATTAATGCAACAGCCGGTCGCCCATTCGAAGCCTGCCCAGGTCGTAATTCGCGGAAAAACCACTACCCGCCAGTGATAACTGGCATGAACGGTCAAGTCAAAGGGGGCCGATTGGACCAGGTAGTTGTAGTCGGGTCGATCGAGCACCTGATCCATTTGGCTTAACAGCTTCCCCAGCATTGCCGCCAGTTCCATTGCCTGCGCGTCGGACAATTCATCGAATGCGCTACTGTGGGTTCGAGGCGTGATCCAGGTTTGGTAGGGACTGAAAGAAGCGTAGGGGCAGTAAGCGACAAACTGGTCGGACCGTGCCACCACACGCGTGTCCTGGCTGCATTCCTGCTCGATCATCTGGCAAAAAATGCACGCTCGCTGCGACTGGTAATAGGCTGCCGCACAGCGAAGCTCTTGTTCAGTCTGGGTTGGCAGCAGCGACATGCCAACCATTTGGCTGTGCAAGTGTTCGATGGTCGCGCCGGCCTGCGGACCGACGTTCTTGAAGATCAAGCCGTACACAAGCTGGTCGTCGCGTCGCGCCACCCCAAGGCGATGACGGTACGTGAGGATTACCTCGCGTAATTCTTCGGTGGTCAGCTGCGATGTGCGTGTGGCATGACGCGGCGATTCGATAATCACCTCGTGGATGCCGGTGGCGGGCTGGCTGGCAAACAGCTTCTCGCCGGCCGGCAGACCTCTGGCAGCCGTGGCCTGCAGGATGGGATACTTGTTCGGCACCACACGGACCCGCCAGCCGGGCCCGTCAGCTGGCGACCCTTCCGGGCGCAATGCCAGCACTTCCCCCGGCGTCGATCCTTCGTGCCCCCGGCAGAAGGGGCACGGCCGGTCGGTGCGACGACTGCCCGCCGCGGTGAAATCCTGGGGACGCTTCGCTCGATTTTCGGCAATAATCACCCAGCGATCGCTGAGCGGATCGTGGCGGAGGTCGGGCATGCCGGACATTGTTCTGCCGGGGAGGACCCGGAGTCAACCGGAATCGGCCCCACGCCGCTCGATCCCATCTCTCCCTCCCCGCGGCGGAGTTGTTGTCCTGAAATTCAACTCACGCTAGACTTTTTGCTGGATCCCGCCACCTCCCCAGAAAAGTTCGACCCACCACCACCGCTGGGCTTGCCACCAGCACCACCTGAACGACAGCGAAGCTGTGGGAAATTGATGCCCGTTCATTGTCACACGTTCCAGAACGGATTGACGCTGGTGGCTGAGCCCATGATGTGGCTGGAGTCCGTGGCGTTCACTTTCCTGGTCCCCGTGGGCGCGGTCTACGACACGGCGGAACGCAGCGGGTTGAGCAACCTCACCTGCGAGATGGCGTTGCGGGGCTGCGGAGGCAGGGACAGCCGGGAATTTATTCAGGCCCTGGAAGAATTGGGGGTCGAAGGTGGCGAGTCGGTTGGCGTTTCGCATACCAATCTGCGCGGAGCGACGTTGGCCAAAAACTTGGGGCCGGCCCTGGCGATCTACGCGGACCTGCTGCGCGACGCGACGCTGCCCGAGCTTGAATTGGAGCAGGGCCGGCATGTGGCGGTCCAGGAATTGCGATCCGTCGAAGACGATCCGGCGCACAAAGTGATGATGGAACTGCGTCGCAGCCATTACCCCCAACCCTGGGGACAGCCTCACCAGGGAGATATGCCAGGCCTGACAACCATCACCATCGACGAGATCCGTGCCCAATACCGCAGTGGCTATCGGCCCAATGGCACCATCCTGGGCGTGGCCGGGCGGTTTGACTGGGATCCGCTGCGGCAGACCGTTGACCGTTTGCTGGGCGACTGGGAGGCGACCGACCGCTGCGAACCAAAGACCGGCCGGCTGCATTCCGTGCAAAAGCACTTGCACCACCAGTCCAATCAAACGCAGATCGGCATCGCGTTTCCCAGCGTGCCTTACAGCCATCCCGATTATTTCCAGGCCTGGGGAGCCGTGGGGGTGTTGAGCGACGGGTCCAGCTCGCGCTTGTTCCGCGAGGTCCGCGAAAAACGGGGTCTCTGTTACGCCGTCAGCGCCTCAACGCGTTCCCTCAAAAGGCTGGGAAGCGTCTTCGGCTATGCCGGTACGACCAGCAACCGCGCTCAAGAGACCCTCAATGTTATGCTGGAAGAAATGCAAAAGTTGGGCGATGGGATCGAGATTGTCGAACTGAATCGGCTGAAGGCCCGGATGAAAAGTTCCCTCATCATGGCTCAAGAATCTTCCCTGGCCCGCAGCGGTGCGATTGCCCGCGACTGGTACTATCTGGAGCGCGTCCGGACCTTGGACGAAATTGGTCGCCTGGTGGACGAACTGACACCCGACAGTATTAACGCTTATCTGACCGACAATCGCCCGTCCCGGTTTACCGTGGTCACCCTGGGCCCACATCCCCTGGAGATACCGCGTGAAATTTCGTCAGCAACAACTTGATAACGGTCTCCAGATCGTGGCCGAATGTAACCCGCAGGCGTACACCGCCGCGGTCTGTTTTATGGTCCGCACCGGCGCTCGTGACGAAACCCCAGAGGTGGCCGGGGTAAGCCACTTCCTGGAACATATGGTTTTTAAAGGTACCCCCACACGCAGCGCAGACGATGTCAATCAGCGTTTCGACGACTTGGGCGCCGAGCACAATGCCTGGACTACCAAGGAACACACCGCCTACTACGCGGTGATGCTGCCGGAGTATCAGGAAGAGATTGTCGAACTGTGGGCGGATGTCATGAGGCCGTCGCTGCGCGAGGAAGATTTCGAAACCGAAAAACAAGTGATTATCGAAGAAATTCGCATGTACGAAGATCAGCCGCCATTTTGCGCGGATGAACGATGCGAGAAAAATTTCTTTGGCAGCCATCCCCTGGGTAACAGCGTCCTGGGCTCGGTAGAGACCATTCGCAACCTGGACGTCGACACCATGCGCCAATACTTTCGCGCTCGATACAGCCCCCAAAATATGATCGTGGCAGCCGCTGGGAAGATCGATTTTGACAATCTGGTGGGGACCCTTCAACGTGAATGTGGCGATTGGGAGCCGTTCGAAGTGCAGCGACAACTTGTGCCACCCCAGCCCCATGACGGCTTTGAGGTCGTGCAAAAGGCGACTGCCACTCAGGAATATGTGATCGAACTGGCAACGGGGCCATCGGCCACCGATCCACGCAGATTCGCCGCCTACATGCTGGCCAACTTGCTGGGCGATGGCAGCGGCAGCCGCCTCTACTGGGAACTGCTGCACACGGGGTGTGCTGAGCAGGCGAGCCTGCACTATTACGAATACGACGGGGTCGGCGTGCTGGGGACCTGGCTGTGTTGTGAACCAGAAGACGCTGCCGAAAACCTGCGGCGGATCCAGGAAGTTTATCGTCAAGCCGAAAAGGAAGGGTTTTCCGAAGCAGAGCTGGCACGAGCTAAAATGAAATTTAACTCGCGGATGGTCCTGGCCAGCGAACGTCCTCAAAGCCGTATGGCCAGCGTGGGAATGAACTGGCTGCGGCGGGGCGAGTACCGCAGCGTCAAACAGGATCTGGACGAGTACAACGCGGTCACCTTGAGGGACGTGGCCGAGGTGCTGGCCGAGTTTCCGCTGACCCGGCACAACACGATCGCCATCGGCCCCCTGGCCGACGTCCAACCACCTGCCTAAGGGTACCAGCCGACCCGTTGCTCCCAGCTAGCGAATGCCCCAAGCTACCGAACTGGCCCTGCCCCGCCTGCCAACCGCCCCCCGCGTCCCCTTAAATCGCCCTGCGTGTCCAGCCGCCCGTGACGCGTATTTTGTCGGACTGGGGGGGGCGGGCATGCAAGCGCTGGCGACCGTTCTGGCCGGCCGCCACGGCCGCGTCCGCGGATCCGAACGCTCGGCCGCCTCCCGCCAAAAACTCCGCCAGCTGGGCTGGCAAGTCGATGCCGACGCGGATCACCGTCCGCTGCCGACAGACTGCCAGTTGGTGGTCTACAGCGATGCGGTCCCCCACGATCATCCCCAGCGCCAAGCCGCTCGAAGGGCAGGAATTCCCCAGCAGTCCTACGCGCGGACGCTGGGTCGCCTGATGAACGGCCGGCAGGGAATGGCCGTAGCCGGCACGCACGGCAAGTCGACGATTACCGCCATGACCGCCCAGATCCTGACCAACGCCCAAAAAGATCCCTCCTTCGTTTGTGGGGCGGGACCGGTCGCCGGTAGCCAGACCGGCGGCCGATCTGGTGAGGGGCCCCTGCTGCTGGCCGAAGCATGCGAGTACCGGAAAAACTTTTTGCAACTGCGTCCGCACGCCGCCGTTGTCAGCGGTATCGAACTCGACCATTTCGAAACCTACCACTCGATCCAGCAGCTGAAAAACAGCTTTGCCGCCTTCGTCCGGCAGATCGATCCGCAAGGCCTGCTGGTCCTGCCAGCAGACTGCTCTGCCGCCAGGCAGCTGCGGCAGGCCGCCGGCTGCCGGGTGGAAACGTACGGATTTGACGAACGGGCCGATTGGCGAGCCGTCCGGGTAACGACCCAAGCCGGCCGCTACGCTTTTGAGATTATGCATAGGGACTTGTTGATCGGTCGAGCGTGTTTGCAGGTACCCGGTCGGCATAATGTGCTGAACGCCCTGGCCGCCGCGGCTCTGGCTGGCTGGGGCAAAGTTTGTGTGGCGGAGATTGTGCAGGGGTTGTGCCAATTCCGCGGTCTCCGCCGCCGCTTGCAGCCGGGGGGGACTTTCTGCGGAGTCCATCTCTGGGACGATTTCGCTCACCATCCCACCGAAGTCGCCGCTGCCCTGGCGACTTTGCGAGAAATCCATCCCAAATCGCGGTTGTGCTGTGTATTTCAACCGCATCAGGCATCCCGAACCGCTCGACTGATGCACGAATTCGCCCGCAGCCTGCAGAACGCAGATCTCGTCGCGGTGGCGTCCATTTATCGAGCCCGCGAGGGCCGCTGGCGGCCGGGCGAGCCGACGGCAGCAGACCTGGCGGCAGCCGTCCGGAGTTACGGGACGCCAACCTTGCCGGCTCACACCTTCAAGGAAATCCAGCGGCAGTTGACCTGTTGCCCGGGCGACGTGCTGGTTACATTAGGTGCCGGTCCTGTCTGGCGGTTCCACCATGCCTTTACAAACAGAATTTGAAGATATTGTTCAGTGCGATGTGCCGATGGCCGAGCACACCTGGTTCAAGCTGGGTGGGCCGGTGGAGTATTTTGCACAACCGACCTCCATCGAACAGCTGGAAGCCCTGGTCCAGCGCTGCCGGGAGGAGGATGTCCGCCTCCGCCTGCTGGGGGGGGGCTCGAATGTGTTGGTCCGCGATGAAGGCCTCCAGGGCATGGTGGTGCAACTGGCGGGTGACCTGTTTCAGAAAATCGAGACCCGTCCACAGCGGGTCGTTGCCGGCGGCGGGGCCAAGCTGGGTCACGTGATCTCCACGGCCGTCCGGGCTGGTTGGGGTGGCTTGGAGACGATGGTGGGCATCCCCGGCACGATTGGCGGTGCACTGCACGGGAATGCAGGAGGCCGGGGCGGCGATATCGGACAGTGGACCTGCCAGGCGACCGTCATGACCCGCGCTGGCGAGATTCACCAGCGGCAGCGCGACGACCTGGCTTTTGGCTACCGCGAGAGCAGCCTGGACGAACTGGTAATTTTGGAAGCCCAGTTCGAATTGGAAGAAGAGGATCCAGAAGAATTAACCAAGCGGATGCAAAAACTGTGGATCATCAAAAAGGCCAACCAGCCACTGGCTCATCAAAGCGCCGGGTGCATTTTTAAAAACCCAAGAGGTATGAGTGCCGCGATGCTGATCGAACAGGCGGGCCTCAAGGGAGCACGGGTCGGACAGGTGGTTGTCAGTGAGCGGCATGCGAATTTCATGATCGCCGAACAAGGGGCAACGGCCAAAGATGTCTTGCAGCTGATCGATCAAATCCACCAGGCCGTGGCTGAACGTCTCGGAGTTGAGCTGGAAAAGGAAATCGAAATCTGGTAAATCCCATCCAGCCTGCCTCGTCCCGCGAGGTCTTGCTGGTTACCTACGGCCCACCAGCCCGGATGTCGCACCTATTGGGTGGCAGGCGTTCCGCGGTGTGGGCCCTGCCCACCCACGCCGCTCGATACCCCCCCCTCACACTCATCGGTTATCAAGGAGGATACCCATGTGCTTGTATCCCTTCGATTTCGAGGCGGCGGAAAATACGCTGTACGACATCGCCGTGCTGGCCGGAGGGGATTCGGCCGAACGGGAGGTGAGTCTTGCCAGTGGACGGCGGGTGGCGGCCGCCCTGCAAGAATTTGGGCATCAGGTCGCTCTGTTCGACCCGGAAGATACGAGTCTGTTCGATATCAACTGGAACGAGTTTGACGTCTGTTTCATCGCGTTGCATGGCGGAGCAGGTGAGGATGGCCGCATTCAGGTCCAACTGGAAGAAGTGTGCGTGCCGTACACCGGCAGCGGACCCGCCGCGTCCCGCCTGGCGCTTAGCAAGGCGGCTGCCAAGGACCGCCTGCAACAGTGCGGCGTCGTGACACCGCCCTCCTTCTCGTTTCACAAAACGCAGCGGCTGGGGCAGATTCGAACCCGGCTGGAACAGTTGGGATTTCCGCTGATCGTCAAACCGGATGGACAAGGATGCAGCCTGGGCGTCCACCTCGTGGACACGGCGGACAACCTGGCCGCGTCGGTCGAGGCCGCCGGCCGCCTGGAGGCGTACCTGCTGGCCGAGAAACGGGTGGTGGGACGCGAGTTTACCGTGGCGGTGATCGACCGCGAGCCGCTGCCGGCATTGGAAATCGTCCATCAACGGCCCACGTTCGATTTCGAGGTCAAATTTGGAGCGGCCCCGGCGGATTATCAATTTCCCCAGGACGAGGCCGCCCAGCGAGCGGAGCGGACTGCCGTGGCGGCCGCCAAGGCCATCGGTACCCGCGGTCTCTGTCGCGTCGATCTGATCTGCGATCGCACAGGGCAAACGTGGGTTTTGGAGGTCAACACAGTTCCAGGAATGACAGCCCACAGCTTGGCCCCGCTGGCCGCCGCACAAGCTGGGTTCAGCATGCCGCAGCTCTGTGATCGGCTGACACGGCTCTGTCTTCTCCAGACTGTGATGGCATGAGCAATCGCCACCCACCTCACAGACGACCCCTCCGGGTCGCTGGTCTGGCAAAAATCCTCGCCACCCTGATCGACCACGCGCGGGCCCTCGTGCTGATCCCGATCCTAATCATCGTCGTGGCGGCCGCTGGCTACTGGGGCTGGCGAACCGCCTGGCGGACCGGTCTGACCGCCGACGAGTATCGGCTGACCCCGGAAGATATCAAGGTCTGTACCGCCTCGAAATGGATCGATGCCCGGCGGCTCAAGGCCAGTGTGATCCAGGACGCCAGCCTGGATCAACCTATGTCGATCCTTGATCGGCGATTGACCGCACGAATCGCCTCGGCCTTCGCCGCTCATCCCTGGGTCGCCCGCGTTGCCCGTGTCGAAAAATTTCACCCGGCCAGCGTCGAGGTTGATCTGGTGTATCGCGAACCGGTGGCCGTGGTCGTCACCCAGGCGCGACGCATCCCCGTCGATCCGTTGGGAGTCCGCCTGCCCTCGGAAGACTTCACGCCCGATCAGCTACAGGCCTTTCCCGCCATCCTGGGTATTGGCGACACCCGCCGCGATTGGATTGGAAATGCCTGGGGAGACCCGCGCGTCGCAGGCGCCGCTCAGATCGCCGCCGCCCTGGTCTCTGATTGGGCCGATCTGGACCTGGCGGGAATTGTCCCTTCCCAAATGCCCGTCGACGGCGCGAATGTTTTCCGCTACGAACTGCGGACCCGCCAAGGTACGCGTGTCCCCTGGGGACGGCAATATCTGACGCCGCATGAAACGGAACCGACCGCCGCCGAAAAGAGCCAGCGGCTGAAAAGATATGCCGAAATTTATGGGACGCTGGATGGGCTGAGCCAAAACTGGGAGGCGGAACGGAACCCCAGCGTGGGAGCGATCCCCCATCAAACGCCCAGAAACTGATCGGCCGCCAGCGGCCCTACTTGGGGGCGCCGATACGTGAGCCCTTCGCACAATCCGCCGGCTGCGAACGGGACTGGCCTTCCGCCCGCAATTCCTCGCGAATGACCTCCAGATCGTTGGGGGCCTCGATCCCCAAACGAACCCCACCCTGGCCAATGCGGACCACCGTCACCGCAATCTTGTCGCCGATCAAGATCCGCTCGCCAACTTTCCGAGAAAGCACCAGCATTGGATACTACCGAAACTCGTGCGGTTTTCCCGCGTTCCGGTCCTCATCCTCCCTGACAATCATCAACGCTCGGCTTCAAAAAAGCTGAACGATTAATACATCGGCTCGCATGCGGCCCCAAGCGGTACTACAATTCTCAAAATCACACCCCAGGCCGGTGCCCAAATATTAGCGGTCCGCTTGCTCGATTGCAACTTGCTCGCAATGAGCAGTGTGAATACGTATGGTTGCTTGGGTGTCCTTGGAAAAAAGGGTAAAATGCTTGCCGGGTGGCCCACCCCCGGCGGGATGTCTGTTCAGCGGGGATGGCTGGGCCGGGGATGGCTTGTCCTGGCGGCCAGGCAAGACGTCTTGCTCAACCCCGAATTCCCACCTCACTTCGTAGCCAGCGACGGTAAGTCTTTGCCTGGTAAGGAAGAGGACGCGATGTCGACCGCAAACGGGTCGATCTTACGTTGAGCCTCAAATTTCGAGGTCCGATGGGGCCAGGCCAAGATCCGGCGATCGCATCGCAGATGGCTTATGTGAAAGGAGGGTCGCACTGCCGGGCAGCCACCGGCCGGTTTTTTCAATCAACCGTCGCTGATCCCCGGCCCCTCAGGATGCGTCGGGACCTGGCTGGCGAATCAATTGACTGATTTGTTTGAACTGGGGCGTTCCCGCGACCTGGCACCACTCGAAGATGGCCGCCTCGGTGGTCGTGATGGTTGCCCCGGCCGAATCCATGCGTCGCAGGGCGATTTCATGGTCCCGCTCGCAGCGCGATCCGGTGGCATCGGCGGCCACAAACACGGCCAGGCCGGAGGCCAGCAAATCGAGTACGGTCTGCTGGACGCAGACATGCGTCTCGATACCGGCGACCAGCAGCTTGCTGACCCCCTCAGCGACCAGCGACTCCAACAGCTGGTCGCAAACGATACAGCTGAAGGATACCTTGGCTGGCACGTCGCCGATCCGGTCGGCCAGTTCCCGGATGGTGGGGCCCAGTCCTTGGGGATATTGTTCGCTGCCGGTGACCCGGACATCCAGAATCCGGGCGGCGTCAATCAGGCGGCTCAGGTTCCAGACAATTCTCTGGTGACCCCCAACCAGGCCGATTAATTTTTCTTGCACGTCGACGACCAGCAGCGCGGTGTCATGCGTCGACATTGCGTAGGGACTGCGAGACCAGCGACTGTTGCTCATACCGGGCAAGATAACCCATCGACAGCCCTGCGACCATCGGGGTCCTGCCCCTGGAAGTCGCTCGGCCAATCAGGGAAAATAGCAAACAGGCCAGGCAGGACGCCGACAGCCCAGGCAGGACACGGACAGCGCTCGGAAATGAGCAGCCGAGGGGAGGGACGGGTCAGAGCCACGAAGTGACGCAGCCGTCCCGTGACGGTGTCGCGCCGGCCCGGGGTGGTCAGCAGGCAGTGACGGGGGCACGAGGCTGCGACCGCCGCGCCGTGGCACGCTGGCATGGATCGGACTCCCCCCACCCCGGCGCGTACCCTGGCCGCCTCCCACAATTACCCCCCCTTTGTTTTCCCAATACGTGCATGATGGAACTGAAAGCAACGACCATCCTCAGCGTGCGGCACAACGGCCGCGTGGCCCTGGGCGGTGACGGCCAGGTCACGCTGGGCAACTCCATCATGAAGGCGGACGCCACCAAGATCCGTACCTTGTTGGGCGGCAAGGTCCTGACCGGTTTTGCCGGCGGGAGCGCCGACGCATTTGCTTTGCTGGAACGCTTCGAAGCCAAGCTGAAGGATTTTCCGGGCAATGTGCCACGCGCGGCGACAGAACTGGCCAAGGATTGGCGGACCGATCGGGCCTTGCGACGCCTGGACGCCATGATGGTCGTGGCGGACGCCGGCAGTACGCTGCTGGTGACCGGCATTGGCGATGTGATTCAACCCACCGACGGCGTGGTCGGTATCGGGTCGGGAGGCGCCTACGCGGTGGCGGCCGCCCGGGCGCTGGTGGTGCACGCAGAGCTAAGTGCCGGAGAGATCGTCCGCGAGGCTCTGAAAATCGCGGGCGGGATCGACATCTATACCAACGAAAATATTCAAGTGGAAGAACTGGAATGCCAGACGTGAGCGAGCTGCAGAAAGCTTTAACTCCGCGGGAGATTGTCGAACAGCTGGATCGCCATATTGTCGGTCAGGACGATGCCAAGCGGGCCGTGGCGGTAGCCATTCGCAACCGCTGGCGACGCCAACAGCTGTCGGAAGAAATGCGGGCCGAAGTGGCGCCCAAAAACATCCTCATGATCGGCCCCACGGGCGTGGGCAAAACCGAGATCGCGCGGCGGCTGGCCAGGCTGACTGGGGCCCCCTTCATCAAGGTGGAAGCGACCAAGTATACGGAAGTCGGGTATTACGGCCGCGACGTGGAGAGCATGATCCGCGAGCTGGTGGAAAATGCCATCGCTCTGGTCCGCGAACGGGAACGCAGGCAGGTGGAAAGCGAGGCAAGGCGAAGGGTGGAGGACCGGCTGATCGATCTGCTGGCCCCGCCGCCAGCCAGTTTTGAGGTCGGAGCCGATAGCGGAAATTCCGCTGAACGGTACGAGCGAACTCGGGAAAAAATGCGAGCCATGTTGAAGACGGGGGAGATGGAAAACCGACTTGTCGAGGTCAGCTCCGAGCAGAAGACCGTCCCGCTGATGTTCACCAACGTGGGTAGCGAACAGATGGATTTCGACCTGCAAGGCATGTTCGAAAAAATCATGCCGAGGCATACGGTTCAGCGGAAACTGACCGTGGCCGAGGCGCGTGAGGTCTTGTTCGAAGAAGAATGCGAGGCGTTGATTAACCAGGACAAGGTGAATGCGCAGGCAATCGAACTGGCCGAAAATATCGGCATCGTTTTTTTGGATGAGCTGGACAAGGTTGTGGCCAGCGACAGCAGCCGCGGCGCCGACGTTTCGCGGCAGGGAGTCCAGCGGGACCTCCTGCCCATCGTCGAAGGTACCACTGTCCAGACCCGGTATGGAATGGTCCGGACCGATCACATCCTCTTCGTGGCCGCCGGCGCTTTTCACCGCGCCAGTCCCAGCGATCTGATGCCCGAACTGCAAGGGCGGTTCCCGATTCGCGTGGAACTGATGGACCTGGTCCAGGAAGATTTTGTACGCATTCTTACCGAACCCAAGGGCGCGCTGACCAAACAATATACCGCCCTGATGGAGACCGAAAGGGTCAAGATCGAGTTCACCAAAGATGCGATCGATGCCCTGGCCGAATACGCCTTCCACGTCAACCAGACCGCCCAAAATATCGGCGCTCGACGGCTCTACACCATCATGGAACGGCTGCTGGAAGAACTCTCTTTCGAGGCACCCGAAATGAAGATGGGCCAGGTCACCATCAATGCCGCCTACGTCAAGCAACGCCTGGAATCGGTCAGCCAGGATGAAGACCTTAGTAAGTTCATTCTCTGACCGGGCCCCATCCGCCGCACGCGGCGGGCAGACTGCTTGGCCCGACAAGCGGCTTATCCCCCGATGCGATTCCAAAGATCGCCTCGCGCCTGCCTCGCCAGCAACCTGCGGCTACCCTCTTGCCGGGGGCTCGGACGGAAACGCCTCTTCGGCATGGCAACAAACTCTGCAAAATGACTGCCCAGGGTCCCGCGGTACTCCGGCGGTGGAACCAAGGCTGCGTCGGCAGGCAGTCCCACCCCTGCCCTGCGTTTCCTCCCAGCCGTCGGACAGCGGCCCGCTGTCAACATCCGCGATGCCAGTTTCTGGTCCGCCACCGCCGGCGTATAATCCGCTTGACCGTTAAACCTGTGGCGAACTTGCCCTCACCGGGCCGATGTTGCCTAAAGCTGTCGTCCGCTGAACGGGTGGCAAGTTTTGTGTTTCGGTCTGCGTCCAGCAAATGAGTATTTCCATGCGAGTTTCCTCCCGGTTCATGATGGCCATGCTGCTGGGCGCTGGCGGACTGGTCCTGGACCTCTGTTCTGCCGCCGAACCTTGGCCCCTTCCCCCGGTCTGGGAAAAGATGGCATGGGCGGATACCGACCGGCCCGACATACCCGCCGGGAAGCCGGATGAAGTCTCCTTGGCCAGCGGGGCGATTCGCTTGATCGTGCCCCCTGGCTGGCACGTGACGGAAATACCCACCGGGCGCGAAATGCGGATCTGGATCACGCCCGAACCGCTGGTCCAGCAGCGGTCCGACCGAGGCGGTGTCTGGGTGACCTTTCATTGGCGAGGACGCATGTTGGGGGACGACCAGCTGCGGGCCTGGCTGTCTGGACGAAGGCCAGAATCGCCGGTGGAAGGCCCGCAGGAGCAGGAACTGCGGTCGGTCGAGATTGCCGGACGGTCCGGCTGGACCACATCCTATGCTCAGCAAGAACAACAGGTGGTGCATTTTCTGGTCGGCTTGCAGACCGGTGTCTTTGAACTTGCCGCCATGGCACCGCCCGCAGAATTTGCCAGCCGGCAGCAGGAGGCCCTGCGACTCCTCGAAACGCTTCACTTGAACGCTCCGCAACTGTCCAGGCCGGCTGTCGATGCCCAGATTGCCCACGCCGTGCCAGCCATCGGGCTGTGGAAAAGCCTCCGCGGGCAACTGCGCCTGGATGACCAGGGGCGTGTCGCGGTGCTGTTTGACCAGCGCAACGGTTATCCGCTGGACGAAGCGGGACGGCTCCGCTACGCTCAACCTGTCAAAAGCCTCCAAGGTAGCTACCAGGCGAACGCCGACGTGCTGCTGGTCACTTGGGACGACGGTAGCCGCACCAACTACCGCTGGGCCATTGAGGACGGCCAACTGCTGTTGACCGATCATCACGGCCGGGTCAGCCAATTGAATCGCTTGCTGGAATAGCTCAAACTATGGACAGCACCCAAATAAGCAAAGCCCAGGCGCAACGGATCGGGTGCAAGAACAGGTTTGGTGGTAGCGGGCTTCTGTGCAGCCAGCCTATAGCGTGCCTTTATTTTGTAGACCCCTGCAGGCATGAAATTCAGGGCGCACAGGGCCCTGCGATTGGTGGCCAATTCTGTAGCCGGCTTCTGTGAAGCCGGCCCTGCGCTCGACGCGCCCGGAAAATATCGCACCTGAAGAGCGCTCGACTGTTGTTGTGGATTCATGTAGACCGGCGTGACCGTGGTTGGGGGAGACGTTGGGTGGGGCCCCGGCCGGCAGCGGAGGATCGATGCCGCCCGGGTCCCCTGCCGCCGGCTGACCCGATTTGTGTCCCCGCGTTTTTCCTCGTTTCAACTCGCACGTATTTCGGTGGGTTTTCCCTGGGGGGCCGCTTGGCGATACGGCAGCTGTGAGCATGAAGTTTGCCTTGGTAGGTCTGGACACGAGGACGGCAGAGATTGCCCAAGCGGTCGCGGCAGCTGGGGATCACCGGTTGGCCTGTGTATACCTGGATGCCGGCGCTGGCGATCTGGACCGGCGGGCGGTGGAACCCTTGGGTGCCCCAGTGATTTGCGGCTCGCCGAACGCCGACGGCTTTGCCCGGCTGTGGGAAACCCGGCCGGACGTGATCGTCCTGGCCGCCCGCCAGGACGCCGCGGCGCTGATCCACGACGTCCGCCAATTGGCACAACTTGACCTGCCCATCGTCGTGTCGCATCCGGTGAATCATTCCGCCATGGTCTATTACGAACTGGAGATGCTGGTCCAGAATTCGAAATCGATTCTGTTGCCCTATCTGCCGCTGCGTTGGCACCCTGCGGTTCAGCAGTTGAGCGAACAAGTGGCGGGGGCAGCGGTCGGGGGGGATGGTCAGCGTCTGGGGCGGCTGGAACAAATCACGCTGGATCGCACGATCCGCCAGTCGACGCGGTCCGAACTGCTGGACCTGTTTGCCGCCGACGTGGACCTGGTTCGCACCCTGGCCGGTGACATCACCGACGTGGCCGCCATGCACTCAGCGGCCGACGACCAGCTGCCACTGCCCTTGAACGTCCAGATGACGGCCCAACATGCCGTGCTGGTGCGTTGGTCGCTGACGGCCGTTGACCAGTCGCCCGGCGGGCAACTCACCCTGGCCGGCTCGCGCGGTTCGCTCCGGCTCAGAATGGCCGACGCGCAGGACTGGCAATGGGTGTCACTGGACCCGGAAGGAGAAGGGGACGTGCTGCAGACCTGGCCGTCGCCGGGACCGGGACAGCAGAACCTGGAACGGTTGGTCCAGCGCCTGGAGGCGGTAGCCCACGATCCGCATGCCTCCCAACCGGCATGGCAAAACGCCAGCCGCGGAGTGGAAGTGCTGGAAGCGCTGGAGAAGAGCCTTAGGAAGCGGCGGTTGGTGCATCTCAGCTATGAAGGTCGGGGGGAGGAAGAGGCATTCAAGGGCACCATGGCGTCGCTGGGCTGTGGCCTCCTGCTGGCCCTGATGCTGCTGACAGTCGTCGCGGGGATAGGGCTCAAACTTGCCAAGGAACAAGGCCTCGATCGCCTGGCGGCCCTGCTTGCCAAGATCCCCCATGTCGCCCTGGGGCTGATGATCGTGTTCCTCTTGATGCAGCTGCTACGCGTGGTCATTCCAGACAAAAAAAAGTGATGACCAAGCGTCCGCACGAGGATGACCCGAGACCACATCCGGCCAACCGTTCCTTCCCGCCGGACCTGCTCGGCCCATCTATGGGCCCACGGTACGGCCGGCCAAAGGGGTTAATGTGCCT
>JABAOF010049754.1_pt2 | contig 17169 bp, 11 predicted proteins | sample 7062171 | NCBI WGS metagenome assembly JABAOF01 (sample SAMN14538628, study PRJNA623070) | marine sediment metagenome | biome: marine biome [ENVO:00000428]; feature: marine pelagic biome [ENVO:01000023]; material: deep marine sediment [ENVO:00002113] | place: India: Gulf of Khambhat ...
GGCGAAACGTCCACTTCCACTTCGACCGCCACGGCATCGATTCCCTGCAGCGCAAAAGTTTTCAGCTTGGCCAGCATCGGGCTTTTCGCCCCCGCAGAAGAGGGTATTGCGGTGGACCTTTGAACACGTCATCATTCTGACGAGTGTCTGCTCGCCTGGCAAGGCACCCCGCAAATCAGCCATGGCAGCCGGCCAATGGCCCGGCAGTCCGGTACAGAGAGGGACCCAGTTGCCGCAAACGGCGGCCCGCGGTCCGTCGTGGCGGTCCAAGACCGGTGGTGGCCCGAAAAGTGGAAAGCGGTCAGCTCCCACCCGGAGGCTCGAAGGGGTGGGATGACCAAGCCGCCCGGGCGCCCCACGCGAAAGCACGCTGCTTCATGGCGACCGCCGGCTACGAAAATCAAGCTCAGCGTCAATCACAGGCGGCCGGCTACCATTCAAACTGACGCTTGCGCCGCTGTTTAATACCGCGCCGGATCGGCGGCCTTTTTTTGATGAACTTGGAGTATTTGGGCGTGGTCTGCTGCTTCATGCGCTGAAAACTGCCTTCCTTGCTGTCTGTCTGCTGTCTACTTTTTTCAACTTCTTCATTATTCATGACACGAGTCCTTTGGCGAATCAGCCGGTAAAAGAAGGGTTGCCTCGAAAAATACGCGAGTAAACAGGACGTGGTAGACGAGAAGAGCGGCCGGCCGAACGGGCCTTGCGGCGAATCGGAGTTCGCCGACGGCCGTAATCGGGAACGGTGCGACTCGGCCATAACGCAGAAAAGCGGCCAAAGGCAGCAGCCATCGGACGTGCGAAATTTGCACGGATACTTTGGAACAAGAATGGGTTCATGAGCTGCTACCTGCTCGCCTCTTTGGGGCCCAAGTCGTCGCCCGGTGGGACGCCCACCGCCGTGCGACTTGCAGTCACAGCCAAAGGCAAATCGCAGGCCGAACACCCTCCCGCAGGCTCGGCGCGGAAAACGCAAGTCAAAGCGAGATATAGACATGCGCCGAGCGGCAATTTTTTAAGGAGCGGCTTCCCCCGGCGTCTCGGCAAAGGATCGGCAGGCCTTGGGTCGAAATAACCCACAAGCGGGTTGAATAGACGCAACATCCGCGTTGGAGAAATGAGCCAGATTTGGGTCACCCAGGCCCAGATCGGTCCCCTGCCTGGGGAACCGATTGGCGGTAAAAGCGGGTTCCGCGCCAGCGTAAATCGCAGAAAGCGACCGGATGGCAGCGATTGGGCATCAACGGCGATTGGCAAACATTGGGTTGTAACTGTTGCAATCCCAGGAGTTTTTGCCAGAGTGCATTCATTGGTTCGACCCGATCGGTGCCATCTTGACCCGGCCAACTCAAACGGGATCTTGTTGCGGGGCCGTCGAAAGGCCGTGCGGTCCGTCAAGGCAATCTACGTGCCAATCCCGCGATGGTCGGCCCGGTCGGCCGCCAGCACTACGATGACCCGGCCAGTCGTGTTGGGCGGAATGGGCTGGAGGAACGCCGAGTCCGGTGTGTTGGCTGGGGGGGCGAACCTGGTTCCACCGGCTGTGCGGCCAGAACCTTGGCGGCTTGCAAGCACTCGTCCGCATTTCTCGTCAGCCATCTGCTGTGGGACGGCCATCTCTTTGCCTGGCCATTTCAGACGTCGCAAGTTGATCCTTCACGATGGATTCATACGTCCTGCGGTCACATGGCGTCCTCTGTCTTGCCAGGCAAAGACTTACCGTCGCTGGCCAGGCAGTTGCTGCGAAATTCGGGCTAGCGATGCGCGCGGACCTTTCTGGACCGCGCGCGGCGCGCGGCGCCGCATTTGGCTAAATCGGCCGATTGCGAATGGACGACAATATTGTCTGCCTTCTTCAAGGCTGTCGCCGGCCAGGCTGGCGTTGTCGTCCGTCCTTTCCTTCAGCTGATCAGGATTCTCTTATGGCTCGTCGACCGCTGCACATCGTCTCCCTCTCCATTGCCGCGATGTTTATCGCCCAGGCCAGCCTGCAAGCTTCCCAGTTGCCGTACACTTGGGTCTTTGTGAGCGATATGCACTGCGCCCATTGCGCCAAAAAAATCTCTACGAAACTCGAAACCGTATCGGGTGTCGCCAAGGTCCAATGCGACGTCGAAAAGGGTTTTGCCGTCCTGACACCCAAATCCGGGGTCAGCCTGTCACCGCGGGCGGTGTGGGAAGCGGTCGAAGCGGTCGAATTTAAGCCGGTCAAGCTGCAGGGTCCGTCTGGTACTTTCAAGGCCAAGCCGGATCGCTGAAAAAGACCACCAAAAAACGGCGGCGGTGCACAAGAATTTTTCCTGGTCGGGATGGTCCCTGGCCGGGGACTGGCTTACGGTTCGCCAAGTGGGACGTCGGGGTGTGACCTTCGGCCTTAAGGCCGAAATAAAGGTGTTCGACCGGCTTGGTTTCCCAGTCGCCTCACGCGCCTTGCCACCGCAGGTGTTGTGCGAACCGCGCCATCGCAGGGGGGCGATGGGGTGACACGATTTTAGACAGAATAAGCGGTTCGGTGAGGGGTGACAGCGCAAGCGAAACGGACCGTTCTTTGACCAGGCGGGACGGCCTGGTGAGGCGTTCATCGGGCGGAACACGTAACCACCCCGTGCCAGCAACGCGAGCGGCCGAGCAGGGGAAATCGTGTTTGCTGACGGGGATTCCGCTGGATTCACGGAAAGCAGAGCGCCGATGCCCATCCTAGCGGTCTGTCAACGCTCAACTTTTCAGGCTGGGCAAAATTTTCAGGCAGTGAAAAAGCGCGACGAGTTGCGACCGTTCCTGCCAGTGCCGCAAGTCTTGGCGACTTGTTTTGCACCGCCAAGGGCGAGACTGGGGACCGGACAAAGGACGAGTCGTTCGTCCATCGTCGTTTTGCGTCTTTGTTCCGCGCTATCCACCGTTTGGGGGTGAGGGAGGGTTATCTTGATGGCCAGTCACGGCAAAGCGTTTGGTGTCGAGCCGGGTTATCCGCCGTATCGCTTGCGGCAGGCGCGTTATCACGCCCTGGCGGAGGACGTAGCCGATTTTGCTGGCCAAATTCATGACCGCGAAAATCGCCGAGTGCAATTGCTGGATGTGGGCGTCGGTAAGGGGGTGTCGCTCAGGTATCTGGAGGTGCACGCGGCGTCCGCATGCATCGACTATCACGCCGCCGACTGCTATCCGTGCGGGTTGGAGCGGGTGTACAAGTGGCGGCAGTGGCAGCATCACCGGATTGACGCCGAGCAGGGAATGCCGCAGCTTGAGTCGGAACAATTTGACGTGGTGATCTGCGAACAGATGCTGGAACATTTACACAATCCCCAGGCCGCACTGACCGAACTGGCAAGGGTGCTCAGGCCGGGAGGCCTGCTGGTTGTCGGCGTCCCCATTTTCCCTCATGGCCCGCACTTGATCCGCAAGCACCTCGTGCCGTTTTTTGACCGTTTGGTGGACCGCAGGCCGCGGCCGCATGTGCAGGCATTTTCCTTGCGATCCTTCCTGGCCATGTGGCGGCAAAGTTGCGGGGATGTCGAGATTCGACAGCGGCGGGGCTTCCGTGTCATCAGCGGCGGGATCTTGCGGCCGTTGGAATATTGCCGCTGGTGGTGGCGACTGAACCGTAAATTCGGCCGGCTCGTGCCGGGGCTTTGCGTGGAGGTCCAAATTGTGGCCATCAAGCAAATCTCTCCCACCGGTCGGGCGGTGGATCCGCAAGCGTCTCCCGACGGCGGCAGCCTGGATCGGGCCGGGGATCCGGCGCGGCGAGCCGCCTGAGTTGCCTTGCCGGGTCGGGTTGCCGGCGGATCAGCGTCGGCCCGATTCCGGGGACGCCTCCTCGGGGCCCAAGCTGTCGCGCCGACCCGCGGGCCCTGCCACCCTTGCTTTTCCGCCTCGCTGCCCCCTTCTTTGCCGGCGTTGCGGGATCTGGCCACCGGAGCCTTGGGCCGCGGCTGCCGACAATGGGTTGACGACCGGTGGCCAAAAGTTTATCCACGGGAGACGCTGGCCGCGGGCCAAGGGCCCGCCAAGATCCACCGCTGCTATCGGGTTTCCCAGACGATGCCGATTGAATTTGTTTGTCCTGGTTGCCAGAAGACCTTGCGGGTGGCGGACGATTACGCGGGGCGGAGTGCGAAGTGTCCCAATTGCCAGACGGTGGCCCAGGTCCCGGCGGCGGGACGGCCCGCGACTCCCCCACCCCCTCCGCCGGTCCCCCCGGCCGCTGGGCCGGCTGGCGGGGCGGGGGCGGAAGGTGGCCCGGCCAATCCGTATCTCTCGCCCGAGGTCGACTCGTATCGAGCGCCCCTTTACGGCGTGCAGCCTGGCGCGTTGCAGAACCAGCCGGTCACGGTCAACGCGGTGATCAACTACGCCTGGCAGGTGTGGAAGGACCACCTGGGCCTGCTGGTGGGGATCGTCTTTTTCCTGACGGTGGTCAATTTGGTGCTGACCTTGATGTTGGAAAGAGTCCAGCAGGTATTTATGCAGAACAACCAGGAGGAGGCGGCGATTACCGTGGGCATTCTGGGCAACCTCGCCGCTCAGGCCCTGCAGCTGTACCTGGGCATCGGCCAGACGCAGATCACGTTGCGAGCCTGCCGGCGGCAGCCGGTCGAATTCGCTCATCTCTTTCAAGGGGGCCCCCGATTTTTGCCGGTGGCGGCGGCCGTGATCCTGGCGGGGGTGGTCGTGATGATCGGCTTTACGTTGTGCCTGGTCCCGGGCATTATCCTGATGCTGATGTTCTGGCCTTTCTACTGGATCGTGGTCGACGCGAAGGCGGACATCCTGGCATCGTTTTCCGTGGCCCGGACGGTGACTCAGAACAACGTGGGGACGACCTTTTTGTTGTGGCTGACCAGCGTCGGCTTCGTGATCCTGGGCCTGCTGGCCTTCTGCGTGGGGATTTTCTTTGCCGTGGCGCTGATCGGAGTGATGTGGAGCGCGGCGTATCTGATGATGTCGGGTCAGCTGGAGACAGAGCCGGCGGCCTTTTGAGGCGGTGGGCTGGGGCTGCTGCTGCCTCCAGACTCAGTGGGCTGCAGGCGCATGCGAAAGGGGCCGCCTTGGCAGGCGACCCCTTCCGTTGAAACAAGCACGCTTTACTTTCTCAAGCAACAGGTCCTAGAAGGTCAACACTGCGTCGATCCCGAAGGTCGTCGCTTCGCCGTTGGGCGTGTTGGGCAGTAAAACCTCGCTGGCTCCACTTCCCCAGTCGTAGCGGACTTCCGGGCGGACGACCAGATTCGCATGGGGCCGGACGTTCACGCCGAACGTGACCTCGTAACGATCCAGGTTGTCCGTCTGCCACCACTCGGCTCGCACGCCGGCCTTCAGGCAATCGTTGATGGTATAGAACAGGTACTGGTTGATCCCGAACTGATCGTTGTTCGCGCCGCCGTTGAGGGCGTCGGCTTCCAGAGCGACCAGGTCGCTTTGCAGGACGTATTCCCAGCAGTTGTTGATCACCCAGTCAAAGACCAGGCTGTGGTTGTACCCTTCGCCGCGGAGCCCCATGTCTCCTGCACAGAGCACGTAGGTCATGGTCAGGTCGTCCAGCAGGGGCACGGTCACGCCGCCGTGGAAGTTGCTGCCGCCTTCGAACGAACGGAACCCGGTATCCCAGCCGGCGGTCCAGCCAGCGTGGAAGGTCACGTCGTCCGTGTAGTCGTAGCTGACCATCAGGCCGGTATGCGTGAACGGTTCGCTGTTGAACATCGTCAGAGCGTGGCTGTAGAAGAAGTTCCCCGTGGCGGGCACGACTTCGTAGCCATTCATGGTGAAGAATTTGCCCACGGTAATGGTCAAGTCGTCCTTGTCGAACGTCAGGTAGGCTTGCGGGAGGGCAAAGCCGTAGCCGCCGTGGTCCCAGTCGGTATCCCAACCGGTCGGCTGCCCGAAGGCTTGCGTCTTCTGAGCGTCGGTCCCGTACATGAAGTCGACGCGGAAGCCCATGTCCCATTCGCACTGGCCGTCCGCTTCGCGTTCCATATAGACCCAGGCCTGGTGCAGGTTCAAGACCCCGGCCCGATCGTTGAACGCCAGCAGGTCGTTGAAGACGTCCGAGAGGGGTGTCTGGTCGCTGTGGTAGCCCAGCGAGACCCAACCGCCGTAGGTGATGCCCAGGCAGTTGTCGCACCGCTGCAGTTTCCAGGCATCGCCCAGGTTGCACCAGCCGCAGCAGTCGCAGTCGCCGCTGGAAGCACAGCCGCAACCGTTGCCGTTGGCCTCGCAGCCGCAGTCCTTGCCGTTGGCCTCGCAGCCGCAACCTTCGCCGTTGGCGTCACAGGTGTCTGCGGCACATCCGCAGGTCGTGCAGTTGCCATTCTGGTCGCAGCCGGCTGCACAGCCGCAACTGGCCCAACCGTAACTTGAAAAGACCAGGGTGGCCACGACCGCGACCAGCACCCTGCTGAAACCTTGCAGGCTAATCATCCTTGAGTCTCCTAAGTGTCCGTACTCGAATAGAATCCTATAAACGCTCGACGTCCTGACGAGCTTTCTGCCAGTAGAGGTGGATTCGGCATGAGCCAAGAAGGGCCATGACAAAAATTCTTTACCGAAGGTCATTTGGTAAGGGATTACTTTTGTAGGGAAAAATCGAGCTTTCGGGCGCGGTCCCCACGATCCGAACAGGGGAATCCAGCCCATTTTTAACGGGAATTCGGCAGGTATCGATTTGGTAAAGTCTGCCGGTTAGCGAGCCGCTGACGCGCGATGTGACCCTGCAAGCTCGTTCTTCCACAGGCACAGCACGCTTGCCGGTGATCCATCACGGCGAAATCAGGTGGTGGGCCAGCCAAAGAAAATCGCCCCAGGAATGATTGGGGAACGTCGACGGCCGACAAATCGTTTCCACCGGGCGACCGATGTGGAGACGGTTTGCTGGCCGCGGTCCGCAGGGACTTCAGTCGGAAAGATCCCGCAACTGAGCTACCGACTCCAACTGATTTTCCACCCAAGTTTCCACCCGTCCGCTGGTGGGGAACTGCATCAGCAGGACGAACAGCAGGACGGCTGCGGCTGCCAGGGTCCAGGTCCGGCCCTCCAACAGGTACGCCACCAGGTTCAGGATGGCGGCCCCCTCGATGGTCGCTGCCGCCACGATCAGCCTGGTCTGATAAACGTTGGCCAGCAAACTTGCTTTACCGCTGCCTTCGGGCATGGCCAGTGGTGAGGTCCGGGTGTCCTGAACCCATGTTTGGAGGCCGATCCGCGCGATGTGGCCCGCCACCAGCGGGCCGCCGACCAGGCAGGCGATTGCCATCAAGACGGACAGGTAAGAAACCATCGGCGTTTCCGCCGGCTCGCCATCGCCAACAACCAGGACCACGCTGGCCAGGGAAATGACGGCAAAAACCAAGCTTCCCACAATGATTTGCATTCGCAGGATGCACGGTCTGAGGTCTTGACGTTGTTGATGGGTGAGCATGCTGAAATGACTTGGTGTATGATACGACGATTGTTGAGCGGCTGGAGGGAGGGGGCGGTGGTGGTCCCCTTTACAAGGCGCCCTTCACAAGGCGGCCGCCGCGGTCAGCCGGCCGCGGCCTCCTTTTCGTCCGGCTCCTGCCGGTCTGTCTCCTCGCCCAGATCTTCCTCCCGGCCCGGGTCGATCAGCATATACCCGCTCCACAAAAAAGGGTGTGTCGCCGGGGCATTGACTGCGTCGGAATTCTCCACGCGAGGTTCAAATTCCGGGTCCACTTGTGTTTCCTGAGCTAGCTGCACGCTGCGTTGCCAGGCGTCGTCCGCGGAAGCGTGCGGCAGTTCCTGCAAGAACTCGATTACGAGATTGTTCGCCGTGCGACCCGCTGTCCGCCAACGGCTGATCAGGATCGTGCGGGTCCCGGCCGCCTGCAGGCCCATCGTGGTCAGAAACAACTCTTCGCCTCCCCTTTGGGCAGCCGGCAGCCGTTTCAGTGCATCCTCGGCCGGTGTACGAAATCCGGGCAGCACCACCACCTGGGGACTGCCCCAGGGGAGCATCATCCATTCGCCTAAGGACGAGCCGGGACGGGCCGCATCCACTTGCAGGGGCGCCAACTTGTAGGGCCCCCCTTTCGGCGGCTCGATTTCATCCAGCACGACGATGCCGTCCAAAAAGGTGGCGGCCACGTCGGCGCGGAAAGAATGGTCACGCGTGACGGCGTAGGTACGCGGCAGCTGGCCGCGCAGCGTCTGCAGGGCGTCGGCGGCCAGTCGATCGTCTTCCCGCGGGAAAAGTTTGCCTGCCACCACCGCGTACTGGTCCAGTCGCGGTGCGGCAGGGTCCAGGGGGATCGTCAGTCCCAGGGTCGGCGCATAGCGTATCCGCATTTTGGTGATCAGCGACTGGCTGTTGTTCTCTTGACCGACCTGCAGTGCCTCGAACGGGACATACCAGTAGAGCCCGTCGGGCACGATCGCCAGGGCCGTGATGCCTGTGCCCAAATCGATCTTCGCGTCCCGCGTGATTTCGGCCAGCAGCTGGCGAGCGGCCGGTCGCCAGCTTTCGTCGTTCAACTGACTGCCGCTCAACGGCCGACGCGGGTCATAATGCCCCATGGCCCGCAGCAGACGGATTAACTGCTGGCGAACCGTATCGGGCGAATGGATCGGCCAGTGCCTTGCGCGGTTGTAAGTCAGCAAGAAGGCATCGTGTTTTTCCTCAGTGACGTGGAAGCAGAGCAGTGCCTGGCCTTTGGGCAGCTTCTGCTGAACGGCAGCGGCCGATCGCCGCGGGGGAAAGACCATCGTGGCCGGCGTACGCCCGATGGCGATTTGTTTTAACACGTTTTCCTGCAGGACCGCCAGCTGGGCCAACTGCTGCATGCGATCCGCCTGCTGGCGAGCCATCTGATTTTCGTCGGGCAGGAGGGGATGCTGTTTCAATTCGGCCCGTATTTTTTCAGCCCGCTTTTCCAGCTGGGCATACTCCGGGAACCGCCCCACCAGTTCTTTGCGCTGGATGAGCGCTATGGGGGGCAGGGCCGCTGCAGGGGCCTGCAGAATCCACCTCAGGTTCAAAAGCCGCCCGCCCAGCGGTAGCGTGCTGGTAAAGCGTCGCGACCGGATCTGCTGGACGACGTCCAGCGTGGCCAGCAGATCGTCGCGCTGCATGGCTGCCCGAAACCAATTTTGCAAGGAGACCGGCCGGTCGGCCAGCATGCAGGCCAGTGCTTCCAGAGGGTGGTAACGCCAGTCAAACGGGCTGGGATCGCCCAGAACTTGCGGGTACAGCTCCAGTGCGACCCGCTCCCGCACCAGCCCGTTGGTAAAGGCCTCGTCGACCATTTCCATGTGAAACAGCCTGATCGCGCCACGTCGCATGAATTCCAACGATGCCCCCAAGGCCCGGTCGGCCTCCTGCGGGTCGCCCGATAAGTATCCCACCAGGGCCGCCACGCGTCCGAACTCGGCGCCGATCGCCCCCCGGTCGATATCGTTTCGCTTGACCGCCTGCCGGGCCTGGCCGAGCCACGTGACGGCGGCTTTCAAGTCGCCTTGCAGCACATGGCTCTCAGTGGCCGCGGTCAACAGCATGGCATGCAGTTCGTACAGCCTTTGCGAGCGGGTCCAGCGGATGGCGGGGCCCAGCGGGGGATAAACACCCCGACCCTGCTGAACCACGTGCACGCTATGGGCCAGCTGGAAAGCTTCCTGCAGCACTTCAGGCCGGTCGAAGTAGTAGGCCGAATACGTGGCTTCCTCCAGCCAGCGAAGAGCGGCGGCGTGATTGGCTTCCGCCACCGCCAGGCGACCCAGTTCCAGCATGGCGAGACAGGAGAGCGGGTGGTCGAATTCGCCCGCCGCCAACAGCGATCGCTCCAGCGCCTTGATCGCCTGGTCCGTGCGCTCCACGCCAGCCAAGGCAAAGCCCAGCTGCAAATCGATCCACGCCCGTGACCAGTGATTGACCGGTCCCTGGTCTGCCGAGAGCCGCTTGACCACCTCCTGCAGCAGGGTGTCGTGGCGGGCGGTCGGCCCCAGCATCTCAGCCCGCCGCCGGATCGCCAGGCACGAGCAACGCACCAGCTCGTCCACATGCAGCGGATGAAGTTGATTGACGTTGGTAATAGCCGTCCGATTCTCAAAGGTCACAATACGCTGACCGCCACGCACGATGTGGAAGCGTTTGGGAAAACGTCCCAACCGAAACCGCCGGGTCGTGTTTCCCCAGGGCGGCGCAGCGATCAACCCAGGCTGTGGCTCAATCCGCTCAGGAAACTGAACCCGTAACATCCAGTCGCTGTACTGGATGTACAGCCGTAATGCCGCTTCGTAGTTTTGATGAGCTTCCCGCAGCTCGCCAATCCGCAGGTGCACCTCGCCCAGCATGGTGAAGTAACAGATCGAGTCGATCCAACGCGCATCCACACTGCGGATCGCGCCGCGTCGAGCCTGTTCCAGGCCACGAGCGGCAAGTTCGTATTCGCCCTGGTACAGCAGCGGCAGACTGGCAAAGTAGGTCGGGCTGATGATCGAATTGTCCTGCCGCCGATTCTGAGCCTGGGCAGGGGCCGGATAGAGGGTGGCCAGGAAGAGGTGCAGCAGCAACAACAGGCTCAGCGGCCCAAAAGGGCCGGGCCAGCGACATCCGCCGCCGCAAGACGTGCGAGCGGTCGCCATCATTGAATTACTCCCCAGCGCTGCCTGTCAACGGTAGCGGTGCCAGCGGACACGGCGGAACCATCTCCTTATCATACTCCTCTGGCGCCATGGGAGCGAACCTCGGGTAACGATTCATCCTCCGATTCCTGCCGTTTTGCCCCTTATTTCAGACCGCCCTTCCCGGACGCGCGACGCTACCGATGCTGGTAGACGCCCGCTTTTGGATAAAGCGGTGAAAGTTGACCGGTTCGGCGGACGATAAGGGTATTAACAGTTGCAGCGACCGTGCGGTGCAGTCCGCACAGGCCGGTTGCATGCCACCGCGGGTCTGCGACGAGGAGGCAGAACGACCATGGGGACATTCACAAGTCGGCAATCCGATGGGCGGCACTTGGCCGGCGGTGTCTTGCTGATGATCGCCCTGGCGGCGACCGGCTGCCAGGTCAATGTGGGCGGCCAGACGCTGCCCAGTCCCTATTATTTGAGCGATGATGTTCAGTATTTCGCGCCGGGGCCGGAATTCCCGCTGGCCCGGGAAGCGGCCGCCGCGGCGGTACGCAAGGCCGAAGTCGAGGCGCTGGAAGACGACGCCCAGCCACAGCCGTAGTCCATACGGTCCGTACGGATGATGCCCGGCCGGCGGGCACGGGCAGCCCATCAGCCAACTTCCGGCCGGCGTTTCCCATCAAGGTCGCTTGATCCACTTCCGGCCGGGGTCGCGATTTGCGATCGACGGGCCTTGGCCTACAATGCCCTGTTTCCGCCGGTCGAATTGGCCGCCGGCCGTTGCCCTCCCACTCGCCAGGGTGCGCTTGACCCTTTCGCTCTTTGGCTCCCATCCGCACTTGTCGTGGCGAGCTGGCGAATTTGTGTGGACAGGCCGCCTGCGACCCGCCGCTTGTACACCGTAGAACCACCGACCTGAACATGGCCGCCTCGGATCTGGTTATCAAAGGTGCTCGTGAGCACAATCTTTGCAACGTCGATGTTGTCCTGCCGCGGAACCAGCTGATTTGCCTGACTGGCGTTTCTGGATCGGGGAAAAGCTCGTTGGCTTTCGACACCATCTATGCCGAAGGTCAGCGCCGCTACGTGGAAAGTCTCAGCAGCTTCGCTCGGCAGTTCCTCGGCCAGATGCCAAAGCCCGAGGTGGACCTGATCGAGGGGCTCAGCCCCACCATCTCCATTTCGCAGAAAACCTCCGGGCGTAATCCGCGGTCGACCGTGGGCACGATCACGGAGATTTACGATTACCTGCGAGTGCTCTACGCCCGCGTGGGACAGGGTTACTGCCCCCAGTGCGATCGTCCGATCACGGCTCAAACCCGCGAACAGATCATTGGCCGCATCATGGGCCTGGCCGCTGGCACGCGGTTTAGCGTGCTGGCCCCTGTGATCCGGGGTCAAAAGGGTGAGTACCGCGACTTGTTTGCGGCCCTGCTGAAACAGGGTTTTGTCCGCGCCCGCGTCGACGGCACGATCGTCTCGCTGACAGACGACCTCAGCCTGGATCGGCAGATGCGTCACGACATTGAAGTGGTCGTCGACCGGCTGGTGGCTGGTCCCGGCATTCGCCCGCGGCTTTCCGAAGCGATTGAAAATGCTCTGCGGATTGGGGAGGGGAACCTGATCGTCGGCGTGCAGGACGCCGATAGCCAGTCGGCCGAGGGGCCCCAATCCGGTGCCGATCGCAGCGCCAGGGGCCGCGACACGGCAACCGCGGCACGTCCTGGCCGGAAGGCCACGCGGCGACGCGTCAAACGCTCGACCGTCACCGGCGACCTTGCGCTTTCCTCTCGTTACGCTTGCACGCACTGCCAAACCAGCTTCGAACCGCTCACACCGCAACTTTTCAGCTTCAACAGCCCCCAAGGAATGTGTCTTGAATGTGATGGGTTGGGCCAATTTTTCAGTTTCGATCCCGACCTGCTGATCCCCAACCGTTCGCTGAACTTTCAACAAGGTTGCATCGAATTGATCGGCAAGTGGCGCGCCTTGGGACGCTGGAAACGGCACATCTATCAAGGGGTGGCCGACACGGTGGAACGGATCGGGGATCTCGAGCGCGGTACGATGCTGGAGATGGCCTGGGAGGAATTGGATCCCGAACTGCAATCGCTCTGGCTGTGGGGCACCGGCGAACAGCACATCACCTTTACCTGGCGAAACGGCCCTCGCGGCAGCAAATACGGCGGCAAGTTCGAGGGGATTATCCCGGAACTGCTTTCCAAATACCGTAACAGCCACAGTAAGCCCCAGATTCGGCAGCTGGAAAAATATATGAACGAAGTCCGTTGCCCCGATTGCCAGGGGCAGCGGTTAAACCGGCAAGCGTGTGCCGTCCGTATCGAGAGCGCTCATCCGGCTTTCGCAGATCAAGCTAGCCGGTCGCTGCCCGAAGTTTGCGACTTGCCGGTTAGCGAGGCGGTGAAGTTTTTTGCTGAGCTGCGGTTGGACGACACACGAGCCACGATTGCGGCGGAAGTGCTGAAGGAAATCCGCGGCCGGCTCGGCTTCTTGTTGAACGTCGGGCTCGACTATCTCTCGCTGAACCGCACCGCCCCGACGCTGTCCGGCGGTGAATCGCAACGTATCCGCCTGGCCGGCCAGATCGGCTGCGGCCTGGTGGGCGTGCTGTACATCCTGGACGAACCGTCCATCGGCCTGCATCCCCGCGACAATCGCCGCTTGCTGGATACGCTCACCCGCCTCCGCGACGCCGGCAACACCGTCGTCGTTGTGGAACATGACGAAGAGACGATGCGGGCGGCCGATCATATCATCGACTTCGGGCCCGGTCCGGGGGTCCGTGGCGGCGAAGTTGTGGCCCACGGTGACATCCAGACCGTGACCGGGGCCAAGCGGAGCGTCACCGGACAATATCTTTCCGGCCAAAAAAAGATCGATGTCCCCACCCAGCGGCGCGTCCCCCAGGGATCGAAGGTCTTTTCCTCCGATCAAAACGGGACCCCGCATGCCGCACCTGGTAAACGATCGCAGAAAAAGACGCCCCGACCTGTCCTCACAATTCGCGGCGCCCGCCACAACAACCTCAAGAACATCGACGTGAAGATCCCCCTGGGGACGTTTACCTGCGTGACCGGTGTTTCCGGTTCCGGCAAGAGTTCGCTGGTCAACGATATCCTGATCGAGGCCCTCCGTCGCGACCTGAATGGCGGCAACGGCGAACCGGGCGCGTATCGGAAAATCGAAGGACTCCGGCACCTGGACAAGATGATCGCCATCGATCAGTCGCCCATCGGCCGCACACCCCGTTCCAATCCGGCCACCTACATCAAAGTCTTTGACGAAATCCGCAAGCTGTACGCCCAACTGCCCGAAGCGAAAAAACGGGGCTACAAGCCGGGTCGCTTCAGCTTTAACGTCCAAGGGGGCCGCTGCCAGGCCTGCGAGGGAAACGGCGCGAACAAACTGGAAATGGACTTCCTGGCCGCCGTGTGGGTCACCTGCCCCGTCTGCAGCGGACATCGGTTTAATCGCGAAACGCTGCAAGTGCAGTACAAAGGCAAGTCGATCGCCGATGTGCTGGAGATGGATATCCAGGAAGCACTTGACCATTTCGAAAACGTTCCGCTGGTCCGCAACAAGCTGCAGACGCTGCACGATGTGGGGCTCGACTACCTCAAACTGGGTCAGCCCTCCCCCACACTCTCCGGCGGCGAAGCGCAGCGGATCAAGCTGGCACGCGAACTGGTCAAACGCAGTACCGGCCAGACGTTGTACCTCCTGGACGAACCGACCACGGGTCTCCACTTTGCCGATATCCAAATGCTGCTGGATGTCCTGCACGCTTTCGTCGAAGCCGGCAATACCGTGTTGGTTGTCGAACACAACCTGGATGTGGTCAAAACGGCGGACTGGGTCATCGACCTGGGACCCGAAGGGGGAGCGGGTGGTGGCCAGGTCGTCGTGGCCGGCACCCCGGAAGATGTCGCCGCCGACAAACCATCCCATACCGGCCAAGCGCTGGCGCCCATCTTGTCAGGCAAAACCGCCAAACGCAGCCGGATCAACGGCAAATCCCGGCCAGCGCGGCGAGCAAAACAGTTCGCCCCGGCTATCCGCGTCCAGGGCGCTCGGCAGCACAACCTGAAGAGCATCGACGTGGAGATCCCCCGCGACCAGATGACGGTCTGTTGTGGGATGAGTGGCAGTGGCAAGACGTCGCTGGCCATGGACACGATCTATGCCGAAGGGCAGCGCCGCTATGTGGAAAGTCTGAGCAGCTATGCGCGGCAATTTGTGGCCCAGATGGAGAAACCGCAGCTGGACCACATTGACGGCCTTTCGCCCGCGATCGCCATCGAACAAAAACAGATGGGGCACACGCCCCGTTCCACCGTCGGCACGGTCACCGAGGTCTACGACTACCTGCGGATCCTGTTGGCCAGGCTGGGCACGCCCTATTGTCCCGCCTGCGAAATCCCGGTGGGCACGCAGACGGCCGATGAAGTGATCGACAAGGTCATGGGTCTCGCGGCAGGGACCAAGGCCTATCTGATGGCGCCGCTGTCGATTTGCGTTGGCGAAAGTTATGAAAAGCTCTGGAAACAAATTCGTGCCGCCGGTTATGTCCGCGTCCGTATTGACGGCCAGACGCATTCGCTGGATAACCCGCCCGACATCGACCGCCGCCGCCGGCATGACGTGGAGGTCGTCGTGGACCGCATCTCGGTTCGCCCCGCACTGCGCGGTCGTATCGCCGACAGCGTGGAAAATGCGCTAGCTCTGGGCGAAGGGGTGATCCATCTGGCCGTGGCAGACGATTCCAGACCGGAAACCGACTGGGAGGTTCAACGGCACAGCCAACACTTTGCTTGCGATCGCTGCCACCGCAGCTTTGAACCGCTTACGCCCCATAACTTTTCCTTCAACAGTTGGCTGGGCTGGTGCGAATCCTGCGAAGGACTCGGCACAGAAACCGGGGCCAACCTGTCGGCCTTGCTGCGAGACGACGAACTGACCTTGCGGGAGGGGGCTGTGGAGGTGTGGCCGGCAAGCGACAACTGGTTGTTCGACGCCATGCTCACGGCGCTCAGCCAACAATTGAATCTCCCCCTGGATGTCCCCTTCCGGCGGTTGTCCAGCCGCCAGCGGCGCACCGTGCTGTACGGGGCCCCCGACCGCTGGATCGAAGTTGCCGGGAAGAAATCACGTTCCCGCAAAGCGGGCGCTTCGATCCCCGCCTTCCGCTTCCAATACAAGGGCATTTACCCGGCCCTGGACGAGGCGTCCCGCCTTTCTGCTCGCTTTCGCGCCCGCCTGGAACATTTGCTGGACGAAGTTGCCTGCTCCGATTGTGGCGGCAGCCGCCTGCGTGATGACGCGGCCGCCGTCCGCTTCCGAGACCGGACGATGGATGACTACTGCCGCATGCCGCTGGACGAGCTGCTGATGGCCGTCCAAGGCTGGAAGCTGGACCCGCGCGAAAAGAAAATCGCTGGCGAACTGGTCCGGGAAATCACCAGCCGCGTGCAGTTTCTCTGCGATGTGGGGTTGGCTTACCTGGCGCTGGCCCGCCCGGCCCCTACGCTCTCTGGAGGCGAATCGCAACGCATCCGCCTGGCCAGCCAGGTCGGCAGCGGATTGTGCGGCGTGCTCTACGTCCTGGATGAACCGACCATCGGCTTGCACCCCCGCGATACGGGGCGTCTGCTGAAAGCCCTCTACAAGTTGCGCGACCTGGGCAATACGCTGCTGCTGGTCGAACACGACCGCGATGTCGTGACGGCCGCCGATGGCCTGTTGGACTTCGGTCCCGCCGCCGGACAGCTGGGCGGCGAAATCGTCGCTCGCGGCGCGCCTGCCCAAGTCGCCCGCCGCCGCGCTTCGGTGACCGGACCCTATCTGTCCGGAAAGAAGGCGATCCCTGTCCCGACCAACCGCCGCCAGCCCAAGGGGGTGAGCGTGCTTGGTGGTGGCCCCAAAACCTCTTCACGCGCCCGCCGCCGCGCCACGGCCAAACCACAGATACCCGATGCCGTGCTCCAGATCGTCGGCGCACGACACAACAATCTCAAAAACGTCGACGTCCAGATCCCCCTGGGCCTGCTGACCGCCGTGACCGGTGTCAGCGGCAGCGGGAAGAGCTCGCTGGTGGAAGACGTTTTGTACAACGCCCTGGCCCGCACTTTGCATCGAGCCAGCACGGTGCCCGGTTCACACGATGCGATCCGCGGGAGGGAACAGATCAACAAGGTGATTCGCGTCGACCAGCGGTCGTTGGGCAACACGCCCTCGTCAAACCCGGCTACGTATACCGGTGTCTTCGAGTGGATCCGCATGTTATTCGCGCAACTTCCCGAAGCCAAACTGCGCGGCTATACGGCTCGCCGGTTCAGCTTCAATGCCAGCGGTGGCCGCTGTGACTACTGCGAAGGGGCCGGCCAGGTGGCCATTGAAATGCACTTTCTGCCCGATGTCTGGGTACCTTGCGATGTGTGTCACGGCAAACGCTATAACCCCGAAACTTTGGCCGTCCGTTTCCATGGCCAGTCGATTGCCGACGTGCTGGAAATGCCCTGCGGCAAGGCACTGCAACTGTTTGAAAATATCCCCCGAATCCGCCGCACC
>JABAOF010004666.1_pt2 | contig 17157 bp, 16 predicted proteins | sample 7062171 | NCBI WGS metagenome assembly JABAOF01 (sample SAMN14538628, study PRJNA623070) | marine sediment metagenome | biome: marine biome [ENVO:00000428]; feature: marine pelagic biome [ENVO:01000023]; material: deep marine sediment [ENVO:00002113] | place: India: Gulf of Khambhat ...
AACTCAGCGTGTTTCGATACCCACCAGCCTAAAATAATCTCTAGTTTCTCTCCTTTTTCACTATAGATAGATAAGCCTAAGCGAAGGCTGGTGGGTAGAGAAACCCTGAGCAGGGCTGAGCGGGCATGGCTCCTCTCCGCAGGAGAGGAGAGCGAAGCCCGAATCGGAGCTGAGTTTCCTCGCTGGGGAAACTCAGCGTGTTTCGATACCCACCAGCCTGAGCGTCCCTTGTTGACTTTAAACCACAGATGCCTTATCATACCACTTCCGTTAGGAGATAGAAATGGCTCATCATAAATCTGCAATCCGCCAGTGGAGACGAAGCCTGCGTCGTAACGTCATCAACAAGAGAAACAGATCCCTTCTCCGCACCAACATCAAGAAGCTCAGGGAAGCCATTACGAACAAAGATAAAGAGACGGCCCAAAAGCTGCTTCCCGTAACTTTCTCTATTATAGATAGATCCATCAAGAAGGGAACCATACACGAAAATACCGGAGCCAGGTATAAATCTCGGTTGAGTCGACAGGTAGAAATGATGAACCTATCCCCTTCTAAATAGTCCCTCCACGCTCTCGAAGGCGGCAATAATCATACAAAAAACTCTCCAGCAAGGCCTGTGCCGAAGCGTCCGAAGTCTTAATATTTAAATCGATTTTCCCCAATTCTTCCAGGTAGTGGTTAAGCTCCTTCATCGAGAGTTTTTCGACTAAGCCAAAGAATTCCTTGAATTTAGTCATGTAAAACGCCCCGTATCCTTCATGGATATGAGGTTTAAGTTGTTTAAAAATATCCTTACGGTCTCTGTCTTTCTCTTTCAGCCACAACTTGGCTAAAAGGATTTCTCGGTAAAACCGAACGATAATACCCAGGATGAATTCAGGCCTGATTCCTTCTTTAAACAGATTGTTCAAGACGATAAGACTTTTGTCGAATTCAGCCTTCTCCAGGCTATCCTGCATTTCCCATTCGAAAAACGTCTTGGCCCAGCCCGAGACTTGATTGACATCATCCAGCTCTATGACATTTTTCTCTCCGATATATGTGACCAGTTTCTCCAGCTCATTGTTCACGTTTCTCAGATCGCTGCCCACTAACTCCTCAACTCTCTTCTTCGCTTCGACTGTAGCTGTCTTTCCCAAAGCTGTAAGTCTTCTATCCATCCATGCCAAAAGGGCAGGCTCTTTCAGAGGCCTGAGCTCATTAATGTGGACAAGACGCTTGGAAAGGGACGAGAAGAACCTGAAGATCGGGGAGTTTTTCCTCAACCGGCCTGAGAAGATAACGATGATCACTGTCTGGTTCGAGGGCGAACCGAAATAGTCATTTAAAATTTTTTTCTCAGACTCGCTAAGGGATTCACCCTTTCCCTTGAACACCTCGACCACGATGATCCGCCAGGCAGAGAGGAAGAAGGGAATCGTCCGTGCCAAGTCGATGATTTCTATCCATGAGTGCTCTTCGAGATTAAATCTCTCTATGTTGTAATCTTGAACTTCGGGAGAAATCAGGGCTTCTCTGAGATCCTGGATGAATTCCTCGGCTAGAAAGGTCTCATCTCCGTGGAAAAAATAACATGGGACAAGGGTCTTCTCGTCGATATCTTTGCCCAGAAGAAAACTGCTCACTCCCCTAGAATCCTTCTAAAATCGTTGATATCACACTCCGCGCGAATTTTTCAGCGACGGTCTCTATTGCTTCTGTCTGCACGGTCTCGAAATCTGTTCCTTCAGGCACTTCGTACTCCTGCTGATAGATATAGCTAGGGTTGGAAAAGATAACCTTCCTGTTGACAAGATCTCTGAAGACGATTTTGGTTACGATCGTGATGTTGTAGCGATCGGCGGTCGTCTTTCCAGAGAAGGCGATGGGAGTGGCGTTAAAAGTTCTAATCTCTCCGATTAAAATTGCATCTGCAGAGTCTTCGTCACCCGTGAGTTCAACCCGTCCTCTCGCCACGAATTCGTCTCTGATCTTTTCAGTGAGTTTCACATCCAGCTCGAAGCGTGTGGTGAGATTGCTGAACATCGGGATAACGATTTTTTTGATATGAGGAGGTAGGGAACTCCCCGTCCCCCTAAGATGATAGCCGCAATCCACAAGGAGAAAGCACAGGACAAGAAGAAAAAATGTTCTCCATATCAAGACGTTCCTGTCAGACAACGATGTTCACCAATTTGTTTTTAATGTATATGACTTTTTTGATGTCTTTTCCACCTATAAAATTCTGGATTCGGCTCAAGTTTAGGGCCCTATCCTTAATTTCTCCCTCATCAGAATCGCGCTCTGTCTCGAACCTGCCTCTGAGTTTCCCGTTGACTTGAACAACGATGGTCACTTTATCAGCTATGGCCAGCCGGGGATCAAAGGAGGGCCAAGGCGACCTAATCAGAAATTCCTGGTAGCCCATTCTCTCCCACAGCTCTTCACAGATATGGGGAGCAAAAGGATAGAGCAATAAAACGAGGGTTTTCATCGTCTCCATCAAAAGGCTTTTCCCCTCCTCGCTCTTTCTCAGCTCTTCTCTCTCTTTCTTAACGAGATTGAAGAATTCCATGATCGAACTCACCGCCGTGTTGAGATGGTATCTTTGCTCGATGTCCTCTGTTACTTTTCTTATGGTCTGATGCATTCTGATCCTGAGTTCATTCTCCGCACTCCCACTTTTATCCTGGATCTGGTTATTCTTGCCGAAGAGATCAAGATTTTCCTGGGAAAAAACCCACACCCTGTTCAGGAACCGAAAGCAGCCCTCGATACCCCTTTCGCTCCAGGCAAACTCTTTCTCCGGAGGAGAGGCGAAAAGGATGAATAACCTGAGAGAGTCTGCTCCGTATTTCTCCACCATGTCATCAGGATCGACCACATTCCCCTTGGATTTTGACATCTTGGCCCCGTCCTTAGTGACCATACCCTGGGCCAAAAGTCGGGGAAACGGTTCATCCATAACAGTCAGACCGAAATCCCTGAAAAACTTGCAGAAAAACCGGGCATAGATCAGATGGAGGATGGCATGCTCCACTCCGCCGATATAGATGTCGACAGGCATCCAGTAATCAGCCGATTGAGAGCTGAAGGGGACCTTGTCTTCTCTGGGAGAGGTGTAACGGAAGTGATACCAAGAGGAGTCGAAGAAGGTATCCATGGTATCCGTTTCTCGCCGGGCTTCCCCCTGGCATCGGGGACAACGAGTCTGGACAAAGCTCTCCACTTTTTCGAGAGGGGAGCCCTCTTCTCCTTTAAACTCGACATCGGAAGGGAGGAGCACGGGCAAATCCTCGTACGGAACTCCGACAATCCCGCAGTCCTGACAGTAGATGATGGGAATAGGCGTCCCCCAATATCTCTGTCTAGAGATCCCCCAATCCCTGAGTCGGTAAAGTGTGCTCTCTTTTCCGAATCCCTTCTCCTCGGCATATTGTATCATATCCTTGGAAGCTTCCTGGAAAGATTTGCCGGAAAAAGGACCGGAATTGACCACGATTCCATACTCCTCGAAGGCCTCTTCCGGTTCCCTAGAAGGAGATTCTCCTTCTGAAACGATTACGACTTTGACGGGAATCCCGTATTTCTTGGCAAAGTCGAAATCTCTTTGATCATGGGCCGGGACAGCCATGATGGCCCCTGTACCATATTCCATCAGGACATAGTTAGCGATCCAGACTGGGACCTCTTCGCCTGTGTATGGATTGATGGCTCTTTTACCGGTGTCGATGCCCTCCTTCTCTGCCTCTCCCATATCTTTCCTTAGGCGGCGAACGGAGATGCTTTCATCTATCCACCTCTGAAATTCTTCTTTCTGATCTGAATCAGCGATCAACTCCTGAGTCAACGGGTGTTCAGGAGCAAGGACGACGAATGTGGCCCCGTAAATCGTATCCACCCGGGTGGTGAATACTTCGATAGACGTCGAAGAGCCGACCAGAGGAAAACCGATATGAGCGCCAGTGCTTTTCCCGACCCAATTTTTCTGCATGAGCAATACGTGCTCTGGCCACTTTTCTAACAATTCATGTCCTGATAGCAGTTCTTCGGCATAATCCGAGATCTTCAAGAACCACTGCTCCATATCTTTCTGCTTGACGACCGTCTCACAGCGCCAGCACTGGTCGCCGACAACCTGCTCGTTAGCAAGGACTGTCTGACATTCGGGACACCAGTTAACCCAGCTCTTTTTCCGGTAGGCTAATCCCTTCTCGAACATCTTTAGAAATATCCACTGGTTCCATTTATAGTATTCAGGAACACAGGTGTTGACTTCCCTCGACCAGTCATAGCTGAAACCCAATCTCTTTAACTGCTTCTTCATATGGGCGATATTCCCAAGAGTCCATTCCTGCGGATGGATGCCTTGGGTGATAGCTGCATTCTCGGCAGGCATCCCTAGAGCATCCCAGCCGATGGGATGAAGGACGTTAAACCCCTTCATGAACATGAAACGAGAAATGACGTCTCCGATGCAATAATTCCGAGTCTGGCCCATGTGAATATGGCCAGAGGGATACGGGTACATCTCCAGGCAATAGTACTTCCGTTTCTGCGGATCCTCGTCAGATTTATAAACTCCTTCTGTTCTCCAGACCTTCTGCCATCTCTCCTCGATCTCATCGAATCTGTAGTCTTCGCTTTTACTCATTATCGGACTGATCCTGATTTCTTATGGGGTCAGATTAGTAAATATTAGATTCATCACCTTTAAAAGTCAAGATGAATGGATTAACCTTGACAAAGGAGGCTTTTTTGCCAAGAATGAGGCCTGAAACCCAGCTTCAGTAAGGCATACGATATCTTTAATCCACTGGGAAATTTTATAGAATGAGGATTCTTGAAGTCAGTCATCTCTTCGCCGGGTACGAAAGAGAGCATGTCCTAGAAGATGTCTCCTTTTCCTTAGAAGAAGGAGAATTTGTCGCTATTCTTGGAAGAAACGGCTCAGGGAAAAGCACCTTGATCAAAGCGCTCCAGGCCCTGCTAGAAAATACATCGGGACAGGTTCATATTAACGGTCAAAACATCCTGGCCTTAAAGCCCAGACAAATCGCTAGAATGATCGCCTATGTTCCTCAAATTTTCGACTTTCCGTTCGAATTCAACGTCGAAGAGATCGTCCACATGGGGAGATATATCCATCAGGGTCGACTGGGTGGTTCTTCCATAAAGGATATCCAAACGATCGAGGAAGTCATGCAACTCACCCACGTGACCCATCTTAAAGAAAAGAAAATTGCTCATCTCAGCGGAGGTGAACGTCAACGCGTATTTATAGCCAGGGCTTTGGCGCAAGATACACCTCTGCTTTTTCTCGATGAACCAAGCTCACATTTAGATATAAGTTACCAAGTGGATATCTATCAAATACTTAAACACCTGCAGGAAGAAAAAGGCAAGACGATCTTGACAACCGAGCACAATATCAATCTGGCTATTCCTTACTCCCAGAAGATCATTTTCCTCAAAGACGGTCGGATTCACGATCAGGGACCTCCACAGGCTCTGATCACCAAGAAGCATATCAAAGATGTCTTCCAGGCAGAAGTTGAAATTAGAGAAAATCTCCACTCTCATCTTCCAGAAATATCGCTGACCCCAAAACTTCAAGAAAAAAAATGATGCGTAAACTTATATTAGCCTTGTGTTTATTCCTCCTCGTGGAACCCATTCTTCCTAGCCAGATGATAACTCTCAAAGATGCTTTGGGCCATAATTTTACCGTGTCCAAAGCTCCGCAGAGAATTGTCTCTTTGGCCCCCAATATCACCGAGATCCTCTTCGCTCTTGGCTTGGAGGAAAAAGTCGTCGGAGTCACCCGCTTCTGCGATTATCCCTCGGAATCAAAAGAAAAAGAAAAAATCGGTGGTCTGGTCGATCCCAATCTAGAGAGGATCAACGCCTTGCACCCAGATCTCGTCATCGGATTTCGAGGAAACCCGATCACGATCCTCGAGCGAATGAAAAGTCTAGGTCTCCGTCTGTTCGTTTTGGAGATGGGAGAAAACTTGGAATCGGTCTTTCTCATTATCAGGAAGATAGGAATCGTAACCCGAAGACAAGGACAAGCAGAAACTCTAATCCAATCCATGAAGACAAAATATAACTTTATTCAGACTGCCCTCCAAGATGTGTCGCATAAGCCAAAGGTCTTTTTCTCTCTTCATGGCAGGGGTCTCTGGACATGCGGAAAAGGCAGTTTCCTGGATGACCTTGTTCGTAAAGCCAGAGGAATAAACATTGCTGGCCTTATTAACCGAAAATGGCTACACCTCAACCGAGAACACCTCATCCATGAAAATCCAGAGGTAATTATCATCATCTCCAAATCCAAGGATGATTTCGAAAATGCCAGAAAGTGGATGATGGAAGAAAAGCATTTTCAGGGACTCAAAGCTATCCAGTCGAACAGGATCTACCTATTGGATGAAAACATGACCACCAGGCCTGGTCCTCGACTCATAGATGCCCTAGATCAACTCGCTCACATCCTTCATCCTCAACAATTTAAGAAAAAACTATGAAGATCAAATCGAGAAAGTTGCCTTTTCTTCTGATCCTTCTTTCTCTCTTCCTCGTCGGGCTGTTGCTTTCCCTCCTTGAGGGCCCTGTTTCCACAAGCCTTGAGGACCTGTGGGATTTTCTTTTTCATCACGACCAAACCTACACAGCTATTTTTGTCGACATCAGACTTTCTCGAGCACTTTTGGCCTTTCTCGTCGGCGCCAGCCTTTCCCTTTCTGGAGCCATCCTTCAGGGCTACTTCCAAAACCCGATGGCCGGTCCTTTTGTGGTCGGTGTCTCTTCAGGAGCTTCCTTGGGAGCCGTCCTCTGTATCTATCTCGGACTGAACGTGCAAATATGGGGTCTTTCATTGCATAGCCTTTTCTCTTTCGCCTCTGGATTCATCCTCGTCTCCATTGTATATCTCCTTTCACAAAAAAAAGGAGTTTTCAGGGTGGAAACCCTTCTTTTGACCGGAATCGCGGCCGGAGCGCTGGCTTCTTCACTGACTTCATTCTTTATATTTCTAAAATCAGAATCCTTCGAGCAGGCCGTCTTTTGGCTCTTGGGAAGTTTTGTCCTTGCTGACTGGAATCAGATCACGGCTGTTCTGCCCTATTTCTGCCTTTGTTTCATCATTGCCCAATGGTTGTCTAAGGATATGAACCTCTTATCGCTCGGAGATGAGGTTGCTTCATCCTTGGGCTGTCCGGTGAACCATGTGAGAAAAATCTTCCTGGCTATCTCCACACTACTCGCAGCATCTGCTGTANNTTATAGGCCTTGTCGTGCCCCACTGGGTGCGTATTCTTATCGGACCCGATCACAGGTACCTCTTTTTGTTTTCTTCTCTTGCTGGAGGAACTTTTCTCATCTTCTCTGACCTTCTGGCTCGGGTTCTTCTCTCTCCGACAGAATTGCCAATAGGGATTATCACGGCTGGAATCGGGGCGCCTTTCTTCATTTATCTGCTGTATCAAAGCAAGTAACTCAGTCACTCAATCACTCAGTAAAATGATGATATCTTTTTCTCTACCTATGAGTTACTGTGTTACAGAATCATGGTGTGACTGAGTTTTCATCTTGCTGAGTCACGATTTCATTGAGTAACTGAGTTGCTGATGCGTCTTGCCTCTGTTTCGAGTGAAGTGCTAAAATGAATCGAAATCATGAGATTTTTCTTCGTCCAGGATTACCGTCAAAAATACAGGTACTTTTCTTCTGAACCTATGACTCAGATCCCTATTCAGTCATCCCGATGGAAAAAAATGTGGGAACTGGCAAAAGACAAGCTCTTGCTTCTACCAAAAAATGTTTTAAGACAGGAGCAGGCTTTCGGACGAACCCTGAAACTCCAAGACGATAAGATCCCTATTTTCCATTCAGGAAAACTGGAGGAAAAACGGATTAGAAGGAAATTCTATTTTTTCTTGCAAAAGCAGAGAACTAAACACATCTTTCTGCTTATCGGAGAAACTCTCCTTCTTCCGATCAGTGGCCTGGCCGCCCTCCTCCCTGGTCCGAATGTCTTTTTTGGAGTCCTGGCTATTTTGATGATCACCCACTGGCAGGCTCTAAGAGGGATAAACCGCCTGATAAAGAAGGAATATCAATTTATTCATTCTCCTCTCCTCAAAGAGTGGGAAAAGGCTCTGGAGACCAAGAGTGAGGACCATTTTATTCAAATTCTAAACAAGATATCCAACCAATACAACATTGCTAACCTCCAGAAAGTCTTGTGGAAATAAATTCTTTTATCTGAACCTATTGCCCTCATGATAAATTCTGATTTTAATGAGCTTGCCTCTTCTGATTCTTGGTGACTTTAATTTGACAAACCCATGGTTTTATTTTATCTATGTAATGCCATGCCGTTGACCTTGAATCAATTCTTATTCTTAGTCATCACCATCGCTGTCATCATACTGGTCACGTTCCTCGTCATCTTTCTCGTTCAACTCCGCAAGACCGCCCGGGAGGGAGAAGAAACGCTGAAGGAACTTCGACAGCTGGCGCTTCATCTGCAGCAGACCAGCCGCAAGATCAACACAAAAATCGATGATGTCTCGGACATCGTCGAGGCTTCAAGGAAAACTGCTATCAGTCTGTCTGAAATCGCTTTGTTCCTGTCCACAAAGATCATCAAACCCTCTTCCAAGTACTGGCCCTTTCTATTCCCCATTGTTCGACTTGGTTGGCGGCAATTTCGAAAGAAAAAAACTAAAGGAGGGTAAAATGGCTAACAATAGAGGCGCGGGTGCTTTCGAGGTCACATTGTCTTTTCTTTTGGGTGCCGCCACTGGCTTTGTTCTGGGGGTTATATTTGCCCCTGCAAGCGGCACAGAGACACGAAAGAAAATACAGGAACAAGCCTCCAAGACAAGCGAGGCGGCTAGAGGAACTTATGATCGAATTGCCCAGGAAGCTGAAAAAGGCATCAAAATTGTCAAGGAAAAAACCACCGAAGGAATCGAAACGATAAAGGACTTCGTCGAGAAAAAGAAATCAGAACTCACAAAAAAAGCTAAAGAAGAAACCCCTGAAGAAGAAAAGAAATAGAGTTTAATCAAAACAAAATCATCCTCAAAACCAAAAGATAAATCCTTTTTTCCTATCATTTCAGGAGTTTTCCGATGAAAGAGACCTCAATCACCGAGATCAAAGCTAGAGAAATATTGGACTCTAGGGGAAACCCGACAATCAGCACCGCAGTCTTGCTTGGTTCAGGAGCTATCGGGAAAGCCGCCGTGCCATCCGGAGCCTCAACCGGCACCCATGAAGCCTTGGAACTAAGAGATCAGGATCCTTCTCGCTACCTAGGAAAAGGAGTCCTCAAAGCTGTCTCCCATGTCAACGCCGTCATCGCTCCAGAAATTGTAGGGATGGATGCCCTGGCTCAACAGAAGATCGATAAGAGTCTCATCGACTTGGACGGAACGCCTTCTAAAAAGAAGCTTGGAGCTAATGCCATCCTTTCGGTTTCTATGGCTGTCGCCGATGCTGCGGCCAAAGCGTCCGGTCAGCCACTCTATCATTATCTGGGGTGCAAGGATGATTATCTGCTGCCCGTCCCTCTGATCAATATTCTCAACGGTGGTTCTCACGCAGATAATAACGTCGATATCCAAGAGTTCATGATTGCTCCTGTGGGCAGGCCTGATTTTTCGGAAGCCATTCGAGCCGCAGCGGAAATCTTCCATCACCTGAAAAGAAACCTAAAAGGCCATGGTTACAGCACAGCCGTGGGAGATGAGGGGGGTTTTGCTCCGAATCTCAAATCCAACGAGGAAGCTTTGGATCTCATCCTGGAAAGCATCCAGAGCGCTGGCTACACTCCTGGTTCTGATGTGTATTTAGCTTTGGATGTGGCTGCCTCCGAATTCTACTCTGATAAGAAATATGTCTTCAAGAAATCTGACGGATCAGAGAAAACCGATGAGCAAATGATCGAATTCTACCAAACTCTACTCCAGAAGTACCCTATCCTCTCCATAGAAGATGGCTTTGCCGAAGACGACTGGGAAGGCTGGATTAAACTGACCAGGCTCATCGGTAAAAAAATTCAGATTGTGGGAGATGACATTTTTGTCACCAATCTAGATAGGTTTAAAAAGGGTGTTGAACAGGGTGTGGCTAATTCCATCCTCATTAAGCTCAACCAAATCGGGACTCTGAGCGAAACGGTGGAGACGGTAAAATATGCCCAAGACAATGGGTATTCCACGGTTATCTCCCATCGCTCTGGAGAAACCGAGGACACCTTCATCTCGGACTTGTGCGTTGCGCTTAATGCTGGACAAATAAAAACAGGTTCCCTCAGCCGGAGTGAACGGGTCGCCAAGTACAACAGACTTTTGGAGATAGAAGAAGATTTGAAGGACAGGGGACGCTACACAGGCTCCCAAGCCTTTGCTCGCCATATCTTGTGATCGAGCCTTTGAGTCCCTTCTAGCGAGCATGGATTTTTAACAGAACCTAAAAAAAATGCCCTCCGAAAAAGAGGAAAAACACAGGCTTTTCACCTCGTCACAAATCGAGATTAAGAGATTCTATGCTCCCGGTGACTTGACTGATTTCGATCCATCTCGTGACCTCGGAGAGCCGGGGTTCTATCCTTTCACCCGAGGAGTTTATCCGACGATGTACAGAGAAAAGCTGTGGACGATGCGGCAATACGCCGGCTTCGGGACAGCCGAGGAGTCCAACAAGAGGTACCGCTTTCTCCTCAACCAAGGCCAGACAGGGCTTNNACTCGATTCAGATCATTCTCAAGCTCAAGGAGAAGTCGGGAAGGTCGGGGTAGCCATCGACACCATCGAAGATATGGAAATTCTCTTCGACCAAATCCCTCTGGATAGGGTTAGTGTTTCGATGACGATCAACTCCACAGCCGCCATCATCCTAGCCATGTATCTCGTCTTAGCGGAAAAAAGGGGAATTCCTTGGACTGAGCTAACTGGAACGATCCAGAATGATCTATTGAAGGAATATATAGCGCGAGGAACATATATTTACCCTCCTCATGCTTCCTTAAAAATCACGGCCGATATTCTCTCCTTTTGTAAGACGCATGTGCCTCGATGGAACACCATAAGCATCAGCGGATACCATATACGANNAATACGAGAAGCCGGAGCCACAGCCGTACAGGAGTTGGCCTTTACCTTAGCCAACGCCATCACCTATGTCGAAACAGCGATTCAAACCGGTATGGACGTCGACACGTTTGCTCCGAGGTTATCCTTTTTTCTCGCGGCTCATAACAATTTCTTTGAAGAAACAGCAAAATTTCGGGCGGCCAGACGTATCTGGGCCAAACTCATGAGAAAAAGATTCAAGGCAAAAAATCCCCTATCGCTTAAGTTCAGGTTTCACACACAAACTAGCGGTGTGACCCTCCTGGCTCAGCAGCCAGAGAACAACGTCATTCGAGTTGCCCTCCAAGCTCTTGCTGCTGTTTTGGGAGGAACCCAATCTTTACATACGAACTCAAGGGATGAAGCCCTGGCACTTCCCAGCGAAGAGTCTGCCCAAATTGCCCTACGGACTCAACAGATTATCGCCCACGAAAGCGGAGTGGCCGACGCTGTTGACCCTTTAGGAGGTTCTTACTATATCGAGTACCTCACTAACCAGATCGAGGAGAAAGTCGAGGAATACCTCCAGAAGATCGAGAATATGGGAGGCATGTTGATGGCTATCGAGAAAGGATATATCCAGCAGGAAATTCAGGAAAGTGCTTACAGATACCAGAAACAGGTCGAGACTAAAGAGCAGATCGTAGTCGGCCTGAACGAGTACTCGAACGAAGAGGAGAAGATCAAGTTCGAGCTGGTTTACCCTCCTGAAGAGCTAGAAAAAAATCAGGTTGGAAAACTTCACCGCCTTAAAGAAGAAAGATCGAATGAGCAGGTAAAAAGCCGCTTGGGCTCATTAAGACAGGCTATCGAGATAGAAAAAAACCTTTTTCCGCTGATTATCGAGGCCGTTAAGGCTAAGGCGACCCTTGGGGAGATCTCTGGCGTTCTCGAAGAGAGCTACGGAACATTCAAAGAAAACATCCACATCCAGTAGGAACGTTTCAACGTCCCCAATCTACGGGCAGCATCTCCAAAACCATGCTAACGACTCCCTTTCCCTCACTTCAGCCTCAGAAAGAGAGTCTTATGGCGTTTCTGGTTGACTTTCCCCTGAGGTCATTCTAAGATGATTCCATGTTCAAGATCCTCAGGCTCTTATCTGGTTTTTTCTTGCTTGCAACCTTTCTGTCTGCCATTACCGCCTTTGGAGTGGATAGGAATACAGCGTTAAAGATTGCCGATGAGATCGAAAAGCATAAAGCAGAGATCATAAGAATCCGTCGTTTTTTCCACATGAATCCGGAGCTGGGTAATCGGGAATTCCAGACAGCAAGCCTCGTGGCTTCCAAACTCATGGCTATGGGATTGGATGTTGAAACCAGTGTTGCCAAAACAGGTGTCACGGGTTTGCTCGTTGGAGGGGAGAAAGGCTTTACCATAGGTCTCCGTGCCGACATGGACGCTCTGCCAATCCAAGAGTTAGCGGATGTTCCCTACAGATCCCTTAACCCGGGAGTCATGCATGCCTGTGGTCACGATCTCCACACATCGATCGCCCTCGGGACAGCCATGGTTCTCAACACCATCAAAGACAAAATCAAAGGAAGCATTAAATTCATCTTCCAGCCAGCAGAGGAAGGCCCTCCGCCTGGCGAGGAAGGCGGAGCAAATCTGATGATCAAAGAAGGCGTTCTTGATGAACCGCCGATAGGAGCCATTTTCGGTCTCCACGTCTGGCCCGAAGACGTTGGTAAAGTCTTCTACTCAACAGGTTCTATCATGGCCAGTGCCGACTGGTTCGAGATCATCATCAAGGGAAGAAGCGCCCATGCCGCCAAACCCCATGAAGGGATAGATGCCATCACATTGGCCTCCCAGGTCATCCTCAGTCTTCAATCCATCATCAGCCGAACGACGGACCCCACTGATCCGGCTGTGATCACCATCGGAAAAATTAGCGGCGGGACACGACCGAACATCATCGCTGAACAGGTTCGTCTGGAGGGCACTATCCGAACCTTGAGTGAAAAAAATAGAAATAGAATACCTCAATCCATCGAGGATATAGTCAAAGGGATCACCCATTCCTTCGGAGCCAACTATACGTTCAACTATCAAAGAGGAGCTCCTCCTGTTTACAACCACCCAGAATTGGTTGAGATCATCCTACCCTCCCTCATTAATCTCCTGGGAAAAAATAATGTTACAGAGATCACACCTCAATTGGTGGCTGAGGATTTTTCCTACTATTGCCAGAAAATACCAGCCTTCTTCTTTTTTCTGGGTGTCAAAGATCCCAGTCTGAAAACCATGCCCCCTCTCCACAGCCCATACTTTAATCCCGATGAACGGAGCATCTTCGTGGGCATAAAGGTCATGAGTCACCTCCTCCTCGATTGCCTGGAATATCAGAGTGAGCTCGAAAAGCAACTCTTCCACCCCTTATAAACCATGTCCTTCCCCTTCCTCTTTTTGAGCCTGGCATTTTTGGCTGGCATCCTGTTCTCTCACCATCTTTTCTCTTCTCTTTTAATCTTCACTATCTTTCTCGCAGTTGGACTGCTCTTGGCCTGGCTTTTCTTTTTCCTGAACCGCCCGAGGATATCCTATGCTTTGATCTTCTTGGGGATATTTTTGTTGGGAGCAAGCCATCATACTTTGTACGATCAAAGTTACGAGAAAAATTCCCTCCATCAGTTCGACCGCGCAGGTTATGCTGATTTTATCGGCACTCTTTCTAAAACACCCTCCCAGGGGATGGATAATGATCTTCTCCATCTCAAGGTCGAAAAAGTTGTCTACCAGAATAAACAAGAAAAGGTCAAGGGAATTCTCCACATTACGGTCCCCCGAACTCCCCATTCTAACCATCTCTCTGAGCTTCTTATTGGCGATAAAATCAGGGTCTCGGCTCGGCTCGGATCTTCTAGAGGTTTCCGAAACTTTGACGGCTTTTCTCTCGATTCATACCTGAAATCTCAAAACATCCACAATCGAGCCTTCACCAAGAGTCCGCTTCTCGTGGAAAGAATAAAATCCGGACATAGGTATTCACCTCTCCGATGGATATCTTTCCTCCACCGCAGATTTCAGCAGAAAATCGAAGAACATTTTTACTCCCCTGGCATTTCCACTCAGGGGATCATCTTGGAAGCCCTCCTCCTCGGTGAGAGGGGAAGAATGGATAGCTCCATCACCCGATCTTTTCAAGAGGCAGGCATCTATCATCTCTTCGCGATCTCCGGAGCCCATATTGCCNNTACATTTCTCAAAACCATCAGAGTTCCGACCAGAATTTCTTATCTCCTCCTAATAGGATTTTTGGTGTTTTATGCCTTACTGGTGGAAGGGAGACCCTCAGTGATGAGAGCCACAATCATGACGGTGGCCTTCCTGGTGGGAAAGATCATTTGGTCTAATGTTAACCTCATCAACACCATCTCGATGAGTGCTTTTATCCTTTTGCTCCTCAATCCTTACCGACTTTTCCATATAGGTTTTCAGCTGACGTTTGCCGCAACATTCTCGATCATCCTTTTCTTTCCCAGGCTCATCAAGTACCTCCCTCGCCTTCCCCTGAGAATCAGCGAGATTTTCGTACTCTCGCTGACCGCCCAGCTCGGAATCCTGCCTATCATGGCCTCCGCCTTCAATAGAATCACATTCTCATCGCTCCTTCTCAATTTCGCCGCCATCCCTCTTGTCGCGCTGATCATGGCCAGTGGCTACATCTTCCTCATCCTCGCATTCCTCAGCCACTCCCTGGGGCAACTGTTGGCTGAACCCATCCGACTTCTGATAACTCTCCTTTCCAATTCTGCCCACCTTCTTGACTGGGTACCTTCCATATCCTACCGCATTCCCACTCCATATCAGGCTATCATCATCGGTTATTTCTTCTTCCTCCTTTTCTCCCTTCTGAAATCTAGATGGAGAAGACAAAAACTCATTTTTCTGTCCGCTTTTTTCGTCTTTCTCATTCTTCTTGTATCCTCCCCTTTTCCCTCCTCATCCAGGGATTTAAAATTCACTCTCATCGACGTCGGCCAGGGAGAGTCTATGCTCGTTGAGTTTCCCGGCCGCAAAAAAATGCTGGTGGATGGTGGGGGGGCCCCGCAAGGAGACTTTGACATCGGGGAAAGTGTTGTGTCTCCGTTTTTATGGGATAAAGGCATTAAAAAGATCGATTATCTTGTTCTCACCCATGCTCACCCTGATCACTCGAACGGATTAAGGGCCGTCGCGAGAAACTTTAAAATAGGAGAATTTTGGGAAGCTTTCTCTCCGACTGAAAGCCAAATCTATGCAGAACTTAAAGGCCTGATCCGATCTTCAACACGAAAACAAAGGGTTTTCCGAGGCGATTCTCGCCTGATTAACTCGGTTCAGATTGATATCCTCCATCCGGTGAAAAGTGATCCCTACGTCCCGACTGTGCATAATGACGATTCTCTCGTTCTAAGGCTCTCTTACGGACAAGTGTCCTTCCTTCTCTCTGGGGATATCGGTAAAGACTCCGAAGCAGAGATTCTCCAGATAAAAATGGATATCCAAAGTGATATTCTCAAATCACCCCACCATGGAAGCGACTCGTCAAGCTCAGCCCCCTTCATCTACAAAGTCCATCCTTCCTTCGTGGTTATTTCTGTAGGGGAGAGAAACAGGTATGGATTTCCAGATCGAGAGGTGTTAAACAGGTATAAAGGCATCGACGCCGAAATTTTCCGTACCGACCTCCACGGAGCTATAGAAATCTCATCCGATGGCAAGGAGATATTTATCCGAACCGCCATCGACGAATTAAAAAAGTGAAATGCTCCTAAATTGACGTGATGAGGTCAAAGTCATCTTTTATATACCATCACTATGGTAAAATGCCGAAAAGGCAAGTCACAAGGGAAATCATATTGACACCCAAATTTCTTTTCTAGTATGATGATTGAGGGCCGATGAGCTTAAAACGTATCCTGGGCAGTGTGTGCATCCCCCTCCTTCTCTCCTCGCTTTGTTTCTCTCAAAATCTGGCCGAATTGGCCAAAAAGGAACGAGAAAGGCGCGAGAAGCTCAAGGGTAAGAAAAGTATTCTCGTCACCAATGCCGATCTGTTAAGACTACGAAAAAGCCCGGCCGTCTCTGTTTCCCAGACAGTGACAGAGCCAGAAAAATCCCGTAGAACCCTCCCTCCCAGAAAAAAAACCAGACAAAGGGAAACGCCCTCTCGGGAATTTGAAGAAGCCGACAAGATGGAGTTTGGAGCTCCTCAAAAAAATATCGAAGCGAAACTAAAGAATGCCAAAGAGCTGGCAGACCTGTTGGCTCTGAGAATGAACGCTCTCTGGCAGGAATACCACAGCAAGAGTGACAGGCGAGTCAAGGAAAGAATCCGGACTAGGATTTACCAGACTTCCCAAAAACTGGCGAAAGCCCGGAAGGACGAAAAAGAGGCCAGAAAGGAATTGCAACAGCTAAGGATGAAGAACGATTCCTAAGTTTCCTATTTTAGTCAGAAAAAAATTTTCCCTTGAAAAAATCCCCGCTTCGGTTGAGGTCCTGGAGTTTATCTAAAGTAGATGAATGAAACCTGTATTCCCAGTTCCCTCTTGTCTTTTGAATCGGGAATGACTTCAGCAGGAATGAATGTTTTATCAGTAGATACCGTGAGGGTGAATTCATCCCGGTCCCCCAACATTTCCTTCTTGATGTTGTAGGATTTCTCGAAATGGCTTTTTTCAGGGATAAATTTATCTAAAACCAAATCATTGATCTTGAAGATCACCATTTGGTCTTCCAAAACCGCCCGGTTGACTCCTCCCCTTATCACCAACAGCGCATCCCTGTGAGGATTATCGATGAGGCAATTGGCTTCCTCCTGGGTCCATCTCCATTGTTTGAGCAAAGATTTGGGATTTTTCTCCTGGTTATACCATCCTTCTTCATACAGTATTTCTGGTGTGTCCAAGGGAGGGGGAAGGACTTTTAAATTTTTCAGTAAAACCTCGCGTTTTGACTTTCCAGACCTGTCGAAGGGAGAATCGAGGCCCACTGACAATCTTAATGTTTCCTCTCCTTTAAATTCAGGATCAAA
>JABAOF010014909.1_pt2 | contig 17152 bp, 19 predicted proteins | sample 7062171 | NCBI WGS metagenome assembly JABAOF01 (sample SAMN14538628, study PRJNA623070) | marine sediment metagenome | biome: marine biome [ENVO:00000428]; feature: marine pelagic biome [ENVO:01000023]; material: deep marine sediment [ENVO:00002113] | place: India: Gulf of Khambhat ...
GTTCAACATCATGTTCCCCGTTGCCGTGGGTCCTCAGGGGGAGGACCAGGGCTTCTTGAGACCGGAGACAGCCCAGGGCGCCTACCTTAGCTTCAAGCGGGAGTTCGAGATCCTCAGAAAGAAACTCCCTCTGGGCCTGGCCATGGTCGGAAAGGCCTTCCGAAACGAGATTTCGCCGCGGCAGGGAACATATCGCCTGCGGGAGTTTCACCAGGCGGAACTCCAGATCTTCTTCGACCCGGACTCCTTCGAGACGAACCTCGACCTCGAGGAGGTGAACGACGAGGTCCTGCGAATCACCTGGGCTGAGGAGCGGGAGGCGGTCACGGAGGAGGGTGTGAAAAGCCTCCTCTCAAGAGGGAGCATTCCCGCCTTCTACATTTACCACCTTGCCAAGGTCCAGCAGTTCTACGAGAATGTCCTTCGCGTCCCCCGAGAGTCCTTCAGGCTCTACGAGGTTACCGAGGCTGAGAGGGCCTTCTACAACAAGATCCACTTCGACGTTCAGATTAGCCTGGACTCACTGTCTGGTTTCAAGGAAGTGGCGGGGGTTCACTACCGGACGAGCTACGACCTCACCCGGCACGAGGAACACTCCAAGGAGAAGATGAAGGTCTTTCACGAAGGCAAGCGGTTCGTTCCCCACGTGCTGGAACTCAGCTTCGGCATTGATCGGAATGTGTGGGCCCTCTTGGACCTCGACTACGACATCGGCGAGAAATCGGTGCTGCGCCTACCTCCGCAGCTCGCCCCCTTCACCTGTGCTGTGTTTCCGCTCGTCAACAAGGGGGGGCTTCCAGAGATGGCGAAACAGGCATACCGGGACTTGCGGGAGTGGACCGACGTCCTCTACGACGATACAGGGAGCATCGGTCGACGATACGCCAGGATGGATGAGATTGGCACGCCCTATTGCTTGACCTTCGACTACGAGAGCCTCGAGAAGCAGGACGTGACCGTGCGGGACCGAGACTCCACAGACCAGGTACGCGTTCCAGTCGAGCGGATTCGTGAAGTTCTGTCCCAACTCTTGGAGGGGACCACTACATTCGAAGCCCTCAAGGTGGGCGGTTGAAGCCTGAGGGCGTGCTCGAGGCCCTCAGGGAGGCCACACAAGAGTGTTGTCAAGGCGCTAGCCATGTCGGCCTGGCCTTCTCGGGTGGACTGGATAGCTCAGTGGTCGCAGCCTTGGCCCGTGAAATGGCAAGCGTGGCGCTCTACACCGTGGGATACCCCGACTACGAAGACATGAAGAATGCTCGGGAAGCGTCTGAGATCCTGGAGCTCCCGTGGGTGCCTCTGTATCTCGACGACTCCATCCTGATGGAAGAAGCGGGGAGTCTGCTGTCGGCCTTTCCGGGGCTTGATGCCGTCACCCTGTCCTTTGAACTTCCGCTCTGGGCCCTCCTGAAGAAGTGCGATGAGCGTGTAGTCCTTGCTGGCCACGGCGCCGATGAACTCTTCGGAGGCTACGCCCGCTACGAGAGGCTCCGGGGAGATGTCCTGCGGGACGCGATGGAAATGGACTTCGAACGACTAATCCGAGAGACAGTTCCCCGAGAAGACAGGATGGCCCGCCTGCACGGCCGCGAACTGAGGCTTCCTTACTGTCATGCAACCGTCCTGCAGGCTCTCCTGCACGTAGAACCAGATCTTAGAAAAGGACCGGGAAGAAAGGGTCTCCTCAGGGAGGTAGCCACGCTGCTCAACCTCCCGCGGCCCTTGGTGGAACGACCGAAGAAGGCCGCACAGTATGGCTCTGGAGTGATGAAGCGTATGAAAGCCCTGGCGAAGAATGAGGGCCTGCGCCTGGGAGAGTTCCTGAGGGATAGGGGCAAGTCTAGGTGAGGTTCTTCACCATGTAGGGGCGCTGGAGAGAATAGCCAAGCTTCCGGTAGTAGCCCCTCGCACCGACGCCGCTGGTTACCAGGAGCTTTTTGTGACCGGCGGCCCCGGCCAGCGTTTCGCACTCGGTTACGAGAGCCTTGCCGAAGCCCCGGTGCTGCCACCGTTGTCCAGGCTCATGGTCGAAGGGCACCATCTGGCCGAAAACCTTGAGCTCCCTGAGAGCGGCCCTGGACCCGAGCCTCAGTCTGGCATAGCCAACCAACACCTCGTGCTCGAAGTCCTCGAAGCTGAGGAAGTGCTCGATGCCGCCGGAAGCCTCGTATTCCATTCTACCTAGCCGCACTCTCTCGGGATCCACGGCGACCCGCTTCAGGCCGGCCTCCCTACAACGGACGCACCGACACCTGTGTCCACCTGCCTTCATAATCTGTCTGATGCGATCCCGTAGATCGCCCTTGCTGACACCGGCCTCGATCTCCCCCGCAGGAATCTCTCTCTGAATCCTAAGGATCCTCACGTAGGGGGGCACGTGACGCTTGGCTTCGGCAAGGAGGAGCGCAGCCTCTTCAGAGTCCAGTGCCTCATACTGCCCCCTTCTCCACAACTCGTAGAGACCCGTTCCCTTGATTACGAGGGCAGGGTAGACCTTGAGCATGTCTGGTCTGTACCGTGGGTTCTCGAAGAGCTGTTTGAGGGCACGGAGGTCGCGTTCGAAACTTGAGCCAGGCAGGCCCGGCATCATGTGGTACCCGACTTTCAATCCTGCTTCTTTGGCGACTCGGGTCGCCTCAGCGACTTCCTTGATGCCGTGGCCCCTGTTCACCCGGTGCAGGACGTCATCGTAGAGGCTTTGGACCCCCAGTTCGACACGGGTCACGCCGAGGCGGAGACTGTGGTCAACCTCCTCTCCGAGGAAACAGTCCGGTTTCGTCTCAATCGTGAGCCCGATGCATCTGTGATCGGCGGTTTCGTTGATCCGCTGAGCGTCCTCCAGCCTGGAAGAGGGCCTGCCGTTGAGGGCATCGAGGCATCCCGTTACGAAGGCCTCCCTGTAGTCCCTCGACCTGGAGGTGAACGTTCCTCCGATGACGATCAGCTCAACCTTGTCAGTCCTGTGTCCAATCTCGTGCAGTTGATGTAAACGGGCCCTCGTCTGAGCTTCGGGTTCAAACCCGTGTTGCAGCGCCCGCATGGCCGCAGGTTCGGCTCCCGTGTAGGATTGGGGCGTCCCCTGTCCCACTCCGCCGGGACAGTAGACGCACTTCCCGTGCGGACATGGCGCCGGAGAGGTCATGAGGGCAACGACCGCCACACCCGAGGCCGTGCGGATTGGTTTCTTCTTCAGGATCGTGAGGGAGTCACGTTGGTCTTGGGGCACGTATCTCAGCAGTTCGTGGTTGCTCGGAACCCTATTCAACCCATAGATTCTACACAGCTCAAGCTTCGCTCGATGGAGTTCCTCACCGTTGCCGAACTCCCCTGAAATGACTCGTTCCGCCAACTCAGCCAAGGGCTCCATGGAGTGGTCACGAAATCCCTGGCATCTCATAAAGGGTTAAGGTTATAGTGACCACCAGCTTCCTACGAGAGTCCATGGCTGGTGACCCCGAGACGGAACAGGTATCCATCCCCGAGACCTCGTGGGAGACGGCGAACTGGCTGAGGATACTGGCCAGGGAGATAAACACCTTCGTCCTGTTTCTGCAGACCTGGAGTGCCATGGGCTTCAGGATCAATCCTGAGGTGGCCTCGTCCCTGGTTGAGCTGCAGTCCAAAATCATGGAGGCCCGTTCAGGCCTGCGCGGGATCGCCCCGGAACGGATTCCCGACGAGTTCCGAGAACGCCTGAAGATCATTGCCTCTCATGAGGAGAGGGTCTACGGCCAGCTCACAGAAGAGATCAAGCGGTTCAAGGAAGAGTCTGAGGGCATTTTCCCTGCCTTCAAGCTAAACTTCGACCCCTGCTTCTAGCCAGGGAAGCTTTTTGCAGCCCCGAGCCATACCGTGCTAGATGGGTCTGAAGACGCGCATGGCGCTGGCCATCTTCTCGTTGTTTGGCCTGCTCTTCGCCCTGCTCATGGCCTTGGCTTACTGGCTCATGCTCCAGGGAATCATTAGTGGAATCCTCATCATCATCATTCCGGCGGTCATCGCCCTTCTCGTGGTCCTCCTCCAGTGGGGAATCGCCCCGTACATCATCAAGTTCATCTACGAGATCCGATGGACGGACCCAGCGAGCGTCGACGCCGACCTGGCAGGGTTCTTGGAGAAGACCTGTCAGGAGCACAACATCCCCGTTCCAGCCTTCGGCATCATCGAAGATGATAACCCGAATGCCTTCGCCTTTGGCTGGACCCGCCGCAAGGCCCACGTGGTCCTCACGCGCGGGATCCTCAAATACTGCAACCCGGACGAAAGACGGGCGGTCTTGGCCCATGAACTGGGTCACATCTACAACAACGACTTCGTGGTGATGACGATCGTCGCCGCGGTCCCACTCCTCTTGTATGTTGTCTTCCGTGGAGCCCTCTACAGCGTTCGATACGCCGGGGGTGGCAGACAGAGGGGTGGCGGGGCAGCGGCGCTACTTGTCGTGGCGGCCGTGTCCTTCGTGGTCTATCTCATCAGCAACCTAATCGCCCTCATGGTCGGGCGGTTTCGGGAATACTACGCGGACGCCTTCTCCGCCACCGCGAGCAGTAATCCCAACGCCCTATCCAGCGCGCTGCTCACCATCGCCTACGGCCTCGCCAAGGAAGGTCGCGGCGAGAAGTCAGAGAAGAAACATCAACGTTACGAGAGCACCCTAATGATCTTCAACTCCAAGTCGGCCAGGGCCCTTGCTGCGATGTCTGCGGACAGGCTTGGGCGAGTCAGTAAGGAGAAGATTAAGCAGGTTATGGCCTGGGATCTGTGGAATCCATGGGCCTTCTTCTTGGAACTCGGAATGACCCATCCTCTGACGGCGAAGCGCGTCGTCGCCCTTGGCAAGAAGGCGGAGGAGTTGGGGCAGTTCCCCTACATCCAGTTCGACCTGCAGAAGACGGAAAGTTACTGGGACGACTTCCTCCGGGACATCCTGGCAAGGGCGTCATGGCTGTTGGCCTTTCCCGCGGGGTTCCTCGCGTTCTGGTTCAGCAACAACGTACTTCTGGCCATCGGCTCCTTTCTCGTAACGCTGGGTCTGGTGCTGACTCTATATCTGCGCCTATACAGGTATCCGAAAGAATTCCCTGAAGACAGGGTGCTGAACCTCTTGACGGACCCCAAGGCGAGTCCCGTGAAGGGGCGAGGGGCAAAGGTCACCGGACGCATCATTGGCCGAGGGCAGCCAGGTCTCTTCTGGTCCGAGGACCTCAAGCTCGATGATGGTACGGGGTTGCTCCTCCTCGACTATCATCAGGTCTCTCGCTTCATAGACGTCTTGGTTGGGATCTTTGCCACAAGGGAGAAGGTGGGCAAGGAGGTGGAGGTAGAAGGCTGGTATCGGCGCCAGGTCATTCCCTATCTGGAGATCTTTCGGATGAGATATGACGGTCGAAGACTGAAAACCTACACCGCCCCGCTGAAGCTGGCCCTGTCCGTTGTTGTCCTCGTAGCGGGCCTTCTGATCGCAGTCATCTCGACCGGCCTATTGCCCCTGAGATTCTTCTAGCCGAACATCTTCTCCGGCTGAGAGGTCTCCTCCTCTTCTTCCGCGACCTCGATGACATCGATGGCGAGAACCATGTGGAGCGGGATGATTCGCGTCTTGCCCGCAAGGTCGCCATGGCTCTCGTCCAGCTCCATGACGAAGGCTTCATCGGGTCCGACCGTTGTGAAGCCTTTGAACGTGCCCACCGTCTCCAGGGGCCTGTCCCTGGTCTCGGCGGAGATCAGCTTGTACTTCGATCCTTTCGTGAGTGCAAAGACCCGGTCCTGGTCCCTCGGCTTCATGATACTCCCTCCTCTGACAACTTCTGGAGGTGATCTACTGTCTCCCGATAGTGTTCCATGGCCACCTGCACGTGGGCCTCCACGAAGTTCCAGGCCTTGGCGAGGTTCCCGTAGCGAATCCGATAGCCCTTCCTTGGCCCGATTGGCATCTTCACCTCCACCTCTTCCAGAATATCCAGAGACTTCAGCTTGTTTATATGTCTGTAGACGGGTGGCCTTGGTGGTCTTGAGTCTCGAGGCCATCTGTTCCACGGTTTGACCCCGGTCCTTGCGCCCGAGGAGATGCTCAGCGAAGATTCGATACGGGATACTCTGCCTAACGTCCCTCCCGCCTGTCAACCCCTCGCTACCACGGGCGAGGTAGCCGATATTTCTCAAGAAGGTGACGGTGACCTCCTCGAGGTCCTTAATAGGCGTCAGAGGCACGTTGCTCGTAACGGATATCTCGAAGGCCATGGAATCCCTGGGTGGAAACCTACTGCATAGATATTCCTTTCTCAGGGGTTGATCCTCCCGCCAATCGGGAGGACGCCACCATCAAGGCCGCCCCAGCCAAAGGCACGAGAAGGACCAGGGACGGAACGGCTCCCTTGGTCACCTCCGGGACCAACACAAGGCCCAGGACGAACCCGAACCACCCGAGGGCCCAGGTCCACCCCCAGATTCCCCAGTCCTTGAACAGAAAGCGAGGGTCCATCAACCTCCTCAATCCGCACCCAGAACATGTCTCGTGACTTAACGTTGCTGCCTCCCAGGGGAAGGACCCGTGAGAGAGCGTGGACCTCGCGCAAGAATGCGAGGGCCAGGATTTGAACCTGGGAACCCCTATGGGAACAGATCTTGAGTCTGCCGCCTTTGGCCTGGCTTGGCTACCCTCGCGCCGCGTAGACATGATGCCGAGTGAGCATAAAGGTAGCTCCGACCCGGAAGGGGGTCCTATGCGTCCGTCTTCTCGAGGAACTCTCCCAAGACCTCCTCCAAGTTGGGCCGGCCAATTTCCTGGAGCTCGTAGCGCACCCTGATAATGGGCTTCTCAGCTTTGAGGACCCGTCCCAAGTCAATGGGCGTCCCGCTGAGGACCAGGTCACAATCGGCAGCGTTGATAGTATCCGCGAGTTCCCTGATCTGCTTCTTCCCGTAGCCCATGGCCGGAAGCACCTCCCGCAGGTGCGCGTACTTCTTGAAGGTTCGTTTGATGCTCCCCACGGCATAGGGCCTGGGGTCGACGACCGTCGCCGCACCGAACTTCTTGGCGGCGAGCCAGGCGGCCCCATACGCCATGTCCCCGTGAGTGAGGGTGGGGCCGTCCTCCACCACCAGAACGCGCTTGCCAGGTATGGGCTCCTCCTCGGAGACCGTGATCGGAGACGCAGCCTGGACGACCCTTGCATCCGGATTCGCCTGCCCCACGTTCCTCATCACCACCTCCAGATCCTCGGACTTGGCGGTGTTCACCTTGTTTATCACAACCACGTCTGCCATGCGGAGGTTCGCTTCGCCCGGATAGTAAGTCAGCTCGTCTCCTGGTCGATGGGGATCCACCAGGACGATATGGAGGTCCGGCCTGTAGAAGGGAAGGTCATTGTTTCCCCCGTCCCAGAGGATAATCTCCGCCTCCTTCTCCGCCTCTTTCAGGATTGCCCCGTAGTCCACGCCTGCGTACACGACGATGTTGCGTTCGATGTGGGGCTCGTACTCCTCCCGCTCCTCAATGGTGCACTTCTGCCTATCCAGGTCCTCGAAGGTGGCAAACCTTTGGACCGCCTGCTCCGCCAGATTGCCGTAGGGCATGGGATGGCGAACGATGACGACCTTCCGACCCCATGTCTGGAGCTGGGAGGCGACCCGCCGCGTGGTCTGGCTCTTCCCCGAGCCCGTTCGAACGGCACACACCGAGATGATGGGTGTACTCGCCTTGAGCATCGTCCTCCTTGGGCCGAGTAGGACGAAGTCTGCACCAGCGGCGTTGACGACGGCAGAGCGCTTTCCCACGTGCTCGTAGGACACATCGCTGTAGGAGAAGACGACCTCGTCAACCGCGAGGTCGTGGATGAGTCCCTCCAGATCCTCCTCCGGGTGGATGGGGATCCCTTCCGGGTAGAGCGCGCCGGCTAGATTCGACGGGTACCGCCTGTCTTCAATGTTCGGGATCTGAGTGGCCGTGAAGGCCACCACATCGAACTCCTCCCTATCCCGATAGCAGACGTTGAAGTTGTGGAAAGCGGGGCCTCGAAGGAGGGCCTTCGACGCTGTCCCGTCCGGCGGCACCCATGATGATAAGCCTCCTTCGCGGGATGGACACTCACCTCCACCAATCGTGGTAGTTGGCAACCCCTAGCCACAGCATCTAGTTAAAGAGTCGCCCCGAGGCCAGGTCTGCGAAATCTTTAACCAAGTCCAGGCATTTGGTTTCCGATGCCGGGGTACCACATTCCCTCGAGGCAGAGGGTTCTGAGGACCTTGAGGGATATCCTCGGCAGGCGGCGCGTTGTCTCTTCCCAGCGACAGCTAAAGGAGCTGCTTGACAGGGGCATGGCGAAGGAAGGTGACTATCGAGTCAGTGGCCCCCGGGCGCGTCGGATCGCCCTCGACTCCGGCTTGGTGGATATGGAGATAGAGTGCCGCGAGACCCACGAGCTTAAGAGCCTCTTCAATTGTCCTGTCTGCGGACACCGCCTGAAGCTGGTCAAGAACATGACGGTCTTCGGCGGCACGGTGAACCTTGGCTATCGGTGCCAGCACTGTCCCTACTGGACGGGGCTGAAGCGCCGAGTCCCAACGAGGTACATATTCACGAGGATAGCGAAATGAGGGTCTTTTACCGCGAGGGGATCCGGGTCCAGGACGGTGGGAACGAAGTCGTCTTGGACCCCAAGAGACGCCTCCCGGGGTCTGTGGTCAGTCATGGTCACCTAGATCACCTCTCTGCCGGCGCGGTGATGACGCATGAAACCCTGGACGTCATGAAGGTTCGGCTCGGCAGAGGCGAGGGCACCGGCGTCGCCTACAAAGAAGAGGTGGAGGTGAATGGCCTGACCGTCTCACTTCTGGATGCCGGTCACGTCTTCGGGTCCGCAATGATACGAGTGGAGGATGTCCTCTACTCAGGGGACGTGAACCCCAGCGGTGGCCCCACCTGTGGGACGTGTGAACCGCAGGAGTGCGACGTCCTGATCCTTGAGTCCACGTATGGCAAACCTAGATTCACCTTCCCGCGAAAGAACGAGGTCCTCAATGACCTCCTCACCTGGCTCGAGGTGTCCCTCGACAGTGGGCCCGTCGTCTTTGGAGCCTACGAATTCGGGAAGGCGCAAGAGCTGATGGCCCTCAGCAATCAGTTGGACTACCCAGTTTTGGTGGATAACAAGATCGCAGACCTGGCCGATGTGTACACTCGTTATGGCCTGGATCTGCGGTACAAACGGCACAGTGACGCCACCGAGGAGAAGACCGGGGCTTACGTTCTGGTGGTTCCAACACGGAAGCTTCGGAGGCCGGGTAGCCCAGAAGTCCAGGAGGCGGTAGCGAAGGGTGGGAAGACGGCCTTCACCTCAGGCTGGTGCTCGACCTTCGACTTCAGCAGAAGCCATGTGCTCGACGCCCAATTCCCGCTTAGCGATCACGGCGACTTCGCCGATCTGCTCTGGTTTGTCGACGCGTGCAATCCCAAGGTCGTCTACACGTGTCACGGCTACGATCAGGACCTAGCCCGCACAATCCGGAGTCGACTCGGAAGGAGGGCGGAGACCCTGGGAACGGCGTGGTTTTGAAGGTGGATATATGAAGACCGGTTTGGATGCTGCGAAGGCCGTGCTCAAACTTGAGCAGGGAGAGGACTTCGTTCCCATGGTGGTGAAAGGCCTCGGGGACCTGGGCGTGACCTCAGGAATCGTCCTGAGCGGAATCGGGGCTCTCAGGGACTTCGAGCTCGGTTGGTTTGACCCCGACTCTCGCGAGTACATTCGCGACCGCTACGAGGGCAGCCATGAACTGCTGTCGCTGCAAGGTACAATCACGCTGTCGTCGGACCCTCCAATCCACGTCCATGCCTCCCTGGCAAACGAGAATCAAGAGGTTGTGGGAGGACATCTCTTCGCCGGGACAGTAGCAGTCTTGGCCGAGGTGGCCGTCCTGCGCCTCGACGGTCTTCACCTCGCGAGGGAACCGAATCCCAAGACCGATCTAAAAGAACTGACGATTCACAGACGGTGATGGCGCGAATCACCAGGTCAATCGATCGATTGTTCTCTCAGACTTCGTGGCCTTCTTGTACTTCTTGTAATGCTCCTTGCAGAGGTAGGCCCGGCGCCCTTCTTCCAGTGTCAGTTCCGAGAGAGCTTTCTCAACCTTGCGGCGTGATAGTGACCTCGACGATTGGTTGTCGCAATCCGTGACCGTGCAAACGGCCGGCTCCTTTCCGCGCCTCCGAGCCATGGAGGCGGCATACTGTCCGTTCCTATTAAGCACTCTCGCCCTTCATTATCTCCCTCAACAGCGCCGTGGCGTAACACCCAGGATGGAGTCCGAAGGAGAGGTGAACATCATCATCTACCTGATAAGCTAGCTCTCGGATTGGAGAAAGGAGTTCCCGTCGCTGTCCACGGGAGGAGAGGTGGGGCATCTCCGGCAGCACAAAGTCCTTGGGGTCCACCTCCTCTTCCTCGACGATCTCCCTTTCGAGTCTGCCCATTTCGCCCTCGGCAAGAGGCGCCTCGTAGCCCACGATGAGACCACTAATCCAGGTCTTGCCGGCCTCTACATTGCTCTGCACTTTCTCAATGTTTGAGGTGCTAACCATTACCGGCGAATCCCGCTTCGGAAGGCCAGTTCTACCCAGGGGCAGTACGAGATCTCCGACCAGGGCCTCCCGCAGGCCGAAGCGCTGAAGCCTCAGGCTGAGGATTCTGTTGAACAGGAAGGCCTGGTAGGCGTTTACGAAGAGCGTGAGAAGGTTCTGAGGCAACTGGGACAAGCCTCCCTTGAAGTCACCAGGTCTCTTCCTCAGATGGTTGAGTATTGCACGTTCGAATCCTAGACGCCCCGGGAACTCCCTCAGGGCGCGGGGAACGTCACCCGTTTCCTGGAAGGCCATCCTCGCCTCGTAGGCATTCCCCTGCTCTCCCGGTTGAGGATGTCCTAGGTACAATTCGACAGCGCCCGCGAGGTCCCCTTTGACCAGGGCGCGACCCACCAAGTGGGTAATGGGCCTGATTTCTCCAAACCTCTGAGGGCCGAAGAAGTTGGGGAAGCCACCAGCTTCGGTCAGCTCGTGGACAAGGGACTTCAGCCTTGAAGACGCCATCTGCTGCTCAACCCGGACTTCCGTGAGCCGCACCTGAAAACGGTTCCCGTAGAGGTCCCCGAGCTTCAAACCTCGATTCGTCCGGTACAGAGGCTTCAATTCGACGTCCTTCAGCCTGACCCTCGCCAGATCCTCGGTGTGGACGTTCTGGAGTGTCATTCGCTGTGTCGTAACCGCCCTCTTGTCCTTCGTCCCTGCGAAGCTCACGCGCCGTCGACTAATCCTCAGGGCACGGGACAGCTCTCTGATCAGCCTGTTGGTCTCCCAGTTCCTGGATGTCACCTCCGTCAAGAGGCAATGCCCATCTTCTGAACGAGGCAGATCGATTCCGACCTCCACAACCACAAAGTCCTCGGGCAGGGCCTTGAGCCGGCCGCCGATTCCAGGAACCGTGGTCAGGTAGCCTTCGATGCCAAACTCACGTTCCAGTGTCACTCGAGCATCTCCCCAGAGGGGTGGTAGTTTAGAGACGATGGCTCGACGGGCGATTTGAGCGCCCTGGCGGATTGAGAACCAGTAGGCCTGAGCCGCTACTTGGAGGTCTCCTGTGCCTTTGGCACCTGTTCGACCTTCTTCTCTATTGCCTTGTAACTCCTCGCCAAGGCACGAGCCACCTTCTTCATCACTTCCTTGGGCTCTCCTTCCTTGACCCTCACCAAGATAGAGGGCTTGTCCAGCAATGGGTGACCCGTGATATACCGTGCGTCCACCACAGCGTCCTCGGTCAGGAGGTGATTGATGAGGGGGTAGATGACCGTGTCGTCGGGGTTGACTACCTCCAGCTTGAGGGATTTCTTCTTCTGCTCCAGGACGCGCAGCTCCATTGGGTGTCCCGCATCACTACCTCGAGTAGGTATACAACCTTTTCGCAATCCGGGGCGTCCAATTGGAGGGAGGGATCAGGAGCCCGCCGCCGCTCGGGACCTGGTCAGGGAGCCTCGGAGTGTAGTCGCGAAGAGTGTGAACGCGATTAGAGCCATGGCAGATGCTGCATACATGACCCCCAACCTGCCGAAGGCGATGGCTAGGGCGCCTCCCAACAGAGGGCCGACGGCCTGGGAGAGGTTGATGGCCGAGCCCAAGAGTCCCGCAGAGGTCGCCCTCTCCACACTCCTCCCCATCACGAATTTCAGGCCCCCGATGTAGAGGCTCGCCCAGGAGAAGCCCAGTAGCACCTGAACGGGCAGCATTTGCCAGAAGTCTTGAGCCAGAGTGAAGAGAAAGAACGTAACCGAGGCACCTATGAGGCCGGACGCCACGAGCCTCTCGCTGCGGAAACGGTCAATTACCATCATGAAGAGAAACTGGGTGAAGGTGTTGGTGAGGTAGAGGACGCCGATGAGGGCCTTGGGGATCAAGAGGCTGTCCTCCAGGTAGAGCGGGAAGATGACCCAAATCATGTTGGCTCCCGTGTGACGGATCAACACCGATGCGTAGACCGGAAGGTTCCGCCGGATCACGTCAAGGGGAAAGAGGGGCACCCGGAGGGGGGCGTGTTTGGGAAAGGGCATTCGCAGGACCAAGAGGAAGGCGATGGCGAACAGCCCGGCCGACATCGCGAAGACCAGACGAACGCCCAGGGCTTCGGTGTCGGGAAGGGTCGCGACGATGCCAGCGAGGAGAGAGCCGATCCCCCACCCAAGCGCCCCGAAGGAGACGAAGCGACCCATCGGCAACTGCCTCTCGTGGGCGTAGGCGAGCAGGGCGGCAGGGAACATGCCGAAGGTGACGCCCACCAAGGCCCTGCTCAACGCAAGGGTCCACGGGTCTGGGGCCACGATCTGAGTGAGGCTGGCTATGGCGGCCAAACCCAGTCCCGCGCGGAGCACCCCGCGACGGCCTCGAATGTCCGCAAGGCGGCCAAACAGGTATGAGGCCCAGAAAGCGCTCATGGCGAAGGCAAAGAAGATGATCCCCACCTGGAAGTCTGACGCTCCCAGGACGTGTCCCGCGTAGTTGGGTATGAAGACGATGGCGGAGAAGGTGGCAGCTCCTGACAGGAATTGGATCGCGACGGGCCTGAACAGGGTCCTATCCATAGACATCCTCAACCCAACGTCAGTCCGGTTGCAGCCAGGCGGACCGAAGCGAAGCGGGGACCGAAGCCTGCCCTAAGAACCTTGGCTATCCGTTCGGAGAGATCCCGTCGTGGGTTTGAACTTGTAGCCGTAGTAGATGATCCCTGACTCGCCCTCTTGTCCCAACCTCCGGAAGGAGGCGTCGACGGGCATGCCGATGCCCACTTCGTCAGCCTCGCAATCGATGATTTGGGCCGTCAAACGGGCGCCCTCCTCCAGTTCCACGATGGCAAGGATGTACGGTGTGACCGACTCGAAGCCCTTGGGCGCGTCGTGAACCACGGTGTATGACACCACCGTCCCGTGGCCCGCGAGGGGGAGCCTCTGCATCTTCCCTATGCTCTTCCGTCCGCACTTAGGGCACACAGCCCGGGGCGGGAAGTCAATGTCACCGCAGTTACCACACTGGGTGCCCACGAGGTTGTACCGGCTGTCGATCTCTCGCCAGTATCTGGGAATGGCCATTCAATTCACCCTCCCAAGAATGTGCACCACCGCCGTGGCCCCGGTACCGCCTATCACGTGGGTCAGCCCGAGCTCGGCGCCCTTCACCTGGCGGTCCCCCGCTTCGCCCCTCAGCTGGCGCGTGACTTCGACCGCTTGGGCAATGCCCGTAGCGCCCACTGGCTGACCCCGGGCCTTCAAACCGCCGGAGGGATTCACAGAGATCTTCGAGTTGAGGGCCGTCACACCGTCCTCGGTAGCGGGACCCCCCTCTCCCTTCTTCACGAGACGCAGGTCTTCGATCGCCAGGATCTCGGAAATGGTGTAGTTGTCGTGGACTTCGGCCAACTTGATGTCGGGTGGCGTGACCTTGGCCATATGCATGGCCCGCTTGCCGGCAATCACCGTTGAGTCCATGGTCGTCAAGCTTCGGCGGTCGTGAAGTGCGATGGTGTCACTGGCGATTCCCACGCCATCAATCCGCACAGGTGTGTCGGTGAACTTTCGCGCTTTAGCGAGTGGGCAGAGGACTAGGGAAGCGGCGCCGTCGGAGAGAGGCGCACAGTCCAGCATGCCCAGGGGTTCTGCCACCCAGGGGGCTCCCAACACGACCTTCATGCTGAGTTCGCGCCGAAACTGGGCGTTGGGGTTCTTCGCCCCATTCTGATGGTTCTTGACGGCCACCGCGGCTAACTGCTCCCGAGTCGTGCCATACTCGTGCATGTGGCGGCGAGCGATCATGGCGTAGAGAGAGGCATAGGACGCCCCGAAGACGGTTTCCCACTCCTGGTCTGCGGTGGAGGAGAGGATGCGCTTCGCCTCCTCATCGCCCACGTCGGTCATCTTCTCCGCTCCACCGACGACCACGATGTCATACAGGCCGGAAGAGACGGCGGTGAATCCTGCAGTGAGTGCCAGGCCGCCACAGGCCCCGCCGCCCTCCACACGGAAGGTCGGCGGGTGCATGTCCGCCAGGCCTGCGTAGTCGGCGACCACGGCGGAGATGTGCTCTTGATCGATGAACTTGCCAGCGGACATGTTGCCGACATAGAGCGCGTCGATGTCCTCTGCGCTCAAGCCAGCGTCTTCCACCGCCTTCAGGCCCGCCTCGATGCCCAGGTCCCGGAATGACCGGTCCCAGAGTTCGCCGAACTGAGTCTCGCCGATACCGATGACTGCCACCTCTCGCATCTCAACCGCCTGACCTGAGGAGGATCTTCCCCCGGTACTTCGCGTATGTGCCGTAGTCGATGGGAATGCCGCCGGAGATGGTCTTCCAGATATGTGTGGACGCCTGACGAGGCAGGCTTTCGATCGCATCCGTCACTGTGAGGTCGAAGCCGTCGGACCCAGCGCCGGAACCGTAGCCCACCATGAATATCCGCTCCCCAGCCTTCGCCTCGTCCAAGATGGCGCATAAGCCCAGGAGAACGGCGCCGGAGTAGGTATTCCCGATCTCCGTCACCAGCATCCCGGTCTTCACCGCCTCTGGTTGGAATCCCAGCATCTTCGCCACTTTGGCCGGAAACTTCCCGTTGGGCTGGTGGAAGACGGCGTAGTCGTAGTCGGAGGCCTGGGTTCCCATCTCATCGAAAATGGTCTGGCCACAGCGGAGGATGTGCTTGAAGTAGGCGGGCTCCCCCGTGAAGCGGCCACCGTGGCTGGGATATTGTTGTCCCTCCCGGCGCCAGAAATCGGGGGTGTCGGTGGTGCAGGAGTTGGTGTGGTCTATGGTGGCGATGACGTCTTTCTCTCCGATCAGTAGGGCCGCTCCGCCGGCGGAGGCCGAGTACTCCAGGGCGTCCCCCGGAGCACCTTGGGACGTGTCGGAACCGATGGCCATGCCATACTTCATCATCCCTGAGGAGACAAGGCCCATGCAGGTCTGGATGGCGGCGGTCCCCGCCTTGCAGGCGAACTCGTAGTCCGCTGCGGTCAAATCGGGGGCGGCGCCGATGGCCTCGGCCACGATGGTGGCCGTGGGCTTGACGGCGTAGGGATGACTCTCGGAGCCGACGTAGACCGCTCCGATGTCCTGCGGGTCGACGTTCACCTTCCTCATGGCGTCCCTCGCAGCCTCGACGCTGATCGTGATGACGTCCTCGTCGGGACCAGGCACACTCTTGGAGTTGATGGCCAGGTTGCGAGCGATGGCCTTGCCATCCGCTCCCCAGACTTTGGCGATCTCCTCGGGCACGATTCGATAGCGGGGCACGTAGCCCCCGTAGCTCACAATTCCTGCTGTCACGCCTACCACCTCATGTCCTTCCCGCGCGGGAAGCCTTGACCCTCCGCGTAAACTCCTCCAACTTTGCTATTAGCCTTTGGGGGTCCATCCCGGTGCTAACCAACACGACGTTCTCCAGCTGCGCCAGCTTCAGCGCAAGCTCGTCTACGTTTGCCGGTTGCACGTACACAACCATGGCGGGCTTCAGGAAGTGGGTCCTGACAGCCACCATTGGGGATCTGCCATACTTCACTCCTGTGAACAGCAGGGCCCTCTCACTGCTCCACCCGTAGACCCTCGGATAGTCTGACGCGTCCAGGGTGGCTATGGCCTTGAGGCTGTCAATGACCGTGTAGCCGTGGATAGGCCGTTGCCCCGGATCAGCCGGCGCGAGGCTCTTGCCCTCGATGACGCCGATGAACTCCGACGCGGGAACAGGCTCCAGGAACTCCGCCATGCTGGGGATGGCCTCGTGGAGGTTGATCGCGTACTTCTTGGTCACTCCGCGACCTGTTTGCCGGTCAATCTCAAGGAGGGCCTCCACGATCCTGCGCACCGTGCGGATACCGGGGGACCTGCGACGACCCGACTCATAATCGCTGATGACGGATGGCGACAGTCTGAGGAAGCCCGCGAGCTCCTTCTGTGAGATTCTCAGCTCCTCCCGCCACTTCCTCAGGGTCGCGCCGGGGTTGTCGGAGAGGGTGATCTCCCCCGCGATCTTCTCCGGAAGGGACGTCTCCATTCCTGGGCGCAAGAACCACAATTTTACTTAAACTTGTCGAAGTGGATATCGTCAATCCGCGAAAACTAGCGACGGCCATACCTCTCGTCCAAGGCAATGTTCGCGAGAAGGTCGGCCCGACGGATCTTCCTGTGACCGCGAGGAACCTGATGAAAGGAGACTTGGGCGAACTCTTCCGCGCTCTGCCGGACGGCGGCGGCGAGCTTGGCCATCCGCGGCTCCTTGATCTTGAAGGCGCCGGTCAGTTGGGAATAGACAAGCTGGCTGTCCACGTGGCACTTCACCTCTTGTCTCGTGTAACGAGAGGCAAGCTCCAGGCCTCGGATCAGCGCCCGATACTCCGCCTCATTGTTGGTCGCCCTTCCGATGGTCTCCCGGTGTTCCGCGAGGACCTTCTCATAGGCGTCGCAGATGACGATCCCGATGGCGGCGGGGCCAGGATTGCCCCGGGAGGCGCCATCGGCGTAGACGTACACCTCAGGCAGGAGGGCCAGGCTCATCGACCTCAGAGCGCGCCACGACTATATGAGCATGAAGAAGAGGTTCTCCCGGGGATCGGGGGCGCCCGCCTC
>JABAOF010000112.1_pt4 | contig 17151 bp, 17 predicted proteins | sample 7062171 | NCBI WGS metagenome assembly JABAOF01 (sample SAMN14538628, study PRJNA623070) | marine sediment metagenome | biome: marine biome [ENVO:00000428]; feature: marine pelagic biome [ENVO:01000023]; material: deep marine sediment [ENVO:00002113] | place: India: Gulf of Khambhat ...
AGCAACCCTAAACCTGAAGTGCTCACGGTTGTGACTAGGATCGTCAGCACCAGGGCGACAGGGTTTGTTTGGGATACATCCAAGCCAAGCAGCAATATCCCCCACATCAAGCCAAGAAAGACCCCGAGCATGCCGTCGACCACGTGGAAGAATGCACGTCCGACGAACAACGCCATGCGGTTAGCGGGGGTTCCAAAAAGGTACGCCAAAGTGCCTTCCCAACGATCTCCACCTACGCTCATCGTGACGCCGTAAATGCCACTTATGGCCGTCAACTGTATTGCATTTCCAATCACGAAAAAACTGGGATCATCACTTCCAGTCGCAAACATCCCCAAGAATGAGAAGAATAGGATTTGATTGAGCGGCATGATGACTTTGGAAGCCATGTAGGTGGCAGGACGCAGCCAGCGGAATAATGCTACGTACGAAAAGAACGCCCCTTGAAGGAAGAGACGTAAGTTCATTCTGAGCTTTTGCATGGTCAAACCCTATGACGAATTCTTCTCTCGCCGATTGTTGGGGATTGATTCAGGTTTTATTGCAAACCCAAAGTTGCTTCCTCCCGTACTTTGCGCATCATGATGCGGAACAACCTGGCGGCGATCAGCAGGTACAGTGAGCTAAAGACCAGCAGCATCGCCAATGAAAACAAGATCTCAGCCGTGGTCGCAGCGCCGCTCGACGATCCATGTAACGCTCGCGCGGCCCAATACGGCGCGAGAAGATAGCTGAGCGGAGTCGTCCATCCCGGGAGCAGTGCGATCGGGAACAGAAATCCGCTGAGGATGTAAATCGGGTACTCCAAAGCATTTTGCCAGCGCTGCACACCAGGATTTAATAGGAACAGTGGGGACATAATCAACCCGAAGCAGACAAAGGCGATAACAGTCAACCCGAGAGAGACGAAAAACAGGAAGGGACGGCTTATATGCACCTCGTATCCGAATATCAACGCGACTAAGAGGTAGGCCACGATCATTGAGCCGAGTGATTGACTAACATGAGCGAGATTCTTGCCAAAAACAACCACGGACATCGGCGTCGGTGTACCGGCAATCATTTCGAGCGTTCCTGTCCAGCGCTCCCAGGTGATGCTGTTGCCACTGATATACAGCAAGCTGCTCCACAGTCCCGTCATGCCGCTGCCGACGACGATAAAGACGATGGCTTCCGAGGCTCGATCCTGGACCATCCATAGCGCCAGCGAGGCGATGATCAGGGGTTGAACCAGGACTGTGAAGACGATGAAAAGATCGAACACGTTTTGGAGAAACGCCATGATGGCCGCAGACCAAATCGCCCTGGCGTAATGAAAATATTTCGATGTTTTCATGGCGAGCCTCCCACCAGTCGAACGTACGCATCTTCCAGCGTAGGCTCACGTACGACCACCTTGCCCACTCGGACACCGTCCAGTGAGGCGAGTAGTTGTGGGACGGCTTCGGAGCCCAAAGGCGAGTGCGCAAGCAGGATCTGCTTCTGGTCGTGATCCTCGACAGATACCGCGTCTATGATCGGCAAGGAACGAATCTGATCGAGGATTTGCTCCGGCAATCCGAATACTTCTACTTCGATGACTGAGAGGTCGCTGACGTGATTCTTAAGAACCTCTGGCGTATCGAGGGCCACGATCAGGCCGTGATCGATCACCGCGATGCGCTCACATAAAGCGTCCGCCTCGAACATGTAGTGGGTGGTAAGCAGAATCGTCTTTCGCTCAGCCTGCAAATTGCGGATGACCTGGCGCAGCTCACGCGCGCCTACTGGATCAAGACCCATTGTGGGCTCGTCGAGGAAGAGCACTTCGGGATCGTGAAGCAGGGTACGTGCGATGTGAAGGCGTTGTTTCATGCCGCGAGAATATCCCTCGACTTTTTCCTGGCCACGATCTGCGAGTCCAACCAGCTCGAGCAGGTAGGGAATGCGCTTCTTTGTCTCCACAGGGTCGACGTGATAGAGGCTGGCGAAGTAGCGTAAGTTGTCAATGCCTGAAAGGCGCCAATAAAGGCCGCGCTCTCCACCGAAGATAAATCCTATTCGCGGTCGGATCGCATCGGCTTCCTTCACGATGTCGTACCCGAGCACACGCGCTGTTCCAGCTGTGGGAATGAGCAGGGTGGTGAGCATTTTGACCGTGGTCGTCTTACCGGCGCCGTTTGGGCCCAGCAAGCCGAACAGCATTCCCTGCTGAACGTCGAAGGAAATGTCGTCGACGGCGACCACTTCCTTTGTTTTTCGTCGAAAGACGCCGATCGTCGTCTTGAAAATGCGTCGCAGGTTTTTGATCTCAATGGTGTTCATCGGACCACCCCATCGATTTCCCGGTCAGAGCGAATGATATCTTGTCACTTGCGTCAAACTTTATCCAAGAATTGAATATCTAAAGGCGTTAGGCATACCGCTCATTAATCGAATAGGTTCAGATTTATTCTGGATTTCGCGTTCTCAAAACAAGAATAGCACAATTGTTCTATATGATCAAGTCCTATCTGGGTCTAGGGAAGTGGAGAGTTTACCTACCATAGGTTTCCAAGCGCTATCACCTCAGAGGAGATACGCTAATGGAAGAAGGACAACTACAACTTAGGATCAGCCGTGGCTCTTAAAGAAGGGTAGTCTGGCGATCATCATTCATCACCAGGTGGCTAGACTTACATGGCATGGCATATAATGTGCACCTTGCATGAGAAAACTCAATCCGCTAACGGAAGGGTAGTCCGATCGGTGAAGCGTATCCTGTTGCTTTCTCTGCTCGTGTCAATTTGCACGTCTTGCAACAACGTTGAAGGCGCGCCTGAGGCTTCAACGGATCAAGCGAGTCGTTCCTCCGCTTCTCCTACACTATCCTCGGAATCGCACGTTGGATCCATGACACGAGCCGAGGCAACACCGACACGAGTGGTCCCAACACCAACCTCCATTCCGGAGCCGGCGTTGGTTTTCCTTGAGGCTACCGTGTGGACTTCGCAACCTCGCGTTCCCGTTCTCGTGTATCACCGCTTCCTGCCCGATCATTACCCGTATTCCACAAAAGTCAAGATGCGCCTCGGCGATTTCCGTGACCAGTTGGAGAGGTTGTATAGGAGTGGTTATACCCTCATAGCATTAGACCGTTGGCTCTCCGGAGAGATCCTTGTACCGGAGGGTCGTCGGCCACTGATCCTTACCATCGATGATCTATTTTTCGCCGATCAGGTTGCGCTTACAGAGGATGGGGTTCATTCCATAGAGACTGGATTGGGCGTACTTTGGCAATTCGCACAGGAGTTTCCGGAGTTCGGTAATGCCGTTGCGCTCTTCCCCAATTTGGGCAACAAACTTTACCCGGGTGGTGAAGAGGTTTTAGCCCAGGTGATTGCCTATAGTATAGAGCACGGCGCCATTCCTTACAATCATTTTTACATGCATCCCATGTTGGAGCTCACAAACCCACGCGGGATCCATCTGGAAGCGGAAAGGAACGATCGATATCTGCGTGAACTATTGCGACTGATCGAGCGAGAGGATTTGATCGCTCAACTAGGGAATATCATTGCCTTGACGTACGGCGTTTGGCCAGATCAGAAAGCAGGAAGGGATGCGATTTTAGCGTACGTCACACCGGAGGGTATGGCGCTGCAGGCGATTCTCGAGGTGGACTTCGCGGTTCGTGCGAAGTTCCTCGCACCGCCCTATGCAGAGTCCTTCGATCGTTTGCACGTGCCGCGAATTGTAGCGACTGAGGACGCGATCAAGCTTTTAACTGAGACCAGTGAGTCGTTCCCAGCCGCGCACGTCTGTTCGATCGGCCCACTCGACCCAGCGCGGGAAGCCGATGTTTCCTACCTCCAGCTCCAGATTCTTAAATCGCGGCGGGAGAACGGTTGTCCCGATGGAGTTTATGTCATCGGTCACAACGCCTTCCAGGTGAATTTTTACAGAGTCGATAGGATCTTTCCTGCTTCGCCGTCGGATTACCCGAGTGACGGCCATGGAGAAAAGGGGCCATGACTCTGCGGTCCCCGGAGAGGCACAAGAGCGCACAACGGTTGTGAACGGCACTCGTTTGATCCTTGCACGCTCAGCATGTCTTTATAAAGAATCGCACACGGCACCAATCGAGAATAGGTGCCGTGTGCTTTCCTGTCGGGGCGGGCGGATTTGAACCGCCGACCTCACGGACCCGAACCGTGCGCTCTAACCGGGCTGAGCCACGCCCCGAATGTCCGTAGTGTACCGTTCTTTCCCTGAGAGGTCAACGAATCAAATACATGCTGAGGATTAATCGTTGCATCGGGGGAGTTGCGGTCGCTGTGGCAGACCGGAAATTGGATGGAGACGAGCGTGTAAAGGTCTCAAAACCTGTTGTTCTCTTGCTTTTCTTGTCAATATGTCGTGAATACTTTCGACGCCGCCGAATCCAGGGGGCTTGAAATGGGCAGCGTGAAGCAGAATAAACTCCCCGTCCCTTCCTTGCTTTCACACCAGATTTCACCGGCGTGCAGCTCCACCATCGCCCTGGTGATCGAAAGACCCAATCCCATGCCACCGTGTTTTCGGGTCAGATGGGATTCGACCTGATAGAAGCGATCGAAAATGCGCTCAATGTCTTTCTCAGGGATTCCGATCCCTGTGTCTACTACAAAAACTTTGATTTTATCTCCGGCCTTCTCGGCTTTAACACCGATCTGACCATTGGGATCGGTGAAAGTAATGGCATTTTGGACAAGGTTGGACAATGCGACGTCGATCTTCTCCCGCTCGCCGCTTATCGTGAGAGGATCGTTCTCAGGCACATCGAAGCTCAAGTGGATCTTCTTCTCAGTGGCAAAGTCTTGGTATCGGCCCACAACCTCTTCCACCAAGCTGCTAATGGCGAATTCCTCAAGCCGCACGCGAGAGGCTCCCTCCTCTTTATGCGCAATCGCCGACAAGTCTTCTACGATGGTTTTTAAACGCATGGCGCTACGAATGATCACTTCCATTTGATCGCGCAGTTCGTCCTCTACGGTGTCTTTCAAGAACGTCGCGTGACCGAGGATCAATCCAAGGGGTGTTCGCAGCTCGTGTGAGGCTATGGCGATGAAGTCCGATTTCATGCGATCCAGGTTGCGTAGGTTGGTGTTGGCTTCCCGGAGTTTGTTCAGCAAACTCGCGTTGTGGATCGCGATCGAAGCTTGCGATGCAAGCGTCTCTAGTATCGCCAAGTCATCTTCGGTATAATTTCCATCGCTCTTTTTGTTGACCGCTTCCAGCACACCGATCGGTTCCTGCTCGACAATCAAAGGCACGCCTAGAAGCGATTGTGTGCGGAAATTGAGCTTTTGATCGATCTGACGGTAAATGCGAGGGTCGTTGGTCGCGTCCTGGATGACAATGGGCTTTACCTTCGTGAAGACCAGACCCGCGGCGCTTGTTTCGAGTGGAACACTTACATTCAGCAGGTCTGTTCGCTGGTGATCTGCCACGGCTTGAAAGCGTAGGTCGCCTGAGGTCCGATCGTAGAGCAGTATAGAGGCCTCCTGGCTGTCGGTCAGTTCACAGGCGACTTGGATGATCTTCTGCAGCAATTGTGGGAGATCAAGTGTTGAAGCAAGATTTCGACTGATCTCAAGGAGGCGCTCAAGCCGCTGCGCTGTATTCGCGTGGGCGATTCCCTCTGACATCCGGACAGTCCTTTCGCCGTGCGATGATTGTAGCATAGCCGAAAGACTTGAAAAATTACAATCGGCTTACGTTGAGTTGGGAGCACGAAGACCGAGAGCGTAATAGAACATCATCCGATTACAAGGAGGCAGCAATGCCAGCCAGCAAGAAGGTTCGGGTTGCCATCATCGGTGTAGGCAACTGTACCTCATCTCTCGTGCAAGGTGTACAGTACTATAGAAATGCTAAGGCCACCGATCAGGTGCCTGGCTTGATGCACGTCGATCTGGGGGGATATCATATCCGCGATATACAATTCACAGCCGCCTTCGACGTTGTGAAGGGCAAAGTTGGTTTGGATTTAAGTGAGGCCATCTTCGCTCATCCCAACAACACCGTAAAATTCGCAGAGGTCCCCGAGATGGGCGTACCGGTGCATCGTGGCATGACCCACGATGGCATCGGAAAGTACTTGTCGCAGGTGGTCGAGAAAGCCCCTGGGCCCACCGATGACATCATCGGTATCCTTAAAGAGACCAAGACGGATGTCGTCGTCAGTTTCCTGCCGGTCGGAGCTGAAATGGCGACCAAGTGGTATGTGGAGCAAGTGCTTGAGGCAGGGTGCGCCTTTGTGAATTGTGTGCCTGTCTTCATCGCCAGCTCCGACTATTGGGCGGGGCGCTTTGAGGAGCGAAGACTTCCTGTGATCGGCGATGATATCAAGAGCCAGGTCGGAGCGACCATCACGCATCGCGTGCTGACATCGCTCTTTGATAACCGGGGCGTCCATCTCGATCGCAGCTATCAACTCAACTTCGGTGGCAACATGGATTTCTTCAATATGCTGGAACGGGAACGACTGGAGTCGAAGAAGATTTCCAAAACAGGCGCCGTTACGAGCATCCTACCGTACGAGATGTCATCCGACGACATTCACATCGGACCCAGCGACTACGTTCCATGGTTGACGGATCGCAAGTGGTGCTACATCCGCATGGAAGGCACCACCTTCGGAGACGTTCCCTTGAACCTGGAGCTTAAACTCGAAGTTTGGGACTCACCCAACTCGGCTGGTGTGGTTATCGACGCCGTGCGTTGCGCCAAGTTAGCCTTAGACCGCGGGATGGCAGGACCTGTGGCAGCGCCATCTGCATACTTCATGAAGACGCCGCCAAAGCAATTCACCGATGACGTCGCCCGCAAAATGACGGAGGATTTCATCGTCTGGGCCAAGTCCGAAGGCCGGGAGAAGAGCCAAGATTCCCAGGAGTAACTTCTTATCTCCTGGTGCTCTGATCTGATACTCGATTCTGATAGACCGCACTGTGGAGTAACTCTGCTCGTCCGATTCATGGGTGTACTGTGAAGGCATTCCGGCTGAATCAACCCGGACCGATCGAAGAAGAACCATTACGAAAAGCAAAGCTGCCGCGGCCCGAGGCTGGTCTGGGGCAGCTCCTGGTTAGGGTGAAGGCTTGCGGCATCTGTCACACAGATCTACACACTGTGGAGGGGGAGATCGTTCCACCTCACTACCCGATCACACCGGGGCACCAGGTGGTTGGCGTTGTTGAAGGTGTCGGTGAGGGTGTAACGGAGTGGAGTGTAGGTGAGCGAGTTGGTATTCCGTGGCTACACCATGCTTGTAGACAGTGCTCTTTTTGTGCACGCGGCGAAGAAAACCTTTGTCCACAGGCGGCGTTCACGGGATTTGATGTAGATGGCGGTTATTCAGAGTGGATGCTTGCTGATGCTCGCTACACACTCGCCCTGCCTGACGCCCTCTCCGAGCGGGAGTTAGCACCCTTATTATGCGCTGGGATCATCGGTTATCGCTCACTGCGTAAGGCCGAATTAAGATCGGGTGAGTGCTTGGGTCTCGTTGGTTTTGGGGCGAGCGCACATCTAGCCATTCAAGTCGCGGTTCACTGGGGTTGCAAGGTCTACGTCTTCACACGCAGTGACGGCCATCGAAAATTGGCTCACACGCTAGGCGCTGCTTGGGTTGGAGGTGCGCAAGATCAAGCACCTGAGCAGCTTGATCGAGCTATCCTCTTTGCCCCTGTGGGAGAACTTGTCCCCGTGATCCTGGAGAAGATTCGACCTGGCGGCACACTGGCCATCAACGCCATCCACATGAGCCCAATCCCGGAATTGGAATATCGTCTGATCTATGGCGAGAGAACGCTGCGAAGCGTTGCAAACGCCACATATCATGATGGTATCGAATTTCTCGAGTTGGCTGCACAGATCCCGATTCGAGTATCGACGTTGGATTATGCTTTAGAGGATGTGAACCGGGCCTTATTGGATCTCAAAAGAAGTCGCATTGACGGCGCGGGGGTGTTGTTGCCATGATCCTACTCGGAACCTCCGGTTTTTCGTATGACGATTGGATCGGTCCTGTCTATTCTCAAGACCTTCCAAAGTACAAGTGGTTACCTTATTACGCTACGTTGTTCGACACCGTTGAATTGAACGTTACGTATTATCGCCTGCCCAGCCATAAAATCGCCCAAGGATGGGTGGATCGAACACCGGATCATTTCCAGTTCACGGTAAAGGCACACCGCAGCCTCACCCACGAGCGAAAGGCGCCGGATTACCACGCTTTTACCGAGAGCCTTGCGCCACTGAAGGAAGCAGGAAAGCTGGTCTGTGTGCTGGCACAATTCCCACACTCCTTTCATCCCAATCAAGCCAATCGGGATTATCTGCTTCATCTGAGGGAGGGGCTGGCCGACCTGCCAGTGGTCGTAGAGTTCAGGGACAGCGCTTGGGTATCGGAAGACACCTTCACCCTGTTAGAAAGCCAGGAACTAGGATTTTGTTGCGTCGACGAGCCTCAGCTGAAGGGATTGATGCCTCCTGTAGCGCGCACAACCGGTCCGATGGCGTACGTCCGTTTCCACGGACGGAACGCTGCCCGGTGGTGGAAACATGAGCATGCCTGGGAGCGATACGACTACACCTATAGCGACCCGGAGTTGGCTGAGTGGATCCCAAAGATACGCGAACTTGATTTGGCGGCTCCCTTGACTCTGGTGTACGCCAATAATCACTATCGCGGTCAAAGCGTGGACACGCTACGTAAGTTAGAGCGCTTGCTCGCGGGTGAGCCGCAAAGCCGTTGAGGTGTGGGGCCGGGCTAAGTGCTCAGAGATCTTTATTCCTTCTGTCACGCCCGGCGGTGAATCACCGGGCTCAGAGCACAAGGGTGCTGAAGCACCCTCGCAGTAGGCCCAGAGGGCCTTAAGCCATGAGCCCGATCATTCATGGTCGGGCGGATCGGGGGGCGAAGAGAAACAACCAATGTCGGTATTAGAGGACGCGACTTTGCCTCCAAACGACCGGCGTAGTCCCAATATGGACATCTCTTATGCAGGGTTCGCTGAGATTGATTGATGCCGAATGGTATAATGGGTTGATCTTCCTCGGATGACCATCGATAGAAGCACCTCGTAATTTGCTCTCCAAACTATAGAAGGGTGGGCGATGTCTGGACATTCAAAATGGTCGACGATCAAACGCAAGAAAGCAGCTAACGATGCAAAGCGTGGGGCGCTGTTTACACGCTTGGCACGTGAGATCACGATCGCAGCGCGTGAAGGTGGTGGGGATGCTGAGATCAATTTTGCGCTCCGACTAGCGATCGATCGCGCCAAGGCCAACAACATGCCCAAGGACAACATCGAGAGAGCGGTTAGACGTGGCACAGGAGAGGATAAGGAAGGAGCCGAGCTCGAACAAATCCTATATGAGGGCTACGCTCCGCATGGGATCGCGCTTTTGATCGACGTCGTCACGGACAACCGCAATCGCTCCGTCGCTGACATTCGCCACGTTCTCTCTCGGTCTGGAGGAAACCTGGCGGATGTTGGTTCAGTCTCATGGCAATTCAGACGTGTGGCCTACTTTGCATTTCCAGCCGAAAGCAACAAGGTGGATGAGATCTTCGACCTTGCTGTCGATGCTGGCGCCGATGACGTGATCATCGAGGACGACATCGAAATTATCGCGCCCATAGAAGCCTTCAAAGAAATCAGCGATCGCTTACTTGAAGCAGGTGTAAAGCCCGCAGAATCTACGCTGCGAATGCTGCCCAATACGATGGTCGAATTGTCTGCGGAGCGGGCACTCAAGGTGATGGGCATCATCGAAGAGCTCGAGGATTTGATGGACGTTCAGAATGTGTACTCCAACCTCGATGTAACCGAGGAAGCCGTCGAATTGCTTGAGGCTGCATGAAGGTCCAGGAGTTCTAGAACGCAGGCGGTATGCTGGTTATCGGTATCGACCCCGGCACGGCAATCACCGGATTTGGTGTGGTGCGTCAATCATCCCAAGGGGGATTGGAGACGGTCGATTTCGGGGTTATCACCACACCTCCCGATCATGCCATGCCGCGGAGATTGCACCAGCTCTACAATGAATTATCTACGTTGATAACTCTCCACCAACCTGAAAGCGGTGCGGTGGAGAAGCTTTACTTCCAGCGTAACGTTTCCACCGCAATCTCCGTTGGCCAGGCTCGTGGTGTCGTCCTGCTTGCGCTTGCACAAGCTCGAATACCCGTCGATGAATACTCGCCGCGCGAGGTGAAACAGGCTGTCGTCGGTCATGGAAACGCCGACAAGCGCCAGATGCAAGAAATGGTACGGACACTTTTGGAGATGAGAGAGATTCCCCATCCTGACGACGCTGCAGACGCGCTCGCCGTGGCGATCTGCCATTTGCATTCCAGCCGGACCTTGCGACGATTGGAGGAGAATTCGTGATCTTTTCACTCAGGGGGGTTGTGCAACATGTGGCTGAAGACGAGCTAGTTCTTGAGCTCGGAAGTGTAGGATTGCAAGTTGCGGTTCCTCGCCCCGTTCTTGATGATGCCGAAGTGGGGAAGCCCTTGTTCTTGCTAACGAAACTCGTGATTCGAGACACTTCAATTGCCATCTATGGTTTTAATAGCGCTGACCAACGGAATTTGTTTGAGTTGCTGATGCAGGTGAGCGGTGTGGGGCCGCGTTTAGCGCTATCCGTGTTGTCTCATTTGTCTGCAGATGTCTTGCAGAGTGCAGTGGTCAACGACCAACCGGAAGTGGTATCCCGCGTGCCAGGTGTCGGACGTAAGACCGCGGAGAAGATCGTCTTTCACCTCAAAGATCGACTCAAAGCGCCTCTGGAAGCTATTGGTGTCCAAAGTGAGATGGATACCGAAGTTTTGAGCGTCTTGACAGCACTCGGTTATAACCTCGTCGAGGCTCAGGCGGCGCTGCAATCAATTCCACCAGATACAGCCGAAGATGTCGAGCAAAAAGTAAAGCAGGCGTTGAGATATTTTGCTCAACCGTAAGAGATGGGGTGCATCAACTGGGTGCAGTTCGACACCAACCCTGTCAGGTGTGACTCGTTCGATGCAACCTTGGATTTGAGGTGAGGAGGTATTGTGACAGATAAGAATCATCAGATCACATTTATCGGCCCCGGGGTGATGGCAGAAGCCATGACCCGGAGGTTGATCGAGGAGGGTGTCGTCGAACCAGGCGGGATCATGATAAGCGGTCCCAATGCCGCACGATTGGAGATGCTATCGGATCGTTTTGGTATCAAGACCACTTCGGGAAACCGAGCGGCCGTTGGAGGTGCAGGCGTCGTTGTGCTATCTGTGAAACCACAGAGCCTGGAGCATGTTTTCATGGATCTAAAGGGTGCAATCCCCGATGATGCGTTGGTGCTCTCCATCATCGCTGGGGCACGGCTGGAGGATCTGAGGCGTGGTCTCGATCATCAATCCATTGTGCGCTCGATGCCCAATACCCCGGCCCAAGTCGGTGAAGGGATCACCGTTTGGACGGCTACGGAAGAGGTCACGCCAATCCAGGTTGAAAAGGCACGTCAAATCCTTGCAACCTTTGGCCAGGAAGTCTACGTCGAAGATGAAGATTACCTGGACATGGCGACTGCCTTGTCCGGAACAGGCCCGGCGTATGTTTTTTTGATGATGGAAGCTATGGTAGACGCGGGTGTTCATCTTGGTTTTCCGAGACGAATTGCAGAACAGCTCGTCGTCCAGACAGTCAAGGGTTCTGTCGCATTTTACGAGTATTCCCCTCGGCACCTCGCCCGCTTACGCAATCAGGTCACCTCCCCGGGTGGGACAAGTGCAGCTGCACTGTATTTCCTCGAAAAAGCCGGGGTGAGAACCGCGCTGTCGAGGGCTATTTGGGCTGCCTACGAACGCTCGGTTCAATTGGGGAATGGGAGCAAGCGCGGTATGATCACGGATGAGTAGAAGTTCCCTTTCGTGGATGTGCGGATCTGCGCAGGTGCATGGATGCATCCAGGGGCTCTGGGAGCAATCGGACTCTTCATCGCGGCTAGTTTAAGAAGCTCCTCTCGTCCTCATCTATGCGGTGCTCATGTAGTGGGAATTCGAAGTGATAGATTTCATCGCCTATTCCATCCTTTTCAAGTGACGAGACACAATCCTCATTGAATTGGGCGATCGCATGATGATCTTCATCTTTCTATTACTGGGCTTCTTCCTGACAATCATTTCGCATTTGGTTGCACGCTACGCAAAGGTGCGTGCTCATCAGCACTATGCGGAAATCATGGAAACATTCGGCGCCGCCAATGGATCTCAAGGAGATGGGGGATCTGCTTGGGGAACCGACAGGAGTCCACCTGAATCTTCGGAAGGTGACACCTTGACTCGCCTACCCTTACCCGACGATCCATGGCGTGAGATACGCCCCCTCGTTGGCGCTTGGGGTTGCCTCTTCTTTATCTTCGCCATGCTGCGGGGGGCAGCGTTTCTTTTTTCATTGGGGATGGCGGTCTGGATCCTTTTTGGTTGACAATGGATGGGTCCATTCCTTATGTAGTGCCACGCCTTTGCTTTGATCGGCGCAGTAAGAGGATGAGACGCTTTTTTATTCAAGCTCGGCAATGTAGGTTAAGTGCATTCTTCAAAGGAAGATTAACGTACCGACTGTAAAAATGGCCGCCTACTTTGTGAACGGCTGGACAAAATAGAGGCCATCAGGTAAGATTCCGGCGTTGGGATTTTTCCTCTGGAGCACCGAGCGCATTGAGGGTTCACGGCTCGTTCGGACTAAGAGGGTTGAGACGGCTTGGCCTTTGTTCCATACGTGGAAGACGCCGGCCGTTTTATTCGCCAGGGTGTTACTCAGGCATCGAATTTCCTCACACTGCCTGGAGGCCACATGTCAGACTTATTTCGTGATCTTTCCTCGGAACTAAGCCAGAAAATCGATGAATTCGAGCCCGAAGTCGAACTCAAGAACGTGGGCACAGTCCTGGAGGCAGGAGATGGTATTGCGCGTGTCTCCGGCCTTACCGATGTTCGCTCACAGGAATTGGTGCAATTTGCCAATGGCGTGATGGGCATCGCCTTCAACCTCGAACAAGAAGCCATCGGTGCGATCATCATGGGGGAGTATGCAGGCATCGAAGAAGGGATGACGGTCTACACTACAGATCGCATCGCGTCTGTCCCAGTTGGTGATGGTCTGATCGGCAGGGTTGTGAATGCTCTGGGTGAGCCAATCGATGGACAAGGAGCGATTCAATTCGATGGCTACCAACCGATTGAGCGCATTGCACCTGGCGTCGTAAAGCGCAAAGATGTGGACACGCCTGTGATGACAGGTATCAAGGCCATCGATTCGATGATCCCCATCGGACGAGGACAACGAGAGCTTATCATCGGCGATCGCCAGACGGGCAAGACTGCAATCGCCATCGACACGATTATCAACCAGAAAGGAAAGGATCTGGTTTGCATTTACGTCGCCATTGGTCAGAAGCGCGCAGGAATCGCGCGCACTGTGGCCACGCTTGAGAGCTATGGTGCCATGGAGCACACCGTTGTGGTTGTGGCTGCTGCCGATGAGCCAGCTGCCTTGCAATACATAGCTCCCTATGCGGGTTGTGCAATTGGCGAATCCTTTGCTGCCAGAGGGATGGATGCGTTCGTAGTCTATGATGACCTCACGAAGCATGCCTGGGCTTACCGTCAGGTCTCATTGTTGCTTCGCCGACCTCCTGGGCGGGAAGCCTATCCAGGAGACGTTTTTTATCTCCACAGCCGACTCCTTGAGCGCGCAGTCCGCCTTGCTGACCAATTCGTCATCGTACCCAAGGAGCATGAAGGAGCCGTCAGCGAGAGGGACGCAGTCGACGGGAAGATTTTCGATGGTCCCCTCGCCGCCCATGATGCCCAGCAGGCTCTCGAAACAATGACCGATAGTGCGAAATATCGCGTGGAGAAGATCAGCGGCTCTGGAGGCTCGTTGACGGCATTACCGATCATCGAAACGCAACTAGGAGATGTGTCGGCTTACATTCCGACAAACGTGATCTCCATCACCGATGGGCAGATCTATCTCGAGACTGACCTATTCAACGCCGGCATCCGTCCTGCGATAAACGCCGGGTTGTCTGTTTCCCGCGTAGGCGGAGATGCTCAAACGAGGGCGATGAAGCAAGTCGTGGGTATGCTGCGCTTGGATATGGCTTCCTACCGGGAGGTGGCCGCCTTTGCGCAGTTTGGTTCCGACTTGGACAGGGCAACATTGGCTCAACTAAGTCGTGGACAACGGCTGCAGGAGATCTTGAAACAATCCCAATACCAACCCTTGGAGTTGGAGCAACAGGTTGTCGTCCTGTTCGCTGGGACAAATGGTCTTGCCGATGAGATCCCAGTGGATCGCATGAGCGAATGGCAAGCGGCGTTGCTCCGCACGGTAGAAACCTCACACGGCGAAATCTTGAAGGAAATCGCAGAGCGCAAAGAACTCACGGCTGAGAATGAGAAGAAGCTGCGGCAGGCGATCGAAACCTTCAACCGTAGTTGGACCGTATAGCGTCTTATTGAGTGAGAAGCGGGCATGACCTCAGCACGAGAAATGCGGCTGCGAATACGGAGCGTACGAAACATCGCTCAAGTTACTCGCGCGCTCGAAGCCGTCAGCGCTAGCCGTGTGCGTAAAGCAGAACAGCGTGTCCGGGCAACCCGTCCGTATGCAGAGAAGTCGTGGCAGGTTCTGCAGCACATTTCTCGGCAGCCGGACCGGGAGTCTGTTCACCCCTTGCTGACAACCCGCGAAAGCTTAAACAACATAATGGTCGTGCTGATCAGTGGGAATCGCGGCCTTGCAGGTGCATATAATACGAACGTTGTTCGTTATACTCTTGAAGCTTTTCGTAACACGACGGCTCAGGTTCGTTACATCGCTGTAGGTCGTAAAGGTCGCGACATGCTTCTGCGCCGTCGTAAAGATCTGATGGCAGAATTCAGTGAATTGCCAGACGAACCGAGCTTCGCAGATGTTTCAGCTATCGGCCGCTTGGCGGTCGATGAGTTTTTAGCTGGGCGAGCAGATCAAGTGTGGTTGGTGTACACTGATTTCGTCACCCTCCTGCGCCAGGTGCCTGCGAGCAAGTTACTCCTTCCCCTGGAATTCGAGCCGATCCCCATCGGTCGAGAAATGCCAGAACCCCGGGAGAGGGTTGGGGAAAGAGGCGGTCCAGAACCGACATACATCTACGAGCCCAGCGAAGCTGCGCTGATCGACACCATAGTACCTAGATTGACAGAATTACAAGTTTTTCAAGCGATTACAGAATCCTTGGCCAGCGAGCATGCTGCTCGGATGGTTGCGATGCGTAATGCAACTGAAAACGCCAATGAGCTGTCCGCGGCGCTGAGTCTGGAGTACAACAAGGCCCGCCAGAAGGCGATCACCAGTGATATGCTCGACATCGCCGGTGGCGCAGAAGCTCTGGTCAGCGTGCGAGAGGGTAAGGTATAGGTTATTGGAGGAAAGCATGGCAGGAACGAAAGGACACGTAGTCCAGATTCAGGGCGCGGTGGTCGATTGCGAGTTTCCGCCGGGTGAGTTGCCAGAAATCTATGACGCAATCGAGATTCCCCGTGATGAGGGGCAGTCCTTGGTTCTTGAGGTTCAACGCCATCTTGGTGAGCGATGGGTACGTACCGTGGCGATGGATTCAACCGATGGTTTAAGCCGTGGCGTCGAGGCGCTTGCAACAGGTGCACCCATCCGTGTGCCGGTCGGCGAGGAAACACTCGGGCGCGTGTTCAATGTCTTGGGTAGACCGATCGACGAGGGCCCGCCCGCCGAGGCTAGCGATTTCTATCCGATTCATCGACCCGCGCCCAAATTCGAGGATCAGTCGACGCGCGTGGAGGTTTTTGAGACCGGTCTTAAGGTCATCGACTTGATTGCGCCCTTCACCAAAGGCGGCAAGACAGGGATCTTTGGTGGTGCGGGTGTTGGGAAGACGGTCATCATCATGGAGCTCATCCGCACGATCGCCACCGTGCATAAAGGGAACTCCGTGTTTGCAGGCGTCGGAGAGCGCACTCGGGAAGGTACCCAGCTCTATCGCGAGATGCTCGAATCCGGCGTGATGAAAGACACCGTGATGGTGTTCGGTCAGATGAACGAACCTCCCGGAGTGCGTCTGCGAGTGGGGCTGACGGCGCTCACGATGGCTGAATACTTCCGCGATCAGGGTCGTGATGTGTTGGTTTTCATCGACAATATATTCCGCTTCAGTATGTCGGGATCGGAAGTATCGGCCTTGTTGGGACGCATGCCCTCCGCGGTAGGTTATCAACCGACTCTGGCTACCGAGATGGGAGAACTCCAAGAGCGGATTACATCCACAAAGACCGGCTCCATCACCTCCATGCAGGCGGTGTACGTGCCTGCTGACGACTATTCCGATCCGGCCCCTGTCGCCACATTCACTCACCTTGACGCCACCATCGCCCTGGAGCGGTCCATCGTTGAGAAAGGTATTTATCCAGCTGTCGACCCATTAGCATCTACATCACGGATTCTTGATCCGCAAATCGTGGGTGAGGAACACTACACGGTTGCGCGCGAGGTGCAGCAAGTGCTACAGCGCTACAAGGATCTTCAGGATATCATCGCCATTCTGGGCATTGAGGAATTGAGTGAGGAGGATAAACTGGTAGTGTCGCGAGCGAGAAAGATTGAACGCTTCTTCTCGCAACCGATGTTCGTCGCGGAACAATTCACGGGGCAGGAGGGACGCTATGTCTCCTTGCGTGAAACCGTGCGGGGATTCCGCGAAATTCTCGATGGCAAGCACGACGAATTGCCGGAACAAGCGTTTTCAATGGTCGGCACGATCGACGACGCCGTAGAAAAGGGCGAACGCCTCGCTGCCTTGTAGTCAGGGAGTTGTGGGGTAGGAGCTGTTGTGTATGCCCATCCGTTGTGAGATCGTTACGCAGGATAAGTCCCTTTACGAGGGGTTGGCGGATATTGTGCTCGTCCCCGGATCTGAGGGGGAAATGGGCATCCTGCCTGATCACGCCCCGCTATTGGCTACGCTGGGTTACGGCATCTTGCGTGTACGCCATCAAGGCGAAGAGCAGGCTTTTACCATTGCGGGCGGTGTCATCGAAGTCAGACCGGATGTGGTGACGGTCCTTGCCGACGC
>JABAOF010010989.1_pt1 | contig 17145 bp, 14 predicted proteins | sample 7062171 | NCBI WGS metagenome assembly JABAOF01 (sample SAMN14538628, study PRJNA623070) | marine sediment metagenome | biome: marine biome [ENVO:00000428]; feature: marine pelagic biome [ENVO:01000023]; material: deep marine sediment [ENVO:00002113] | place: India: Gulf of Khambhat ...
TATTTATCCCTCAACCCTAGGGCTCCTGAATGAACTCGAGGTGGGCAAATTGGAGCGAAAGCGTCTTGGCTCCCACAGATCGGAAGTAGACGATGATCCGCTGCTTCTCCTTTTTCCCCTCGCAATACTGGATAATGCCCTCCCCAAATTTCGGATGCCTGACGCGCTGCCCCACCCGGATGGGAGGCATCTCGTCAATCTCATCGAGGGTGGTTTCGTAGGTTGTCTCGTCAGCGTAGAGGGGGGATTCATCGGCAAAATGGCTGCGACCGAGGTCGGGTGAGACCTCGTTGACAACCAATTCCTCAGGAATTTCATCGAGAAAGCGAGAGGGGATGCAGACTCTCTGCGAGCCAAAGATGGATCGGTGTGTGGTATGTGTAAGATAGAGTTGCCTCTTGGCCCGGGTCATCCCCACATAACAGAGGCGCCTCTCCTCTTCCATCTCCTCATGGTCCTCGCCCCTTCTATGGTGGGGGAAGAGCCCCTCTTCGAATCCCGTCAGGAAAACAAGGGGAAATTCCAGCCCCTTGGCGCAATGGAGCGTCATGAGGGACACGCGATTCCATCGATCATGGTAGTTGTCCACGTCGCTGACCAGGGCAACCCGATCGAGAAATCCCTCCAAGTTCTTGTCCTCAAGAGGGGGAGTCTCCTGGTATTCGGTGATCACCGTGATCAATTCCTCGACATTCTCAATGCGAGAAGATGCCTCCTCGGTACCCTCTGCTCGCAAATGGGCAAGGTAGCCGGTTTTTTCGAGAACCTCAAGAGTGAGATCGCGGACGGTCAACGAGGAATCTCGGAAGTCTTCTATCATCTGAAGAAAGGCCCCGAGTCTCCCCGCCATAGCCCCTGTAAGCTCCCCTTCCTGGACGAGGACTTTGAGGCCTTCGTATAGGGAAAGATTCCGCTCCATGCTCAATTTTTCCAACTGCTCGAGTGTCCGGTTCCCAATACCCCGGGCCGGCGTGTTAATGATCCTTTTGAGACTGACTGAGTCCGATGGGTTTGCAATGATGCGAAGATAGGCCAGCACATCCTTGATTTCCTTTCTCTCATAGAATCGAAGCGCTCCCACGATCATGTAGGGAATGTCTCTTTTGATCAATTCCTCTTCAAGGGCCCTCGACTGAGCGTTGGTCCGGTACAGGACTGCAAAATCTCGGTAAGTTCCGGATATCTTCTCTACAATATGGCCTGCCACATAGCGAGCCTCGTCCAGCTCGTCCTCAGCATGATAGATGACAATCGGTTGCCCCGAAGGATTCTCAGTCCACAGTGTCTTCTCCTTTCGGCTGGCGTTGTGACTCACCACGGTGCTCGCCGCTTCGAGAATCGTCTTTGTCGACCGGTAGTTCTGTTCCAATTTGACGACTTTGGATCCAGGAAAGTCCTCCTCAAAGTTCAAGATATTGCCAATATCCGCACCGCGCCATCGGTAGATTGATTGGTCGTCGTCTCCGACAACACAGATATTCCGATGTTTTTCAACCAGTAGCTTGATCAATTCGTATTGAATCGCGTTGGTATCCTGGAACTCGTCGACCAAAACGTACTGGAGCAGCCGTTGATAGGTTCTCAGGATCTTTGGAAAACGGCGGAATAGCAAAATGGTGAGGCGGAGGAGATCTCCAAAGTCTAGAGCGTTATTCCTTCTCAGTGTCTCCTGATATTGCATATACACTGAGGCCACGCGCTTCTGAAATACATCGAATGGTTGTGCGACATAATCGTCCTCAGAGATACCATCGTGTTTCGCTCGGTTGATCTCTGCTCGAATGCGATTCGAATGGAAAACCCGTGGGTCGATCTCAAGGTCTTTCATAATGTCTTTGATGAGCCGTTGTTGGTCCTGTTCGTCGTAAATTGCGAAACGGTTTTGATATCCGAGCAGGTGAATGTGCTGCCGGAGAATGCGAACGCCCGCTGCGTGGAAAGTGCTGATCCAGACTCCCTCACCTCTTCTGCCGAGGAGGTTGACCACCCTTTGCCTCATCTCATCGGCGGCTTTGTTCGTGAAGGTCACTGCAATGATGTTCCACGGAGGAATCTTCTTTTTGTGAATAAGGTAGGCCACCCGGTAGGTCAGAACGCGGGTCTTGCCGCTTCCGGCACCAGCGAAAATCAGAAGCGGTCCTTCGGTCTGAACAACTGCCTCCTGTTGGACAGGGTTGAGAGACCCTAAGATGTTCATCCCCAGTTGTCCGCCCTTCTGGAACGTGCCACTTCTCGTGTATGATTTACCACATATCGATGGGCCTTTTGAAGACCCGGGATGCGAACAGCGGTGACCATGAAAAGGGTGAGTCAAGTTTCAGCAGGAGATACCGGGATAATGAGTGTCCTCTCAATAATTCTGCTTCTCCAACTTGTTTTGAGACACCCGTATGATGACTGGAAATTGAGCATGCAGGCGGAATTCTCTTCGATTGGTTATTTCTTTTCGATTCCCCTTTCGATGATGGCATTGTTATACGCGGCGATCACATCAGTCCGCTTCAGCATTCCGATAACCTTTTTCGGATTCTTCGTATCGACGACGGGAAGCTGATCGATATCCTTGCTCCCGAACTTGGCCATGGCGTCGTAAAGGTTTTGATCGGAGGTCAGGGTGATTACGGCCTCAGTCATGATGTCTTTGGCAATCACCAAATTCATCAATCCCTCCTCCAGCAGAACGGGTCGGATGTCTCTCAGGGACAGGATGCCGACCAGTTCCTCTTTGCTATTCAGCACTGGGAAATACGAAGAAGTGCCCTCCTTGATGAGATGAAGCAAACTGTTGAGGCCGAGGTTTTCCGAAATCGGCACCACATTCCTGATCATGAAATCCTTCACCAGCATGGATTTGAGGATACTGATCTCTTTGCCAGCTCTGACATCGATTCCCCTTCGGATCAGTTTCATGGTGTAGATCGATTCTCTCTTGAGCTGACTCGTCGTAACCGTGCTGATGATGCAGGTCAACATGAGGGGAAGGATGATCCGATAGTCATCGGTCAATTCAAACAGGATCAGTATGGCGGTAATGGGAGCGTGAGTTGCACCTGCCACGATGGCACCCATACCGACCAGGCTGTAAGCTCCTGAAGAAGCGGTCACTGAGGGAAGCAGATAGTGGACAACATGGCCATAGATTCCCCCCATCATGGCTCCGATAAACAGAGACGGAGCGAAGATACCTCCGGAACCCCCAGAACCGATCGTGAGAGAGGTCGCAGTGATCTTGGCAAATACAAGGGCAAAAAGGAGAAACCACGACATCTTTCCCAACAAGGCCAAGGTGATGGCTTCGTAACCCACCCCCAAAATATGGGGGAAGATAAGCGCGATGATTCCGATCGTCAAGCCTCCAAGCGCCGGTTTCAGGTATTCCGGAAACTTCAAGTCGTCCCAAAGATCCTCAGCCTTGTAAAGAGATTTGATAAAGAGCAGTGCAACGAGGCCGGCCAAAACACCCATGATGAGATAGGTCGGAATTTCCCATATGCTGACGAGGTTGTACTTGGGGACATCGAAAGCGGGGAAGTTCCCAAGGTAGGCTCTGGAGATGACGGTCGCCATCACGGAGGAGAGAACAATGGGCCCGAAAGTTCCAATCGTGAATTCACCAAGGATGACCTCTAGAGCGAAGATAGCCCCTGCAATCGGTGCGTTGAAGGTGGCAGCAATTCCAGCGGCGGCGCCACATCCAACCAAGTTCCGCATCCGATTGCCAGAAACTCTCAGGATTTGACCGAGCGTCGAACCGATCGCCGACCCGATCTGGACAATCGGCCCTTCTCTTCCGACAGACCCTCCAGAGGCGATGGAGATAGCCGAGGCGAGGGATTTGACAATCACCACCCGTTTCCGAATTAAGCCACTTCGCATGGTGACTGCCTCCATGACTTCGGGGACGCCGTGACCTTTCGCCTCCCGGGCGAAAAAAAAGATCAATGGTCCGACGATGGCCCCACCAATAACCGGGATGAAGATCCTCCAGTACCAGGAGATCGAACGCACCGTATCAAGCAGACTCGGGCCGGGTCCATAGGAGAGACTCTGAAAAGTCTGGATCAACAGACGAAATCCGACGGCTCCGAAACCACCCAAAATTCCAATAAAGATCGCCAAAACAATGGTGACCGTATATTCGCTCTCCCGAAAGGAGTTGATGGCTCTTGGCACGGCCGTCAAAATCCGCGTTCGATTCGATATCATCTTCTTTACCTTTCAGTACCCCCTTCGACCGGGCATTCCCGTATTTTTCAGGTGTCAGCCCTCTCCGTATGAACGGAGAGCCCCGCGAGCGGCCTTCGCATGCTTCTGCTTGGCGAGTCCCCTAAGATAAGGAAAATCATACTCTCCTTCCAAGAGACTCGAGTTCATTCTACGGTGACGCTTTTTGCTAGATTTCTGGGCTGGTCGACGTCGTTGCCCTTGAAATCGGCCGCGTAATAGGCCAGAAGTTGAAGAGGAATGGTGAAAAGAATTGGACTGAGAATCGGTATTGTATCTGGAATCGGGATCATTTCATCGGCTTTTTGGCGAATTTCTGGATCGTTGGTTGAGGCAAGGGCGATGACAATCCCGTCGCGGGCTCGAACTTCCTCGATGTTGCCCATGACCTTGTCTCGAATATCGTCATTCCCGACCACAACCACAACAGGCATCTCCTCGTCTATGAGTGCGATGGGGCCGTGTTTCATTTCACCAGCCGGATAACCCTCCGCGTGGATATACGATATCTCTTTCAGTTTTAGCGCTCCCTCCAGGGCGATGGGATAATTGATCCCCCGCCCCAGATACAAGAAGTTCCTGGCCGAAGCGTACTTTCTCGCCAGTTTTTGATATTTGGGTGCGTCCCTGAGAAGATCCTTCGCCAGTCCGGGGAGGCGAATCAGTTCGGAGAGGAGCTTCTGAACGGTACGGGAATCCAGTCGGCCCTTTCCCGTGGCTAGGTAAAGGGCAAGGAGATAGAGGGCCACAAGTTGGGTAATGAAGGCCTTGGTCGAAGCGACACCGATTTCCGGTCCCGCGTGGGTATAGATGACATGGTGTGATTCTCTCGCAATACTGCTCTCCAGGACGTTGCAAATCGCAAGGCTCAGCGCGCCCTTACTTTTACCCTCCCGCAGAGCGGCCCGGGTGTCAGCCGTTTCTCCGGATTGGGAGATGACGATCAGCAGGGTTCCTCCTTCAATCAATGGGTCGCGGTATCTGAATTCTGAGGCAATATCGACGTCAACCGGAATGCGGGCCAATCGCTCGATCATAAATCTTCCGACCATAGCGGCATGGAGAGACGTTCCACAGGCCACGATGACGACTCTGCGGAGCGCTTCGATCTCCTTTTTTTTGAGCGTGAAATCATCGAAAGAAATTTTACCCTTCTCCTGAGAAACTCGTCCCCGGATCGTGTTGATGATCGCCTCCGGTTGCTCGAAGATCTCCTTGAGCATGAAATGCTTGTAGCCCCCTTTTTCGGCCATGAGGGGGCTCCAGTCCACATGCCGGGGCTCTGGTTTGATGGTATCGCCGCTGAGATCCCGGACCGTGACCTGATTGTCCGACAGAACGACCATCTGGCCGTCATCGAGAAAGATGAAGTCACGGGTGTAATTCAGGACAGCGGGGGTATCGGAGGCAATGAATAGTTCTCCCTCGCCTAGGCCGACAATCAGGGGGCTTTCGTTGCGAGCGGCGATGAGTTTTTTCTTTTCTCCTTCAAACATAATTCCCAGCGCGTAAGAACCCTTGAGCTCATGCAGGGCCCTTCGGACAGCCTCCTCAAAAGGGAATCCTTGCTCAATCAGGTCGTTGATGAGATGGGAGATGACCTCTGTATCGGTCTCGGAACTGAAGACGTGCCCCTTCTTTGCAAGGGAGTTTTTCAGGGTCAGGTAGTTTTCGATGATGCCATTGTGAACGACAGCCACTCTGCCCGTCTTGTGGGGATGCGCATTCGTGTCTGAAGGTTTGCCGTGGGTGGCCCAGCGGGTGTGGCCGATTCCTGTGGATCCATTGAAGGATTCCTTTGAAATCATCTCTTGGAGGACCGCGAGTTTTCCCTCGGTCCTTCGGATCTCGATTTTATCGTTGTGAAATACAGCGATTCCGGCAGAGTCGTACCCGCGATATTCCAGCCTCTTGAGGCCCTCTGTGAGAACCCCTGCCGTGTCTCTCTTCCCTATGTAACCAATGATCCCGCACATATTAATTCCAAAGTAAACGAAATCAGGGGTAGATTCCCTTTGGGTACTATCGGTCAAGTTTCATCGGGGCTTGAGGCCCAGGTGTGGCTTCCCTCATCTTGAGAGATTATGGCTTTTTTCGCCCTTTTCCTCTCCATTGGTCGATGTTCTTTTGTTTTGTCCGGCTAACGGCAAGGGACTTATCCGGTACATCTCTGGTGATAGTGGATCCCGCACCGATAATGGCATCATCGCCAATTTTCAGAGGGGCGACGAGCTCGGTGTTACTTCCGACAAATACCCCATTTCCAACTATGGTGGGATGCTTCTCGAAGCCGTCATAATTACAGAATATCGTTCCAGCGCCCACGTTGACCTTCTCTCCCAGCGTCGCGTCTCCAATGTAAGCCAGATGATTGGCTTTTGATCCCTTGCCGATCAGGGATTTCTTGACCTCTACGAAATTCCCAATCCGAGCGTCCTCCGAAACTTGGCTCTTGGGCCGGAGCCGTGAAAAGGGCCCGACAACGGCACTCCGTGCGATTCGGCTATCTTCGATGACCGAGAAAGGCCTGACCGTGACCCTATCGTCGATTTGGGAATCCGTGATCAAACAGTTCGGACCAATGATACAGTGTTTGCCAATGCTGGTCTTCCCCTGGATCATACAATTGCCGTGAATCACGGTGTCCCTGCCGATGGTCACATCAGCCTCAATGTAAGTTGTCCGAGGGTCGGTGATCGTCACCCCGTCGAGCATCCATCCGTAGAGATGTCTCTCGCGGACGATCATACTGGCGCGAGCTAAATCGATCCGTGTGTTGATGCCCAAGAATTGGTCTGAGTCGGCTACCTGGAAGGCCAGTATGCTCCGCTTTTCCTGGCGCCCGATTTCAACAACATCAGTCAGGTAATACTCACCCTGGCGGTTGTTCGTTCGTACCCTCTTCAACGCGGCAAAGAGGAATGAGGCCTCGGCACAATAGAGACCCGTGTTGACCTCATCGATTCGTCTCTCTTCGGGAGAGGCATCTTCTTCCTCTACGATTCTCTCGATATGTTCCCCCTGCCCACGGATCACCCGACCGTATCCCTTGGGATCGGGAAGTCGAGTGGTCACAACGGTGAGCGAGGCACGCCTACGTCGATGAAAGGTGGCGAGTTCTCTGAGGGTCTCGGGTCGAACCAAGGGAACGTCGCCGCACAAAATCAGGATGGTTCCGTTGTAGCCCTGAAAAGTCCTCTCAGTGCAGAGGACTGCGTGTCCGCTTCCGAGTTGAGGATCCTGCGAGACAAAGGTGAGCCGGCTGTCCGGAAAGACCTTCCGAACCCGTTCTGCCTGATGACCGACGACAACGACAGTTTTTTCGGTCTTAAGCCCCTCGAAAGATGCTTCAATCGGGTAGCTCAGCATGGACTTTCCCATGATTGGATGAAGCACCTTCACAAGGCTCGATTTCATCCGAGTTCCCTTGCCTCCAGCAAGAATGACTGTCGCGACTCCCGCCATGGTTCACGCCACACAATTGATTTCCCGGATTTGGGCGCCATTATACTACGGCCTATCGGGCAGTTCAAGGCATGTTGTCTAGGGAAGCCCTGAACCAAAAGTCGGTGTTCGTGGTTCGTTGTTTAAAGACTGAGATTTGCGCATCCACGGCTATTCAAGTAACGGGCCCAGGGAATTTGATTTCCAATCGAATGACGTGAAATGATCGTTACAACTGACCACTGACAACCGACAACTGACAGCACCAGGAAAAGCTTTTGAGTAGCGAAGAGCGCTCCCTTTTTGCTTTCATCAGACAGAAGTTGAGAAAAGGAATTTGGGCAATAGTCCGTCCCCATCTGTTCGGCCAACAGAGGGAATAGGGTCACCGCGTGAGCTTGGGAGCGAAGGGAAATGCCGGTCCAATCAAAGGATTCAAAATTGTCGTGAAACATCAGAAGGCGACAAACTTTTTGCTTTGAAAACTCAGGAAACTCCACATTCGGGGGACTGAAAAGATTTGACATTTGGATTTTGACAATTGATATTCAATGAAGTCTAGCAAAAGGATCTGATCACCATTGGACTGAAATCTGATTTGAGAGGTACGCCTTGGAGTCTCGGTATGAAACATCTGAACATCTCTTTTCCCTCTCGCAAGCCCTTCGACGTGGTGGGGTTTGGACTCAACTCAGTCGATCTGATTACTGTTCTGCCGAGTTTCCCGTCTCTGAATAGCAAAATGGAGATGGTTGGCTTCTCCCAACATGGGGGAGGGCAGGTGGCCACAGCCATGGTCGCTTGCTCCCGTTTGGGTCTCAAGGCACGGTATGTCGGAAAGGTCGGTGACGATCTCTGGGGAGACTTCGCCTTGGAAAGCATCCGGAAGGAACGGGTGGATGTGTCAGCGGTTACCGTTGAGCCAGGAGCCAAGAACCAATTTGCAATCATTCTGGTTGATCAAGGGACCGGGGAAAGGACAATTCTGTGGCAAAGAGATGAACGACTCCTTTACAAAAAGGGGGAACTCTCTCGGACAGCCGTGTGTCAGGGCAAAGTCCTTCATGTGGATGGCCATGATCTCGAGGCGACGCTCACTGCGGTTCTTTGGGCCCGAGAGGAGGGAATCGTGACGGTCATGGATGCAGACAGAATCGATGACAGAACGGGAGAGTTAATCCGGCATATTGATTTCCTGATCACCTCTTCGACCTTTCCGACGAGATTCACGGGCATTGCGGATCTGGGGAAGGCCTTAAGGGCTTTGCAGCGGTTTTGCGGAGGTTTTGTGGGGTCCACATTGGGAGCTGATGGCGCAGTGGCTCTTGTCGATGGATCCCCTGTCTACTACAGGGCTATTGAGGTGAACGCTGTTGATACAACTGGAGCAGGCGATGTGTTTCACGGCGCCTTCATCTATGGTCTCATTCGCGGCTGGCAGGTGGACCAGATATTTACTTTTGCGAACACGGTTGCCGGTCTCAAATGCGCTCGGTTGGGAGGTCGAGCTGTACCGAACCTCAAAGAGGTAAAACCGTATCTCTCTGATATAACGATCGGATAGAGAGACCCCTTCGCACCGAAATCTCCCAGTGAGGTGCGGGTCTGACTGGAATCGAGAATCAATTGATTTTGCAACATTATCGGATTCTCGTCTCTTTTCGTCTTTTGATATCGTTCGCGTCAAAATCTTGACTTTTATCTGCGAAACGGAGCGATGCGAAACGGGTGAGGGTCCTTCTAGGGAAAAACCGAGAGGGGATTTCGGTATCTGGATGATCCGGGAATGCTTGTCGTTTCAGTCGCTTGGGTAACTGCATGCTGAATCTCTGAGGAAACTCTCTGTGATCTATCGCCTTGAGGGATCGAGGATTCGGGAGCGCCTTTTCGTGAAATGACTCAACCGGAATGTGGAACTTGGCATTCTCATTGCAAGTAGGACTGGGCATACGTGCTGTAAGGAGGTCATCATGGCGGAGATTATGACGGTTAAGGAGTTGGCAAAGTATCTCAAAATGAAGGAGGTGACGATCTATCGATGCGCTCAGGAGGGGAGGCTTCCCGGAATCAAGATCAGAGGGCAGTGGCGATTCGATAAGAATAGAATTGATCAGATGATAACCCAGAGCGACTCTCAGCGCATCTGATTGCCGCCAATCCTATACATACCAGAATTCTGTCTTCATAAGATAAACAAGAAATTCCCGGAGTCTATACGTCTCCGGGAATTTGTCTATGATGAGGAGAGACCCCCACTTGTTTTTCCTAAGGCAACCTCGATAACTCCTTCTCACCGAGTAGAAAAAAGACTATAATCGACTCAACCCGGGGATTCCGAAATCCTAAGTGGAGGGGTGTGTGACCAAATCAACACTTTTTGCAGGCTTTTTCTGAATCGTGACTTCTGAATCATGACTCCTGATCTCAGAAGATCTCTTTTCCCGTAGTCGTCGTAATAAGTTTTCCATGCTTTACGCCTCTGATGCCGATGAGCCTCTCAGCTATACGCTTGACGTCTCTGCCTTTCCCTTTTACAACGAGGGCTTCCAGGCAGTTGTGTTGATCGAGATGAACGTGAAGAGATGAGATGATTCTGTCGTGAAATTGGTGCTGGATTTCGATCAGTCTGTCGTTAAGCTCGTGAATCTCATGGTCATAAACGATCGTAATAGTTCCAACCACCTCCTTCTTTTCATGTTCCCATGTGGCATCGACCAACTGATCACGGACGAGATCGCGGATCGCTTCTGAGCGATTGGAATATCCTTTCTCTGCAATCATCTCGTCGAAGCTTTTGAGGAGTCGGCTGTCCATTGAGATCCCAAATCGGACGAGTTCTGACATCATTTTCTCCTTGGTCATCATGAAGAATGCGAGGACAAAAAGGATAGGGCAAGTATTCGATAGAGTCAACAGGGAGTATTTCAATGGTGAAATCAAACGACCAATCTTCCGCCTCAGCAGCAGGATGACGACGAGGGCCGGCCAGGTGGATTTTTTGAAATGGGAGATGACAATCTCTGTCCCCTATCATGACAGATACGGATGGACGAGAGAATTGGTCAGTACAACGAAGCATGAAATGATTCACCTTTTTCTCAAACAGACAAGGAAACCTCCAGGTCATAACAGACTGTTCAGGGAACTGGCGACCAGAATTGCTGCTCCCTATCATTGTCGGGACGTGCCGAAGAAACCCTATCGATACATCTTTGCGTGTCCAAATTGCCAAAGAGAGTATAAATCACGAAAACGGATTGGAGCCAGATATAGTTGTGGAAAGTGTTCCGGTGGGAGATTCGATCGGAGATACATATTGAAAATGAAACAAGCACTGCGCTAGGAAGGCTCTATCCGCTACCCACCCCGCCCAAAAACGACCGGTCCCCACGTGTTCATCTACTGGCCTTCCGACCTGACCGTCAAGGTCCGTCATGATCTTCTGAGTCAGCTATCTCCGTAAGCCGGAATGAGGTTGATGAGTCTGTGCCTTCGGAGCCTGTGGCAGTCTGACGCCTCTCACCGACTGGTTCGTCCATCTCCCCACGAACAGGATTTTGGCGAAGTGATATGTTCGAATTCCGATAACCTTTCAAGATTTTCCAGATCTCGGCAGTGGAGTTTGGTTTCCAGGCGGTCTTGACGGTTTTGGCAAATTAGGGTATTATTGAAAATGAGTCTCAATAAAAATAGGCTGCGTATGAGCGAAATTCAGAAGTTCAGGGAGTACATCAAGGAGAAAGGTCTCCGCAACACGCCGGAACGGGAGTTGATCATCGGGGAGATTTTTTCGAATCACGATCACTTCGATGCCGATAGTCTCTTTCTGCGCCTAAGGAACAAGAAGAAAAGAGTTTCCAAGGCTTCTGTTTACCGGACGATCCCGCTTCTCATTGAATGTGGTCTCATCAAGGAGGTCTATTTCGAGGACGGGCATCTGCACTACGAACATATTTACGGTCACAAACATCACTGCCATCTTCGGTGCATTTGCTGCGGCAGTATTCTTGAGTTCGCAGATGATGAAATCTTGCACCTTCAGAATGTTATTAGCAGAAAGTACGATTTCGCAGTTACTTCTCATCGGGTTGAGTTATTGGGCTATTGTTCCCAATGCGCTCCAAGACCGGGAGTCAGGAGCACATGCAAGCCATCCGGGAGAGGGAGAAATAGAAATCCGAGGTGAGCACGATCCACCAACCCCCGGTGGTCCCTATGGGATTTGTAGGAGGTTCCTAAACATGACGGTGGCCGTTCCTGGAAAGGGGAGGAACCTAAGTGCTGAGGTGGATGATTGTCTTGGGCGATGTCGATTTTTTGTTGTCGTTGAGGGAATCGGCCGCAGGGGTTTCGAGGCAATTCAGAACCCATGGTTCGAAGTGAGGGACGCTGCCGGGATTCAGGCGTCTCAATTACTCATCGATAGACGGGTCGAGAGAGTCATCGTGAGGAATATCGGAAACAATGCTTTGGTGACTTTGAAGCGGGCGGGTGTTCGCGTCTATGTAACATGCCCCGGAAGCGCTCTGGATGCCATCGAGAGGTTAGGGCGAGGGAAGTTGCCCTGCCTGGAAGGACCGACTGTCGGATTTCAGTATGGGTCGACCAGGCTGGAAGAGGCGTAAAAAGAGATTGAGTCTGAGGAAGGCGATGGTCAGAGAAGACCACGGCGATATTTACCAACAATTCGAGATTATCTTCCAACAGGAAGGCCTCGACCGAATCGATGAAAGACTCGCTGTGCTTGAGGCCTTTCTGGGAACGGAGCGCCACCTCACGGCGGCTGACCTTACGGAGATCCTGAAGGAAAAGGGAATCCTGTTTCCAGAGGATTTTGTAGGCGAGAATTTGAAGCTTTTTTCTCGATATGGTTTTGCCCAGGAGAAACAATTCGCCCATCAGAGGCCTCGCTATGAGCATCACCATTTGGGGAAACACCACGACCACCTGATCTGTGTCCGGTGTGGCAAGATCTTTGAGTTCAAGAACCGCGAAATCGAGACGCTTCAGCAGGAAGTTGCTCGTAAGATGGGATTTCATGATCTCCAGCACCGAATGGAAATCTATGGACTCTGTTCCAACTGTTTCCGAAAAAGAGAGCCCACGATACCCCTCATTATGGCGACGCCGGGTGAAAGGGTTCGAATTGAGGGATTTCTCGGTGGTCAGGGGGTGGCGCGGCGTTTGACAAGCATGGGCTTGAACTTGGGTGCCGAGGTTGAAGTGATCAAAAGTGCCGGTCCAGGTCCTTTGATTGTGGCTTCCCGAGAGACTCGCATTGCCATTGGATTTGGAGCAGCGAAACAGGTTCTGGTCTCTGTGAAGGAAAAGACCGGGTGAGGAGGGTCTGATGGCTAACCGAAAACTCAGCGATCTGAGGACGGGAGAGAGAGGTATCATCGAACGGGTAACCGGCACGGGACGATTCAGGCAGAGACTCATGGAAATGGGTTTTGTCCCGGGAACGGAGATCCTGGTGGAGAAGTTCGCACCCCTTCAAGATCCCATCGAGTACGTTTTGAAGGGATACCACGTCAGTCTAAGACACGTTGAGGCGGAAAAAGTCCTGGTCTGTGACCCCGCCATGATTGGAGAAGATTGATGGCCAAGGCACTGACCATTGCCATAATGGGGAATCCGAATTCGGGAAAAACGACCATATTCAACAATTTGACCGGTGCCCATCAGAGAGTGGGCAATTGGCCAGGGGTCACGGTTGAAAAAAAGGAGGGCATGGCCCTATTCAACGGCTATTCCATCCGAGTGGTCGATCTTCCAGGAACCTATAGCCTGACTGCCTATTCCCTGGAGGAGATCATTGCACGAAACTATATTATCGAAGCAAAGCCCGACGTGGTGGTCGACGTGATTGACGCCTCCAATTTGGAACGTAATCTCTATCTGGCAACACAGCTAATCGATTTGGGTGTAAAGCTTGTGTTCGCGCTGAACATGGCGGATGTGGCCAAGTCCAGGGGTTTCGTCACCGATCACGAGAAGCTCTCCCTGCTCATGGGCGTTCCTTTCGTCTCCACTGTCGGGACGAGAAACCAGGGGACCGCGGAACTGCTGGACACGATCATCAGGGTCGCCGAAGACCGAGAGTCCGTGGCCAGGCATATTCATATCAACTATGGCGTAGAGCTCGAAGAGGAGATCGAAAAACTCCAGAAACGGATCGGCACCGGTTCAACGTTTTTGGATAAGCATCACTCCAGGTGGCTGGGAATCAAGCTTTTGGAAAATGATGAAGAGGTCATCAAGCAAATCGAGAGTCGCTCGGGGGCAAAGAAAGTCCTCGATCAGCTCGAGCGTAGCAAGGACCACCTCCGGAAAGTTATGGGTGAAGATTCAGAGACGTTGATGGCCGACCGCCGGTATGGATTCATTCACGGGGCGCTCAAGGAGACCGTTCAACAAACGCGAAGGGACAGGCGCTACCTCTCTGACAGGGTCGATATGGTTCTGACCAACCGGCTCCTCGGTTTTCCGGTTTTCATTTTTTTCATCTGGGCCATGTTCCAACTGACTTTCAATGTTGGGCAGTATCCCATGGATTGGATTGATGCTGGGGTGGGGGGTCTCGGTTGGCATGTTGGCAATCTGATGGGCGACGGCCTCCTCCGAGATCTGATTGTCGACGGAATAATCAGCGGCGTGGGCGGGGTGGCGGTGTTCTTGCCGAATATTTTCATACTCTTTCTCTGCATAGCCCTCTTTGAGGATACCGGTTATATGGCTCGGGCAGCCTTTATTATGGACAAGGTCATGCATACCCTCGGACTCCACGGGAAATCCTTCATTCCAATGATTATGGGATTTGGATGCAATGTGCCAGCGATCATGGCAACTCGCGTGCTGGAGAGTCGAAGGGACAGGATACTCACGATCCTTATCAACCCCCTAATCAGTTGTAGCGCGAGGTTGCCCGTTTATGTACTCATCGCTGGAGCCCTTTTCGGGAATAAGGCTGGAAACGTCATCTTTTCGATCTATCTTATTGGCATTGCGATGGCCATCCTGATGGGTCAGATCTTTAAACGGACCCTGTTCNNGGGAGAGAGGTTCCATCTTTATCAGGAAGATGGGCAGTGTGATCCTTATCGGGTCGATCCTTGTCTGGGCGCTCAGCTCGTTCCCGCGGAATGTGAGCTATTCAAGAGACTACGAGGCGGAGAGAAAGAGAATTCAGGAAGCGTACGCCGTGCAAATAGCCGTATCGAACCGGAAAGGGGAAGCGGCAAAGGCCAGGTTCCTGGAAGCGCAAGTGAATCTGAAACTCACCGAAATCGAGGCGCTTCAGAAGGAAGAGTTTCAGAGAAACAGTCTGCTTGGAAGATTGGGGAAGACAATCGCCCCTGTGCTTGGTCCACTGGGCTTTGACTGGAAGGGTGGTGTTGCACTGCTCACGGGTTTTGTCGCCAAGGAAATCGTGGTCAGTACATTTGGAATTCTCTATCAGGTTGGACCGGCAGATGGGGAGGAAAGCGAGAGTCTACGGGCTTCTATCAAGAAGGCGATGACCCCCCTGATTGGATATGCCTTTATGGTTTTCGTCCTGGTCTATACACCATGCCTGGCCACGGTGGCGGCCATTCGGCGGGAGACAGGCTCCTGGGGCTGGACGGGTTTTTCTGTTGGATACAGCCTCACCCTCGCCTGGACTTTGGCATTTATCATCTACCGTGGAGGCATGATTCTGGGACTCGGCTGATTCCACAAGGCGGATGCGGGAGGGGTGACGAAAGGCCTAAGGATGACTCGGAGGATCAGACGTCTTTGAATGAGGTGAGATAATGGAAAACATTATTCTTGTCGTTGTTCTCGTGGGAGCATTATTTTTCGCGGCAAGATACGTCAGAAGGATTTTTTCTGGGAAGGGATCGTGCTGTTCCGACAGTGAAGCGAGCTGCCCTGTGAAAGGCAGGGAGTGCCATCGTCCGTAATTACACCTCCCTTTCCAAGTTCTCTTCTCAGCTTCTCATAGGCTTCCTGATCAATCGACGACAATTGTGGATTGTCAGCACATGGACCGCATTTGCGTGGAGTTCCGTTGTTCAGCTTCTGGGAGATCTCACATAGCGTCAAGAAGCCGATAACCTGAGTATGTCTCGGAGGGTTTCAATTGACAGATTGCCTCCGCTCATAACGAGGGCGACCTTTTGACCAGCGATTCGCTCTCTCAATTTTAATGCGGCGGCTATCGGGGCGGCGCCTGCTCCTTCGGCGAGGTTGTGGGTCTTCTGAATTGCAATGATGACCGCCTGGCGGAGTTCCACCTCACTTGCCAGAATGAAATCGTCAAGCCCCATCTCGGGATCCTGAAGGATGCTCTGGGGAAGGTCAAAGGGAGTCCGGGTGGCGAGGCCTTCGGCAAAGGTCTCCATACGGGCCTCCACTCGGCGTTGCTCTTTCCAAGACAGATAGGCCGATGGGGCCTTCTCCGCCTGCACACCGATAATCTGGATTTCAGGATTGATCGATTTCGTCGCGATGCAACATCCGGAGGCTCCGCTCCCTCCGCCAATTGGAACGAGGATCGTTTGAATATCTGGCTGATCCTCCACAATCTCGAGGGCGTACGTTCCAACACCCGCGATGAGAAGCGGTTCGTCCCCGGAGTGGATATACCGGTATCCCTTTTTTTGGGCCAAATACTCGGCATGTTCCCGTGCTTCATCGAAATCACGACCCTGAAAAATGAGTTCAGCGCCCAGGTATCGCATGGATTCCACCTTCACCGGGTTGGCCTTTGCAGGAACGCAGATCGTGGCTTTGATGCCGAAGAGCCTCGCCCCATAGGCGACCGATTGGCCATGGTTTCCGGTTGAGGCGGCGATGACGCCGCGGCGTTTCTCATCCTCGGAGAGCTGAGAGACAAGGTTGATGCCGCCTCTCACTTTGAATGCCCCGACGGGTTGGTGATTTTCGTGTTTGACGTACGCCTCGCATCCAAGGAGCTCACTCAGCGCGGGATAGTGAATGAGAGGCGTGCGAGGGAGGTACTGGCTGACGATTCGACGGGCCAGAAACACATCTTTGAGCGTCGGAGGAATCAGTCCCATAAGCGGTCCTCCAGTCTGTTATCGAGTCCGCCCTGAAAAATGCTCCTTTCGGCGTCTAAAGGAAATCCTGACCTTTCTGAGGCTTTTCGTCACAAGGCGGGATTCGGCGGGAGCTCTTGCGGGCACTCCATGTCTAGACTCTCCGCCTTCGGCGGATCTGAGAGGAGAATATCGTCCCTTCGGAGATGCCGTGTTCGCCAATACGGGTGGTCCCCAGAAATCTCGCAATGTTCGTTCAAGGACACTTTTCAGTGCGACCATCCGCAGAATATAAGTGAGAAAGGTCTCGATATCAATAGAAATCGACAGAGGAGTTCGCCGATTTTTGAGGGAGCCTGCTGTCTCTGAGTGATCCCGCCTGCGGCGGGGTGGGGTTCCCAGATAGGCGAAAGACGAGAGATTGGGGACTGGA
>JABAOF010000534.1_pt4 | contig 17141 bp, 17 predicted proteins | sample 7062171 | NCBI WGS metagenome assembly JABAOF01 (sample SAMN14538628, study PRJNA623070) | marine sediment metagenome | biome: marine biome [ENVO:00000428]; feature: marine pelagic biome [ENVO:01000023]; material: deep marine sediment [ENVO:00002113] | place: India: Gulf of Khambhat ...
CCATGGCCAAGCACAACCGTCTCGTCGTGCGAAAGCGGTCGTGGGCAGACCAAGCCGTGGATGATCACTTCTTCCTTCGAGTTTTCCATCAAGCCGCAGTCACTGTTTGGATTTTTTCGAATACCCTCTCATATCACAGCTCAATTCCTGACAACATGACGTCCGTAGCGATAATACGCCGCACAAGCCCCTTCCGAGGAGACCATCGTCGCACCAAGTGGATTTTCGGGCTTGCACTGCGTACCAAAAGCTGCACAGTCGTGCGGTTTTTTCATCCCCTGAAGGATTTGCCCCGCGATACATAGCGGCGATTCTTCCGGTTGAATCGATTCCACATCGTAGCGTAGCTCAGCGTCGAAAGCCTCAAATTCGGGCCGCAGCCGCCACCCGCTTTCTGGAATTCTCCCGATCCCTCGCCACTTGCGATCACAGGATTCAAAAACACGCTCGATGAGCTGCTGAGCAGGTTTGTTCCCCTCGAGCGTCACCGCCCTGGTGTAAGCGTTCTCTGCTACAGCACGATCGTTCTCCAGTAAGCGGACGACATGCAGGATTCCGCGGGCGATATCTAGCGGTTCGAAACCGGTCACTACAATGGGTACACCATATCGCTCGGCAATCGGAGAGTACTCCCAGTAACCCATCACAGCGCAGACATGTCCAGCGGCAAGGAATCCCTGCACACGGTTGTGCGGCGACTGCAGAATGGCAAGTATCGCAGGAGGGACACACACATGCGAGACCAGCATACTGTAATTTTTGAGCCCCATTCGCCGCGCCTGCACGACGCTCATAGCGTTGGGCGGCGCCGTCGTCTCAAATCCAATGGCAAAGAACACCACCTCGCGATCAGGATTTTCACCGGCGATCTTCACGGCGTCTAACGGCGAATACACGACTCGAACGTCCCCACCGGCGGCACGCACGGAGAAAAGATCACGTCCCGAGCCGGGAACACGCAGCATATCACCGTACGAGGTGAAAATAACCCCAGGCGTGGAGGCGATAGCCAATGCCTTATCGATCAATTCCAGGGGTGTGACACACACAGGACAGCCAGGACCATGTACCAATTCAATTTCGGGCGGTAAAAGTTGATCGAGACCGTGGCGTACGATGGCGTGCGTCTGACCGCCGCAGATCTCCATCAAAACCCACGGCCTGGTCACCGTTTTGCGCAATTCACCCAGAACCCCCTGTACCAGGGCTGCATCTCGATATTCTGTGACATACCTCATGAGACATCCGGCTCAGGCCCAAGTTCTTCTTCCAGATCCATGATGCCACGTAAGATTTCGAGCGTCTCTTGAGCCTCTTCCTCGCTGACCATACTGATTGCGAACCCGACGTGTACAACGACATAGTCACCAACCTGGGCTTCAGGCACATACTCCAAACAAGCCTCTCGGACTACGCCGCCGAAGTCGACTTTGCCCATCTTCAACCCTTCCATCTCGGTCAATTCGATAATCTTCCCTGGCACTCCGAGACACATGACCCAAACCTCCGCAGCATCTAGCAATCAGCAATCGATCACCCGGGATCAAGCCGAAGAGACGACGTCTTCCAACTGAGCACCAGATGCTAATCGATGCGCGGCGATCGCTGCCTGGCCTAGTGCCAACCCACCATCATTCGCCGGGACCTGTCGGTGAAGGAAGACTTCAAATCCTGCCTTCCGCAGCAATGGCACGGTTCGATCTAACAACACCATATTCTGCCAGACACCGCCGCTTAGGACGACCTGCGCTAACCCTTGCATTGCACGGATTCGTTTACTTACGTGCACAACCATGGCGGCAACGCTGTTATGAAAGCGAGCTGCGATGCGGCCCGTCGGTACACCCGAACGGATATCTGCAACCACAGATTGTACAACGGGTAGCGGATCGACCAAACCCTCCAGGACGGAAAATTCGTACGCGTACTCCTCCCCCACCTCCACTTTGGCCTCAAGTTCGACAGCCGCTTGGGCTTCATAATTGACCTCCTGCCGTACACCTGCGAGCGACGAGACGGCGTCGAAAAGACGCCCCATACTGGAGGTCAACGGCGTATTGAGACCGGCTTGCAACATTCGACGGAGTGTCTCTCGAGCTTCGCGTGTCGACGTTTGTATCGGTGGCAGATCATCTTCCCACGCTATTCCTGCTTGGGCAAGCCACGCTAATGCCAAGCGCCAGGGCTCACGCACAGCCGCATCCCCACCTGGCATCGGAACGTACGCCAAGTGGAACTCCCGTCGATAGTTTGTGTAATTGGCGAGTAAAAACTCCCCTCCCCAAATCGCTCCGTCTTCGCCATAGCCCGTCCCATCGAACGACACGCCGATAACAGGCTGCTCGTCGGTCAGACCGTGCTCGGCCATGCAAGCAGCGATGTGAGCGTGATGGTGCTGCACACCCACGGCAGGCCACCCTTCCATATCAGCTCGTTGCAAAGCAAAGCGCGTCGCCATGTAATCCGGATGCAGATCGAAGGCCAACGCCTCCGGTTGCACACGGAACAGGCGTTCGTAGTGCCTTACTCCATCTTCAAAGGCCTGCAAAGTTTCATAATTCTCCATATCACCGATGTGGTGGCTGAGAAACGCATAGCGCTCTCTGGTGAGACAAAATGTGTTTTTCAACTCACCACCGACTGCCAGGAGGCACGGGGATTTCCAGCCAAGACGGACTGGGAAAGGAGCATAACCCCGCGCCCGACGCAAGGGGTATATTTCAACTTCAAAGGCACGCACCACGGAGTCGTCGTTACGCGTGTAGATGTCGCGGTCGTGCATTAAGAATGAGTCCGCGAGATCTTCGAGCCGTTCCCGGGCGTCCATGTTCGCTGTAGCGATGGGCTCCTCACTAAGATTGCCACTGGTCATCACCAGCGCTGACGGAAACGCTTCTGTCCGTTCCATGAGAAGTACGTGCAAAGGAGTATAGGGCAACATCACGCCTAGCGTGTCTTGATGCGGGGCGACTTCGACGGCGATATTGGAATCAGGCCGCCGGTTCAGGATAACGATGGGACGCTCACGTGAGGCCAACAAGGTGCGTTCGAAGTCGTCAACGAAACAATGCGTTTCTACGGTTTCAAGATCGGGCATCATCAGAGCAAAAGGCTTATCGACTCTGAGTTTCCTGCGGCGCAAAACCCTGACCGCCTCAGCATTGGTCGCATCACATGCCAGGTGAAAACCACCCAAGCCTTTGATAGCCACAATCTCGCCATTTATCAAGCGGTCACGGGCAGCGTGCAGGGCATCTTCCTTATCAGCCAATCGCTCACCCTGCGCTTCAAGCCAAAGATGTGGACCGCAAATGGGGCACGCTACAGGTTGCGCGTGAAAGCGGCGATCGAGTGGATCGTTATACTCTTCTGCACAATCCGGACACATGGCGAACGTCACCATGGTCGTATTGGGCCGATCATAGGGGATATCCCTGATGATCGTGAAGCGTGGTCCGCAGTTTGTGCAGTTGATAAAGGGATAACGGAAACGCCGATCCGAGGGATCCAACACTTCGCGAAAACAATCTGCGCACAAACTAACATCAGGTGAGATTGGCTGGAATGCAAGATCAATGGTCTCTGAATGCACAATTTCGAAGGTCGAAAAACCCTCTGGCTCGCGATCTTCTACCCCGATCTCATCGATACGCGCCAAAGGAGGCACTTCATGTTGTAGCGCTTCGACGAATGCTGAAAGCGCTTCCGGTGTGCCGTCGATCTCAATATCCACGCCAGCCGACGTGTTTCGAACCCATCCGGTAACGCTCAGCCGATGGGCTAACCCGTAGACAAAGGGTCGGAAACCGACCCCTTGTACGATACCCTGGACATGGATACGTGCACCTCGAGTTTCACCCACGTCTATCACCATCCCGCCAATCGCCACCCGCTCGTGAACGCTAAGAGGACCCAGAACCAATTTCAGTAGCCGCCGCGGAAATGCTAGCGTCTGGCGGAGATGTTCCGTGCCTATTTGTGGCCAAAGACTCTTCCACCCAAGCCAACCAGGCATCCAAGCCTTCTCCCGTTCGACAAGACAATGGAAAAGTCACAAGGCCGGGATTAAGGATTTCCACACCGCGCTTGAAATACGCCATGTCAAAAGGCACGTAAGGTAGCAGATCGATTTTATTGATGACCAATGCATCCACACCACGATACATACCCGGATATTTGTAGGGCTTGTCGTCACCCTCGGGGATGGAGGCGATAAGCACGTTCATGTGCGTCCCCAGCTTGAAGCTGACGGGGCAAATTAGGTTCCCGACGTTCTCCACGATCAGTAGATCCAACTGATCAAGCTGGATTTTCTCCAGCGCGGCCTGGAGCATCACCGCATCAAGATGACATTCCCCGCCGGTGTTGATTTGCACAGCGACAGCGCCTGCTGCTGCCGCGCGATCCGCATCGATGGACGTAGCCACATCGCCATCGATAACACCGAGCCGCAGCCGTTCTGAGAGTCGCTGTACAGTGTGCTCGATGAGGGACGTCTTCCCCGCACCCGGCGAGGCCATCAAGTTCAGCGCAAAAATCCCTGCTGCATCGAAGCGGGAGCGATTCGACTCCGCCAAACGCTCGTTGGCACTGAGGATTTTTTCAACCACTTTTATTCGATCACTCATGATTCCGCTCCAGCAGTTCCCATTCTCGGAGCAACCTCTTCGGTTTCGATGTCTATCGCCTCCACGAAGAATTCATCTCCGGCGACGACGCGCACGTTCGCTCCACCGCAAAGCGGGCAACCGAGCTCATCTTCACTGGGCGTATATCCCTGCAGGCAATCCAGACACTCGAATTCCGTAGCGACACGCCGGAAATGCAACTGGGCGCCTTCGGCAATCGTGCCTTGCCCGATCAACTCCCAATAGAATTGCACCGAGTCGTCGACGATCGAGGATAGCTGACCCACTACGAGGAACACACTCTTGACGCGACTCGCCTGCGCAGCTTCCGCGTGGCGTAGCGCAATCTCAAGTATGCTTTCCGTAACAGGCAGTTCGTGCATTAAATCCTCAAGTGCTCAGGAGTATAGCGCCCATATTGTAGGGCAAACAGTGGAGAACGTCACGCTAAATCTACGTCTACACTCTAGATCATACGAAAAGGGCGGCGCTGACAGAGCCCATTTAAATGAGAAGTAGATTGAGAAAAATGAACGCCGCCGGCATGTCTCACCGCCCACGGCTTGAGGACTGGCTCACCTACGCAACGTAGGATATGGATCAGCCGCCTACTTCAGCACTCGCTGAAGCTACGACAACTGGAAGGTTTGGAACTGCATCGTAAAATTCTATGAAGCGGTTGACAAGTGGTGTTTCATATGATCTCAGGTTATCCACCCAGCGGTAGCCCACAGACTGGTAAAGTAAATCGACAGTGACTTTAAACGGACCTTGGGCAGCACCAACATTGACAACATATCGAATCTCGTCGCCACCCCCCTCGAAGTCCTCATCATCCCGTGCGTTACCTCGCACGGCAATGTCCTCATACGGCGCGGCTTTTTCAAAACCAGAAGGTAATAGTCGGTTGTCTTTGCGGTACCTTGCCGCCTCGAGCAAGGTCGTGGTAATCCGATTTTCACTGTTCAGCAGGATCGCCTCGTAAATCTGCACTTGCTCGGGTTGCACGATTGCACTGTAATGTTGCTCGAAGACTGAAGGGTCGGCGTCATTATCATTACCGATGATGGAACCATCCGGGTTTGGAGCCCCCGATTCAAAAACCACCTGTCCGCTTGCATCTCGCACAGCGAAGTGGATCCACGCACGACGCGCCGGGAAGCCTGTAGGGAATTTGTGTCCAACGAGATTATTGATATCGACGTCAACCGTTAGAAATGTCCCTGAAAGGCGTACCTCTTCGAGGGTAATCTCAGCAGTTTCCTGCCCCAATTGCCTGCGCGTTCGCTCGATCGTGGCGTCAAAATGCTCGCTCGACGCTGTCACGCCCAGTTCATCCGGAAAAGTCTTTAGGATTTCAAGCATGTAGGCATTGCCGCCGACGAAGCTATGCAATGCGAATGGGCTTCGCAGCACCTCACTCGTGTTAGCGATTTTTACCCCACCCTCGGCCTCTGGCATATGACAGTCCTGACAAGGGCGAGAACGGCGATAATCGCTATAGAACCACTCGAAGTAAGAGACCTGCTCAGGGAACTCACCGGCAATCTGACCGGTGGCGTCAACGTATGGCGTGTAAAGCGTATGACACGTAGCGCAAAATGTGGATCCCGTCAAATGCAATCCTTGTTCCGGTCGAAAGCCTGAGACACTTTGCATGATGTCGGCTTGATTGTCTTCGACGGTGAAGGGACCGAAGATCAAACGATCTGGCATCCTAAGTTCGGTATCGATGACAAAATCCCCGCTGTAGGTAACTGATGAACCCAGACCCGTCTCGCGAATCTGGTGACATAACGAGCAGGACACCCCGTCCATTGCTAGGTCGTGCAACGTGCTATCTGGGTCAAGAAATCCATCTTCACCAAGCACCCTAACCTCATCCCCTTTTTCTCTCGCTGTGAAACGCCCCATCGGCATGTGGCATTTGGCACATTGATCTTCAATCTCGGATTGGAGTGCTGGATTCTCCATCACTTCCGCCGCAAGTGAAGCTTGCCAGTAGGGATCGCGAGCAGCGTTCGCCATCATCGTGGAACGCCAGTAGGAATCTAGCGAAACATCGGCTCCAGTATCGGAAGACATCTTGGCATGACAGATCGTGCAAGCACCGGATCCGGAGAAAAAATCCCCTCGTTCTTGTGGCAACGGTAAACCAGGATGACCTTCATCGATCGTCTCTACTGGCGTTGGGGAGATATCCGGGGTCGCTGTCGGTGGTGGCGTTTTGGTGGGTAGGGGAGGAATCGTTGGTGATGCAGGCACTACGGATTCTTCTGGCTGAGTCCCGCATGCAGCCAGCATAAGGATTGAAAATAGACACGTAAGGAAAAATAATCGCCTCACTCTAGACTCCCACACCCTTTTTATTTTGATCACACCCTGAAATGACCACCTTGATAAACCAAATCACCGTCAACCAAGATCTCTCCTCCATCCCGCATATCGGTGATGAAATCCCAATGAATTGCGCTCTTGTTCACACTACCCGTCTTCGGATACCCTGCTCCTATGGCGATATGAATTGTGCCGCCGATTTTCTCATCGAAGAGAATGTTGCGGGTCGGCCTTTCAATACCGTAGTTGTTGCCAATCGCGAACTCACCCATATAGCGCGCACCTCGATCTGTTTCCAACATAGACTCCAGGAACGATTGATTTTTCTCTGCCATCGCCTCCACAACGCGACCATGCGCGAACTTAAACTCAACGCCCTCCACCTCGTTTCCCCTCGATACAGAAGGAATTGTAAAACGCACCCAGCCATTGACAGATTCCTCTACCGGTCCAGTGAAGACTTCCCCATCCGGCATGTTGCGACGACCACAGGAGTTAATGAACTTGCGCCCCTGAATGGAAAATGTGAGGTCGCAATTTGGACCGCGCACCACAACTTCGTCATGGCCAGTTAAAGCGTCGACGACCTTTTGTTGTTCTTGTTGGACTTGCAACCAATACGCGATTGGATCGCCTTGGGGATCATCGACGTGACAGGCACGATAGACCAAATCCTCAAACTCACTCAGATTCATCTCAGCGTCCTGTGCATAAGCTTCCGTCGGGAAGAGTGTCGTAACCCAACGGAATTCCCCTCGATCTCCGCGAGCGAATTGCGACGCTACAATGGGCGCTAAGGCTTTCCCACGACGTGCTAGCAGCTTTCGCTTGACGTTTGAATGGGCCTTCGTGTTGCTCAGAGACCATATGCGGATTCGTGATTCGAAATTTTCATACGCCAATTGGTAAAAAGTCGGCACGAAATCAATCTGCTCAGCGCTTGCGTGATCCAAGAAAATATCATCAAGACCCGATTTGTATGTTAGACCTGAGAGTGAAATGGCAAGATGGGGATGCCCGCCGGCTTCGAGTATGCACTGGAAGACCGCTCGTACTAAGGGCTCGGCCACCGGTTCGGCCTCGATGAGTACGCGATCCCCAGTTTGTATTCTGGTCGAGTAATTCACGAGCAAGTGCGCCATGCGCTCAGCACGTGGATCCGGCATAAGCCACCTTTGGCGAAAGTTCAATCCAAAACCAACGGTGAATTATATCATTGCGGCAGTTTGTGTTGCGATGTGGAGACATCATCGTAGACTCGACCATCATGAGAACACCACGGATTCTCCTCAATCATGAAATTCTTCACCCGGCTGGTGTAGAGACGCCTTGCCGGAGTCTCTACGTCATACCCATGAAAGCTTAAATCACCTGGTTCATTCGCCAACCAATTCAAATGGGTCGACATTTCCGGCCCTGCATGGCCGACCCTCGTGCGTTACCCATTCTACGTAGTAATTGTCACAGACACCTCGATCTTCGACACACTCTTCACGGATACACCGGAGATCCACACGTAAGATTCCTTTAATATCCGCGAGGTAAACTTACTCGCACAAAACATTATCCTCTCGGCTTGATGACATACTCCGAAACCTCGGGGCGTGACCCCAACATGGGAAAGATTATCTCCAAGCCGGAGCAAAGGAGAAGGTATCGATGGCTTATGATGTGAAGAAGACTGATGAGCAATGGCGTAAAGAGCTCACACCGGAGCAATATTACGTCACACGTCAGAAAGGGACGGAGCGACCTTTCAGTGGAAAATACAACACCTTCAAGGGCAAGGGCATTTTTCTATGCGTCGGTTGTGGAACCCCCCTGTTCGACGCCGATACGAAATACAACTCGGGGTCCGGTTGGCCTAGCTTCTGGGCGCCGATCTCGGAAGAGAATGTGCGGACCTCACACGACACCAGTCATGGTATGGTTCGCACCGAGGTTGTATGCAATCGGTGCGGTAGCCACCTCGGCCACGTCTTCGAGGACGGTCCACAACCCACCGGTCTACGTTATTGCATCAACTCCGCGGCGTTGAATTTTGATGGTCTCGAGGAATGATAATCCGGGTACGGGTGACTTCCGATCATTACTCACCACCCCACTAGGATTGCTCCTCAAGCAACATCTCTCGCACCGTGCGGCGGGCGATCTCGACGGCGAAATTGGTCCCTCGATCCCAGGGGTAAACCTGACTCATGCTCGCCAGCCATAGACCCGTGATCGGCGTCTTGATGCTCGGGATAACCTCGGAGTGATTCACTGGAGGCACAGGTTGGGCATAAGGTGTTCGGAAGAGCCAAGAATCTCGTACCCAATCCCGCTTGAAATTTGGATTGAAGCGCACGAAAGACGGCAAGAAGCGTTCTAGCAAGGCTTCTTTCTGCATCGAGAAGTATTCATGATCTGGATCGAGATAGTCTCCACAATAAACAATATGATCACCACCAAAGAACGCAGGGGAAATGAAATTGGTGTGCTCGACAAGGGAGAGGAATGGAAAACCCGCTTCCTTTGGCAAATTGTGCCAGTAGATACCCCCTTCAGAAAGCCGCTGTCTGAGCGCAAGGATCATCACGACTGCGCCCATGGACTTCATCCCTAGCAACCGATTCGTATACTCGACTGGCAGTGAAGGAGCGATCTTCGCCAGCACCGCAGGTGAGATTGTCGCCAGACACTGGTCGACCTCAACGTCGCCATCTTCGATGGACACTCTCAAGCCACCCGTCGGCCTTCGTTCAACGTGATTAACACGTGTCCTCAATCGCATCTCCACCCCCATCGCTCGCACTCGATCGGCGAAGGCATCCAAGAACGCCTGGAATCCCCCTTCGAAGGTCCCTAATCGTGGGGTGCGCGCTTTGAATCGCGCCCACATCCAGGCCATATTGACCTCGTGGTAATGTTGACCGAATTTGCTCACTAGCAACGGCTTCCATAACTGTTGATAGGCCCGATCTCCCATCCATCTACGTATCCAAGAATCTGCCGTGACCTTCTCCAGGGGTCTCCAGCGTGCGATGTACTTCAAATAGGCGACCACTACACCCATCCACAAACGGTGGAGAAATGGCAAACCCGGGTATCGCAGCACAGCCAACGGGGAGTCGAGCGCATAGAAACGTTCCTCATAAAAAACCGCAGTCACCGGCCTCGGGAAGAGTACCTTGTGGCTCAATCCGAGCTCGTCGATCAATCCGAGCACATGGTCATCCGTGGCGAACCAGTGGTGATAATAATGTTCGACCGACCAATCCCAGCGCGGAATTTTAAACCCAGCGGACAGCCCTCCTACGTAATCCGCTGCCTCGAAAATGACAACTTCCGCACCGGCGCGAGCTAGGTCGTAGGCCGCGGAGAGACCTGCAATCCCACCTCCGATGATGGCCGCTTTCATGCTGCGCCCTCCTTCGCCATTTCGGTTTGCACAGTACTCCAATTCAGACCCTCACGTGCCATGTAATAGGCGCCCAAGAGTGTGATGGGCAGCCAGAGCGCAGCGTGCAAGACAAGTGTGTAACTCGTCGCTATGGGCTTAGGGACACGATAGGCTTCCAGTACAGCAATCCCTGGTCTATCAAAAGTGCCTACATAGCCAGGCGCTGATGGAATCGTGGTCGCCAGGTTGACGATTCCGTTCATCAACATCAAGGCGAAGAAGCTGACCTCAAAGTCGAAAGCCTGCATTACGAACCAGTATTTCCCTGTCTCGAACAACCAGATCACCACCGAGGTGATAAACACCATCAGCACGTCGATCGGCGAACGTAGCGATGCCAGACCCTCCAGGAACCGCTCGGTAAGATCCATCACGCGCATGCGGAAACGCTCAGGCACCAAGCGATCGTTAAACCAAGCAATTAGCCGCGTCGCCCGCCTCGGGAATATTGCCAAAAGGATGAAGACGAGCACCGCGCCTAAAAAGAACGCCGTGCCAATCAGTGCGAGCGTACGAATGCTTCCCGCAAACCCCGAGTCAGCGGTTAGCGTCGCTAGCTCCTGCAGATTGAGAAACACGAAAGCCAGCATGACGACGCCATCCAGCCCCCGCTCAACGAAGATCGTGGCCAGAGACGCGGAAATAGCCACGCCTTCTCGACGGCGCAGGACGAAAGCGCGCAGTAGCTCTCCTGCTCTAGCCGGGTAGATGTTGTTACCCATGTAGCCTATAGCAACGACAGGGAACATATCCTTGGTCGGGATGCGCTTGATAGGACGTAATAGGTAGTGCCAGCGCCATGCCCGCGCAATCACCCCAAGGAAATAGATGGCTACACCAGGGATCAGCCACCAAAATTGCGCGCTGCGCAGCGCCTCCCAAGCTTCGACGAGACGAAAGCCTCTGAGTGCGTCCCACAACAGGACCGCACTGATCCCTACGCCAAGCCAGAATTGCCAACGTTTCACACTGCCTCCACAGAATCGGCGGGGCATCCCGGACCCCGCCGCCGCTGGATTCTACCATTTTCACAAAAAATGCAAACCGAAGCCGAATATACCAGCCGGAATGCATTAATCCCAATAATGGATGCTAATGAAGAATTGTGTCCACATGATGGCACTTCTTGTACCGATCCGCCGGGTCGCACAGCACACCAGATTACCCAGGGATTCTTTGGAACCCCGCCCTTACAAGCACTGAATACGGTTTACATAGGCTCACCGCCTCCATACCATGGAGGGCTCTATAACGAATATTTATATATACTAAGAAAAGGAACTGGGCTTCCCCCCCATTTAGGAAAAGCCCAGATCGCAGATAAGTTCAGGTATGACTATAGCACATTTGCGACCCTAAAATCTAGTTTATTTGCAAACTCATCCGTGATCAGGGAGACACATAAACTGGCGACTTCACCTCTGCAAAGTCGCCAGGTCCTTCCCGCTACTCTCTCAGGGTTTTTCTATGTCTATTCGATTGTTACGTGATCTCGATCGGAACTGCTAGCATGCCTGCCATGATTCGTTCAAGGGCCATCGTATGGCTGCACACCCCTCGGGTTATGAAGAAGTTACAGTCGCACTTCCAATGCCCATCGTCAAACTCAACCGTATGGGGATTGTTCTCCCCGTCAAAAGTCGCTTGGAAGTTTCGAATACATATGCGCTCTCGCTCTTCCGCGTAGCGCTTGGCTTTCTCGATCTTGCCAATCATCCCATAATCCATCACTCCTCCTTCATCGTATTTTTGACCGAATGATCGTAAAAAGGCACGCGCGTCTTAGCAGCGTGCCTCAAGCATGTAAGTAGATATTCGATTGTGATACCAATCCGCCCATGGCGGCCGTTCCTCCTCAATTTGTAGTATAGGCGTCTATCCCTTTGAAGTCAATGTGCGCTTACCATACGAATTATCAACGAAGGCTACGATGACTAGCTAGCCTTAGCATCCGTAGGCTGTTAATAACCACAAAAATCTTGCCCACCACGTTTTTGTGATGAGGCGTTGGAGCTCAGTCTACTTTTCGATAAACCCCTCTGCTCTTCAGCCTCCAATCACCGATTCAAAAGGCGTTTTATGTACTCTCTATTTCAAGTACTATCAATATCCGTCTACTGATCACTGACTACTGACCCTGATCCCTACCCCCCAATGTATGACATTTCCACCTTCGTCAAATCAGTGGTTTCGGAAGAGCGAATTTCGGAGTAGCGATCCACTCGGTGGGACCAAATGGCGTGGATGGCCTCGGTGATTTCTAGATCGGAAGCACCGCTCCGAAGCATTCCACGCAGATCATGCCCACGGGTTGCGAAGAGACACGTATAAATTGAGCCATCAGCGGATAATCGTAGGCGAGAACAATCCCCACAAAAAGGTTGTGTGACCGAGGCGATGACGCCGATCTCACCCCGCCCTTCCCGGTAACGGTATCGCCGTGCAACCTCACCACGGTAATTGGGTTCAAGGGGCTCGAGCGGCATCTCAGCGTTAATGGCAGTAAGAATCTCGCCTGCAGAGACAACTTCGTCAAGCCGCCAGCCGTTCGTTGAGCCGACATCCATGTACTCGATAAAGCGCAAAATGAATCCCTCACGCTGGAAAGCACGCGCCATGGGTAAGATGCTCGCCTCATTCACCCCGCGTTTGACGACCATATTGATCTTGATTGGGGTCAGACCTGCGTCATACGCAGACTCGATCCCATCCAAAACTCCAGACACTGGGAAGTCGACGTCATTCATGGTGCCGAAAATCTTGTCGTCGAGTGAATCCAAGCTCACGGATACGCGACTCAAGCCAGCCAGTTTGAGCCCGCGTGCGTGTTTCGAGAGCAAGGAGCCATTTGTGGTCATTGTAAGATCTACATTCGTGTAACGCGCCAACATCTTCACCAGCAGATCGATGTCCCGGCGAACAAGCGGCTCGCCGCCGGTCAGCCGGATCTTCTCGACGCCTAGCTCGACGAATATCCCCGCGAGACGATCGATCTCCTCGAAAGTGAGGATGTCTTTACGCTCGAGGAAGGGATAATCCCGACCGAAAATTCCTTTTGGCATGCAATAAACGCAGCGGAAGTTACAACGATCCGTGACCGAGATACGTAGATCTCGAAGCGGCCTTCCGAAGGTATCCATGGGCTTCAATAAAACCTCCCGCCTGGCATGTATGGCCCGTCATGTGATTCTATCATAACGGTCTTGGTTTTGACCTGTCGCCGCCAAATCGACTAAGTGATTTCGACGTTGTAGGAGCGGTTCGCGAATCGCCTCCACGATAGAGTCTTTGTTGGGACCCTTTGCTTCGATTTTCAGGAGAAAGGAAACACCTCGAATTTACACGAAGCTTGCACCTCCCTAATATCGGGATAATCTGCGGGCGAGAGCATACAGATAATGCGCGAATCACTCAACCGCTTGGACCGGACAGACTACGCCTTGGCGCTCGCCCTGGCAGGTCTCTCCTTTTTCATCTACCATGCAACCCTGACACCTAGCCTGTCCTACCTCAGCCCGGATGGTAATGAACTCGCTACGATCCCATATGTTCTCGCCCTGGCGCACATGCCCGGCTACCCTTTCTATACTTGGCTGGGGAAGCTTTTTACCTGGATACCTGCAGGTGACGTGGCTCATCGCATGAACCTCATGAGTGCAGTCCTTGGCGCATTGGGTGTGGGAGGCCTCTATCTGATCATCACCATGATGCTACATCCGAGAACTGCCTCGCTCAACTTGCGTCGCGCAGGCGCTCTCCTGGCAGCCACGATGTTTGCCTTTTCTCCAACATTCTGGTCACAGGCGGTGATCACGGAGGTCTATGCACCCAACATTGCGACGGTCGCACTCACGCTGATCCTGCTTCTGCGCTGGGAACGTACAAACCGTGATTGCGATTTCTTCCTTTTCACACTGATCTTCGGCTTATCACTCGGCATGCATATTTCCAACCTGGGATTCGCGCCTGCTTTCGCACTTTACGTCCTGCTCGTCGATCGATCTGTTCTCAAACGTCCCACGTGGTGGTTGGCTGCACTTTCAGGTTTCGGAATCGGCATGGCACAATTCCTCTGGCTGCCGTTGCGAGCCAATACACTCAACGACAGAATCATGGTCGCCACGGCACCTACCACATTGAAGGGCATCTACAACTACACACTCGGAGCTTTTCCGCAACTCAAATTCGCGTTTACCCTAGGCCAATTGCCTGATCGGGTGGTTGTCTATCTCTACCTCTTGGGAAAACAATTCGGAAGGTTGTCCATTTTGCTCGGCGTATTAGGCCTGATTTCTCTGCTCCTCCGTAGAACCAGGCACTATTTCCTCCTAATAGGGATGTACATCATTCACGTATGGTTCTTTGTCCAATACCGGGCATTCGACCTGGACGTCTTCTTCTTGCCCGCACATTTCCTCTGGGCGATCTTCCTGGCGTTTGCCTTCGTTGAGATTCTGAAAGGCCTTGAAGCGTTTATGGCCCACTTCTCGCATGGTGAGGCGCATAGGGTAGGTCGTTGGACGCTGGCATGCGTCACCGTGGCATTAGGTATCATTCCCCTATCAATAAACCTACCCATTAGTGATCGCTCCCTCGACGTCGCCATCAACGATTTTTACGCCAACGTCTGGGAAATTCTGCCAGAGAACAGCGTATTGCTCACGCGAGGGGGAGTCTTCGGCTACGACGCTTTCTACTGGCGCATGGTCTACGACACCCGACCTGATGTCCTTCTTCCAGCTCTTCCCACGCCAAATCCCTCACAAACAGACCTTCAGGGCAAAGCGCTCTACAGCACGACTCCCTTGCTTGGCCGAAATCGCACGCGCGGTCCAGGAGCATTGCCCAAGGATCTGATCCCACCAGATTCATGGCAGGTGCCTTTGCTCATCGGCGTGCAAAACAACATCGGTGGTTTTGGGAACCGCAATCGATTGACGCTCTACCGGATTAGCAAAGATCCCCCAGCGTTGGTACTGGATCATCTGTCGGCCTCACGACCCATGGATGTGTCGTTTGGAGGTCTTTCCCTCGTGGGCGCTATCTTGGCAAACTCCCCAATCGAGAGCGGGGGACAACTTCAATTGGTACTCAATTGGAAGCTCGACCGACAACAACGCTTCGTTGTGACGACCATGCTCGACGGACAAGCGCTCGAATCCCATGAACTCGGATTCGGCAACCTCAAGCGTTACCAGTCGCAGGTTGGTCCCGTGCTTGGGCGTGTGATTGTCGAAGATTACGCCATAGTAATCCCTTCCACAACACGTGCAGGCTCACACACCCTTAGCGTTCGTATTGAAGGTTTGGAGGAAGCCGTTGAAATCGGCACTGTTGAGGTTGTGAATGAAGAGGAGGCGATGGAAAGATGGTTGAAAATCGCGGGTTGATCATCGCCGGCGCTGTGATCTTGTTGTTCATGCTGATCGTGGGATCCTTTTCACTCGGAGCCTACTTCGGTCAACATGGCCTAAGCCAGGATGGGCTCCGATTGCAACCTGCCCAACCCGGTCAACCCCAGCAGGGCGCACCTGCACTCCGCCCCCAGGGCTTCCCGGCGGGTGAACCGGATGTGATCGGTCTCATCCGGGCAGGTATGTCCAATGGGATCGCGCTCGCCACGAAAGATGGACCCAGACTGATCGAAATCGAACAGAGTACGAAGGTCGTGGACGTAAAGGGCATCCCCCTCAAATTACATGACCTTCGCCCCGGCGACATTATCGCCGCTTTCGGCGAGTTCGCCACCAATGATAACCAGCGCCTTCAGGCAACATACATCGTGCGACTCCCCCAACGCTCGCCTGATCAACCCTGACGAAAGCGGTATAATCTCCTTGGACGACCTCCGAGGAAAACCTTTGAGCAAACAACCTCTTATGAAACGGCCTGAGAATAGCGACGACGGTGTGATTCGTGGCCTTTCCCTCCGCATCAAGCTCATCCTACGCTTGATGCGCGATTCGCGCGTCAATCTGTTCCTGAAGCTCCTTCCAATTGGAGCCCTGCTTTATCTAATCATTCCCGACCTCATCTTCGGCCCGCTTGACGATGCAATTGTGCTATGGATTGGCACGACCTTGTTCGTTGAATTGTGCCCACAAGACGTCGTCAGGGAGCACCGGGACGCGTTAAATTCAGTCATTGAAGGTGAATGGCGCGAAATCCAGGATGACGAATAGGCCGAGGGAGAACGAGCCGAGAGATCTTCCCTGTAATATCGTTTGAACCAATTTCATATCTCACCAATAAATACTATGATGCGTCTAAGACGCTAAGTCGTGCATATCGACGCATCAATCCAAGATTCCTCAAATCGCCGTTAACGCCGCGGCGAACGTGGAGGCGGGAGGCGAGTGGAGTACGTCGAAATACGCAAACTCGGACCATTATCAGCACCCATCCTTACCTGCGTGCTGTTCTTGGTCGTTTGCGGTCACCCCTCGCCTCCTACCACACAATGCTAATCTGCACCTGCTGATATCCAGTCGAATGAATACACACACTATGATCACAAGAAGATAATGAATGTGATCAGAGTTAGGTCCCACAAGATCTACACAAATGGTGTGGCGACAGTCTCGCGTCAGCTAACTGAGACCTCTCCTTCAGGACACTTCCTATTTCGCAAGTCATAATGCGTCTGTCCTTTCATTCACCCACAGGCAACTCGTTGGCTGAGATCGATCTTCCGCATTGAGAAGGCTCGGCCCAATCCTCACATTTACAACGAC
>JABAOF010018544.1_pt1 | contig 17141 bp, 19 predicted proteins | sample 7062171 | NCBI WGS metagenome assembly JABAOF01 (sample SAMN14538628, study PRJNA623070) | marine sediment metagenome | biome: marine biome [ENVO:00000428]; feature: marine pelagic biome [ENVO:01000023]; material: deep marine sediment [ENVO:00002113] | place: India: Gulf of Khambhat ...
AACAAAAAACTAAAATCTAAGTTATAATAACTAAAGTATCCCCAATATTGACTGTTTGGCCTTCCTCTACGCATACCTCCTTTACTGTACCTGCCATTAAACAGGAAATGTCGTTTTCCATTTTCATGGCGTCTATTACTACAACAACATCGCCGGTGTTTACGTTGTCTCCGCACTTTACATTAACACAAACCACGGTTCCTTGAATGGGCGCAGTTACCGCTCCGCCAACGGCGCTGGGTGGTTTCTCAGCGACAGGAACAGAGGGAGGTTCTGGAGTTATCGGAGTTTCCGGTGTTTCCTCTAGCCTCTCGATGGGCTTAACCTCTTCAACTAAAGGTTCAGTCTCCATTCGAGGAGTTTTTGGAAGTTCTTCAACCTTTACGACAAATTCATCTCCATTGATCTTTATTTTAAATTTTCTCATATCTATCCCTTTATTCCCCTTCCTTTGTAAGTTTTTGGAACCATCAACTCTTGTCTACCCTTTAAACGCCAGAAGAATCTTTTATCACTCCATTTCGTTGTGCTTCTTAGCGGAGGAATCATATTTTGTTCTCTCCCCCTTATCTTCCACCTTGATATCAATGGAATGGGGGGTAACTCTTCTTCGATTATCTCTTCCACTTCGACTACGTACGATTTTCCCTCTATCTCTATTTTAAATCTTTTCATTCTATCACTCTGGTTGGATGGATTCTATTATTATCTCTTCTGGTTCTTTTTTCATGTACGCTGCTATTGCTGCAATAATAGCAGCAATACTCTCGCGATCATTTATTTTATCTTCTCTTATCTTATCCTGAAGTTTTGGTAATATCCTTTTTTGATAAAAAGAAGTAGAGTACTTACCCTCTATATAACATTCATCTTCCATCACTAGTTTGTTAAAGGGTATTGTCGTCTTTATTCTCTCGCCAGTAATTATATAGTCGCCCAGCGCCCTTCTCATTCTTTTTATCGCTTCTATCCTAAATCTTCCCCAGACGATCAACTTAGATATCATCGGATCGAAGTAAGGAGAAATTGTGTATCCCTCAAATACCGAACTATCAAGTCTAACACCAAAGCCCCTGGGAACTATGTACTTCTCTACCGTTCCCGGTGTGGGTGTAAAGTTATTTAACGGATCTTCTGCATATATCCTACACTGAATAGAGTGTCCTCGTATCCTGATGTCCTCTTGGACACACTCGATATGCTCTCCCGCAGCCATCCTGATTTGTTCCTTAATCAAATCAATTCCAGTAACCATTTCAGTTACAGGATGTTCTACCTGGATACGTGTATTAACCTCTAAGAAGTAAAAATTGTTATCTCTATCCATTAAGAACTCTACTGTTCCCAAGTTCGTATAATTCGCTGCTTTTGCACCTTTAACTGCTAGTTTTCCCAAGGTCTCTCTTAATTCATCGTTTATGGCTGGAGATGGGGACTCTTCGATTAACTTTTGATATCTCCTTTGAATTGAGCAATCTCTTTCTCCTAGGTGGATTACATTACCGTATTTATCCGCTACAATTTGGAATTCTATGTGTTTTGGTTCTTCAATGTATTTCTCAATGTAAACCTCGGATATGCCAAATGAGGAGGCTCCTTCGCTTCTCGCAGATGCTACGGCTCCCTTTAATTCGTCTTCATTCTTTGCTATCCTGATACCTCTTCCTCCACCGCAACCAACACATTTAACTACAACAGGATAGCCTAAACTTTCTACTATGTCCAAAGGATCCTCTTCCTCTTCTATTGGTTTCTTCGTGCCTGGAACAAGGGGGACGCCTGCCTTAGCCATTATCCTTCTTGCGCATATCTTGTCTCCCATCTTCTTGAGTACTTCGCTAGAAGGGCCTATTAGTACTATCCCTGTTTTTTCGCAATCTTTTGCAAACTCATAATTTTCTGCCAAAAATCCATAACCGGGATGAATTGCCTCTGCCCCACATTTTAATGCAGTATCAATTATCTTTTCGCCATTCAGATAACTCTTTACGGGAGCGTCTCCGATGCAATATGCTTCCCTTACTAATCTAACAGGTAATGTTTTTTCATCAGGTTTTGAATATACTAAAACAGGTTCTATGTCTAGTTCCTTACAAGTACTTATTATTCTTATCGCAATTTCTCCTCGGTTCGCAATCAATATCTTATTGAACAAAAATTTTCACCTACACTTATTTCACCTTTAACGGTACTTGTATATTTAAATTACTAAAGAGGTATGTTGCCATGTTTCCTCCAAGGTCTATCCTCACGCTTGTTTTCTAATGTCTTAAAGGCATCAATTACAAGAGGACGGGTATCCATTGGCTCTATTATCCCGTCGATATATCCTCTGGAAGCCGCTTCATACGGGTTGGCAAACTTCTCCCTGTAATCTTCGATCAATTCCTCCCTCTTCTTTTCAGGATCTTCTGCTTCGGCAATTTCTCTTCTCGCTATGATGTTTACGGCTCCATCAGGACCCATGACAGCTATTTCTGCCGTAGGCCATGCAAAGACTAAGTCGGCTCTTAGATCTCGACTGCACATTGCTAGATAAGTACCACCATATGATTTCCTTGTAATTATCGTTATTTTTGGAACCGTAGCCTCTGAATATGCGAATAGAAGTTTTGCTCCATGTCTTATAATACCCCCATACTCTTGAGCTGTTCCAGGCAAAAATCCCGGCACATCCACCAAGGTTAAGAGAGGTATGTTGAATGCGTCGCAGAATCTTATAAACCTCGCTCCTTTATCTGAGGAATTTACGTCTAAACTTCCTGCGTATACTTTCGGCTGATTTGCTATTATTCCTACAGTCTTACCATCCAGTCTCGCAAAACCTATTATGATACTCTTGGCGAAATCTTTTTTTATCTCAAAGAACTTTCCGTTGTCCACTATCATGCGAATTACATCATGCATGTCGTATGCTTTCCTTGGATCCACTGGCACTACATAGTTAAGCTCCAAGTCTCTTCTATTTGGATCGTCCCCTGTTTTTACCACAGGAGGATCTTCTAAATTGTTTGATGGCAAATAACTTAATAGTTCTTTGATGTTGTTTATGCATTCTTCCTCTGTTTTTGCAGCAATATCTGCGTTTCCACTTACCGTAGCGTGTACAGTGGCTCCTCCTAGAGTTTCAAAATCAACTACTTCTCCTGTAACTTCTTTTATGACGTCTGGTCCTGTTATGAACATGTAACTCGACTTATCTACCATTATGGTGAAGTCTGATATGGCAGGGGAATACACTGCTCCTCCAGCGCAAGGACCCATGATCGCTGATATTTGAGGTATAACTCCTGAATATATGGTATTTCTAAAGAAAATCTCTCCATATCCTGCTAAGCTGTCAACGCCCTCCTGGATTCTTGCTCCTCCTGAATCATTCAATCCTATAAAGGGTGCTCCCACTCTAGCTGCCATATCCATTACTTTACATATCTTCTTTGAAAACATCTCGCTCAATGTACCGCCGATTGCCGTAAAATCCTGGGCAAACACGTATACGGGTCTTCCGTTTATGGTACCGTATCCTGTTACTACAGCATCGCCAAGAAACTTTCTCTTCTCCATTCCAAAGTGCGTACATCTGTGCACAACAAACATATCTAGTTCTACAAGACTTCCAGGATCTAACAATAAATCTAGTCTTTCTCGAGCCGTTAGTTTCCCTTTTTCATGCTGAGCATCTATTTTTTCTTTTCCACCGCCTAATTTGGCTTTTGCCACTTTTTCCTTAAGTTCATTTACTTTCTTATCAGACTCATCTCTCGCAGACATAAAATACCCTCCTCAATCAGATTATTTCTTTTATAATTTCAGTTATCATAGAAGGGGTCAAGCCTACTCTGACTCCAACCTCTTCCAACGTTTTTATCTTAACGTCTGGAGTGCCCACGCTTCCAGAGATAATGGCGCCGGCATGTCCCATCCTTTTTTCTGGCGGCGCATATCTTCCAGCAATAAATGCCACAACTGGCTTTTCAACTTCTTTTTCGATAAATCTGGCTGCCTCTTCTTCTTTTGTCCCCCCGATTTCTCCGATTAAAATTATCACCTCTGTCTCCGGATCTTCTTCAAACATCTCTAAAACATCAATGAAGTTAGTCCCTACTATGGGATCTCCTCCCACACCTACGCACGTTGACTGTCCGATTCCTTTTCTCGTAAGCTCATCAACTATTTGATACGTGAGAGTGCCACTCCTAGATACTAAGCCAACATTTCCTCTTTTGAAAGCGTCCCAGGGCATTATTCCTAACAAAGTCTCTTCTGGTACAATTATTCCTGGACAATTTGGTCCTACTAAAACCGTGTCGGTTTCTTTAAGGTATTTTGAAATTTTTAGCATATCATGAACCGGGATGTTTTCTGATACACAAACGATCAGATCCAAATCCGCATAAATTGATTCGTATATCGCATCGGTTGCGAATCTAGCTGGAACGAATATTACCGAAGCGTTTGCATCCTCTTCTTTTACTGCATCTTCTACAGTATCATAAACTGGTATTCCCAAAATCTCAGTACCTCCTTTACCAGGGGTTACTCCTCCTACAACCTTTGTTCCATATTCCACCATTCTCTCTGCATGAAAACTTCCTTCTCTTCCTGTAATTCCCTGTACCAAAACCCTAGTATTCTTGTCAGCTAATATACTTATCTTAATCCCTCCAAATTATACTTACTTTAACTCTATCCAAATTATTCATCTCTAAACCACTAAAATATTGTTAATTTAACTTTTTACTATTTCTACAACCTTCTTTGCAGCATCATCCATTGTTTCAGCTAGAATTAAGTCAGTATCCTTTAGAATATCTATTCCCTCTTTTTCGTTTGTACCAGCAAGCCTAACTACGATGGGTACTTCAACTTCAATATCAGAAATCGCCTCCAAAATACCTCTAGCCACCTCATCACATCTGGTTATACCGCCGTATATGTTGATGAGAATCGTCTCTATCCTTTTATCAGTGAGAACTAAACTGAGAGCATCTCTTACTCTCTCTGCTCTAGCTCCACCCCCAATATCCAAGAAATTGCCTGCGTAGCCGCCTTGGTCATGAATGAGATCAATGGTGGTCATGACAAGTCCAGCTCCATTGCCGATAACCCCTATGTTGCCGTCCAACTTAACGTAATGGAATCCTGCTTCTTTTGCTAATTTTTCTGATTCCTCTACTTCTTCATATTTGAGTAACTCGCTATGTCTTATGAGAGCACTGTCGTCTACGTCCAGCTTCGCGTCCAGTCCTACTAAATATCCTTCTTTTGTCAATACTAACGGATTTATTTCTCCTAAGACTACATCTTTTTTAGTAAAAATTTTGTAGAGTCTTTTAGAAATGTCTACCATACCTGAAATTGCTTTTTTATCGATTCCTGAATGGTAAGATAGTAATCTAGCTTGAAAATCTAATAAACCTAAAGTGGGATCTATTGTTCTTTTTGTTACCTTCTCAGGCATCGTTTCAGCAACTTCTTCTATGTCTACACCGCCCATGGAACTCATAATCGCTGTAGGCATGCTACTGGCAGGATCAATTATGAATCCTACATAGTATTCTTTATCGATATCTATTTTTTCTTCTACGAGTACTCTATTTACTTTTAATCCTTTTATTTCCATACTTAAAAGATCTTTTGCAATCTCTTCCGCTTCTTCAGGTGTATCAGCGAATTTTATTCCTCCTGCCTTCCCTCTCCCGCCAACTTGCACTTGTACCTTTAATGTAACCGGGGGTCCGATTTCTTTTGAAATTTCTCTTGCTTCTTCAGGCGACTCTGCGACTCTGCCTTTTGGAACAGGAATGCCGTATTCCCTGAATATCTCTTTGGCTTGGTATTCGTACATCTTCATGTTAGCCCTCCTCCCAACGATAATAAACTTCTGAAGTAAATAATTAGTAGTTGTATATAACAATTTTTCATTAGAAAAACTTATAATAGCAAATCTCGATGGAGTATTGTAATAGGAGATAAAATAGATTTAGGAGATTAAATAGATTCCTAGAATCGCTTATATAAAATAAGTGCTCAGAGGGGTATAAGCAATGGAGGAAAAAATAAGAATTCTCGTAGCAAAACCCGGTTTGGATGGACACGATAGAGGTGCCAAAGTAATAGCCCGCGCATTAAGAGACGCTGGATTCGAAGTAATTTACACGGGCGTAAGACAGAGTCCTGAGCAAATCGTTGAAACAGCCATTCAGGAGGATGTAGATGGTATTGGTCTAAGCATATTGTCGGGGGCTCATACCTACCTATTTCCAAAGATAATGGAACTCCTGAGAGAAAGGGGTGTTGACGATATAGTTGTATTCGGGGGAGGAATAATACCAAAGGAGGATATACCTTCGCTGAAGAAGGCGGGAATAAAAGAGATCTTTGGTCCGGGTACCTCAACCCAAAAAGTCGTAGAGTTTGTAAAAAATAACATAAAAAAGAGGGTTTAAATTTTTGTTAATTGGGTGAAAGGATGGAACTTGTGGATAGATTGCTAAAAGGCGACGAGAGAGCCGTAGCAAGGTTGATAACTCTCTTGGAAAGTAAATCACCAAAAGCAAGAGATGCTATGGACTTGCTTTATCCTTATAGCGGAAATGCATTCGTTATTGGTATAACAGGAGCACCAGGAGTGGGTAAAAGCACCTTAATCGACAAGTTGGCTAGAGAATACAGGAAAGATGACAAAAAGATCGGTATAATAGTCGTGGATCCAAATAGTCCTTTTACTGGAGGAGCGATTTTAGGGGACCGCGTAAGAATGATGGGGCTAAGTACGGACAAAGACATATTCATAAGGAGTATGGGGACGAGAGGAAAGGATGGAGGTTTGGCTCCCACTACTCATAACGCTATAAGGGTCTTGGATGCGTTTGGAAAGGATATAATCCTTGTAGAAACAATGGGAGTTGGACAGGGTGAGGTTGACATTATAAAAGTTGCTGATACTACTGTAGTCGTAACCGTGCCAGGTCTTGGCGACGCTATCCAAACCATTAAGGCTGGTATAATGGAAATCGCAGATATATTCGTTGTTAACAAGGCCGATCTTTTTATGTCTGACAGAGTAGTATACGAAATAGAATCTATGCTCGATCTTGATCCTTCTAGGGAAGGCTGGAGGCCTCCTGTGATTAAGACTGTCGCTGAGGCAGGAGAAGGAGTATCAGACCTCATAGAAACCATAGAAGAGCATAAAAATTATCTAAACGAGACAAACCTCTTCATGGAAAGGCGCAGGAAAAGAATGGAAAAGGAGCTGGAAGAAGCTATAAAAGACGTATTTACCGATTATATATACGAAAAAATGAAAGAAAATAATAAATTCAAAAAATTAATAGATGAAATGTTGGATAAAAAGGCCAATCCTTATTTTATAGCCGATAAATTGCTTAAGGAGTGGATGAAAATTGATTGAAAAAGAATATTTTGAAAAAATAAAAGAAAAGGAGGATCAATGGGAAAAGAAGACCCTGAAAAAGGTACTAGAGAGATTTCCAGAAACAAAAGAGGAATTCGTTTCTGAATCAAGAATTCCTTTAAAGAGAGTATACACTCCAGAGGATGTCGCCAGAATAGACTATCTAGAAGAAATCGGCTTACCGGGAGAATATCCATATACAAGGGGAGTTCAGCCCACAATGTATAGGGGCAGAATTTGGACAATGAGGCAGTACTCAGGCTTTGGCACTGCGGAAGAAACAAACGAGAGATTCAAATACCTTCTCGTAGAAGGACAGACCGGTTTAAGCATAGCTTTTGATCTTCCTACCCAGGTAGGCTATGATTCAGATCATCCAATGTCCTATGGAGAAATAGGAAGAACTGGCGTAGCCATAGATACCTTAAAAGACATGGAAATTCTTTTCGATGGAATTCCTCTCGATAAAGTCAGTACTTCCATGACCATAAATGCTCCTGCGGCTATACTCATGGCGATGTATATCGTTCTGGCTGAAAAACAGGGTGTTCCTATAGAAAAATTGAATGGAACCATACAAAATGATGTTTTAAAAGAATACGTCGCCAGAAATACATATATCTTTGCGCCAGGCCATTCTATGAAATTGATAACTGATATATTTGAATACTGTACAAAATATCTGCCTAGATGGAACTTCATAAGTGTAAGCGGCTATCATATAAGAGAATCTGGTGCAACAGCCGTTCAAGAGTTGGCTTTTACACTCGCTAATGGTATAACATACGTTGATTATGCAATTAAGCGCGGATTAGACGTAGACAAATTTGCAGCTCGTGTATCTTTCTTCTTCAGTTCTTCCAACGACTTGTTCGAAGAAGTAGCGAAGTTTAGAGCGGCGAGAAGAATATGGGCTAAGATAATGAGAGATAAATTTAAAGCCAAAGATCCTAGGTCTTGGTACTTGAGATACCACGTACAAACAGCAGGAAATACTTTGACCGCTCAGCAACCGGAGAATAATATCGTAAGAACCACGTTACAAGCCCTTGCAGCTGTACTAGGAGGTACTCAGTCTTTACACACAAACTCCATGGACGAGGCCCACTGCTTACCTAGCGAGCTCGCGGTAAGAACTGCCCTGAGAACCCAGCAAGTCATAGCGTATGAGAGCGGTGTAACCCATACCGTAGATCCTTTGGGTGGATCATATTACGTAGAAGCTTTAACAGACGAGATTGAAAGGCAGGTATGGGAGTATCTCAACAAACTAGAGGAAATGGGAGTAGTAAACGCAATTGAAAGTGGTTATATTTCTATGGAGATCCAAAATAGTTCATACCAATACACAAAGGAAATAGAAAGCGAAGATAGATTAGTAGTAGGCGTTAATAAATATCAGGTAGAAGAGGAAGAGAGGTTAGAGCTCTTAAGACCAAATCCCGAAGTAGAGGCAACTCAATTAGAGAGATTGAAAAAGGTTAAGGAAGAGAGAGTTAATAAAAAAGTAGAAGAAACTCTTGAAAAACTCAAAGAAGTAGCACAAGCTGATGAAAATTTAATGCCGGCTATAATAGACTGTGTAAGAGAATATGCTACCATAGGCGAGATCTGTGATGTTTTAAGGGAAGTATTTGGAGAATATCAACCAATTACAGTACTTTAGGGAATTAAATGACAAAAAAAAGGTTAGTACAGGTTTACACGGGAGACGGCAAGGGGAAAACAACCGCTAGCCTAGGACTGGCAATGCGCGCCGTAGGACACGGATTAAAAGTATACATGATACAGTTCTTAAAAGGAAACGGTAAAGAAGGGAAGTTTTATGGAGAACTAAATTTAGCCAAAGAGATTCCAAATCTAACGATTGTTCAGTTTGGAAGACCTGTCTGGCTCGATAGGCATACTATAGACGAAGAAGACTTAATAAGAGCAAGAAAAGGATTAATACACGCTAAGGAGATTATCTCGAGCAAAGAGTACGACATAGTAATACTGGACGAGATAAACGTTGCTATGTATTATGGTCTGATAGACGTAAAAGAAGTAATGGATTTGATAAAAAATAAACCAGAAGAAGTAGAAATTGTATTAACTGGAAGATACGCACCAAAAGAAATAATAGGACTTGCTGATCTTGTAACCGAAATGAAATGTATAAGGCATCCATACGATGAGGGAATAAAATCTAGAAAAGGGATAGATAGGTGATAAAATGATAAAAAAGATTCAGCACATAGGTGTTGCTGTGAAAGACTTAAAATCCGCGATAGATTTTTATGAAAACGTTTTAGGGCTGAAAGTAAAGCATATAGAGGTTGTAGAAGACCAAAAAGTAAAGGTTGCTTTTATTCCTATCGGAGAGACAAACATAGAATTGCTTGAGGCTACCGATGATGACAGTCCGGTCGCAAAACATATCGAAAAAAGAGGAGAAGGAATACATCACATAGCCTTAGCCGTAGACGATATAGAAAAGGCATTAGAAGATGCAAAAACCAAAGGAATTACCCTCATTGATGAAAAACCAAGAGTAGGAGCCCATAATGATAAAATAGCATTTTTACATCCAAAATCTACGCATAAAGTTCTTTTGGAACTCGTTGAAGAATTCGAAGGACGATAAGTAGGTTGTTGCTATGGCAGTTACTAGAGAGGATGTCATAGGTTCCGTCGAAAAAATACTAAGAGAGGCTGTAATTAAGCTTCCTGAAGACGTAATATTTTGTTTAGAATCCTCGCTGAAAAAAGAAAGTAATGAAAGGGCAAAGGCTACGTTGAAAACAATCATTGATAACGTAAAAGTAGCTGAAGAGACCGATAAACCCATGTGTCAGGACACAGGAATACCTATCTTCTTTGTAGAGCTTGGAAGAGATTTAATTTTAGATTTCGATCTAAAAGAAGCCATAACAGATGGAGTTAGAAAAGCTACAAAGTCTATACCTCTAAGACCCAATGCGGTTCATCCTTTAACAAGGGAAAACCCCGGAGACAACACAGGTATAGGCATGCCGGATATAACCATTGATTTTGTAGACGGAAAAAATATGAAGATCACCGCCTTTCCAAAGGGGGCTGGTTCAGAAAATATGAGTGCCTTAAGAATGCTTAGTCCTGGTCAAGCGAAGGAAATAGATCGAATAATCGTCGAAATCATAAAAAACGCAGGAGGAAGGCCTTGCCCACCCATTGTCGTCGGGGTCGGAATTGGGGGATCTTTTGATAAATCGGCAAGACTTGCAAAAAAGGCTTTACTTAGAAACTTAAGAGAAGAACCTACAGAATTTGAAAAAGAATTGCTTGAAAGGATAAATTATTTAGGCATCGGTCCAATGGGTCTTGGAGGAGATACTACTGCATTAAAGGTGCATGTCGAATACGCTTACTGTCATACGGCTTCTTTGCCCTTAGCGATAAACATTCAGTGCTGGGCATCTAGGAAAGCTTCCACAGTATTGGAGGACTAAATATGGAATATACGTTGAATACTCCCTTGAGTTTAGCGGATATTTCAAAACTCAAAGCAGGAGATATAGTTTATTTAAACGGAATAACTTTTACTGCTAGAGACGAAGCTCACGAAAGAATCTTAGAATATGCAAAAGAAGGAAAAGAACTGCCCTTCGATTTAAAAGGCGCTGTTATATATCACTGCGGTCCTCTAATGAAAAAAGAGAATGAAAAATGGAAAGTAGTATCTGCAGGTCCTACAACAAGCGTTAGAATGAGCAAAACCACGCCAGAGTTGCTCGAGCATTTTGAAGTGCGGGCCCTAATAGGAAAGGGGGGAATGAGCGAAATCACTGAACATTTGAGGGGGAAATGTGTGTATCTGGCCTATACTGGAGGTGCCGCTGCTTTGGCAGCGGACAGAATAAAAGAAACAAAGGATGTTATCTGGTTAGATTTAGGAATGCCAGAGGCAGTATGGGTATTCGAAGTAGAAAACTTTGGACCTTTAATTGTTGGTAGCGATATCGAAGGAAACGATTTATTCAGGGATGTCATGGAAAACGCTGAAAGAAAGATGAAAGAACTTTATGAATGAGATTATTTGAAAGAGGTACTCTAACAATGAAATTACTTGAAAGAACCGGTATGCAACCTTTTAGAAGCAAGGTGTTTACAACAAAAATATATATATGGAACTGATAATTGCATGCAACAGGAAAAACTCAAGATATACGACTTAATGGTGCCTTGATAAGCATTTTGAGGATGATTTGAGTTGAAGACTAAAGAGGAAGAATTTACAGAAAAGATTCAGGAGTTAAGCGGTCAAAACGTGCTTTCCTGCATCCAGTGTGGAAAGTGTACTGCAGGCTGTCCGTCGGTGCCTTTTATGGACATCGTGCCACGTCAAGTGGTTGGACTCGTACAACTGGGGCTTGAAGATAAAGTATTGAATTCTAAGACGATATGGGTCTGCGCCTCATGCTTAACCTGCGATTCTCGCTGTCCCAAGGGAATAGACGTCTCTAGAGTCATGGAGTCGTTGAGAGTAATACTCCTGAGGAAGGGAGTTGATCACGTTGAGTTACTCAAACTCACTCCAAGCCTCCTGACAGAGGCGCCACAGCAAGCCTTAGTTAGCGCATCCCGTAAATTCACCGCTTATTAGAAGATTTGAAGGAGCTTAATAGAATGAAGATCTCTTATTATCCGGGCTGTACACTATACACAAAGGCTAAAAATTTCAACGAGTCGACGATATATTCTATGAAAGCCTTAGGAGTCGACTTAGTGGAACTCGACACCTGGACATGCTGTGGTGCGTCCTTCTCTCTTGTTACTGACAACCTAATGAACCTTGTAGCCCCTGTCCGAAACTTAGCTTACGCGGGCAAGGAAGGGAATAAACTTGTAACAGGCTGTGCATTCTGCTACAACACTCTTAAAAGGGCTAACAGGTTCTTGAGTAACGATCCAGAAAAACGCAGAAAGATAACCGATTTCATCGAGGAAAAATACGAGGGAGAAGTTGAGGTCGTCCATCTGCTCGAAGTTCTCGCTAATGATGTGGGTTTCGAGAAACTCGAGGAAAATGTGAAGAGAAAACTTGATGGACTAAGGGTTGCGCCATACTATGGGTGCTACCTGCTTAGACCGTTCGAAGAAATCGGGTTAGATAATCCCGAAAAGCCTAGCATCCTTGAGAATCTCCTCCAGAGCCTTGGATGCGAGGTTGTGGACTATCCCTGGAAGACAGAGTGCTGTGGTTCCTATCTATCTATCAGTTCGCCTGATGCAGCCACCGAAAGCTCTTACAGGATACTTAACTCTGCCATAGAAAACGGAGCTGAAGTGCTCGTCCTGAGCTGTCCTTTATGCCAATACAACCTCGATGATAGGCAGAGAGAAATCAAAGAAATGCATGAAAATTTCAGCGGGATTCCGGTTCTCTACTTCACTCAGCTCCTGGGCATTGCCTTAGAAATCGATTTGGACAAATGCGAATTCGATCGGCACTTTGTCGATCCAAAGCCTATTCTTACACTGAAAGGAATTCTTTCTGAAGAGGAATAATCATGTGGGGTCTAGGATTATCTTCTTAGTTGCGCTCGAGGTGTAGATATGAAAGAAGATATGGTAACAATATACATAATGGGAAAAAAGTATGAGGTTCCAAAAGATCTGACGATAATGGGCGCGATGGAACACGCTGGATACAGATTTATAAGAGGTTGTGGATGTCGTGCTGCTTTTTGTGGAGCCTGTGGAACGGTTTATCGAATTTCGGGGGATTATCGTATTAAAGTGGGCCTAGCTTGTTCTACTGTTGTCGAGGATGGCATGTACTTAACCGAAATCCCTTTCTTTCCTGCGGAACCCCCAACCTATGACATCGAACAGATGGAACCTACTGCAGAACAGATACTTGAGATCTTCCCTGAGGTTTATCGCTGCTTAAGCTGTAATTCGTGCCGAAAGGTCTGTCCACAAGAATTGGAGGTCATGGAGATCGTACAGAATGCTTTACGGGGAGATATCAACAAGTCGGCGCATCTCTCTTTTGACTGTTTGATGTGCGGGCTTTGTGCAAGCAGATGTCCTGCTGAAATTGTTCAATACAACGTTGCATTACTTTGTAGAAGGCTCTACTCTAGATATATCGCTCAGAGAGCAGAACATGTCCGAGAGAGAGTTTCGGAAATCGAAGAGGGTAAATTCGATGAAGAGATCGCAACGTTAATGAAATTGGATGAAAATACTCTGAAAAAATTGTATGCCGAAAGGGAGATAGAACCCGAATAGATGGAGACTTAAATATGTACCCTAATAGCATGATGGATTCTATTGAAAGGTTGGAGGAGACCAGATCCGCTAGAATGGAGGAGGAGTTACCTCTATTTACCGCTGATGAAAAGTCTGAGCTACTCCATAAATTTCATCCTGATTACAAGCCTGGTACCAAGAGAGAATTGAAGGTTGGTCCCAACAGAGGTGACTTGTTCCCCAACGAGTTTGTTGACATGTTTGAGGCCTATAGCATGATCGATCCTGAAAAGGTAGATCTCTCAAAAATTGATCACGATGTTGATGTTCTTATAATTGGAGGAGGCGGCGCCGGAGCTTCAGCAGCTTTACTCGCTCAGGAAAACGGTGCAGATGTCCTTCTTGTAACAAAGCTTAGGTTCGGTGATTCTAACACGATAATGGCTCAAGGTGGGATTCAAGCAGCTGACAAACCTAATGACTCTCCTGCGATTCACTACTTGGATGTGATGGGAGGAAGCGGATATCAAGCAATTCCTGAGCTCGTCAGGGCCCTCGTCATGGATGCTCCCAAGGTTATCCAATGGCTCGAAGGTCTCGGCGTTATGTTCGATAAGAAAGAAGACGGGACGATGATGACCCTGCATGGAGGCGGAACTTCGAGGAAACGAATGCATTCCGCTATGGACTACTCGGGGGCAGAAATAATGAGGACTTTGAGAGATGAGGTCAGGAACAGGGGGATCGAGGTCGTAGAATTTTCTCCTGCATGTGAACTTCTCACCGACGAGGAGGGAAGGTGTACGGGCGCAGTCTTATTCAACTTGGAAACTGGCGAGTTGAACGTTGTGAGAGCAAAAACAACCATTGTCACTACAGGAGGCTCAGGGAGACTCCATATACAAGGATTCGCGACGACAAATCACTATGGTGCTACAGCAGATGGATTGGTCCTCGGCTATCGTGCTGGGTGTAATCTCGTCTTTATGGACACGATTCAGTATCATCCAACGGGCGCTGCGTATCCGGAGCAACTCGTAGGTCTCCTCTGTACTGAGAAATTAAGAGGAATGGGTGCGCAACTGGTTAACGTTGAGGGAAATCGGTTCGTGTTGGAACGAGAAACTAGGGATGCAGTATCAGCTGCCATGATTAGAGAGTGCATTGAAAAGAAGAGAGGAGTGGAGACTCCATTTGGCATGTTAGGCGTCTGGCTTGATACTCCTCTCATCGACATCGTACACGGTGAAGGTTCTATCATACATAACTTCCCTGCTATGTACAGACAGTTTAAACGATTTGACATTGACATAACAAAGGAACCGGTTCTGGTGTATCCTACGCAGCACTATCAGAACGGTGGAATTTTGATTAACGACAGAGGAGAGACACAAGTCGAGAATCTTTACTTCGCAGGAGAGGTTTCTGGAGGCATTCACGGAAGAAATAGACTTATGGGCAATTCGCTCTTAGACATAACTGTTTTTGGTAGAAGAGCAGGCAAAAATGCAGCTGAAAAGTCGAAGAAGGTTCGTGCAAAAGAGATAACCTTGAACCACGTTAAGAGATATCACAGAGAGCTGGAGGAGGCAGGTATCAGCAAAGAAAGGAAATCGCCCATATTACTACCGGACTATCGTAGGGAGGAGGCAAAAAAGAGGCACGTTGTGCTATTTGAATAGCCAAAGGCAAAGAAGAAATAATAGAAGGTTCAACCAAATTTTAACCTATAGTAATCTTTTTATACTCCTAATTCTATCCCTCGTCTGAAAAAATGGAGGTGTTAAGTTGAAAAAATTCATTATTTTAAGAAAATGCATTATCTTAATTGTCATTTCCCTTTTGATGAGTCTTTCTCTTTCAAGTCCTTCAAATCCTTCGACCTCTTTAAATCCGGAAAATACCATAAAAACCGAGGTTCCAGCTCAAAAAGTGACTTTTTATCAAAATGGTCTGATATACGTCGAGAGGATTAAGGATATCTCTCTAAAGAAAGGAATCAACGAGGTAGAAACCAATACGTTCCCAGATCAAATCATAACTGACACAATAAGGGTAAAAATCGCAGAAGGTGAAATCGTTGGCGTCTCATACATGCCAAAAAAAGAATTGGAAACCAGATTTGATGAATTCTTAGGAAAGCAGGTAGAAATTTTACTAAAAGAAGGAAAAATCATTCGTGGAGAATTAGTATCATATTCGTTTCAATATCTAGAGGTATTCTCTGAAAATAGATTGAACGTGGTAAAAACAGAGAATATCTTGAGCATGACGGTCTTGGGTGGTGAAAAAAGCGAAAAGAAGATTAAAATAGAAATAGATTCTAAGAAAGATGGTGCTCAGGAAATAAAATTTACTTACCTCACGAGCGGTGGAAATTGGAAACCCGTGTACGATTTATACATGGAAAAATCTCTTTTGACCTCTAAGGCTATGATCGCCAACGAAGCAGAACCATATTCTAGCGTAGATCTCGAACTTATAGCAGGGACTCCCCATTTCGTTTTCGCTCCCATTCCTATACCTGTGCCTATGGCAAAGGGCTATGCTGTTATGGAAGAGGCTGTAGGGGTGGTTACAAGGGGTGTTTTAGGAGAATATGTGGTCTACAAACTACCTAAAGTAACTATCGGAAAGGGCGAAATCAATCAATTTAAGTTATTCGAAGGAAGTGTGGTCATTAATCCAATATATCAATGGGATGCCTCAACTCTGGAAAAGGGGAAGGCAAGCGAGATATTAAAGTTAAAAAATGGCATGAAAGATCCATGGGCCAGCGGAATAATGAATTTCTACAGGAATGATATGTTAATAGGCTCTGATTCAATAGAATATACTCCAATAGGAGCAGATGTTGAAGTTACCGTAGGAAGCGCTCCCGATATAGACGTAAAGAAAGAACTTACTGGTGTCAAGGTATCCTTTAGAGAGAATCTTCGAACTGAGACCGTACAATATACTTTGACGATAAATAATTACAAAAAAGAGTCTATAGAGATGACTGTAAAAGATAGAATTCCTTACGGTTCTACTCTCGTATCTGCCAATCCTACCGCGACTCAAAAACCAGACAACATGTTAGAATGGACGGTAAATATAGGTTCGCAAAAAGAGCAGATAATAACTTATACCTATGAAATTAGACAACCTGTTCCGAGATACATAGGAACGCCAGTTAGCGAGGAGATTATACAAGAAAAGGTTACCACCGATTGAGGAGTAAAGTTAAGCCTCCTCTTTCATTCCTATCGCTCTCGATTAGTTTAGTTTATACGCGATACACCATATTTGTATTCGGCTCTGGGCAAATGATAGAAAATGATAGTTATAGAGAGTTTTATTAAAAAGTACTACAGTAAAGTTTTTAACCGTTAATCCTTTTTATCCTCTTCATGATAGGGGTATTCCTTTGTCATTGTGGAAATAACATAGCCGGTACAGTAGATATAGAATATCTAAAGAATGAACTCTCTAATAGAGGTATAATTAATTATGATAATCT
>JABAOF010022425.1_pt2 | contig 17136 bp, 11 predicted proteins | sample 7062171 | NCBI WGS metagenome assembly JABAOF01 (sample SAMN14538628, study PRJNA623070) | marine sediment metagenome | biome: marine biome [ENVO:00000428]; feature: marine pelagic biome [ENVO:01000023]; material: deep marine sediment [ENVO:00002113] | place: India: Gulf of Khambhat ...
GATTAAATTTTCTCCTTGATAAAAGTTTTTTTGTAATTTATGACAGCTTGTACAATCTTTCTCTGTATCCTTATGATGACAGATAGCGCAACCATGTTTAGTGGCGATTAATTCTCCATGCTTTCTAACATTAGAATGGCAAGTGCCGCATTTTATTTTTTGTTCAATCAAATGTTTATGGTGGGGAAAATCTAGGCCGAAGATTTGCATATTGATTTCTTCGATCCCAGCATGACAGGTTAAACATTGGGTCGGAATTTCTTTGGCCACTCCTAAAAATTTTTCAGGTTTATATGAAGAACCTATTAAGCTTAGGGCCTCTTCGACTTTATTGTAAGAAGCGGTGAGTAGTTGTTGGGAGTATTCGATATTATGGACACCCTTTCCTCTTTCAACAATATCAATATTAAAGGCCGCTTCATCAAGCAATCTTTGAGCTTTTTCACGCTGAGCATTTTTTATACGCGCCAATTCTTTGCTTGCTGTTTGATATATGGTCCTGATTTTCCTCAATTTTTTATCGGTCGAAATCTCCCAATCCTTCATGATTCTTGCAAAGCCCTTTCCGTGGCAAGATTCGCAGGCTTGGGCTTTAGAGATAAAAGTCTCGCTTTTTATCACTCTTCCGCTAGTTTCTTCGTGAAATATATGGCAGCCTTTGCAGCTTAATCCTTTTTCCAACATGATGTTCGGAATAGGGTGAGAAATTCCTTTTCCTCCCTCGCCGACAAAAAGAATTTTTTGAGCTTTATGATAGTCCATATGGCAGGTCTGACAATCTGCTACGGCTTCTATCTCTTTGATAATCTTGTGTTGTATCTCCAGATGACATTGATTACATTCGATTTTGTTGGAGGCAATATGCGTATAATGCAGGAGATCAGTATCTTCGTATTTATTGAGTCTGTCCGTTTCCCAGTGGCATTTATAACAGTTTTCTCGAGGGACTTCTCCATCTCCGATGATGGTGTGGCTGTGACATTTATTGCACTCAAAACCATTTGCAAACACAACAGAATGATTGAACCTAGAAGTTTTTTCTGAAATCAAATCTTCCTTATGATGGCAGTGATAACAATCGCTTATTCGCGGGTAATGTTCACTTTCTTTGAAATGGCAGATAAAACAGGAACTCTCGGTTACTGTGATATGTTCGCCCTGCACGATCTGGGAGTGGCAGCTTGTGCAGCGGAGTTGTTTGCCTCTCTTCAAATCAGAAAAGTGAATCTTATGGTCAAAAACAACTTTTTTAAATTTCACTCGTCCTTCCAAGATTCTCTTGTCATGGCACCCTTTCATCAAGCAACTTTCGTCGGGAATTTCAGCCCATGGTTTTGATCTCAAATAAAGTTTCGTCCAGTAACGTCCTACCTGAAGAATCCCTTCGATTTTGGCTCTTAATTTAGACCTGACTCCAGGAGCATAATGGCAGGTAGCGCATTCAATATGACTATGAGAGGAGGTCTTCCAGCTTTGGTAAAAAGGCTTCATATAGTGGCAAGTGGCACAAAAGTGGGAATGTGATGTGTATTCTATTGTTCCAATGAGGAAAATAAGTAAGAATCCCCCAATTGAAAGAAAGATTATTCTTTTTTTCTTTTTTTTCGTCATTTACGAAATCAAACTATAATAAACGCATCATATTCTGAAAATTTCCTCTTACATAGAAATTGTAGCATTTTTTGTGCCAAATACTAAATCATTCCTCATATTTATTGCATTGAAAATAAACAAAAAAGAATAGAGAAAATAGCATGATTTTAGTCAAGAGCTTCATTCGGGTGAATTCACCCCCTTTTGGGTCATATTACCCATTTATTTTATAGATAATGACAATATTAATCCTATTTCAGTTAATTTTTTGATCTTGTATCTTCCAATTTGTACTACATTTATCTTCTCTAAAAAAAATGATCTTTATTCATATAAATCTTGGGAAAGCCTTGAGTTTTTAAATTTCTTTCCTGATTTAAGAAAATCTGACCAAGATGATGATCCGTGGTTATAAATAGAACAATTGTAGCTTTTCCTTTTACAAAATATTTAATGATTTTTTAGCTAAATAAAAGATAAGGCAAAAATAATTTGGCACATATTTTGCAACTTTTTATAAATCTTTAATTTGGCTCTGATGAATAAAGGAAAAATAATCCTGAATAAAATACCTGATCAGGTTAAACGTCTGTTTATTCCATTTTTGATAATAATCACTGGCTTCATTGTCATGAGACATTTTCTTGTTCCTGCGGATTTTGGAAAATATGGCCATTACAGGGCTTCTGCCGTGGATGAAATAGGGGCTCAGAAAATTAAATACAGCGGACATCATGTCTGTGAGGAATGTCATGATGATGTTGTAGAGATGAAGAAGATGTCTTATCACAGGGATGTGGCCTGTGAAGTGTGTCATGGCCCCGCTGCCGCCCATACAGAAGACCCCGATGGCAATCAACTCCCTGCTCCAAAGGGAAGAGGATATTGTCCCTTATGTCATGAGTATCTTCCCTCAAGGCCCACAGGCTTTCCTCAAATAGTTACAGAGTCACATAATCCAATGAAACCTTGCATCTCCTGTCACGATGCTCATGATCCAAAACCACCATACACACCAAAAGAATGTGAAGCCTGTCACGCCGAGATCGCCCGGACAAAGGCTCTCTCTCATCATGTCTACCTGGAGTGCACAAGGTGCCATCAGACACCCGAAGAGCATAAGATAAGCCCGAGGGATTATCGCCCTGAGAAGCCCCATATGCGCGAATTTTGCGGAGAATGTCATGCCGAGGATGCACCCAGCGAGAAGGGAATTCCTAGAGTCAACATGCTTGATCATGGGGAGATGTACGTTTGTTGGCAATGTCACTATCCTCACCTGCCAGAGGTGCATTGAATGGACAAGGAAAGTTCCCAAAGAAGAGAGTTTCTTAAAAAGCTTATTTTTTCTTTTCTCTCCCTGTCATTCCCTGGCTTTCTCAGATCAAACGAAAAAAAAATCGGAGGAGCTTCATCCAATGATAAAGGTTATGATCCTAAAGAACACTCTTGGGGAATGGGAATAATTGTAGATAAGTGCATCGGCTGCGGTCGTTGTGCCGATGCCTGTAAAAATGAGAATGATGTGCCTCGTTTGCCCTTTTTTTTCAGAACATGGGTAGAACGATACGTTATTTTCGAGGGTGGTGACGTTGCTGTCGATAGCCCCAACGGTGGAATGGATGGCTTCAAGCGAAATGCTGGGGAGAAGAAGATAATCAGAAGTTTTTTTGTCCCCAAATTATGTAATCAGTGTGACAATCCCCCCTGTGTTCAGGTTTGTCCGGTGGGGGCCACTTTCAAGACCTATGATGGAGTGACCCTGGTTGATTCTGAATATTGTATAGGCTGTCGCTACTGCGTCCAGGCTTGCCCATACGGAGCTCGGTATATTCACCCTAAGACACATACGGCAGAAAAATGTACCTTCTGCTATCACCGAATAATAAAAGGATTGGCGCCTGCCTGTGTCGAAGCCTGCCCTACGCAAGCAAGAGTATTTGGAGACACAAAAGGAAGAGCCAGCCCTCTTGTCAGATTTATGCGCATGCACAAGATACGAATTCTTAAACCATATCTCAACACAGAGCCCACGGTGTTTTATGCCGGGCTTGATATGGAGGTAAAATAATCTTGGAGAAGCTTGCTGAACATTTATGGCCAATACTTCAAGCAGATAACCGGGTATATTTATCCAAATGAGATCGAATTGCACTGGAGAATCCTTATTGTCATATATCCTTATCTGACGGGACTTGTTGCAGGTGCCTTCATACTTGCATCACTGGTAAAGGTGTTCAATGTCAAGGAGGTTCAACCCACCTATCGGCTCTCTCTCTTAACAGCGCTTGCTTTCTTGATAGTGGCGCCCATGCCCCTTCTCGCCCATATAGGCCATCCTGAAAAATCCCTTGAGATATTCCTCACGCCAAATCGTGATTCTGCGATGGCCATGTTTGGATTTGTGTATGCCTGGTATCTTATGGCGGTTTTGTTACTAGAAATATGGTTCGACTACAGAAAAGACCTGATTATCTGGGCTAAAAAGCAGAAAGGATTGATAAGCTGGATACAAAGAATATTCACATTGTTTTCCAATGATATTTCGAAACGAGCAGTAGAGTTTGATAAGATGGCGGTAAAAACCATAACAATTATTGGAATTCCTTCAGCTTTTCTGCTCCATGGATATGTGGGATTTATTTTCGGTTCTATCAAGGCGAATCCATGGTGGTCGAGCGTGCTCATGCCCATCGTCTTCCTTTTTTCAGCGATTGTCTCGGGGATTGCTTTGGTGTTGCTCATCTATATGGTAGTGACACTCGTCCGCAGGAAAAAGATAGATATGGCCTGTCTGGACAAGCTTGCCAATTTTTTATTTTACACGATGATTGTCGATTTTTCCCTTGAAGCCCTGGATTTTGTTCACCGTATATATGAGTCCGAGGAATCCATAAAAATTCTCTCTCAGTTGATCTCAGGAAGATTGTTCGTAAGCCTGGTTGTTATCCAGCTTCTCCTGGGGATGTTGCTGCCTTTAGGAGCCCTCTCTTCTGTAAAATTGTTTAAGTGGCCATCAGAATTAAGAAGGCATATTTACTTTGTTTCAGCAATGCTTGTTCAAATAGGTATCTTTACCACGAGATGGAATGTGGTTATAGGGGGGCAATTGTTTTCCAAGAGTTTTAGAGGACTGACTGCCTACAAGATGACACTCGGAGGAGTGGAAGGATTGCTGGTATCTCTAGCATTTCTAGTCCTTCCATTATTGATACTTTATATTCTCGTTAAAATATTTCCGCCATGGGAAGAAGCAAAAGAATCCGAATATCAACATTCTCAGGCGTAACTGTGCAAACCAGCCAATAGATAATTCACTCCAAAATAAGTAAAAAGTGCCGCTAGAAATCCAAGTACAGCGATAAATGCGGAACGGCGTCCTTTCCAACCCATGACGATTCGCGTATGAAGATAGAGGGCAAAAACGAACCAAGTGATCAGGCTCCATGTTTCTTTAGGATCCCAACTCCAATAGCTTCCCCAGGCTTTGTAAGCCCAGATCATGCCAAAGATCAGCCCTCCGAGTGTAAATAGAGGGAATCCGACGGCAACACATCTGTAGCTGATAGAATCCAGTTTTTCTGCTGTAAGAGAGGATTTTGCCACTTTTCCTTTCTTCTCTTTTGAGTCGGCGACCAAGAACATGATGCTTGTGACAAAAGCCACAGCAAAGAAGGCCTCTCCTAGCAGTGTGACCGAGACATGGAGCCACAACCAGTAACTCTGAAGAGCCGGGACAAGAGGAGTGGCTTCTTTGGGCATCAATGGCGATGAGGCTAGAGCCATCAGAGCAATCACGATCAGCATGAAATAAGGACCTGCTTTTGGGATCCTGTATTTTTTTTCGATGATAAGATAGGCAAGAATAGAGGCCCAGGCAAGGAAAGAAAGGGATTCATACATGTTTGTAAACGGAGCATGCCCGCTTTCAACCGTTCTCCAGAGCAAAGCTGCCGTGTGGAAAAGAATTCCGATAAAAGCCAATCTGAATCCTATCTTTGGCAGGCTCGCTTTTTTTGAAAAAAGAAAAGAAAGATAGAAAAAGGCTGAAAGGATATAGAAAATAAAGGTGATAAGAAATAATGTGGACTCATTCATTTTAATCTCCTTATGGTGCTCATCATCTTCTCGAATTCGGAGCGCAAAGCTTCTCTACTTTTTGAGGCCAATCCACCGGCTATGATTTCTGTTTTGCCATCGCTCTCTTCTAAAATCATTTTGATCTCTCGGCTCGGCCAATAAAAAGCCAGCATGATACCTGTCATCAGAAAAGCACTCCCAATCCAGATGAAAATCACTCCAGGGTCCCTGGCCGACTGGATAACTGAGAATTGGCTGGTTTTGGCGTATTTAAGCTCAAATTGCAGATCTGTCTCTTTTTCCGAGTGGATTCGGGCAAAATCGGGAAACTGAGCAAATATCCATCCTGAAAATATTTGCTCGTTTCCTTGCCAGCCCTGGATAAAAGCGGCAGGGTTATTCGGCTGTAAGGATCGAGTTGTTATTTCATTCTTTTCATTGATAACAAAATCTGGGATAAAATTCACGACAGAAACATAGATATCTTCGTCTGGAATCAGGACTTTTTCTCCGATTTTCGACTCAATTCTTTTCAAGAAAGAGGAATCGTTTCTTTTTTTCACCCAAATTTCCAAGACGGGATTTGTCCAATCCCATCCATAGCTGCTTTGATAGAAAACATAGCCTTTATAAGATAAGGGATGGTTAACTTCTATAGTTTTAGTGAAGGAAGGCGTCCCTTCTTCAATGACTGTCAAAGTGCTTTTCCAGTCTCTGACGCTTCCGTTCGGATAGAATTCTGTTTCGAATCTTTCGAGTTTGACTTTGAAATCAGCCCCGGGGACAGGAAGAATTTGTCCCTCAGAAAGCGTTAAATCATTCCTTAATCCCCCCAGACCACTGATGATTCCTCCAGCCAGAATCACCAGAAGTCCCAGATGAACAACATCAGATCCAAATGATCCCAAGATTCTTTTTCTTGATGTCAAATAGACTTTGTTGTCCCTCTTTTCTTCTTTGGATCGATAATGGGAAGTAGAGAGACATTTTTTAATCTCTTCTTTCGTTCTATCCAGATTCCAGGGCTTTTTAAATCTGTCCTTGATTTTAAGAGCCAGGATTTTCTTTGATTCCTTTTCTGTTGAAGGACGAAAGAGTCTTCTCAATTTGGGGGAGAGACGGGAGAGAGTGCAAGTGATGATATTTATGGCGAAAAGAATCAGGAGAGTGATGAACCACGATGATTGATAAAGCTTTGAGAGCTGCAATCGGTGGAATAGATTGGCGAGCTGGCCATAACGAGCCACATATTCTTGGGGACTCCTCTGCTGTGGAATGAGTGTCCCCAGTAAGGAAGCTACCGTGATGAAAATCAACAAGAAAATCGCCAGCTTAACAGAGCTGAAATATTTTATAAATGATTTCATTTGGATTCAGCCTCTTATGATTCAAAATAACTACCAATAATATAGAATTTGTTGAATTTTTTCAATCTTGATCCTTGTCTTTTGTTATATTCTGAAGTCTAATCAATACCCTTCTAATCCTCTTGATGCAGTATTTAAAAATCAGTAGGTACCTGCTCTAGAGATAAAAGTTATATTTTTTATGTGGATGCCTGTTTTGAGAATGGCCGAAATTTAATAAATCTTATTAAGCGATTGGGCCCTGTAAAAATCTTATGAATATCCCCTTTTCGCAACAAACTTTGTTTGTTATTAAATCTTATGGAAGAATAGATTTCTTCAATTATCTCATTTTGTGGACTTGCGGTGGCGAAGTTCTTCGGCCATAGTTTTGATCTCTGTGAGATCGCTCTGCATCTCACTCCAGCCATACCAGAGAGCATAATCAGGATTGGCGTGAAATGTTCCTTGAAATGTTCTCATGCGGTGTTCGAGAAACATTACAAATAGCCTTTGTTCTATTGGAGTTGGAGCATCGTGGAATGTGAGAAGATCAGGGAAAGGGAAGAGGTAATTTTCTGGTTGAGCTAGAATCCCATCCTTGTACAAATTACCAACGACACGGATGGCTCCTGCCATAAGATGGTCTGCCTCTTTAATAATTTGATCTCCCTTCTCAAGCTCGGCTTGTGCGAAATTTACCGAATGACATTGATTGCATGTTTTTATCATCTTATCCCTTTCTTTCTGCCAATCCTCCTGTGTTAGACGAGCCACATCGGCTGCTTTAACGACGTCGAGTCGAGGGGTCGGATTTCCCTCAGGGTCAAGAACGCCAAGTGCTTGAAGAATGGTTGCTCGATCTGTTGCCCATTGCTTGTCTTCAGGCATAGGAAGGCGGACTGCTAAAAATCCCCAAGCTGTCCGGACAGCATGATTTCCTTCCTGCATGTGGCAAGTTTGACATGTTGGAGCAGCTACAGTTGTTGGGAGAGTCTTGTTCTGTTTTAATAGATAGCGGACTCCATGCTTAGAACCAGAATACATCTCCCATTGAGGATGGTCGAATCCCATATGGCAAGTCTGGCAGGCCTGGGGCTGTTTGGCTTCTTGAATAGAGAAGATGTGTCTTGTGTGGCATGCGTCACAAGAAGCCACACCATATCCGGCTCCGCTCTGCTTCAATTTGCTGATTTCTTCTTCTGTTTTCAATCCAATCTTGTGACAGCCACCGCAACCCTTCATTCCCTCCATCAAAGCCATCGGTTGCCAGTGAGCGGTAGGCATGGCTTTCATAGCCGCCCATGCAGCAGCATGTTTTCCTTTCTTGAACTGCTCGACCCTTTCCTCGTGACAGCCAGCGCAAGTTTCAGGAGTCGGGATCTGAACTCGAGCCACATCATTTAGATCTTTATGTTCTTCCCCATGACAGGCTGAACAGTTCACCTCATTTTGACTGTGTTTGCTTAATTGCCAGTCTGAGACAATATTTGGAGTGACCTCTTTATGACATTTTACACATTCCTGGCAAAAAGCACCTGCACAGAAAGCGAGGCTTAACATGATAATTAAAAATATCTTATGACTCAAAATTCACCCTCCTCTTTTAAGACTGTCGAAGGTCAAAAAATTATATTTTGAATATGAAAAATTTTTGTGGTAGTTGGACCTGTTAATAATAAAAAATTACCAGAATATTTTCAACAGAAAATGAGTTAAGAATTTTTGATGATGAGAAGGAGAAAAGCATCTAATTTGTTGAATTTGAAGAGTATCTGAAATTATCTTGGATATTTTAGATTCGATAAATCCAATTATGGATTCGCTTGAGTATTTCCTGTTTCTTTGGTGAACTATTTCTTAAGGCAGCTAGGACTACCACAGAGGCAGAGTTTTCATTGAATTTTCTGTTTAGATGGAAAATTAACACTTAAGTGTGAAAAAGGGTAGCATTAAAGAATGCTACCCTTTGAACACTTAAAAAAAGAACGTCCTTGCTGTTAACGCCAAGTGTAAGCGCTGATATCTCCTCCGAGGTGCTCAATGGAGTCCACTAACAATTGGGCAATATAACGAGAATTATGAATAAAACCATGGGGTTCTTTGAGACTGAACTGGTAGTTGTATGCGGCTTTCAACAAGGCGGCGTTAAAAGATTTATATCTATTTCCGTAACTGGCTTCTTCTGCATCGGCTATTCCGTTGGCGTTTAGATCATTGAAGTAATAGGGATACGCATGGCCATCATATACTATGGGTGCACCAATAACGTTCGTTGCGTAGGTCATGATCTGAGCAATCAGAGCCTCTTCTAATCCTTTTATCTCATGTTCAATGGATTCAGTGACGATTCCATCTCCATCATAGTCAGGAGTTGAGTAAGGGCGTATACCGCTGAATTTAAATTTTGATGGATCGGCGCCAGGATTGGGTTGAGATACATCTTGTCCGTGGCAGAAGACACAGTCTTTTTGATTGGGTTTGAGCACATTATGGTCACTAAAGTCGGTCGTGTTGCTGGGATCAGATTTGGCTCCCATGGTTATGTCTTTCCTTGGGCTATTTGCGCCCATATGACATTCCACACAGGTATCGAACCTTCCGTTGTGATTAGGCCAAATTCGTTGACCTACATAAGTTTTACCGTCAAACTCATATCCTCCTTTAACATCTGTGCCAAATAAGACAGCGCCTACTGGGTAATAATGAATATTAATAAATGAGTAAGGACCTGGCGAGGTGGCAATAGCATTGTCTATGCTGAATTTTGATTCGCGTCCCTGGTGACAACTGATACAAAGGTTGCTGCTGTCTCCCAAATCCTTGATCACTCCGGAAGGGAATTTCACGGAACTAGCTGTCCTAAGTCGAGGAGGAGAAGTATGGCAGGTCGTGCAGAGCATTCCGTTAGAAATTTCTGCGGCCACGTTCTCTCCATTTTCGATGTAATACGCAAGGCCTTCGGCGCTATGGCATCTGGCACAACTAGAACTTACTTCACCGTCCTCATCCCAGTGCCTCCAGGCCTCGGCTGAGCCGTCGAAATGTCCTTCATCGGTCCTGTTCATCCCGGGCACGCTGACGGGATTAGTGAGCGCTGCGTTCAAATCTTCGATGGAATCGTATAGGAGTTGGATAATGTACTTTCCGCCGTGGGCAAATGCGTTAGGATCTTTCTTTGAACATTGGTAGTTGTAGGTTGCTCTAATAAGACGGGCAGTGAAAGAGCGGTATCTGTTGCCATAATTGGCCTCACTCGAGTCTGCTATACCGTTGCCGTTTGTATCATGGAAGAAGTATGGGTAACTGTGTTCATCATATACGATGGGAGAGCCAATTTGGTTCCCATAGGCCTGGATAGCCGCGTATAATTTTTCTTTGATGGCCTCGATTTCGTAGAAAATGCCCTCTGTTATGTCTCCATCACCGTCGTAATCCACGAATGAACCGAAAAACCGAATGTCTTTGGGATCTTTTATTCCCCCAAAAAAACTGAGATTTTCTGACGGCATTGTCCAGGTATGGCAGGTGTTACAGGCATTAAGTTCCACTTCTAGAGAGTGGGGATTATGGCAGGTGTTACAGGCGTTATAGCCAGTCACATGAGAGAACCTGGCATCATAGGTTTTTCCTGAATACTCGTATCCGCCTTTAGCAAAAGTACCGAATTGAGTAGCTGCTGCCGGATAATAGTGGATATTTATGAAGCTAAGCTTGGTGCTGATTTCATCGTCGTCGGCAACTTCGGCTGCATCTATATCGCTATTCACGCTAGTTGTAGATTCTCTTCCCTGATGGCACTCCATACAAATGGCTTCTGGGCCAAGATTCTCGGCTTTTAAACCAGAAGGAAATGTAACCGAAGTATGATCACGCAGGATACCCCTATCTGGGTCTGTATGGCAAACTTCGCATTCAACAGTTGTTCCTATTGGAGCAGCACTATCGACAACACCATCGGCTATAAAATCTTGAAATCCAGGAGTGCTGTGACACTTCGCACAGCTAGTCGAAACCTCTCCATCCTCATCCCAATGTCTAAAAGCCTCGGCAGAGGAGTCTGCGTGGCCTGAGGTCTTCCACAACTTTTCTGCATGAGATTTTTTAGAGAGAATTCCAAATTTATCATTGGACCCGATAGTTATCGAAACTAATGCAAAGACAATAATCAGAAATAAAATGCCTAAAACCTGTGGCTTCTTAAGCATATTGTCCTCCTCTCATTATTTCCAGCGATAACCAAAAGATACTTCAAAAATATTGGCCTTATAGTCATTAAATCCAGAACTTGCCTCCTTGAAATCCACATAGCGATAACCCACCTGGGTAATAAGTCCGTTGTTGAAAGTGTATTGCAGATAGCCTTTGAGCATAGCGCGTGAGATTTCCCAGAATCCGTTGTTCTTATAGTAATTCCAATAACCGCCGATTCTCCAATTATTCTCTAGATTGACATGAAGGGAGGCATCAAGGAGATGAGATTTTCCTTCATAGAAGATATCCCATAGAAAGGTTCCTGCTGGTCCGCTCCAAGAAGGCGGAAAAGCAACAGTACGAACACTTTCATGTTCTATACCAATAAAAGAGTATCCGCCAAATATCTTAACAGTCTGGTTGTGATACCCTCCCCTTAAGCTTAGCTGGACTTTTTCTGATTCCCAGAGTTCATCATAAATATCGTTTTTTATTTTGCTCCACAGAAGAGAGCCTGAAATGTCGAGCTGTTCTGAGCGGAGTTTGGCCGTAGCTTTCAGCCTGTTGAGGCTTGTCGGTGAGATAAGAGTATAAGGGTCATCGTAGTCGCCATGCTGGTAGTCGAGCGTCAGTTTAATGTTTTTGGTAATTTCAGCTTTCAGATTTCCAAAAAATCCGTTTCTTTTTGTTCGCTCTTCATAAGTAACTGTCTCTGTTCCTTCCAAGTCCCTAGTTTCGAACCGATAGCCTAGAGTCAACGCAAATTGAGGAGAAAATTGATACTCTAGGCCACCTTCGACTCCTAATGTATCGATACCAAGATCAACATCCTCTCCTTCATTGCCTACTTTAAGCTGGCCATTCTGGTCAAGATTATTGTAACGAACAGCGCCTATGATAGCCAGTTTATCAAACAGCAGATAAGAGACATCAAGATCTAGCAATTGAAAATCGCGAAAGAAATTCCCTTCACCGCTGTAGCTGTACATGAATTTGGTGCCGAAAAGATTGATACCGTTTGCCTCCTCTGAATAGGAAAGGTCCATACTCAGTTCACTGGCCTGAGCTGATCCTGCGATCAAAAGGTTGTTGATGGGCCTGGCAACGAATTTAAACGTATGTGTGTAGGTTCTAAATTCATAGGGTTGATTGATGACAAAAAAGCTTAAAGCAGAAGGGTAGCTTGTACCCGCCCCGCCATCGGCATAACCGGGGAGAAATAGGCTATTGCTGTTTTCATAATCCTGAATTTTCTCTTCCAATACAAAGGAGTATCTTTTTAAATTTACGTCTAGACCAACCGTGACTGTTCTTGAATCTTCTCTTATGGGTTTATCGAATTCAAATTCAATCCTGTTGATATCGAAAGTGGTGACACTGTCCCCTTTTTTTGTGTATCTGTCAAAATTCAAGTAAAAATGAGAATTGTTTCGGAGCCAGATCTTAAGCATGCCACTGTCGGAAATCCTCTCAAAGTCAAAGGTGTGCAGATCATAAAGCCCTCCGCTTCCCACTTCATGAAGGTCATGATAGAAATAAGCGGCTTTTTTCCTGTCGTACAGGAATTTGTATTTGCCGTTCTTTTGGACCGAAATTCGAAGAGTCTCGAAAGGATCACCACCAAAGTTGTAAACGTTAATATCCAGACGGTCTAACAATTTTTTTAATTTGTCACCCGGTCTGTAGCTTAGATTGAAGTCGAATAATCTCACGCCGTCATCGAGGTTGATATCTTCCTTGTACTTAAAATCAGCTCCACTCGTGTCGACAAATCGGTATCCGAACATGAAGTTGCCGTAAAAATTGTCATCATTATCATCAGCTTGGAGACAGTAGGTAAGGGAAAAGACAAACCCAACCAATATAACAGGTAAGAAGATTTTTTTTCTTCTCATTGAGTTCCTCCTATTTAAGGAAAATCTTACTGAGATTAGAGCCATGAATAGTGGAATGACAGGTAGTACAATTTGTTGTCTCAGATGTAAATCGACTGTGCCATGCTGGTGCAAACATGTGACAGCTGAAACATAAATCCGAGCTGCTCTGATGGGTTAGCATATGCCTGTTAGGGCTTCCGTGGACAACATGGCAAATTGTGCAACCCTCTATGCGGGATGAGCCGTGTTCATAGAGAAACGGACCCCCTTTGTCTGCATGGCATCTCAGACAAGATTCGTGTTTGAATCCACCCAATCGTTCTCTTGTGGACGGCGCATGTTGGTCGTGGCAGCTAGTACAACCTAATATTCCCTCCTGGAGCCTGTGCCGTTCGTTCAATTTAAACTGAGCAAAAGTATCTTCGTGGCATGAAATGCAGATTTGGGTTGGACTTTTCTTTATTATTGAAATCTTCATAAGGTCGTCATGACAATTTGTGCAATCCATGGAAGCTTTACCATGTGGACTTGCAAAAAAGCGTGCTCGCGTCCCACTGTGACAATCTAAACATTTTTGTGTTTTAGCTTGTACATCATCAGTCTTTTTGAAAGCGAAAATAGTACCTGGACCACCACTGGCTTCAATATGCTTTGTGGGATCTCCATGGCAATTGGCGCATATAGTTTCTACCTTATGTGCAATTTGAATCCACGTTTCTGTTTTTACCTCCGCATGTCGGACAAGTTTAAAATCCGCACATACTTCTTCATGGCAATCTGAACAGATTCCTACCTCTACTTCTTGACCTGTAGGGTTGGCAGCAAATAAGAATCCAATAACTAGGAATGGCAAGCCAATAAACCCAATCGTTTTAACAAAAGGAATTTTCAACTTTATTTTCATGGTACACTCCTTCTTTTAATTTTGAATAAGAAGCCTTATGCTTTTTTCCTTCTATTATTTCTGATTGATACCTCCTATATCGTTAATTATTCAACCCAAAGCGTCTTGAACAATTGCTTTAATTTGCTCCGCTTGAAAAGGCTTTTCAATGATAGAGAAAATGTTCAAACTACCGAGGAGAGGCTCAATCTCGTTTTTCGAAAGAGCTGAGAGGATAATTATTTTTGAAAGAGGGTGGGATTTTTTTACTTTATTCAGTATGTCAATGCTGCTTTCCTGGTTTATTTCTAAATCTGCGAAAATGAGATCGTAGTTGACATTTTCTATTTTTTCTATAGCCTCTTTAACAGTGGCAACTGCATTGACTAAATATCCCTCCTGAGAAAAAATCTCTGTTAAGGACCAACGGATAAGTTTATCATCATCGATGACTAATATTTTCCATAATATGGAGTTCATTACTATTTTTGTTTAGCAATCTTTGTGCCATTTAAAATCAATATTTCTTTTTTACTGATAATAAAAAAAATACAGCATAAAGATTTATTCTTCTTTTTACAGAGATAAGATTAGATGGGGGATTTGACCCAATAATGGGGAATATTACCTATGAAAGAGATATGACGTGGCTATTTTTTTGACTATTAAATTATTTAAAGAGAAAGCAATATTAAGATTTATCCTGAGGAGTTAAATCTCCAGGGCTTATCTTGAATTTCTTAATTTTGTATCTTAGAGTGTCACGAGTAATATTCAGAAGAACGGCCGCCTGCGTTTTGTTCCCTCTTGTTTTTTTCAAAGCTTTAATCAAGAGATTTTTCTCCATTTCAGGAAGAGACATATTTTCTTCCTGGAGTTCATCTGAGGAATTTTTTGCAAAAAAAGTCCTGTTGTTGCCAAGTTGAATCGGGATATACTTTAGAGATATGATCGAATCTTCCTCGAAGATCATGGCTCTTTCAACGACATTTTTCAGTTCTCTCACATTTCCTGGCCATTCATATTCAAGAAAAAGTCTTTTTACTGTTTTTTGCAGACCATTTATGTTTTTTCTGAATTTTTGGTTGTAATGTTGAATAAAATGCGTAGTTAGAGGAATAATGTCTTCTTTACGCTTCCTAAGAGGAGGAATGTAGATAGGACAAACGTTAATGCGGTAGAATAGATCTCTCCTGAATTTACCTGTACGAGAAGCGGTCTCAAGGTCTTGATTTGTGGCAGCGATAACTCTGAGATCAACTTTGATGTCCCTAAGACCCCCGACTCTTTTAAAAGTATGAGTTTCTAAGAACCGCAGGAGCTTGGCTTGAAGATGAAGGTTTAAAGTGCTGATTTCGTCCAGGAAGAGAGTCCCTTCATCGGCAAGTTCAATCAGACCTTTTTTCCTCTGCTTGGCATCTGTGAATGCTCCTTTTTCATATCCGAATAGTTCACTTTCCAGAAGATTTTCAGGAATTGCCGGACAATTGATCACAAGATAGGAAGCATCCCTACGACGGCTTAAGTGATGAATGGCTTGAGCTAAGAGATCCTTGCCTGTTCCACTTTCTCCCATTAATAGCACAATAGAGGCCTCACTCATGGCTATTTTTTCGACCATTTCTAAGACTTGTTGCATAAGTTTTGAGGAGACCACCACTTGCCCCATATTGAAGGCTTTTTCCTCTTTTTCTTTATAATAAGCTATTTCTTTTTTTAGAGACGCAGTTTCCAGAGCATTCTTAATGGTACTCTGAAGCTTGGTGTAATCTATGGGCTTGGTGATGTAGTCATAGGCTCCGCGTCGCATAGCCGTCACAGCATCGTCTATAACTCCGAAGGCTGTAATCATAATTACAGGAAGCTCCGGCCAATTTTTTTTGAATTCTTCTAACAAGTCTGTTCCCTTTTTATCTGGAAGTTTTACATCGAGCATCACAAGGTCAGGCATTTCTTCCAGGGCCAAGCGGAGGCCTGATTTTCCGTTTTCAGCCTCAAGAACCTCAAAATTCCATCCAGATAATTTTTGATTGAGGCTCCAGCGGACTAATTTTTCATCGTCCACAATCAAGATTTTTTTCTTACGCATGGTTAAGCTTCTGGATGAAAAACTGGAAGCCTGATTGTAAAAATTGTACCTTTTCTTTCTTGACTATTAACTTCAATCGTACCTTTGTGGGCGTCTATTATTTTTTTGCAGATAGAAAGACCAAGGCCTGTGCCCCTTCTTTTTGTTGTAAAGAAAGGATTAAATATCTGAGGCAAAATTTCTTTTTTTATCCCCATTCCATCATCTGAAAATACTATTTCTAATTCTCTCTTATTCTTTTTTCGGAGCTCGATGGTTATATTACCTTTTTTATTTATTGCAGAAATACTGTTCAACATCAGATTAAGCATGACTTCTTGAATTTTATCTGCATCTATATAAGCAGGAGAGCCGTTCTCTAGGCCTTTAAAATGAAAATGAATATCTTTATCGCTTATTTGAGGGGAGGCGAGCTTTATAGCATTTTTTACACATTCATTAGGATCGACGAGGCTCACACTCATTTCTTTTGGTTTTGCATAGCTCAACAAGTCCTGAATGATATTGTTGATTTTTTCTATTTGAAGAAGAATTTCTGTGAAGATTTCTTTTTTTAGATCTGACTCATCTGTATTTTGATTGATGATTTCTATGGCTCCCTTCATACCTGCTATCGGATTTTTTATTTCATGAGCTAATCCAGCCGCAAGCTCTCCTATTGATGCCAGATGTTCTGCCTTCTCCATTTGTTTGCTAAACAGCTCCTCGATCTTATGATTTGCTTGATTGAGCTTTCTAACCATAATGTTAAAGCTTTGGGCTAAGCTTCCAATCTCATCGTTTTTTAAAGAAGACAACTGGATATTGAGGTCCCCCTCTTGGACCTTCTTCATTTTATCTTTTAGCTGAAATATAGGACGATTAATTATTTTCTCGAAAAGCCGAAGAATGACAAAAATTAGGATGGCTAAAGATAACAGAGCAATAAAGACACCTTTCAGTTGATTTTTTTGAAGGAGGGCAACGGCTGCAGCATAATCTATATTCACTTCTAAGATACCATTGATTTTCTTCGAGGGAGAATGACAGCTAAAACATTCGGTCCTGTTTTCAATTATGTGAAATCCTTGTATT
>JABAOF010008819.1_pt4 | contig 17117 bp, 11 predicted proteins | sample 7062171 | NCBI WGS metagenome assembly JABAOF01 (sample SAMN14538628, study PRJNA623070) | marine sediment metagenome | biome: marine biome [ENVO:00000428]; feature: marine pelagic biome [ENVO:01000023]; material: deep marine sediment [ENVO:00002113] | place: India: Gulf of Khambhat ...
TATGTGCTCTTTGGAGCTTATTTTGGATTCGTTGTCAAAATCATCCTCAATATAATCCATTAATGAAGCAAGTGTAATATTACCTTCAGGTGTCACCACCACATTGTTCAATGTACCATTATTAAAATCTTGCTGGGTGGTTTGCAGCCAGCTTGAACCTGCTTGTGCATTATCGACCGGTGGTTCTCCTAGAGGTATTGTATGAAATAAAGATAAAATAACAAATATTCCGATAAACAATCGAGATATTCGTTTTATCTTAATATCATACATAATATATCCCAGCTATGAGGATGAAATAAACTAACATGCGCATATATATGTATCGTCCCAAAATTCATCGTCGGAAAGCTTTTCCTCTCTATAATAGTTGACATAGGATAACCACTCGGATTTACTAATGATGAATTCCCATTTTTTAGTTTGCCAAATAAGGGTATCGATTACGCCATCAATGGGTCTTATTTTTTCTTCAACAAATTTACCAGCATGGACGATATCTTTGGCCAATAATGTGAGAATGATATCGTTGTCATATGCATAGAAGGTATATGCTAGAAATGATATTGCAGCTTCTTCAGTTGCTGCGAACTTTTGAAGGTAGCTGAATACGGATTTCGTTTTATTTGATTTTACATCAAGAGTTACTGTGAAACGTTCGTACTTTCCCTTTTCTATAATATTCGGGATCTTAAAGAAATTGGGATTAAATAGATGAATGGTCCTAAGGTCCCAAACGCCGTCCATCTCCAAAATATTATCAATTACGAATGGAGGGAGCGTCTCAGGATCCTTAACATCGATCATCAAAGATATGTCTTCATGAGTATAACATCTAGCCAGGTATAATACTTGAATTTCGTGAAGTTTTTTAGAAAGTTTAATCTCATTCAATTTCGGATGCAATCGTTCAAAAAGGTCTTCCTTACCTGCTTCAACGTCAATCATCAATATAGTCATCATATTTCTCTACCTCCCAGATAGATTTAATTAGTTTTCTTGAATGTAATACCATTACAAATACTTTTCGTGATTATAATATCGTTTCTCGCAATTAATACGCCGTTTATCGCGACTTTTCCTGTTAATTTCCCTTTTATGTCTTTTCATTAAAGCTTTTAATTTTTCGCAGCTCAAAGATCCTTATTTGCTATCTTCTTTTCCTTCCCTAATTTTTCTTCCGTTGGCCCTTCCTCCTCTTCCTCTTCCTCCTCCTCTTCTTTCCCAAATAAAGCCTCACCCAGTCTTTTGAAGGACTCCACCGTCGCGGCTATTGCAAATAGGTTTACCGCCACAAAAATCAGGAAAATCTCCGCTGCAAAGAATAGGTCAGTTTCATTTGCCACTTTATCAAGACTACTGTGGAAGAAGAATATTTCGTTCCAAGAGGCATTTTGGAATATAGGCTCTTCCAGAAAATAATCCATATCTGGAATCATCGCCCAAATACCGCCTACTATGCCCGCAGGAGCCCTCTTTTTTAGAAATTCTTTCAAGTTCGAGACCTTAACTTTCCTTGTTATCAACCAGAATATGAGAAGGAATATGGGAAGCGCCACAGAATAGCCCCAAAAGAAATGTGCGATGGGCCAGATTGTATCACCATTCCATTTTAGATATTTTAATCCGATTAATAGGTTCATTCTGGAGGGGGAGGAGGTTCAGGCTTTTTTACTTCCTTCTTTGGTTTTTGTTCCCCTTCTGGTTCTTGTGGTGGAGGTATTTGAGTAGGTTCTTCCCCTTCTTCTAACGCCTCAAAAGTTAGATCTGTGCTCGGAGTTTCTGAGACCGCTTCCTGTGGAGGTGGAGGAGGAGGCGCCACAGGAGGTTTTGGTGGCTTTTCTATAATTCTTGGAGGACGATGTATACGAGGGGGAGGAGGTCTTGTAGCAGAAGGAGTGACCTGCAATTGTTTCGCCTCGATTTGCGCTTGCTCAAGTTGATCCACCCTCTGCATAAGCTGTGTATTCATTCTCCTCTGCTTGAATAGTAATACTCCTAAAATTATAGCAACCACTATCGCTATTAAGGCCAGGAGAATGAATAAGATGGTACCAAGGTCGAAAGGTTCCTTCCATTTTTCCGGGTCTAAAGGATAGTCATCGCTGACATCCGCCTTACCATCGTTATCATCGTCCGTATCAGCATTGTTTCCTATTCCATCTCCATCTGTATCAAGCGTCTCAGTTGGATCGAATGGCAAGTCATCGTTAACATCAATCACACCATCTCCATCATCATCTTCATCTGTATTGTCTCCAACGCCATTTCCATCTGTATCAGACCATTCATTTGAATTGTACGGAAACGCATCCACATTATCCAACACACCATCGTTATCGTCATCCTCATCCTCTGCATCGAATTCACCATCACCATCAGTATCTTTATCAGGAACTGCGGATACGACGTTAGAGGGTTGTGAAGAAAGACCAGAATCATCAACAGCCACAATATAGTAACTGTAGTTTCTTCCGTTCAACAATCCATAATGCACATGGTACAATCTTTCCGGTGACGTTTCATTATCTAAAATAACAAAATTTATCCCGTCTGTGCTGAAGTACAATTTATAGTGATTTAAATCTTCCTCGGTATTTGGTGACCAGGAGATGTTCAATGCCCCACCAGTTTTTATTTTTGAGATCGATAAACCATCAGGGTTTAATGGTGGTGTAATGTCTCTAACAGATACAAGCCAAGAACCGCTGAACCAATTTCCAGCTTTATCGGTTATGTTCACCATGACCACATAAGCCCCTGGATTTGTGTAAGTATATTTTACAATGGCTTCATTACCTGATAAAGAGGAACCGTCACCGAATGAGAAGTGGTATGTTGTGATTCCTGTATTATCCGAGGATAAAGAGGCGTTGTACTCGTATTCCACATCTTCGTCTATCGTCTTTTCGAATTCGACATTTAATATAGGTTTGGTCACATCATTAACTTCGATCACCATGGTATCTGTAGCGAAATTTCCCTGGGCATCTGAAGTTCTCAGCGTAACTATGTAGGTCCCTGGCTCAGTAAAGATATGAGCAGGGAAAAGCCCTGTATGATCTGGATTACCCCAATCTATACCGTCACTATCGTCCATATCCCAAGAATAGTTTACTATGCCCACATTATCAGTTGAAGCTGAGGCATTGAATATATAGGGTTTATCCTCATCCACGACATCATTGAGCCCTGCGTCAGCAGTAGGAGATGTAACATCCAAAACCGTGATGACCGTCGTATTTAAAGCCCAATTTCCTGCTGCATCCGTGACCCTCAATGTGACTGTGTATATGCCTGGCTGGGAATATATATGCATTGGTGATGCAACAATGTAATCTGGAGTTATCCAATCAAGACCATCACTGGCATCTATATCCCAATAGTAGGTTGCTATACCAACATTGTCACTTGATCCTGAGGAATCGAAAGTATAGGGGGTATCCTCGTTCAGGGTTTCATCTGGCCCTGCATTCGCCGTGGGTGGTGTAACATCTACGACGGTGATTATCACCTCATCAATATCCCAGTTTCCTGACGTGTCATTTACACGCAAAGTAACGGTATATGTTCCTGGCTCTGTATATGTATGGGATGGATCCCATAGCGACGGGGCAATGTAATCCGGATTGTTCCAATTAACACCATCACTTTTATCCATGTCCCAAGCATAGAAAGCTATGTCTACATTGTCAAATGAACCAGAGCCGTCAAATGTGTATGGTAATTTCTCATTCACAGTAGCATTGGGACCAGCATTTGCTATCGGAGGTGTTACATCCAAGACTTGAATCTGAGTTATGTTGAGGGCCCAATTTCCTTCTGCATCTGTGACATTAAGTGTGACAGAATATGATCCTGGTTGGAGATATGTATGGAATGGTAGTGGGTCGAAGCCATTTAAAAAGGTACCATCACCGAATGTCCAATTGTACCATGTGATTGTTCCTCCTTCTGGATCATAAGAACCTGAGCCGTCAAGCATGTATGGAGTATCCTCATCAATTATTGCAGGTGAACCTGCATTTGCCATAGGAGGAGTGACATCCTTTACGGTGATAAATACTGTATCGATGTTCCAATTTCCATCTGCATCCGTTACGTTCAATGTGACTGTGTAGAATCCCGGAAGGGTGTATGTATGGACAGGATCCCACAGACTCGAGCCTGAGAAATCTGGGTTACTCCAATCTATACCATCGCTAGCATCGATATCCCATGCATAATTTTGAATACCCACATCATCAAAAGAATTGGAACCGTCGAATATATGAGGTGTGTCTTCATCCACGGTTGCATTTGGTCCTGCATTTGCATTTGGATCTGAGGTATCTATTACCTTTATGGTTATAGTATCAGAATTACTGTTCCCGGCAACGTCTGTCACAGTCAAGGTCACAACATAGATGCCCGGTTTGACGTAAGTATGATCAGGTTTTGGATTTGTGCCGTTTGTAAATGAACCGTCTCCGAAACTCCAATTGTAATAAGCGATATATCCTGAGTTGTCTGTTGAAAGAGATCCATTAAACGCGTATAGTGTTCCGTTATATACGGTGTCGTAATCTTTCGGTCCTGCGCTTGCTATTGGGGGTGTAATATCTGTAACATTTATTACTACAGTATCTGTTGACCAGTAGCCCGCTGCGTCTGTCACATTCAACGTCACGAGATAAACACCTGGCTCTGAGTAAATATGAGAAGGTTTAACCACAGTGTAATCTGGGCTACTCCAATCAACACCATCGCTCGCATCTACATCCCAAGCGTAGGTGAAAATACCTACATTGTCGGTTGAGCCTGAGCCGTCGAAATCATATGGTGAATCCTCATTCACACTCCCATTTGGCCCCGCGTTAGCAGTTGGAGGAGTAATATCGAGTACTATGATCGTAAGAGTATCATATCCTGAGTTACCCATCGGATCTGTGACGTTAAGTGTCACGATGTATCCGAGAGCATTTGGGGTTGAATATGCAAGGATCGCTGTGACGCCCGTACGATCTGGTGTTCCCCAATCTATACCATCACTTGCATCCATATCCCAACTATAACTTAGAGCGCCGGTGCTGTAGTAATTGTCATAAGAGGCTGAGCCATCCACAAACACAGAAGCATATTCATTTGTGATATTATCCGGCCCAGCATTCGCTGTTGGGGGTGTTATATCAACAACAGTTATTGTCACCGTGCCTAAGGCCCAATTTCCTACTGCGTCGCTGACATTCAATGTCACAGTGTAGATGTCTGGCTGGGCATAAGTGTGGAAAGGACGTGGATCTGTTCCAATCGAATTGTTTCCATCACCAAAGTCCCAGTTATAGAGGGCGATAAAACCTGAATTGTCTGTAGAGAGGGTGCCATCAAATTGATATGGGGTATCTTCGTCTATTGTGGCAGATGACCCTGCATTCGCGATTGGAGGGGTGATGTCATATACTGTCACATTAAGAATATCCTCATCAAATCCTCCATCGCCATCTATGACTCTCAAGGTAACGATATAGTCACCTGGGGTATCGTATATCCATATCACTTCCATACCCACCAAATCAGGAGTTACCCAATCCAAGCCATCCGAGACATCAACATCCCAATAATAGCTGACTATACCGAAATCATCTGTGGAGAGCGAGCCATTGAATACAATAGGCGAATCTTCGTTTGTAGAGTTATCAGGACCAGCTTCCGCTATAGGTGGATCTGAAGGTATGACATTTATAGTGATCGTGTCTATTGCCCAGTTACCTGCGGCATCAAAGCATTTAAGTGTGACCGTGTAAATCCCTAAGGAGGTATAGATATGCTGAGGTGTGATGTTCGTACCATTATCATAGGAACCATCGTCGAAAGTCCAGTTGTACCATATTATGCCCACATTGTCCCAAGAACCTGATGCATCGAAAATATATGGTGTGTTTACCTTCACCGAGTCGTCTGAACCAGCATCAGCGATGGGATTTATATCATCTATTACAGTTATCTGAACCGTATCTGTATCCCATTCAGTCTGCGCATCTTCGACTCGCAGCGTTACAATGTATACGCCTGGGGTAATGAAGGTAAACTGGGGATTTATGTCGTAAAGATATATATCCGTGCTATCATAGGTGAAGTTCCAGGTGTAATTCACTATGCCCTCATCATCTGTTGAACCTGAACCGTCAAAGTCGTATGTCGTTCCTGCAGAAATGGTGCCGTCTGGCCCTGCATCTGCTATTGGTGGATTCCCCTGAACCACAACGAACAAGTTGGTTAACCAACTGCTTGAGCTACCATTTGGATCCTCGAATCTCACCCTGAATTTATAAATTCCCAAGGGAGCGTTGCCAGGGGGAATGAAACTGACTTGCCAGTAACCTGAGGGAGCCGTGCCTATATATATCGGAGTGCCTAAATATGTGGTGTTCCAGTCTATTACATTTGGATCGCTGTACTCAAAATAGGCCGTGAGAATATCTTCGCTGTCTTCCGGGTCTGTGGCATTTGCTGTTATGTTTATTTCTTGTTCTCTGGGAACTGTGGCCGAAGTTGTTGAAATATTATCTACAGTAGGAGGTGAGTTCAGGTTTATTATGACCTCTTTGCTGAGGTTCATATTTGGATCCGCAGAGCTATTCGCATTACCTTTCTCTGCATAGATATGATGCGGAGTGTAATATGTTAAGCTAGTGGAAGTTCTAATGAACTCTGTGACCCTTAGCCATCTAATCCACCCTTCGTTTCCAATGCTCGTGTTAAAAGGCTGACCGCTTAGAGGATCGGGATTCCCAAAACTGTTGTTTACCCATACTTTTACATTGTCTGCACCGCTACCCAACTGCATCACCCTTACATGTAGATACCACCGCACGTTCAGGAAAGAGCCAGTATCAAGTACAATGGCAGAGCCTTTATTGAAGGTGGTATTAAGAAAATAAACAGAAGGTGGATTTCCAGAGTTATCTTCGATTCTGATATCCACGTCTCCTGGATCTGAGCTTTTTTCAAGGGAAGTGTTTGTAACATAGACATTATCAGAACTGTCAACCCAGAGGTTTCTATCATTTCTGGCAATATAATCGCCTAAGATGAATATCCCACTCACAGAATCGAGAAAGTAGCCAGAAGTCGTATCAGCAGCTATGTTATTATCTCTAACCTCATTATCAAGACAATAAACTAATCCCACATCTCCAAGTGAATTCCCTATAAAGCGAATACCATGGCCTCCTCCTCCCCCGTTGTTGTAAACCTTATTATCAAAGATATAGGTGTTGTTTACGGCAAGCGGGCCATTATCTCCATATAGTATTATTCCATATTCTGTATTTGAATAGATCTCATTGTCGAATATATAGATATTATTCACCGCTGAGACAGCATCTAGACCTTGTACATGAATACCACGAACGCTGTTCGAGATTTCGTTTTCAAAAATATAAGAGTATGAGGTAGAATATAATGTCCCGTCTGCGTGCACGAAAACACCGATATCATTGTTGTCAAGGGTATTATTATATACATCATGTCCCCCGCCATTGGCAAGAGAAATTCCATAGGCGTTGGGATTGTTGATAACGTTGTTATATGATACGTTCATGAATATACTGTTATATATATGGATGGCGACGTTTGGGATATTGGTAAGAGTGTTGTTCTGGATATAACAATACTCAGCACCATCCGTATAAACCCCTCTATCCTCGATACCGTTTATTGTGTTGTTGGCAATTGTGACATTGTTGCTCTCCCAAATTACGATCCCGAAATACGAATCATTAATGTAATTACCAGTGACTTTCGCCCAATCTGTGTAAATAAACAAACCTATACCATCTACAAACGGCGAAGTGCTCCAACCACAATCGTACAACTCGCTGTTCTTCATCTCGAACTGAGACCCAGGGTAAGCTTGAAAACCGAATCTGAAAGCTGTGGTACTTTCGATTATAGACGCATCTGACGTAGTGCTTAAATCGTCGTCAAAATCCTGGATGGTCAGGTTGCCGTTTTCCAACACAGTTATGTTATACTCCCCATCGTAGGTTGTGTTTCCCATTTGGAGGGTTACATTCGTGAGCGTTAAGCTTCCGTTCACATACAAATTTCCCATCATAAGAATGGTTTTATTTTCATGGAAAATATTGTTTCCTGGCTCGATCCACCAATCCGCGCTCGTGGTCCAGATATTGTCCCCTGCTGCAAAATCAGGAAAAATGCCATCATCATGAGGTGCACCCTGTTCTCCTTTGGCGGATGGTGCGAAGTTCACAGCTCCTATAAAAATGCTTATTACTAGCATCAAACAAAGCATTACAGACGAGGATTTCCTTTTCATGTCCACTCCCCAAAGCTGATAAACTGTTAGGTATATGAAACCTTTGATTGCTGGGTTTTTTTCAAATTGCTTGTTGGTTTTAAAAGTAATAAAAACCTTGTTATAAACATCCTCCAGCTTTGGATGAACGAAGTTTAAAATTAATTTTCTTGATGGAACCAAATGATTTAAATCCGGTCATCGTAAGGGAGAGGGATGCTGGATTGTTGATGCGAAAATGGTATTGAGATGGGGATTTATCTATTGCATTATATTTCGAAATTTAACAATTTCCCAATCCGCTTTTAACCTACAAAAATCGTGAAATAACCCAATCTCTGAAGACAGGATCCGTTTGTTTATATTTGCCCCTTCCTACCCTTCGAATTAGACCTATTTGAATAAGGTAATTTAGATATCTTGATAGGTACGCCGCATCCACCCCAATTTCTTCAGCTATTTTAGAAAGAGTGTTATTTTTTGCTATTGCCAGTAAGATATCTCCATAAATCCCTGACATATTATTTAGCATCCTCAAGGTGCTCGAGAATTCAATGTCGAGCTCCCATATCATTTCGTTATATGATTCCTTAACATCTCTGACAGATATTTTTCTTTTTGCTCCACGTTCAACCAAAATATGTCCTAAGCGTTGGATATAATCCGGAAAAGAGCCTGTTAATTTTATATATTCATCCAATGCCTTCCCCCCTATATTGAGTCTTTCGGAGATGTAGGTTCGGGCTACCTTCTCAGGAAGTTCTTCGACTCTTACAGGTACCAATTGACGATAAAACGGAGAACTCCTATCTTTAGCCAACTCTGCCATAAAACTCACAGCAGAACCAGATAGAATATAAGTCACCTTTTTTTGATGCTGAATAACTGATCTGAGACGTTTTATAAAATCCTCTTTCCATCGCATCGCTATATCCGGAAATTCATCCAACATTATTATAAAATAAACGTCTTTTTCATTGCTTAAATTTTCAGGGTACTCAAGGGCCCGAATCCAGATGTCCTCTGACGTTCCCTCCTTAAAGGCCATTTTGATGCTTAGGTAATTGGCAATTGATATATCTACAGAAGAAATTTTTGTTAGCCATTCGGATGTTTTCTTTTTCATAAATTCGGAGAGCTTTTTGCCATAGCTGCGATCTCCAGCATTAATAATGTACGATTCTCTCACCCTCTCCAAAACGATCTTTGCAAATGTTGTTTTTGATGGAATACCGTAACAATCGATGAAAACAGGTATTATTTCCCCATCACGTTTAAATTTATCCTCTAAATTCTTCAAAAGAGATGTCTTCCCAGTACGTCTCAAGCCTATGAGAGCCACATTTTTCTCCCCCCCTTCCTTTATCGAGGCTGTCAAATTATACAGGTTGTTTAGTTCTTCCTCTCTGTTAACAAAGTAAGGAGGTAATACAGGTTTGCCGAATTTGAAATCCTTAGTTTTCATCAACAAATGAAATATGTTACATTACATATAAATTTTTCTACATAATATTTTTTTATGTTCTATTTCATATATGTAGAGGAATAGAAAAATTTTCGAGGAACAATAAAGATCGCCCACAAAGCCGAATGGAATTGTAATTACCTCACATTTCCTCCGGTGCCTCGATACCCAAGCAGAAAAGTGAATTTCTCAGCACGGTCCTACCTGCATCCACCAAAGCCAGCCTGGATTTCCTTAGTGACTCATTATCACAGGCCAGAACAGGACAATCCCTGTAGAATTGATTGAACATGGATGCCAAACCATACGCATAGCCTGCCATATTATGAGGGCTTCGCCTTTCGGCACATTCCTTTACTATCTCAGGAAATTTTGCCATCTCTTTGATAAGAGAGACCTCTGAAAGGTGCTTAAGAATGGAAGGATTGTAGTTCTCATAATTATCAATACCAAGCTCTTTGGCTTTTCTGAGAATGCTGCTTGCCCTGGCATGTGAATACTGTATGAAGGGCGCGCTGTTTCCCTCGAAGTTCAATGCATCTTCCCATCTGAAAATAATTTTTTTCTCTGCCTGAACTCTTACGATGTTGTATCTTATGGCACCAATGCCAACTTTCTCTGAAATCTCCTGAACTTTCTGGTCTGGCAGATCCTCTCTACGTTTTTTAACCTCGTTCTCAGCCCTTTTCACACCCTCTTCGATGAGGTCATCGATGAAGACCACCTTTCCCTTTCTGGTGGACATTCTCCCTTCAGGCAATGATACAAAGGAGTAGAATATCACTTCTGGTGATTTGTCTAAGCCCAAAATCTTAAGACCTATTCTAACCTGCTCAGCCTCTAACTTATGATCCTCCCCCAGAATATTGATGACATCATCACCTTGCTCAAATTTCCAAAGATGATAGGCTATGTCCCTGGTGGCGTAAAGAGAAGTTCCATCGCCTCTGGTGAAAAAGAACTTGCCATCTTTCCCAACGAAAGTTTCTAGGTGAATAAAGTATGCGCCCTCCTCATTATCACAATACTGGCTTCCTTTCAAATCTCCAATAACTTTCTCAACACTACCATCTTGGACGAACTGTGATTCATAGACATATCTATCCACAACTACGTTGATCTTGGCAAGGGAGGACGTGATATCCTCATCCATGACCTTTGCACAGGCTTTTCTCACCTTTTCGCTTATCTCGTCATCACCCTTTTCCAATTTTTGAAGCCAGTCATCTCTTATAGCCTCGATCTCACCCTTCTCCGAAAACATCTTACTCGCATATTGATAAGGTCCAATTGAGTCGTCATCTGCAGGTCTAGAATCCCAAGTCTCGATACCATAAGCGAGAGTTACAGCCTGCTTTCCCATGTCATCCACATAGTACTGCGTTTCCACATCGTATCCTGCCTTTCTCAGTATTCTGGCCAGTGAGTCACCAATTATAGGATTCCTCGCTCTTCCTACATGCAGTTTGTCTGTGGGGTTAGCGCTCGTGTGCTCCAAAATTATCTTTCTATTTCTTGACGGTGAATCTCCAAATTTATCTTTCAATTCATGAATTGTTTTTAGCGTCATCTCAGCAAGTTTTTTTGGATTTATTCGGAAATTTACATAAGCACCAACATTCTCGCATTTCTCTATGTTCTCTCCGAGTGCAATTTTTCCTGCTATCTCCTCAGCTAATGCTTGAGGAGATTTCTTTGCCGTCTTAGCCAATAAAAAACAGGATAGCGAGATATCACCAAGGTTTTCTGGTGGTGTCTCCAGGACAAGCTCTACCTCATCATAACCTAAATCTTTCAGTACCTTCTTCAGGGAAGACAAAACCTCTTCCTTGATCAATCCTAAGGGATTAATGGTTTTCATATCCTCACTTCTAAAAGTTATTGCTCCCTCAAATAATTAACCTCTTTCCCAATTTCCTTTTAAATTCAACCTCACGACATCTCCACTTTGTACCTCGTTACACCACCAATGCCACCAAAGGCCCTTAGAAACATCTCCCCTTCTTCGGAGTCGGAAGATATCAGCTCAACGGTCGTTCCATAATTCTCTGCAGTTCTGATGATTTCGTTTATGATATCAAGGTTCTCCACAACATTCAACGTGGATTGACAGTTGGGGCAGTCTTCTAAGGAAACCTTTTCCTCCATTACCGTTTTATCCTGCGTGTAACCGCATCTTTGACACGAGATTTTTATCCTACGCTTTCTCATGGCCTCTGAGACAAGAAGGGTGTCAATAGCTCCGAGCTGCAAAGCCTTTAACACCTCTTCCTCTCCATAAACAGCCAAACCACCGTCAGGTTTCCTTATTTCGTCAAGGAATCTTTGAAGCAGTTTCTTTTCTTTCATGAGCTCTATTCCTGACAGGCTTTCCTTCGCTTTTTCCATGAGCTCTTTTAGGCCGTATTCATCCGTATAGCCAGTATCAAACGAGTCTATGATCTTCTTTTTTAGCTCATGATGCAGATAATCTCTCTCCATAAAGTAGGTCTTCGTGGAGCCAGGGCCGCCTATCAATACGCCCTTCAAATCTTTCTCATCCAGAAAGGCATCGTTTGCAAGGTCCCCAACCTTTTTAAAAAATTCATGTGCAGCAATTTCTATCAGCCTTTCGAACCTTCTCTGGGATTGACCTCCTCTGCCGTGTTTACTGGGCACCAACGATTGAAAATTTTTTACGGTTGATATTCTCTTACCTTTCAGAAAACCGATCGTGGCTTCACTTCTGTCTATGACCAGAAGACCGTAAACATCCTTCTCGCTCAGCATCTCCTCCAATGGCACGAGATAAAATGACGAATCGCATCGATATAAAAAGGTCGTGATTTTTTCTGGGGGTTCTATTATATGAGACACCATCTCTGTTTGATCTCCTGTTATGGCTGTGTGCCCCACAAAGAAAACCATACCGTTTTCTGGTGGGCGTTTAAATGCCTTAAGTCGATTCGTTATGGATTCTATGGCAGACATCACATTCTTTCTCGTGCTTTTAGATTTTATGTTGGAGGATTGTGAGTACTCGTTCCGTAGATATGACGCGACCTCATGAATCTGCCTTGTGGGTGGAATGTAAAGGGAAATGAGCTCTGTAGCTCTACCGCTGAGTGAACCTAGCTCCTCGAGCTTACGCTTGAATTCGTATCTTGCCAATGCTTCCTTTTGGACCATACGCTTTCTCCAATATACTTCTACAACTTTCGCAAGGATATTATAATACAAAACCTATAACACCCTTAGCCCTTATGTATGTTGTGGGTTCAGGCCAAACATGAATCAGTTTATAAAGATTTGGTCATAGTAAAAAAACAGGTGCTGTTATGGAAACGATCGTAATCTCAATAGGAGGCTCTGTTCTCGTTCCTAACAAGGATGATGCCGATTACTTGAAAAAATTGGCCTCTATACTCAAAGAGGTTTCAGCTACGCATAAATTATATGTCGTAACTGGTGGAGGAAGAATTGCGAGATATTACATCTCATTTGGCAGAGCATTAAACGCTGATGAGCATTATTTGGATGAGCTCGGCATCGAGGTGACGAGACTTAATGCCAGACTTTTAATAAAGGCCCTTGGAGATCACGCTTATCCAAAACCAGCTGAAGATATTGATGAAGCAGAAGAAGCTGGCAACACCTACAAGATAGTTGTGATGGGTGGCACAGCCCCAGGTCATACAACCGATGCAGTATCAGCAATGTTAGCTGAAAAGGTGGGTGCGGTTAGACTGGTAAACGCCACCAATGTGGATGGTGTATACGATTCTGATCCAAAGAAAAATGATAATGCGAAAAAATTCGATAAGATGTCTTACGAGCAGTTGAGAGGAGTATCCTCAAAAGAGCATGACAGGGCAGGTCCAACCGTGATATTCGATCCAAGAGGGGCGGAGATCATCGCTAAAGTTAAAATTCCTCTGTACGTGTGCTACGGAAGGGATTTGGATACCTTGAAAAACGCGATAATAGGAGAGGAATTCAAAGGTACGATAGTTTGTTGAATACCCAAATTCATGATCAGCCAATCGAAAAGAAAGTTTATGTATCTAAACCACAATATCAATTAACTGGGAGAGGGGGGTAATGAGAAAGATTAAGAGTGGCGTTGTAGGCTTGGACTCTCTGCTAGACGGAGGGATGAACGAGAACTCCACAACCGTGGTGATAGGCACATCTGGAGCGGGAAAAACCACCTTTGCAGCTCAATTTTTAAGAAGGGGTTTGGATAAAGGAAACGATGCTTTGTTCGTGAGTCTGGACGAGAATCAAGAGCAGATAATCAAGGAAGCTGTGGAGATGGGCTGGGCAGATATCCAAGACTACGTAAAGGATGGTTCACTGGTGTTTATCGATGCCAGTGGCAAGAAATTTTCCAAGTTCATTAGACATGAACTGCCCACTTTCGTCGAGGAGTGGAAAGGTTCTGAGTCAAGAATTGTTGTTGACCCACTCACGCCTGTGATCTGGTCCACAGAAGGAAGATACGAACAGCGTGAACTTCTAATGCTCCTCATCAAAGAGACAAAAAGGATTGGTACGGTGGTTTGCACCTTGGAAGAACATGGTTCGAGAGGAGATCTCTCTGGTAACGAGATCGTGATTCCAATGTATCTCGCCGACAGTGTGATTCACCTCAAGTATACAAGAAAAGAAGGCGCAACCTCTAGGCTCTTAGAGATAATAAAATGCAGGAACAGTAGGCACAGCAACCTATCCCACCCCTATACCATAGTGAGAGGTTTTGGATTGCTGGTGCAGGGAAGGACAGGAAAGGTTAGCAAAACAAAAAAGGCTCCTGAAGAGATTAAAAAACTTTTGAAAAAATATGAAAAATCCTTCTCAAAGAGGGTATGGAATAATATCAAAGGTTCTTTAGACAATCTGACTGACGAGGATTTTGAGAATGTGGACCTGACCCAATTGGTGAACGATTTGGTCACCACTTACAGTGAGGAAACGGATTCCAATGCCAAGAAGAATGGTTGATGCCTTCAGAAGGGGAATGGAAGAGGATAAAGAACCGCCTAAGGCGCCTGAAGAACGGGTAAAGGAAACCATGACAATGAACCCAAGAAGGCAGGAGATACTACAGTACCTCTGCAAATATCCCTGCACTCGCCTTTCTAAGATAGCAAAGGATTTGGGATTGAGCATCGCTGCCACAAAGTGGCATCTCGAGAGACTGGTTGAGAGGGATTTCATCGTCAAAGAAGAGGTGAATGGTGACTCAGTATTTTATCCGACAAACATGATAGATGAAGCTGAGGTGCAGATTTTCGCCGTCATGAACCAAGAGCGTGCAATTCCGATTTTACGAAGGATACAATCCAACTCAGGAATCAGCCAGAAGGATCTTTGCGATGATGTGCAGTTGAATCAGAGGACTGTGGTGAGGCATGCATCTGAATTGGAGCGCGTTGGTTTGATAGAGAGCATCCAAGACGGTAAATTTATGAGGTACTACCCAACAGACCTCATCAAAAGTATGAGGGAGGATTATCGAAGAAGGGCAAGCAAGTTCAAAAAACATCTGCTTAAAATGCTGAAAAAGGACGGTGTGGATCCAAAAGTTATGCGCTCCACAGATAAAGCCTTGCATGTGAAAATCACCGCTGGAGAGAAGAAAAACGTGTTGGAGCTGAACACCCATCCCTTTGCCTCAGTAACTGAACGTTATAAAGGGCTTTGATTTTTTTTATGGCTTGACATCTAATTTTGTTCCGTCTAATCTTTTACAGGAGCATTTTACCGATTATAGTTGGTCTTCTCTCCCTATTCACCATGAAAAAGCTAAACAGAAGTAAAAAGCTCATTTAGTGAGCTCAGTATCTTGTGGGACGCTATCTGAAAAAGCTATTCCAAACCACTCGAACTCTCCATCTGGCGTGGGCTCATAATAGGTGTAAAGCACTTTCTTCTCGATCAGGTACGACAAAGATTCTGTGATTTTTTTCCTGTCTAGTTTTATATCCTGTTTTATCCTGTCCGCCAGATCCTCCAGTCCTTTTTCCCTTTGATTTTTATGGGATGAGACCCTGTATTTACCATGAATCAGTTGGCTGGCGATGTACTGACCTATTCTCAGATGTGTTGTATCATAGAATATGTTGTTTCCTTTCCTCATGAAATTTCCAAAATAAAAACCGCAACTCGGGCATCTATATAGTGGTGGTTTCCCCTCCTCGCTCACCATCTCCAAGTCCGCGTTCCCGCAAACCTCACAGGGTTTCTTTTGAACTTCTTTCTCAACCAACTCCACCTTTATTTCCTTAGGTAAAACTTCCTCCTTTCCAATGGCCTCTCCCCTTTCCAATTCATCGCCGCTAAGTTTTGTTCCACATTTCTCGCAGAAGTTCGCCTCATCACTTACCTCGCTGCCGCAGTTAGAACAAAGCATCCTATCAACTTCCTGTTCTCATAAGGCCATTCCAGCCTAAGGTCCATTGGGGGAATTGCGTTTAAGGGATAAGAATATTATCACCCAAGATGGTTTCCAAAAATAGCTATCATCATTAGTAAAAATTCTTAGGGTGGGTGGAGGGGGAAGGAGCGTGGGCATAGTTACATATTCTAAAGTCGTAACCAGTATTAAACACATCTCACCCAATCGTATGCTTTTCTAGGTTCGATAAATCCTCGGCTTTTAGCACCCCTTCCTCTGTAATGTATCCTGTTACATATTTCTTGGGTGTGACATCGAATGCAGGATTTCTAGCCCTGGCCTTGATCGGAGCGATCCATTCATAGGCTAGGGTAAGAACTTCCTCTTCCGCTCTCTCTTCTATGGGGATGGTATCTCCGTATTCCAATGAAAAATCGAATGTGGTAATTGGCGCAGCTATGTAAAAAGGTATGTTGTTCTCCTTTGCCAAAACCGCTTTCTCATATGTGCCGATCTTGTTTGCAAAGTCCCCATTTTTTGCTATTCTATCCGCTCCAACTATCACAAAGTCAATTTCCCCTCTCTGCATGAAATGACCTGCAGCGTTATCCGCGATCAATGCATGTGGAATTCCCTCATTCCACAATTCCCAGGCTGTGAGTCTTGCACCCTGCAATCTTGGCCTGGTTTCGTCCACGAAGACGAATATCTCCTTTCCATTGCGATGCGCTAGCCTTATAGGAGATAAAGCAGTGCCAAAATCAACTGTTGCCAATGCCCCTGCATTGCAGTGGGTCAATATTTTTTGATGGTTTTTTATTAGAGCTTCTCCGTGCTCGCCGATTTTTCTGCACTTTTCGATGATGTTGTTGATGTAGTCCTCAGCAGCTTTTTTGGGTTCAACTCCCTCTCCGATTTTTTTAAGCATATAATCGATGGCTGTAAACAAATCCTGTGCAGTTGGTCTTGTGGCT
>JABAOF010014626.1_pt1 | contig 17106 bp, 15 predicted proteins | sample 7062171 | NCBI WGS metagenome assembly JABAOF01 (sample SAMN14538628, study PRJNA623070) | marine sediment metagenome | biome: marine biome [ENVO:00000428]; feature: marine pelagic biome [ENVO:01000023]; material: deep marine sediment [ENVO:00002113] | place: India: Gulf of Khambhat ...
TTTAGGTTTCATATGATGTACCTCCTAAAACACGATCGAAGAAGAGCTCTTCTGACTAAAGTGCTGATGAAGCTCATACAGGGTGATGGTCTCAAGCCCACGAGGCCGTGAGGATCCTGGCCATCGTAACGCTCCGGTTGGATTTTGATCTGAGCAAGAAAGCCCTCTTCAATCGATGATGTCATTAGAGGTCTCACCATCTACGTCTGATCTCCGATTTACCTTTCTGAATCACGCGTATATCACGCCCTCCAGTATCGTACGGCATAGGTAGGGTGTCAACGTCAACTAGGCTAGTTATATCCTGGTCACCTGACCAGGCGTAAGACTCCACCCCTGGCGCCTATGACACAGCCCAAGTGCCTGACGACTTAGCGTCGAAATGTTTGTAGATTATAGGCAAGTATCGCATGAGTTTTTACAAAGCGGTTTTGAAATCGATGGATAGGCAAGGTGACCAAAATGAGAGAAAACAGGAGAACCTCCCCCGCAAATTGGATCAAAGCTCAAGGGGCTGCTGACTCATCCAGAGGATCGAGGCGATTAAAGTGGTTTGCTTTCGCAATGGTTGTGTTCATGTTGAGCTCCCTCACTATTGCATGGATTTTTCCGATTGATCCAGCCCAGCCGTTGGAGGACCCTGAACCCACCTCCACTTCAAACAAGCTAGCGAACAGCTCCATCAGGGGCATCGTGTGGCATGATCTCTGTGAAAGTTCACATGATGAGGATGCATTGCGAAAGGGATGTGTATGGGAATCATCCCGCGAAATGTACCTGGCCAATGGCACGCGGGAAGCTGGGGAACCGGGGATACAGGATGTTGAGATTTCGCTCGGCATCGGTCAGTGCCCTTCCGTGGGCTTGGCGACGATCAGCACAGGGCTTGATGGTAGCTATTCATTCTCCGGGCTGGAAGCTGGGGAGTATTGTGTTTGGGTGAACAGCTCTGTTTTACCTAAACTTGCGAAGGTAGTTCCCGGGGTGTGGACTTATCCAAAATTGGATGATGGAGTTGGGAACTGGTGGAAGACGATAAGCCTCGGCACTGGAGAAGACAAGAGCGGAGTGAACTTTGGATGGGATTACTTAAACAAACCGGTTGTGGAAACGGATGAGACTGAAGCCGGAATTGAGCCGACTCCAACGTGCACAGATAAGGCGACCTTTATACAAGATGTGACCATCCCAGATGGAACCCATCTCACCCCAGAACAAAGCTTCGAAAAGATCTGGCGGTTGAAAAACACGGGCACCTGCACATGGACGAAGGATTACTCACTGGTCTTTGATGGTGGTGATGCATTGGGTGGGCAGGTAACTTCTCCCTTCCCAAATGATGTACCTCCTGAGGGAACAGTTGATCTGGCACTGGGCATGGATACCCCGAAAGCGCATGGATCCTACAAAGGGTATTGGATGCTTCGTAACCCCAACGGAGCTCTCTTCGGTATCGGAAAGGACGCCGATCGTCCCTTCTGGGTGGAGATCGTCGTCGGTTTGAAACCGGATCGCAACTATGTTGAATCATGGTCGTATATCCTGGACCCGGGCGAATTGGTTGACGAGGGCCGTTGGATCGATGTCGATGTCGGCCAGCAGCGACTCACGGCTTACGATGGTTCTACCCCAGTGAAAACATTCGTGGTATCGACCGGGACAACCGCTTACCCAACCGTACTTGGTCAATTCAGGATTTGGATCAAACTGGAAGCCACGGACATGAGAGGGCCGGGATATCATCTTGAGGATGTGCCCCATACCATGTACTTCTATCAGGGATATGGGCTCCACGGCGCATACTGGCACAACAACTTCGGGACGCCAATGAGTCACGGTTGTGTGAATCTGAAGATCTCGGATGCGGCCTGGCTTTTCGACTTTGCGAGCGTGGGCACTCTGGTCAATATTCACCCGTAATTTTACATAGGGAATGGTTGTTCCATACAAGACAGTCATCCTGAGCCCTTTGGCAAGCTCAGGAGAGGCTTCGTTTATTGTCATTCTGAGCGCCGCTAGACGTGAAGGATCCCTGTGATTCGACGATTTCAAAGGCTTCATCATGGGGATTCTTCTAATGTCATCCTGAGCGCAGGCAGGCGCGAAGAACCGCTGTGATGTAGCGAATGTAGAAGTCTCATCCTAGGGCTTCCTCGCTCGCGCAGATCGCTCAGAATTATGGAGTTAATCCCCTCAAAAACCCTTCAGCGGTCCCTGTACGAGACTCGTCGAAGGAAAACTTTATTTGATATGCACCCCTCAATGGCTCAGGCCACTTGAACAGCTTTATGGATCGAATCATGGTTGGCCAAGCAATATCGGATATTAAAGCTGGAATCCACTGCAATTTATTAGGAGGTTATCCCCTCACAAGTTCGCTTACTGGAACGAGTTGAATGTGTTAGGGCACGAAGTCAAGGATCACCTGTCCACCTGACCAGGGAAAAGACCGGCCACCGAGGATACGCTAACCCCACCATCTGTAGGATGATTTCAGAGGGCACAATGAGTATGCTATCCACGAAGAAAATGTTGAAAAAGGCCCAGTTTGTAAAGAAGTAAAAAGGGCAGTCCAAGGAGGACAAGGTGGACACGGGAAACTTTCTCTCCAATGCATACCAGATCGTGGTGATTTTGGTCTCGATCGCGCTTTTGTACGGAGCTCAAAGGTTCATGAGCAAGCCCATTGAAGGTGATGAAGAAATGCGTACTATTATGGAGCAGGCAAGGATGTTGAAACGAGATGCGCGTCAGCGTTCGCTGGAGATCTTGAGGTCATCGAGTCGGTTGGATTTTCCCCTCAGCACCACCTCCTCCATAGCTGCAAAATATGAACGAGCTAGTGAGGCACGCGCGACGAGGAAGAAGTTTTCACACGAGGAAGAACTTCGAGCTTCGGTGACAGAGCTGTCTGAGAGGCGCGTTGTGGCCAGCGGCGAGACGCAGGGTAGTTGGTGAACCGCGCAGAGCTGCGGATAGGAGGGATCGCGATGTTTGGAACAGATTTTAGTTTTCGAGATGACCTTATGAAATCAGAAAGCCCCAAAATCCTACAGGTGGTGTCGAGGGGCATGTTTCTAACTCTATTCGGATTAGCATTGGGTACTTTTCTTTCGGCTTGCAGTTTACTCAGTAACCCGACACAGATTCCATCAACTCCGGAACCGACCCTGTCGCCAGCCCCGGATTCAGCTTCTATCCACGGACAGATATGGCATGATCTGTGTTCGAATTTCGAGTCAAGCGATACCACGCCGCTTGGATGTGTGATTGGCGGTGAGGTGGGTGGATATCTGGGGAATGGAATTCTGGAGGAGGGAGAGCTTGGAATCAGTGCCGCGGAAGTGACGCTCGGTGAAGGGGTTTGCCCTTCGGTTGGCTTATCGAGCACGACAACGAGATCCGATGGCAGTTTCACTTTCGAGGGATTGACCCCCGGAGTGTACTGCGTTTCGGCTGTTGACTCGAACCTGCAACCGGGTGTCTGGACCTATCCTGAGTTGGCAGGCTCGGGTTCGATGACCGTAGCCCTGGGTACCGGTCGAAGCGAGCAAGTGGACTTCGGTTGGGATTATCTGTTGCAACCACCGACAGCAACACCCGAGCCGGAGGACACCCCGATTCCGACCCCAACATGTACAGACAGAGCAACGTTCATTAAGGATGTGACTTTCCCCGATGGCACCTCCATCGCGCCCGGCGAAGAGTTCGAAAAAGTGTGGCGGTTTCAAAATACGGGTACCTGCCCGTGGACGACAGACTATCACTTGGTCTTCATCAGTGGCTATTCGATGGGCGGAATGACGGCAGTACCGTTGGCGGGTACCGTTCCACCGGACGCAGTTTTTGACCTATCGGTGGACTTGAAGGCACCAACGATTGATGGTTCCTATAAGGGCTACTGGATGCTGCGCAATCCTCAAAACTTTCTCTTCGGCATTGGAGAAATGGCGAACCACCCGTTTTGGGTGCAGATCAATGTCGGACCGAAACCTACACCTGAAATCACCGATTGGCGTGGCGAGTACTTTGATAACCGCAAGTTAGAAGGAGATCCCATATTGGTACGCAACGATGAGGTCATTGATTTCAATTGGAGGAACGACTCGCCTGCGGAGGAGATCCCAGTGGATAACTTCTCAGTGCGATGGACGCGCGAGGTCGAATTTGAGGCTGCAATCTATAACTTCCGAGTTCGCATGAATGATGGTGCTCGGTTATGGGTCGATGATCAATTGGCCATCGATGGATGGGAGGATGGCACCAACCGTGTGATGGAGGTAGATCTCGCGATGTCAGAGGGTGAGCACGACTTGAGATTGGAGTACTACGAGCACACCGGTGAGGCGCGCACAAGCTTGAGGTGGGGAGAGATAGAAGACCCGACTTATGCTGAATGGAAAGGCGAGTATTGGTTTACTCCTGATCTAGACAGCGAATGGGCGTTGGTGCGCAATGACCCCACGATCGACTTCAATTGGGGAGATGGATCCCCAGCGGTAGGTATTCCGAGCGATGACTTCTCTGTCCGTTGGAGTCGGATCATGGACTTCGAGCCTGCTAAGTATAGCTTTTATGCCCGATCCGATGATGGGATTCGTGTTTATCTAGATGGCATTCGCATCATCGACGAATGGCACACAAGCGGGAGCATGGAGGTCTACAAGGTCGACCTGACCTTGGACGGCTCGCACTCACTGCGGGTTGATTACTACGAACATAAAAGGGAGGCGAGGGTTGAGTTTTGGTGGGAGAAGGTAGGACCGATGAACGAACCGCCTGAAGCGTTGAATGACTCCTATTCGGTGAATGAGGATGGCACTTTACAGGTGACCGCGCCTGGGGTGCTGGCGAACGACTTCGACGTAGATGGGAACCCATTGACAGCAGTGCTGGAGAGCGGCGCCAGCAATGGTATCTTGACATTCAACGCCGATGGCTCCTTCATCTATCAACCGAATCAAGACTTCTATGGGGTAGATTATTTCACCTACAAGGCGAATGACGGGAGCTTGGATTCGACTGTGGTGAAGGTGACGATCACCGTCAGCCCGATGGATGATGAACCGTTCGCGCTCGACGACAGTGTCACGACAGACGAAGACGTCCCGGTTGATATCGATGTGCTAGGGAACGATATGAACTTGGCCGACACACCAATCAGCGTGACCTTGGTGATTCCGCCACAAAATGGAACGGCGGAGATCATTGAAGGTCCGATCCCATCTAATTTCACCGATATGGTCTCCGACGCGTATGTCCGCTACACACCAGCTATCAACTTCAATGGTCAGGACAGTTTTACCTACAGAGTGACCGACATTGATGGGGATAGTTCAACGGCAACGGTAAGTATAACCGTAAACCCGGTGATCGACGCCCCGACAGCCATGGACCATGAATACGAGGTGGATGAGGACCATGTTCTCATCGTGGAGGCGCCCGGGGTATTGTGGAACGATAAGGATGTAGATGGTAATGCATTGACCACGCTGCTGGAGGCGGGGGTGATCAAAGGCACCTTAGTGTTGAGCGAGGACGGTTCGATGACCTCGCCCCAGGATCCTGACTTCAGCGGGACGGATAGCATTACCTAAAGGGCGAGGGATAGGAGCGAGCTCTCAGATATTGTGAGGTAGCCGTTACCGCGAGCTCGGTTGACGATCTTCCGATCGCAGTGGATGACAACGTTACCCTGGCATCGGAAGCCGTGGGGTAGCAGGAAACATCCAACTCGTTCATGACCTGTCCACAAGCTATCTTGATAATGGCAGGTAACCTGTTATCCAATGATTGAGATAAGGCTCTCCCGATTGTATGGGAGAGCCTGTATTTTCTCGAGATCTTTGAGGACGTTGGTTCATCGTCAATGGATACGCTCGTTTAAAATCGGACTATTCCATCTCCCTTACCAACTTGGATCGTCCGCTTGACAAAAGCCGCGTCCCGAAAAGGACCATAAGGTAGTAACCAACATATGCCAAAACCTCACTCAACGAAGGATCCTCGTTGTATCCAAACAACGCTTTCAAGAACATCCCTGCGATCGAATCTTCGCTCAGGATGGAATTGAGGTCCCATACTGGGTCGATGATTGGTGGGATCCAACCCACCTCAATGAACTCGTGAACCCCGTGAGCAAATAAGCCAGCCGCAAACAGGATCAAAAGAACGCTGGTGACCTGAAAGAAGCGGCGGACATTTAATCGGACCGCAGTGGTGAAGATCACCCAACCCAAGAAACCGGCCGTAAACAGCCCGAACAAGCCCCCAATAAACGTTTGACGGGCTGATGTGGATAGCGCATTCGCGGTGAGGAAAAGGGCGGTCTCGATCCCCTCCCGCAGCACTGCGATAAAGGCGATTAAAAACAGCCCGACACTCTGACCGCGTTCAGCCGCAAGGCGAACGTCGCTTTCTAGTCCTTGCTTCAATTGGCGACTTTGGCCTTGCATCCAGTAGATCATCCACGTCAACACGCCGGCCGCAACGATCATCGTCGCGCCTTCAAAAACCTTCTCTGCCTCCCCCTCGAAGTTTGTTCCCAAGAGATAGAGAAGACCCGCAGCTCCCACGCTGATGACCCCCGCTGCTACCACACCCGACCACACCGCCGTGTGATAACCCCGACGGTCCATCTTGGTCAACACGCCAAGCGTCAACCCCACAATCAACGCGGCCTCAAGACCTTCCCGAAGAGCGATCAAAAAGCCGGGGATCATCCTCTCTCCATTTCAGGCAGCAAACCGGACGAGCAGGTGGGGCAGTAACCCTCGAAGCACACACAGGTGTGCGTCAGATGCAGATCTCTCTCCTCCATCAACTCCTGACGTGCCTGGTTGATACGAGCAGTTTCAAACTCGATAACTTGGCCGCAACCTAGGCATGTGAAGTGGTGATGCTCGGGCTTTAGCATCGTTTCGTACAATTCGCGCTTATGAGCTCGGGCGAAATAACGTTGCTCCACCAAGCCCATCTCTTTCAGCACCGTCAATGTCCGATAGATCGTGGCCAGGTTCAGTGATTGATCGCGCCCCCATGCCAGGTGCCAAATCGTTTCCGCATCCAGGTGAGCGTCGCTTTGTTGAAGGATTTCCAGCACCAGCGCTCGCTTTGGGGTCATACGCCGGCCAGAGGAACGCAGTCTGTCACGAAATTGGTTGAATTGGGTATTATCAGCTGCCATCGTCTCTCCTTATTGCTAATGCTTCGCAACGGCATAATACATGAAATCATTGCTCCTGAAAAGTGACAGATATCACCCGCAGCGGGAACTACTACCAATGAAACGGAAAGGGAGCGCGAGGGGGCAAAACGATACAGCTTCATTGATCTGATCATGATCCAACTCCTTAGTGTACGTTGCACTGAAACACGCGTCGCTCATTTCCTCATGTATCGACGGCTGGTAACTAATTCCAAATGAAATGCTGCAAGTGTGAAGGTTACGGCGTGATCGCAAGTTGACATCGCCTTCACCGCATGCTATAGTGATAGTGCACATATGCGCATTTCTTGGGAAAATGTGCACACCCGTCTTTCTGGCATTTCTCATCGCGGAATGACTATTCCGCGCTCAGTGTATGGGTAGAAGCGCCTTTCTGTAGGTAGTTCCCGCTGTATACCGTGACCGATACGTTGACCCATCGGTAGGGATCGCCGTGGAACGTGCTGATCTTCTAGCCCAAGTCGCCAGCTTGTATTATGAAGACGGCCTGACGCAGGCCGAAATCGCGCGTCAGGTTGACGCCTCGCGGTCGACGATCTCCCGCCTCCTCCAGGAGGCTCGTGAGGCAGGAATCGTTGAGATCACGATCCATTATCCCTGGAAGACCGATCCAAAACTCGAAAATCACCTCGAAGAGCGCTTTCAATTGAGGAAAGCCTTGGTACTGGCAGCGCGTGGCAGAGTTTATAAGGAGATCCTACGGGGATTGGGGGTCTTGGCTGCGCGCTACATCAATCGTGTCCTCACCCAAGATTCCACCCTTGGCATCTCCTGGGGCACCGCAGTCCACAGCACGGCCCAAGCGCTCCGACCGAAAAGAAGGTTGCCCATCAAAGTTGTGCAGATGATCGGAGCCGTTGGGATGGGCGACCCATTGATCGACGGACCGGAGTTGGCGCGATTGCTGGCGGACATCTATGGCGGGGAGTATCGCTATCTTCACGCGCCGTTGATCGTGGAGAACGGGCAGGTGCAGCAAGCGCTGCTGCATGAGCCCCGGATTCAAGAGACGCTGGGCTTGGCTCGCAAGGTCGACATCGCCCTGGTGGGCATTGGATCGTTGGTGCCCGAGGTCTCAAGTCTGCTGCGGGCGGGTTATCTTGACCGCCAGGCGCTCGCCGAACTGCGAGCACAGGGGGCAGTAGGGGACATCTGCGGAAGGCATTACGATGCTCATGGTCGCGTGATGGACATCGAGCTCAACCGGCGCATGGTGGGGATCGAACTGAAGGATCTGCAGGGCATCGAACAGGTGATGGGTGTGGCCGGCGGCGAGGCCAAGGCGGAGGCGATCCTAGGCGCGCTGCGCGGGGGTCTTATCAATGTGCTGGTGACCGACGACGGCGCGGCGGGGAAGGTGCTGACGTTGGAAGAGGGGCAGATCACATAAAAATGATTTGTTGATAAAGCGGCAGGATTTGGTTCCTCGAAGATGACCTACACCTATGCGAATTCAGCGGGCAACTTCACGAAACGGAAACAACACACGGAGTTGGACAGCGGCAGCCGAGTAGAGACACGAAGCACTTTTGACATGATTGATCCAAGGAGGGAAAGGAGGGAGACATGTGAAGAGGATGGGCGGTGATCGCCTCGTCTCTCTACGTTTGAAGGCGAATGTTCCGCCCAAGTGTTGATGGATCTTAATAGACTCGGGCAGGGTTTTCATACCTTGCGATGAGAACACTGGGAGGAGAATCAATGAAAAACAGAAAACTTGGGTTCTTGCTCCTGTCGGTCTTGGTGATTTTCTCGTTGGTTCTATCAGCGTGCGCCAGAGCCACGGAGGAGCCTGAGCCCACGGAGCCACCGCCACCGACGGAAGTACCCCCACCGCCGACGGAAGCACCACCGCCGACGGAAGCACCACCACCTGAACCGGTGACCCTCCGACTGGCATTTTGGGAACTGTTCGGCATCATCGAGCCCAGATTTCAGTACGACATTGAGCTCTTTAATGAGCAATTCCCCCATATCAATGTCGAGTTTGTGATCGCTCCGGAGGCGTTCACGCATGGCCAGAATATGCTCACCATGATCGCCGCGGGGGATCCAGTTGATGTGATGTGGTGTCCGGCGATATGGGATTACGCTTCCAGAGGGGCGATCCTTGACATAACACCCTACATCGAACGGGATGGGCTTTCGACCGACATATACGTGAGATCGGTTGAGGACGCTCGCTATGAGGGGAGATATTACGTTCTGCTTGACCATGGTGGCCCCCTGATGGTCTTCTACAATAAAGACATGTATGACAGCGCAGGCGTGGCCTATCCGATCACCGAACCCACAGATGAATGGAGTTGGGATACATACCTATCCAACGCGGAGAAGATCACCCAGGTCGGTCCCGATGGAAAGATCGAAATCTTCGGCACCGAAACCTGGAACCTCTGGTTCCATTGGATGCCCACCATCTGGACCTTTGGTGGGGATGTGATCACAGAAGACCGAACGAAAAGCCGCTTGGATGAACCTGCGGCCAAAGAGGCCATGCAGACCATCATCGACACCATGTTCACTGAGCCCATTGTCGCACCCTCCATAGCGACGTATGGAGAATTAGGTACGGATCTTCTAACCATGTTGCTGACACAGAAAGTGGCTCATCTGGGCGCTGGAGCTTGGGGCCCCTCGTTGTTCACCGACCCCGCGACAAGGGAACCGTTGATCAATTGGGGACTGGCGCCTTATCCCACCCAGATAGAACCTGCCACGCTGTCGGGTTACGTTACATGGTGCATCCCATCAGGCACTGAGCATCCAGATGAGGCTTGGGAATTGTTGAAATTCCTAGCTACCAACCTTGACGTCCAAAGGGATGTTGCGCAACGAGGCATTGGGATGCCCGGTTTGCTTGAAGCGATCGCCTACGGTGATTTCATCATGCCCTATCAACCCGAGACGGATTTGGCGATCTGGCAGCACAGCCTCGCGCGAGGAAGAGGCGCCACGGACCATGCGCAATGGACAAGAACCATCGATGGTGTCGTCGCCGAGGAGTTCGGTTTGATGTACGTAGGTGAGAAATCGGTTGAGGATGCCCTCAACGATGCCGCTAGGCGAATGAACGAGATTCTGGCCGAGCCACTTCCTTAATCTCGTTCAACATCTAAATATCCTCGACATCTTGCTGGGGGAGGGGCTTTGAGCCCCTCTCCCAGCAATCCCTAGGAGCACAACATGGTCGCTGTGGCTCTCAAACCAACAAGCATGTTGAACCGCTTCGTCTCATGGACCCGCCATTGGAGGGTTCGCGAGGCGCTGTGGGGCTATCTTTTCTTGCTTCCCAATATCCTCGGGTTTCTCGCCTTCAACTTATTTCCACTCTTGTTTGCCATTGGGATGAGTTTTACCCGATGGGACCTAATAGCCCCGCCGACTTTTGTCGGGTTATCAAACTATGAAAAGTTATTTCTGGAAGATGAGTCCTTCCGAATAGCGGTCAAGAACACTGTTTTTTTCACCGTGTTGAGTGTTCCTACAGGAACCGTACTTTCGCTTATCCTCGCCAATGTCTTGAACCAGAAAATACGGGGCACGACATTCTATCGTACGGCGTTTTTTCTACCTGTGGTTTCATCCTCCATTGCGGTCGCGTTAGTTTGGATATGGGTCTTCAATCCTGACTTCGGGTTGTTAAATGAAATACTTTCTACATTTGGGCTCCCCAGGCTCAAATGGCTGGCGAGCAGCACCTGGGCATTACCCGCGGTGGTCATTGTTTCTGTGTGGCGCGGACTCGGACCCAGCACGGTGATCTTCCTGGCTGGTCTTCAGGGGATCCCTGAGGAGCTTTATGATGCGGCCAAGATCGACGGCGCCAATGCGCGTCAGCTTTTCAGATACGTCACCATCCCCATGCTCTCGCCAACGACATTCTTTGTCATTGTCGTTTCCATCATCGGCTCTTTTCAAGTTTTTGATCTCATTTATATGATGACTCGCGGCGGTCCAGGACGGGCCTCACTGGTGCTCGTTTACTACATATACGAGCACGCCTTTCGTTGGTTTGGGATGGGGTATGCGGCGTCAATCGCTTTTGTTCTCTTTATCGTCATTTTTGTACTCACCATGATCCAACTCCGACTTTCAGGCCGATGGGTGCATTATTAGTGTTGGAGTCATAGATGGGTAAACCTAAAGGGATGAATCGAGCAGCACAGATGAGGGGCTTCTAACTTGGACGGAGAGAGATTGGTCACAGACCTGCGGTTTCCAAAGGACTTTATATGGGGCGCTGCAGCGTCCGCCTATCAGATTGAAGGTGCGTACAACGAAGACGGAAAAGGCACCTCCATCTGGGATCGATTTTGTCTCACGCCCGGCAACGTGGTGAACAACGACACCGGAAATGTGGCCTGCGACCATTACCATCGCTATCGAGAGGATGTTGAATTAATGGCCTATCTAGGTCTTCAAGCCTATCGATTCTCTATCTCATGGACTAGGGTCCTGCCGGAGGGGAAAGGCGAGGTCAATCAAGCGGGGATGGATTTCTATCACAGGCTTGTCGATCAACTGCTGGATGTGGGAATCGCACCCATGGTCACTTTGTACGCGTGGGACCTTCCGCAAACCCTTCAGGACCTAGGGGGATGGGCTAATCGGGAAACAGTGAAATATTTTCAAGATTATGCGGCCATCCTTTACCAGGCACTTGGGGATCGAGTTCATCTATGGTCAACACTCAACGAACCCTGGGTGATCTCGTTTGGGGGTCATTACTATGGCCTCCTCGCACCGGGGATTAAAGATGCTGAAATCGCCCTTCTGGTATCTCACCATCTGTTACTAGCCCATGGAAAGGCAGTTCAAACCCTACGGGAGATAGGGGAAGAGAGGCACAAGACAGGGATTATCCTCAATCTCACCCCCATTCACTCTGCCTCAGAGGGTGCAGAAGACCAGGAGGCAGCGAACCGAGCGGATGGCTATATGAATCGATGGTTTCTCGATCCCATCTTCGCAGGGAATTATCCTGAGGACATGCTCAATTGGTATGGGGATAAGGCCCCTGCGATCGAACCGGGAGATTTGGAAATGATCTCAACCGGGATCGATTACCTGGGTGTGAACTATTACACACGGTTGGTGGTTGAAACATTTCCAGGTGAAACGCTCCTGGGGTTGAGACCGATTCCGGTGGAGGGTTCTGAATACACCGAAACCAACTGGGAAGTGTATCCACAGGGGCTCCATGAAATCTTGATACGCCTTAAGAATGAATACCAGCCTGCTTCCATTTACATCACAGAAAACGGGGCAAACTTCTTGGATGAAGTTGATGAGTCGGGGCAAATCAACGACATTAGGCGAATTGAGTTCCTGAAGGATCATTTTCTCCAGGCTCATCGAGCGATCGAGGAGGGTGTTCCCTTATTGGGATACTTCGTCTGGTCGGTGATGGATGTTTTTGAGTGGGATTCTGGTTATTCCCATCGCTACGGGCTGATCTATGTGGATCGCGAGACATTGGAGAGAAAAGTAAAGCGAAGCGGATTCTGGTACAGGAAGTTCATACAACAACGGATGTCCATGAGTGAGGCGCAATGACCAATCGACAATTCAATATCACATCAAATCTAGCGCAAAGGTTACCTCAACATCTCAGGGGATTTACTTTACATCTTATATTGAGCCTGGGTGTCCTTGTGATGGCACTACCTTTCATCTGGATGGTGTCAACATCTCTCAAGGAGTGGACACAGGTGATGGTATATCCGCCCATCTGGATACCAGATCCCATCCACTGGGAAAACTATGCTGAGATCTGGGATCTTGTTCCCTTTGGTCAATTTTTCATCAATAGTTTGAAGATCTCGACGCTTATCTCTCTGGGCCAGATGATCAGTGGATCGATGGGGGGGTACGCGTTCTCCAAATTGAGGTTTCCCGGTCGGAATGTGATGTTCACAACCTATCTGACTACACTGATGATCCCGTACGTTGTAACGTTAATCCCGTTGTTCATGATCATGCGCTATCTGGACTGGATCAACAGCCATACCTCGGTGATCGTGCCCCTTTTGACGAACGCGCTGGCCACATTCTTGATGCGACAGTTCTTCCTTTCCATCCCCGATGAACTGATCGATGCTGCGCGCATTGACGGGGCCAGCCCTGCGCAAATATACCTAAGGATTATGCTCCCTCTCGCAAAACCAGCTTTGGCTACCGTAGGTATTTTCTCCTTCATCGGATCGTGGAACGACTTTCTCTGGCCTTTGCTCATGCTCCAAAGAACGGAATTAAAAACCATAACTGTGGGTCTATCTTATTTCAGTAGCATGTACTCGGTGAAATGGCATTACTTAATGGCCGCCTCTGTGACTGCACTTGTTCCTACGTTGCTCCTCTTCGTCTTTCTCCAAAGGTATTACGCAAGGGGATTCGTGACGACGGGTATAAGGGGATGAAGTGATTATCCAAACCGAATCGTTGTCCAAACAATATGGTCAGATACAGGCCGTGCGGAACCTGAACCTCCAGGTTCAGAAGGGCGAAGTGTATGGTTTTCTGGGTCCCAACGGTGCCGGTAAGACGACGACCATCCTGATGTTGTTGGGCATGGTGACCCCCACGAGCGGAAGGGCCACGGTTCTTGGACGGGAGGTGCGTGGGCTGGATACCACCTTACGGACCAGGATCGGGGTTGTACCCGAACATCAATCCCTTTACGACGAGATGACGGCCAGGGAATACCTAACTTTCTTTTGTCAACTTAATAGCGTGGCGGATCCCAACACGCGGACATCCGAACTCTTGGATCGCTTTGACCTTCTTCCTTATCGTGATGCGCGCCTGGGCGAATACTCGCATGGTATGCGTCAGAAGATCAATATCTGTCGGGGATTTTTGCATGACCCCGATCTCTTCATCCTTGACGAACCGGTTTTGGGATTGGATCCAGCGTCTGTCCGCCTGGTACGGGACCTTATTTTGGCTGAAAGGGAATGTGGCAAGACGATACTTATCTCCTCCCACATGCTTTCGGAGATCGAAAAAACCGCTGACAGGGTAGGGATCATGAGTGGAGGGGAGTTGGTAGCAGAGGGCCCGATTGAGATCCTCACCGGCGCGGTGGTCGAGGTGAGCGAGCTGGAAGTCGAGTTGGAGGAGCCCCATCCCACGGTCAGTGATAAGTTGCGAACGTTACCCCACGTGCTTGATGTGTTTCAGGACGGAAATCGAATTGTGGTTCGAGTTGAAGACTCTCAATCGGCTCGTGCCGCGGTGTCCCAAACGATCGTCGAGAGCGGCGGCACGATCATCGGTTTTAAAGCCAAGAGTCCGGATTTAGAGGATGCGTTCTTAGCTATCACCGAAGGGCATATACGGCGGCTCAAGGAGGGGGCTAGATGACGAGAACCCCTCCTAGTTGGAGAATTGTCACATCGAGCATTGGAGGTTGGGAGGGGAGGAGAGCTTTCTTGAGCATCCCGAACTATCTCGCCATTTTCCTTTCCCTCGGTGTGGCTTGGCTGATGTTGAATGGGACGATGAACACCATCAGAGATCAAGCCCTATTGGTAGAGGCAAACCCGTTCCTGTTACCTCTTCTTGCGACGTTGCTTCCCTACGCGATCTTCTTAGCGCTCGCCGTTGCCGTATCCCTTGCACGCGAGATGGAGGGGAGGACGATGGAGGTGTTGTTTTACGCACCCGTTGAGTTCTCCTCCTTCGTCATGGGCCGGTTCCTGGGGCAGATGACGTACTATTTAGTCGCCCTCCCTCTCCTTGCTCTGTTCTTCTTAGGATATGCCGTCAGTGTGAATTTACGTACCACACCAGGTTTCCTTGGAGCGATGGCGTTATCACCCTTCATGGTTGCAGGCGTCGTCGGTTTTGGGATTATGATCGCTTCATTCCTCCGTCGGACGAGACTGACAGTGGTCGTCCTTCTCGTGGTGATATCTCTTCTCCTCGCCATACAGTTGGGGCACGCGGTATTGCCCGCCCTACCAACGGAAGACGTTTCCACATCAATGGTTGTGCTTTCCGATGTTATGGATGTGGCATATCGTCTCATTGAATGGGTCTCCCCATTCGTATTCTTGGCCAAAGGTGTGGAGGCGGCACAAATTGGGGCGCCCTACCTTTATGGCACCGTCCTGCTTAATTCCCTCGTATATACCTGCGTCACCCTGGCTCTTTCAACCTGGATATTGCACAAAAGGGGTTTCGACAAATGAGAAAGTTCTCGCTTGTTGTCTTGACAGCGCTTCTGCTCCTCTTAGGGTTTCCGTATTTGGCCTTGGCAGACGAACCCCCCGCGGAGAGAGAACTTGTGTATGCGATGCAGGTCTTCGAGGGTTATGGCTACGCCAGCACCTTCGCTCCGATGAGTGAAGACAGTATTTATCTTCTTGCGGATCAGGACAATGCGCTCTCACCTCGCTATACGATGGTCTACTACTGGCCGATCACGAGATCCTATCGCGTTGATTGGAATGCCCTCAACGAGCCCGTGGAGGCGTATTCGCTTGAGATCCTGCGGGGCAATAATCTGATCCATACCGAACCTTTGACGGTATGCAGCGTGGCTCTTCTGGAGGGTTATGGCTCAAGGGATTCTGAATTGTACTGTGGAACCGACGCGGAAGAGGGCTATCTACGCTTCGAGGAGCAACGCCAAGAATACACTATTCGGTCGAGGGAATACTACGATCAATTGCAGGAGTTTCAACGCCTGTACGATGAGTATACCGATGCCATGCTTGATGAAGCGGTAACCGAAAAGCCTCCGGCGCCGGTCCGACCCGAGGAGCCTGCTCCGTTTCTCTTGATCGTCACCCCTCCTGCGCCAAGCTTTAGGATTAACCTGTCTTCGGGGAAGTACCGCATTCGGTTAAAAGATGACGATGGACAAATCATCCCTGGCAGCGAGAAGAAGCTGGTGGTTTTTTCACATCGTAGAACCGGCATCGGCTACAACATCATCCCCGAAGCGGAGTGGACGAAGCCAGAACGATCGGACGATCCCCAAGAGACGATTTACGTGGATGGTGTGAGCAATGCCGCGCTCTACCTCCAGCCTTTCAACGAGGCGGAGTTCAATGAAGGATACTACCGGGGTTTGCTGGACCCACAGGATCATAGCGGCGGCGAGGATCGGTGGGTATGGGCGCATCTCGAAACGTATAGCGCAGCTACTCTTTCGCTTTTCGTCCCCGAGAGAGATGAGGAACTCTCCCGATTGGAAGAGAAGCCATATTTTGTATTGCAGGCACCAGGACCCAGACTTGGATATCAAGTGGTTGAGTACGATCCAGTGACGATGAGCAGCGAACGCCCGACATTTTACGGATTTAAAGTGGGGCTCTTAGATCACGATGAGCGGCTCATCGTCCAACTTTTGGACTCGGATGGGACCGTTGTTCACGGAAGCGAACGCGAGATTCGCTGGCTACCAAAGCGCAGACCTACCATTCAGTATCTGTGGCTCAGTTGTCCGCTTCTCGCTGGGGCGGCGGTCACCATCCTGCGAAGGAATCGAACCAAGCGTGTGGAATGACGAATAGTGAATAGTCGAGGGACAGGAGGTCCAGTGTGAGGCCTTACAAACTTCCATACATCGTGGGAGACGCGTTCCGTAACCGAACGGCGGTCGAGATCGTTCCGCCAGGCGAGATGGGCTGCAACGATCACTGCCTCTTCCAGGATGCGGAGGGTCGCTGGCACTGCATCGGCATCATCAACGCGCCGGTCACCAACGGCGAAGCATTTTTCCACGGGCTAGGGAATTCCCCCATTCAACCGATGACAATGCTCGATCCGATTTACAAGGTTCGTGAGGGCGAACGCACCTGCTGGGCTCCCTGTAACGTGGTCGTTGATGACACGATTCATTTCTTCTGGACCGATGCATCGGA
>JABAOF010004278.1_pt1 | contig 17105 bp, 18 predicted proteins | sample 7062171 | NCBI WGS metagenome assembly JABAOF01 (sample SAMN14538628, study PRJNA623070) | marine sediment metagenome | biome: marine biome [ENVO:00000428]; feature: marine pelagic biome [ENVO:01000023]; material: deep marine sediment [ENVO:00002113] | place: India: Gulf of Khambhat ...
TAACTCTGTTTTCTTTGGAGATCCCTTTTCTCCTTTAGAAGGACGACTCGGGTGGATTCCTGTTCTGCGTGCGCCCATTGTGGAGGAAGGCTCGAAATTTTTTTCGCTGTTTATTTTGCAGAAAAAGTTGAAGATCTCAGGTAATGAAATAATCAGAATTGGAGGTAGTCTCGGGAATTGGTTTTCCTACGTAGAGAATATTAATTACATCCTATCCAAGAGCATCACCTTGTGGGCTACTCTGTTTAGGTTGTTCCCAACTCATATATGCTACACATTTCTTGGTGCTATTGGGTTGAAAAACAACAAGAAGCTAACTATCTTTCCTGTTTTGGCTATGATCTTGCATGGTTTCCAAAATTTCCTATCCATCAACTACTTCATTATCTACGTATTCTCTGGGTTTGCAGTTTTCTTGAGTATGTTTTTCATTGTTCTGGTTAGAACCCCTATCGAGTAGGAGAATCTACATCAGCTTTGTATCTTATGAGATTCTAGAAGCTGTAAGCAACTTCAGGTTTATTGTGCGAAGGCACACGCGCCATCAGCGGATTCGAAATAATTGGGCTTACAGCGAATATGTTTTCACAAAAACCGTATTCTTCACTGAACCAGCATGCCTGTAACAAGCAGTTCTCAGTCGCGGAGACATACGCTAGCGAGGCGGAAGATGTGTCTCCCTTCTGTGTCGGAGAGAATTTCCACTTCTCTGAGGATGTCGAGGGTCACCGGTCCACTCATACATTCGGTTTCGTCGGCTTCAGGTTCACTCATGAAATCACACTGAGCTTCTCCTGCTTTTTCACCACAAAAGGTTGGAAACTCTCGCGTGCATAATTCTTCTTCGACCCGTCTAGTCGTCAGCTGTTCTTTGAGCATCTTGACTTCATTTCGCATAGCTCTTTCTGTCATTTCGATGGATTGTAGCACGACTTCCAGGCTTGCATGCTTCCTATGGAGTTGTTCAAGCTCCATTGACAAACTTCAATTCCTCCATCGTTCTGTGCAAGAAAAAGAATATGATGTTTCTTCTATAAATATCGTCAGTCAAAGGCTGATATATTCTAATTTCTGATACAAGCACAAGGGTACGAAACGCGCGCGTTACTCTGAAAATCTTGCTAGTATATCTTCCCTCCTTTTTTTGGAGGCTTTGCTAAATTTCAACGTTCGCGTATCTTCAAAGATTCTTTGCCATCTTCCACCCAGCCCCAATACTTCACTCACCCACTGTTCTGCTCGGATCTTGATTTCATGATTTGCCTGATCAAGTTTCACCCCAAACGAAGAAATGATGTAGAACCATTTTTCCCAACCTGATTTCACTTCTCCACTTGAAACTGCTTGTATTCCGTCGATGTCAACAAACATCTTGACAGTGCCATCATGAGTATCTCCTTTTGCTCCTGCAGCAACAATCTTCTCACATTCCTCCGATGAAATATGCAATTCAACACTCTGCTGTTCAACGATAGGTGATGGATGAAGGAAAGCAGAGGCTGGCTTAACATAAGCGCCATACTCAACCACAAGAAAAGCATCATTTCCCTTCATTGGATGCCGAAGGTTCACGCTTCGGCTGTAATCGCTAAACTCAGACACCCTTCCACCTTTTTTTCGTCTCTTGCATAAATAGATAACTGTGCGCGCAAATCGCAGAATTCATCCCGAGCTACTTGCTTGATGCTCGAAAAATGATTGGCGACGGAGACTAAATGAATACAAGCATTGCCTAAATTTGTGAATGATTTCAGTAGTTGGTATTCAAGCTGGAATCGTTGGAATCCTTTTGGTCGAAAAATATGCAGGTTCATAGAAGAATATTAGAATTAGAAAGACTCTTAAAGATCCACTAATGATTGCAGGCACGTGTGGGTTTGGATTCTTAGCGCAAGTCTTCAAAGCAACTTGAAGTGAAACAATGGTAGGCTAAACAAGAAAGTGAGGGTAATGGAAACCTTAGAAAAGGTGGCGGTAATCGCAATTCTCCTTGTTGGAGGGGGAACAGTTCTATTCTTTCTGCCACTTCCCCTTCCTCCCTTTGGCGAGAGTGAACCTGAGTTCCGAGTGTTCGACTTTCAGGTGATAGGAAATAGCATTTCAATGCGTGTTGAAAATACAGGAAGCGGCGATGCACATCATATTGGCATTGACGTTTATGGAAACTTGAGTGGAGGATGGCTTCATCTGAATCCTTACGACACATCAGGACCAAGCGAATTAAGAGCGGGAGACAAGCAGTTGGTGGTTCTAAGTGCCAGTGAGCCTCTAAGTTATGACGAATATAAAGTCGTTGTTGGTTGTGACGAAGGCGCAACTTATGAACTAGTTATAGGTTTCAGTTCGTAGTTCGCGCGCGCATCTCGGCGTGTTATTTAGCTTGATGGCAGTTCCCTTCGTTCTATCTGAGTTCGCCTTCTCAAGACCTCAGGGTTAGCCAAGCCTATTATAGTTCAGGTGCTAAAAGAGGGAACATGAAGTGAGGGACGCAACGATGCTAGAGACGAAAACGTGTCCGAAATGTCGTGGAGAGATGGCTAGAGGAAACAAGGATGTCTTCGGTGATCACTTCGCATGCACACGGCGATCCGAGAAAAAACTGGAGAAACAAGGCCTCGATCGAATCCAACCCTACTACTGCAAAAACTGTGGCTACGTGGAATTCTACAAAGTGAAAACGAAGAAGTAGAGCACGTGAACTTACTACTGGGTTTTACTATGGAACAGTGAATATTTTTGATACTATTTTCCAACCTTCTCTAAATTTATAGAGCAGCATGTAATCCGTGGAGAACTGAGTTGTTCCCTTATAGATGTCAAGCTTGGCCACTGCGGCGTTTCTGGTGACATCTACTAATCTAAAATCATAAGATGTCTCAGATTTCCAGAGTGCAGGATCCTTCTCTTTCATCTCCGCAACTCTTTTCAACCATTCATCTACGTTCACTTTGTCGATCTCATTGTTGCTGAGAACAAGCATCGCAAAATCGTGGTGAAACCCGTCCTTCATCTTTTTTTCATCTTGATGCCTGTGGACACCGTTGATATAAGCTTCTTCAATTACTTCTCTGATGGCTTGTTTGTCGTTGTTCACCAAAATCTCTACCTGCCTTGATCAAAACATGAATGCCTAAAAGAAACGATAGAAATAAAAGCTTTGCGAGATTGCCTTGCCTATCTATAGTGGTTCAAGAGTGCGCTTGAGAATTGACACCCACATCTTCCAGCGGAAGTGCACGGAGTGTTTTCTTCATCTTGCTTGATGCTTATACACGTGTGCAGGCTGCTTTTCTCCCCTGCCAGGCAGCGAAAAAGCAGAAATAAGCCTAAAGAGAACTACGACTTCGATACCAATGGTCTCGATAATCAGTTTGAAAGACAAAATCCAAGAAATCGGTGGCAAGGTTTGGTCTCCTGTTGATGTGGGCCGAGTAAACGACCAGGTTGTTCGGTTGTCCTTGTTGGAAGGGGAATTCCATTGGCATAAGCACACCAATGAAGATGAGCTTTTTTACGTGTTGAAGGGGAGAATCGTGATTCAGTTGAAAGATCAACCTCATATCACGCTACGTGAGGGGCAGATGGCAGTAATACCCAAAGGCAAAGAGCATTGTCCGAAGAGCTCAAGGCATTCATACGTTCTGCTGTTTGAGCCCTATGTGCTTGAGACTTGTGGGAACTAGAACCTTCCGTGCGTGCGTGCCTCACAATCTTTTATCTTTCCACTCTGCTTCTACGTAATCAGGTATTTGCGTGGGCTTTTCTCGCGTTCTGGGTTTCCAAAAGCCGTTATAGAAACTCACGGCCAACAAGCCCAAGAACAGGCAGGATATGCAGAAACCGATGACCGAGCTTTCAAAGCTGAAAAATCCCTCTGAGATCCAAGCAAACAATATTAGTCCAAACACGAGTGAAAATAGTACGTCGAATACCGTTGTTATTGCCGCCCATTCTCTCCTGTCATTCTCGAAGAGCCACGCAAAATACATCGGGTTGAAGCACGGACCTTCCATTCTCCTCACCTCGTTTACCCATGGGTTTACCATTGCCTGAAACGCGCTTCCCAAGTACGAGAGAGAGAAAAAGCCAAAGAAAGCTAGACCAAACATCAGAGAAAGAATCGCAGCTGCTCCTGCAACCGTATTCCCTTGATACAAGAAACCGGCGGTTTCCACAATTACGAAAAACAACAATGGTGCCACGAGCCACTGGTTTATCTGCATAGCCACCAACGACGAATGATGCGTGGAGCGTTTATACGCTTTCTGGTTCAGACATCTTTAGAATTTCAATGTTAGATTCGAACGGATAGACCGTTGGCACCGCGCATTTGCACAACTTCGTCAGGAAATCCTTTGCGTTGGATAGTGCGCGCAAGCATAGATGTTCTGATCGGAATTTTATCCCTACGACAAGTTCCTGCCAATCTTTCGAGCTTTCTTCAATATATCTTCTCGATTGGCCACCGGGTTTTTCACGGTGTTTTCAGCATGCAGCGATGCAACGACTTTCATCTTAAAATATGCTTCCAGCGTGTGTTTTATCCATTCGACCACACTACCATAAGCATCAGGCTTGTCCCATTCGTAGGCAATAACAATGATCGCAGGTACATTCTTGGGAAAACGGTTCTTTGTGCTTTCCTTGTTGTAGTAGATGAGACGGTCAATGAATGTTTTTGCACGAGCACTAACATGATCGTAGTAAATGGGCGTTCCAAAAACCAGTGCATCCATTTTCTCAAGAGACGAGCAAATCGACGTCATATCGTCTCTCGGCCCCTCTACGCCGTAGGGTTTATCTGAAGTATCTGTAATCAGCGGGTAGATTTCTAGGTCGCCCAGACATTTCAGATCTGGTTCATATCCTCTCTCTTCTGCCCCCTTCAAAACTTCGTTAACCAATGTTGCTGTGTTTCCTGAATTGTGAGGACTCGCAACAATCCCTAAGACCTTCTTAGAGCTTTTCACACTTACCCCTCTTCATACTCTGCCTTTGAGGTTCCGAATGATCATGTAATAAGTCTTTGCGCGCGAGTCAGTTCAGGAGGGCGGTCGGAGATAAGTGGGAGGGTGGATTGAATTTTACCATTGTGGACTGGAGGCTCTTGCCTAGAATCTTAGGATTAAGGCTGCCGAGACCATGGTTTTCTGCTTCCACCAAATGACGAATCTTCTCTGGGTTGAACCCCATCATTCGAGCCATGGTAGCGTCTACACACACCGGCTTTTTTCCTAGGATAAACGTGTTGAGTCGCCTCGTTTTCGGGCCTTCCCAGCCTTCGAGACCTACTCTCGCGTCGATGATGCAAAGGTTTGGATTTACAAGACGGTTCAGGTCAACGATGACCTCGTTGATGCGCGCATGATAGAAGGACTGGTCTTTTCTGGGAAGAAGGCCGAAGAGATTCTTCAGGGTTCCAGTGATGAAGGTCAGATAGTGGGTTTTCGCAATAGCAAAGGATACAAAGCATTTGGACTTGGCAATCAAACTAGGAAGCTCAGGGTTCTTGAAGTAGAGTCCATCCAGTTTGACTGGGAGGGTTGGTGATTGACTGAGGTTGACCAGAGATAAATCAAAGCCTAGCTTTCTCATCTTCTCTTCAAGACTCTTGTATCCGAATCTTTCGAAAGCTTCTTCCGCGAACTTAGACTCGCTGTCTGACTCCACTATCTTGATCGAAAGGTCTTCGTCCTCTTTAAGAACCAACTCTATCAAGGCTTCAACCGCCTCTACGTCGGTAACGGCAAAACCAGTCTTGACCACTTCGGCACAAATGTTGGGTTTTATAACAAAGGGTGATTGCGGGACTCCGAACCCTCCTAGCAGCCTAACGCCCTCTCCAAGAGTTTTCCTAACGTCGTCGTCATGCCTGACTATAGCGACAGAATCCAATGCATTCTCCTCGATTTCCAACTACTCACTGTAAGGGCATAAAAATTTGCTTGAAACACAATCGCACGCGCTGAAGAATCCTGCCAAAACATTACTCAGAATATGGATTTTGACTTAATAAAGGAAATATGAGAGTTGGGGAAATAGGGCGCGGAAAGACAATGTCGAGAAAGATTCTGTTCTTCCTGCTAATGATTTTACTTCTGTTCATCGCAGGTATAATCTCCTATGCCCTTGTCATCCGCTGTATGTTCATAGATGGGAGCATTAGCGTAGGCTTCCTGTAGAGAGAGTGACTCTGGCCTTTCTTCTTTTTCTGAGTATTTTTGCACAAGGAACCGGCAATAGATCACTCGAAGCAATCTTTATATGGAATGTTCCCATCAGCACCTGCATTCAACTAGAAGAGAGTATAGACTGTGCTGAAGATCAGGAAATTCGTGAAGGGTGAAGATGAAGAGGTTTGGCTTAGAATTCGAAATGAAGCCTTTAAGGAATACGAAAGTTTCAGACCAGCCACGATGGAAGATATGGAGATCTGGCAGAAAGATCCAGGTTTTGATTCGGTGGGCATGTTCATCGCTGAACTGGACAACAAACCGGTTGGTCGAGTCCAAGCCTATGTTGATAAACAGCGTACGGAAAAGAAAGGGTTCATTCAGGGATTAGGTGTTGTACCACAATTTCGAGGAAGGGGAATCGGACGACAACTCGTGCGTAAAGCCATTGAAAGCTTGAGAGAACGAGGTATGGAAACCGCACAGGCGAATATGAGAGACGATGCCCTTGCGTGTAAACACATCTTTGAATCCTTTGAGTTCAAGTTAATCCGGATCTTTAGCACGATGAGACGGCAGCTGGACAAAGCTCATTCTGACATCGGTGAGAACACTGACGTGACCATTCGGACAATGCGAGCCGGGATCGATGAGATCAAACTGATCGCAAAACTGAACAACGAGGCTTTCAGCGAACACTTCAACTTCAGGCCTACAACACTTGAGGAATGGGAGCATTGGAGCAAAGACCCAGACTTTGACCGAGAGGGATTCTTCTTCGCCTTGTTGAAGGAACAACCAATAGGATACGTCGGCACGTGGGTCGACCGCAAGTTTGTCAAGTTCAAGGGAATAAAACGTGGCGTGATTGCCACCATTGGGGTGTTGAAGCCATATCGTAGAAAGGGAGTCGGTACATCTCTCATTCTACGTGGCATGGAATACTTGAAGTCACGAGGCATGACTGAGGTCGAATTGGGAGTCGACGACTTAAATGAGACAGAAGCCATCAAACTGTACGAGAAAGTCGGATTCAACGTAGTCCGCAAGCACCCAGCCTATGAAAAAATCATTGCCTAGGTGAACATTTCCCTCTTCCTCTGCTGAACGTGTCATACGTATGACGCCCTCAGCAGCCGAGCCCGATTCCTGCGCGCGCGCACGAAACTACTAAGTATGACTTCCTCTGTTGAAATGTTTGAGGCTTTCGAGAGGGAGAATACAGATGAGAAAGACAGGTTTCTACGCTCTTTTAGTCTTGGTCTTGATGTCATCTAGCTTACTTAAGGCAGATGCCTCTTCAGGAATAGGGCGTCGCTCGGACACAGTTCTGGACTCTAATGGTTTTGTTCACAAGGTTTGGCAGGAACCTTTGGATGATCAATTTGAGATATTCTATAAGAATAATCTCACAGGCAATATGGGGCACGGCAATGAACGAAATCCGCCTCTAAGGCTAACTGAAAGCCTCACAGATTCAGTTTGGCCTCAGATAGCTTTTGACCCAAGTAGTGGAATCATCTATGTCTCATGGATTGAACAGCTACCTGCAGGGGATGTCATCTTCTACAGAGGAAGTAGTCTTGAAGGTCAGGTTTGGCTTGCTACTAGGCTTTTTGGAGACGCACCCAATCTAAGGAGAGGGTTGGAATTGCGAGCGGAGGATGGAGAATTGCGACTTGAAAAGGATGAGGTTGCCGTGCTCACCGCTTTGGCAGACATCGACGGTGACTTAGTTCCAGATAGGAATGACCTCGACCCGTTCAGTTACAATGCCTTCGGGACGGAAACCATACAAGTTGACACTGTCACGATTGATGAGACACTGAAGGTCAGTGTGGCTATAGATTACATGCCCTCTTCAACTAATCCGGAGCCAAGCATCACGGTTGTGAACCCCGGAACAGACCCATATCAGAATTTGGATCCCCTTCCCGGATTTGCTGGAACTTACGTTGACATAGAGAGCACTGAGAAAGATATGGTCGAAAGAATAGCCATAAAGATAGGCTACGGAAATCTACCCAGCGGAGTAGATGAGGAAGATCTTGTTGTGTACGTTTGGAACAGCGACTTAGGGGAATGGGAGATTGAGGAGAATACGGGGGTAGACACGTTTCACAACTATGTTTGGACCTTAAAGGACTCTTTAAGTGGAGACATAAACGTTCTAACCGACGACGAAGATGCGGATGGATTGAACAATGAACAGGAAACTTACGAAGACTCGTTGGGCAATAGTCTTGCTTACTGGTTCGAGGCAGAAGACTATAATGCTACAAACACTGAGAGCCTTGTTGATGCCCTAGCCAACGACCCAGACGGAGACGGGTGCTCTGCGGTTTCGAGAAGCTCAAGTGGAGACGTCATTGACATCACGTTTACTCCACGCGCGGGGTACTACAAATACTACGTTAAGGCAAGGATAGACTTGCTTGGTCAATACACCCTAAGGCTGCGCGTCACTGGAACCGGAAGCAGTCTGCCTGATGAAACTTTTCGAGTTGTTAACTTTCACGAGTATAAATGGTACTCGACCAATAGCTTCCGAGTTACTGGTTCTGTTGTGCTGCACGCCCAAGTCAGCAATACGCAATGGGGCGGAGTCTTGATAGACAAAGTTGCCGTTGTAAGATTCAGAGATGCTGTTGTAACAACCACGGATGATCCTGATGGAATTGTCGGTGTTTGGCCCGATTCTCTCGGCATGCCCGGCGGCCAGACCGTGTACGCCAAGGTACCCATTTTCAGTCAACTCCTAACAGGATACGTGTTCAACGCCACAATGGAGATCAGTGGTCTGACTTTGTTTGCCAATCAATCTATCTCTACGGGTAGTGTGAACATTGGCGAGTCCGCATATCTGACAAATGGTACGCAATGGATAGCACAAAGGTTTCTTTCACCTGAACACGACGTCAAGCTAGACCGTTTGGCACTTCACATGCATAAGGGATACTGGGGAACAAACGGAGCTTTTGGCGATTTAAACGTGGAGATTCAGACCGAAAGCGCAAACAAACCAAGCGGATCAGCGGTTTCAGGTGGGAAAGTCACGGTGCCTACGTCCTCAGTTCCCACAGGATCTATGGTGTGGGTAAACATATCCTTCCTGAGTCAACCAGTTTTGAGCGCTAACAATGTCTATTGGATTGTTCTCAAAAGCCCTAGCAGTGTTAACGCCACCTACAGTTTGGGTGTTTCGTCTGACCAATACTTGGGTGCTTCATTTAATGTAGCCAGAAGCAACACAGTTGGAGCTTCATGGTTCATGGTGGGGTACGGAGCCGGTCTTGATCTTATGTTCAGACTATACGCAGCAGCGCCCATAGATCCATGCGTATCCATTAACGGCATCAATGCCTGGACCTACAGTGGCGATTTCAGCAACTATCAATCTTTTGATTTCTCTGGGCCACTAAACGACTATATCTTCGGGCGACCTGGTCAACAACAATCAGGACTACAACCAGATATTTACGGTAACATTGAAGTGCCAATCTGTTTTGCAGCACAGTCAACTGGCATACTGACATTCTCAAAGTTTCGCATTGAATTAGGACCAACGGTTAGCGACCCTAGAGATCCGGACACAGATGTTGACAGTCTTGAAGACGGCGACGAGTGGACAGGCGTCTTCGATAGTGACTCAGATAACGACCTGATGACTGATGGATATGAGATCGAAGGGGGCGGAGAAGGGCTTCAAGATCCATTGAAGTTTAATAGAAGGTTTGCGCTTCACCTTGTGGTCTCTTTCAACTGGGATGTTGACAGCACCTACTTAAACCGATACATCGATGGAATGAGAATGGCTTCTAACTACCTGCTGGATACAACCGATGGCCACATGCTGATAGGGTCAGTAACTTTCTACGACAACAGCGCTCATTGGAACGACGCGGACATCCGCGTTGGACAAGGAAACGCCCGCTTTACCACAGACGAATACTGGCCAAAAGCACGGGTCGGAGGAATCTTGTTTGGAGGAATTCGAATAGTGATGCCTGAAGCTTTTCTGGGCCACTATCCAAATGAAACGTTCTCAGATTTCTATAGACCTTACTTCACGACGTTAACTCATGAAATAATGCACTACACAATCTTTGTATACGACGAGTACGAGGACAAGGATGGAACTCCACTCACCAACCCTCCGCACACTATAATGAACGAAGAATGGAGTTACTCAGAGTTGTCAACGCGATTGGACTATGCCAACACGCAGTGGAACGCTGCGAACTCGACCGAGCAATTCTATAGGCGGCATGAATCCTGTTGGGAAACCTTCTACAGATACTGGAACAGCTACGAGGGAAACTACATTCAAGCCATAAAGTTCGACCTTGACCGAGACGGGGTCGCCGATCCTCCCATAGATAGTGACAACAACGGAATGATTGATGTGTTGGAAAGCTATGTTCCAGATGCGGGTCCAATCGAAGATGTGGGGGCTTTGATGAGCACCCACTCACACACGTAAGTGAGCGCGCGCATTTAGGAATGTGTCCATACTTCCGTTTCTGCTGTGTAAAGGACACCTATAGCCTGCCCATGATATCTCGCAATAGCTATTAAGTCTCAAAGAGAGATAGTCAGGATTGATGATAAACGGGATGTATCATGTCATTGGAAGAGAATAAGACAAAAGTTTGAAAGGTAATCGAATCCATCAACGAACAAAACTTGGGCTTTTTAGAAAGTCTGACGGCACCAGATTATTTTGACCATACCCACCAACTTGATCCAGAAGGTGTCAAACAATTCATGAACATGATTTTTAAAGCCTTTCCCGATTGGCATGAAACTATTGAAGACATCATCGCAGAAGGGGATAAGGTCTGGGTTCGTGCAAAAGCCACAGGAACACACACAGGTGAATATCGTGGACTGGCCCCTACTGGCAAGAAGATAACGGGTAGGAGTGTTAACATCTATCGCATAGTCAGTGGCAAGTTTGTAGAAAGTTGGGCTGTCGAAGACTGGATAGATTTCCTCAAACAACTGGGTGTTATCGAATACAAGGGATTTCCTGACGAAGCCAAGTCGTAATTTAGAATGTGCGTGCGCATAGCCACTGAGAGTATTGAACGGCGCGGCGTCAACGGGCTAACCACCTGTTCACGCGAGAGCCTTCAAGATTTTTCTACACCTTGCCGGAGCTTCTTAATCCTTTCGTGGAGAGGGATCTTTGTATCGTGATCAGGGATGCGCGTGCGCCTGACGCCAATAATTTTATAATTTACTTAGCGATAGCTCAAATCATGATTATTGATATTCACGTTCACCCGCAATTCATGGAACCACAGCAAGGAAACATACCATCTCAACGGGATACTAGAAAACTGGATATCGTAGCAAATCCCCAACACTTTCCCATAGCACTGGATCAGACATCCCGCAATCACTACCAAAGAAGCCCCGTCATGTTACCATTGCCCGAGTTCATTAACCAAATGGATGAAGCAAAAATCGATAGAGTTGCACTGGTAAATCCAGCCATTAAAGGTATATCTGTGAATCCAATGAATGAGAGCGTGGCAAAACTACTAGAAGCGTATCCCGAAAGGTTCATCGGCTTCGCAGGCTTTGATCCAAACAACGGGGCACAAGCTGTACAGGAAGTTGAATATGCCATAAAAAACCTTGGATTCTCAGGTATCAAAACCGTTGCGTCGACACTTGAATTAGACATTAATGATAAGGCATTCTACCCATGCTACAAGAAAGCCGAGGAGATAGGTGTCCCGATTTTGATTCACACAGGATCAGTAATTATCAAAGGATGTAGAGTAAAGCATGTTCATCCCCTAATGATTGACGACGTTGCATTTGATTTTCCAGATTTGAAAATAATCTGTGCTCACTTAGGTGGATGGCAACATATGGACGCAATAAACATGCTACTCCATCACAGCAATGTATTTGCTGACATATCCTTCTGGCCGTTAAACCCGTTGTATATGGATTTCGTTCCATGGAGTTTACTCGAGAAGACCTCATCCGACAAGATCCTGCTGGGGAGTGATTATCCAGCAGGACAGACTCCGAAAGAAGCAACTGAAGCCGTACAGAAATTACCTGTAAGTCAAAGCTTCAAAGAAAAAATACTTGGGAACAATGCAGCGAAGATACTGGACTTGTGATGCGCGCGAGCATCACCATGAACGGATCAGACTGCTCCATGTGCACACGACAGCTGGAGTAAACGGTCTGCTTCAGCTGGCTTGATATTAACTGCAACAAAGAATTCTATGCGTCCCACGCGCGCGCGTGCTTCTCAGCCCTGCAAAAGCGTGTACATTGTTAGGACTGAAAAAGAGTTGTACTGAAGTATTTTTCTCCTGAATCGGGTAGAACTGCAACTATTAACTTGCCTTCACCAAGCTCCCTTGCTTTCTTGAGTGCCACGTGAAGGATGGCGCCAGCACTCATGCCAACGAGCAATCCTTCTTCACTTGCGACTTTGCGAGCAACCTCGAACGTTTCAGGTATTTCTTCCTTGGGAATCTCAACGATTTCGTCAAAACGTTCTCTTCTGTACAATTGTGTGGGATAGGGTTCTCCTGGGTTTCTTAATCCTTGAATGCTTGCGCCCAAACGGGGCATGACACCCACTATCTTTATGTCAGGTCGGTAACTCTTAACCCGCATTGAGATGCCAACGCCTGTTCCGGCTGTCCCAACACCAACTATAATCATGTCCACCCTTCCTTCTGTCTGTTCAAGAATCTCTTTGCCGGTAGTTTGGTAGTGGGCAAGTACGTTCGCGGGGTCTCTGAATTGGTCTATGTCAACGTATTTATCAGGATGCTCTTTGAGTAGTTTCTGTTTAAGCTCTATTGCCCCCCCAGTTCCTTTTTCTGCTGAAGAGAGAATCAATTCAGCTCCGTATGCTTCTATCATCCTTCTTCTTTCCATGCTGACAGATTCTGGCATTGTGATATGAATCCTATAACCTCTCGCTGCAGCAATCATGGCAAGCGCGATTCCAGTATTCCCAGAAGTGGCTTCCAAAATTGTTCTCTCTCCAATTGGCTTTCCAGCTGCTTCAGCATACTCCATAAGATAGAGCGCCATTCTATCTTTCACTGAACCCCCGATGTTGTACCATTCAAGTTTTGCATAGACTGTTGCGTTGTCTGGCCCTGTGAGCCTATTTATCCTAACCAAAGGCGTTTTCCCGATGAGGTCTACGACGCTTTCAGCTACAATCATCTACAACACCTCACAATTTCCCCAAAGGAACGTTAACTCTTTTTTCAATGGCCGAAATGTGCTCTAACCTGTTGCAGATTCTTACCATGTGTTTGGTTGTCGTGGGTGGAAACTTCTGTCCACTGAACCCGGCCTCTATTACGTCCTTCTTCGTTGGCTGTTCCCCTTTTCTCCAAGCTTGGACTTCGATGTCAGGTGAATCATAGTCAAAGAAAACAACAGGGATCTTTTTACATCCCAGCTGTTTGATGGCGTTGAATCTATGTTCACCATCGAGGATTACATTTGTTTTTGCATCAACGGCTATTGCAAGCTTTAGGATTCCGTCTGCCTTTATTTCTTTCTTCAATTTTTCTAGATGGGTTGAATTGACCTCTTCGTGGTGTTTTAACTTGTTTAACTCGGCAAGTTGCACGTTGAATAGCCCATGGAATCGGGTGACGCAACGGGATTTATTGGACTGAATCATGCTGTTCTCCCTGTAGCTATATTTAACGCCGTTAAAGATATATGGGCTTAACGCCGTTAAAAGTATATAAGCTTAACGCCGTTTAGTATATTCAGAGGAATGAAGGTGAAACCACCCTGCATGGTCGTGGTTCAGTACGTTCTCCCATCAATTAGATTGCTGATAATGAAGGATCTCATTGCAAAGCACGATATGCGAAAGATCGATGTGTCTAAGAAAATGCAGTTAACCCCAGCTGCGATAACCCAATATCTGACAGGGAAGAGAGGTGCCGCTTTTGAAATGGAAATTCTACGATCCAAGGAAACCATGGACATTATTGCGGACATTGCTGAGACTGTGGCGAGAAACGATACCTCTATGGAGAAACTCGTAGAAAAACTGTGCATAGCTTGTAACACAATTAGGTCTCAGGGAACAATCTGCCAACTTCACAAGGAAAATCTTCAAACCTTGAAAGACTGTAGGGTGTGCAGACAAACCATTTGTTGAAAGCACTACTTATGCACCCGCGCGTGCCAGTGGAAAAAACAGTGAAAAGAGTTCATTTGAACCACTCTTTCGGAATATCACGCGCTGATACTTATGGAATATATGGGTATCTTACTCTAAATTAATGGTAGAATCAGATGACCGCAGAGACCTTCACTGACTGCACGCGCGTGCCACTCCTCTCACTAGCATTTGTTGGTGGCATCGCGTACTGTGTTCTCACTTTTATTTCGATTACCTTTTACCCAGAACCATTCAGTCCCTTTGATGACTATTTGAGAGTTCTTGGAAACAGTCTGATAGAGTTCTTCCAAGAAAGAAAGCAGTGCAGATATAACAAGCAGAAGTAAAAGCAGCCCACCATAACGCATCGATGCTGTCTGGGCATTCGCAGGGTAATTCCGCAACCGTTGGTGGATTAACGGTGGTTTAGGCTAATTTTCGTAGAAGAAGACCTGTCGAAGGTCCAGATTCTATTTGGCTCCTACGACAAGCCTTCTTGACGCTGAACTGCCAACCATGATAGCGAACGCGATGGNNCGCGCGAGTTCGTGGACGCCTTGCAGGTGCGGGGGGTGGGATTCGAACCCACTCACAACTGGTCGCTTGCGCGTTCATGCGTCATCCCTTCCTGAGATCCCTCAGAAGTCCAGCGTGTGCTGATGATTGAGTTTAGCGTTTGCTGCTAAGAGCATAACATCTTCGAGAAATGTGTGTTGTGAACAGGCGTCAGCGAGACGGGCAAGCAAGTTCTACCTAAGATGTGCGGTACACACGCAGAAGCTACGAGAGAAAGTAGCCTAGGCGCGCGCAGATTTGACAAAAGAAAACGGAGACTCGGGGAAGCTAGCTCCTCTTCTCTGATTTTGGAGTTCCTATCCATCTCGGCGTGCGATTCATGTACTCTCGGTAGGCATTTCCATACGTTTCCAGACACAGTCGTTCTTCAGCCACGACCCCTCTATCCGCAAGGACCAGCCAAATTATCGCCAACAGCAGAAACAGCCAAGACGCACACGCCAAGCCTATGCCAACGAACACCAAAAACATGCTAAGATACACTGGATTCCTTGAAACAGTGTAAACTCCTCTCGTGGCGGGCTTCTCCAATGGAGCCTGAGCAAAGTTAACCATTGCTGCGAAGCCAAAAATCATGCTCACCGCATAAACAAAGAGACCGGCGTAAAACCAGCCTGTTCTCAAGTCCAGCGGCAAGATAACCGAACAACTGATTAAAGCTACGAGAATCAGAGTGGAGAGATGATCGAGTTTTTTCTCTCGTTCGCTAAGTTTAGGTCTTGCGCCATGCCGCTTGGAGCTTTCCTGACTCTTGCTGCGACCGAAGAATATTCTAATAACCAATGGTGATAGGCCCGTAACAACCAAGAAGAAGAAAAGAACTAGAATCCAGGCGTTCCATACGCCCAACTCAAATTCTGGCACAAACGACATAAATTCCCTCAATCTTCCCTCGTATAGAACGTGTCTCCTTAAATTATTGCCCCAAACGCGCGCGCTTTCACTTGTCGGTCTCAACCTCTCTCTGACAAGCTCTGAGTTTCTCTTAAAATTGTTTGGGATGGGAACAAACCCGTATTAATAAACTGAGAAGGGTGTTGCGCACGGTTATGGGTCAGTTTTTCCCAAGTTTCTGGCGACGATCACCAGGTCTCTCATGTCTACCAAGTCATCTTCGTTGATATCTGCTTCTGGATTATAACCCGGTTCACCTTTGAAGGTGCCATAAGCCAAAGAACCAATAGTCAAGTCTATGACATTCACACTTCTGTCTCCATTAACATCACCAGCGATGGTAACTAGCACTGTTCCATCTGTCAGGTTATTGTTGTCTGTTCGTACTTCACCTAAGACAGGAGTAGCATAGGCACTCATCGTATAGCTACCTTTCTCAAATCCTGTTGTATTCCATGTGAAGATAGTAGAGGTAGACCCATCATCTGCCAACGTGATCTCCTCAATGCCAAGTACAGTTGAGTTAGCATAAACTGTAATGTTGAAGGTTTCAGCAAAAAACCCTAGATTCGAACTTGAAACGTTGATAGTCATTGGGTATCCTGATCCTACAATGCTTTTTGATAAGGTTAGATTTGGTACTGCAATATCATGTGTGGTCGTACTAAAAGCGATATTTTTCACTGAACTCCCCCAGACCGTAAAGGCGAAAACGTATTCTCCTGCGGGTAAATGTCCTAGATTATATGAGTGAGGCCATGTCCAAACTATTTGAGCGTTATATCCAACGTGCACCCACATTTCAGTATCAGCCCATATATCGCCGTTACTGATGGTTGGCGTCCCCCAATCTGAAACGTTGAATCCCGAATGACGAAAAAATATGGCGACATCGATGTAGGATATGCCATTTTCTCTCCGATACTCGAGGGTGACATCATCGGCAGCAGGCACAAAGGGATACCACCCCTCAAGTTGTGCCGTAACCCTTGTAAGAACTGGAAAAGAAAGAAATGACAGCATGCTGCCTAGCAGCAACATCGGTATTATTCTAGAAGGAATCTTCCATGGCAATTCCATGTTGCCCTCTTATGTCACACTATAGTGATGGGATATGATCCTATTTAAAATTTCTCAAGCACCCAGACAAGACAAAGAAGAACGCGCGCACAAGATTTTCCGTGTATGCACCTTCAATCGTTAGTGCAACCGCAGAGGAGCATGGAAACACTGTTATTCCTACTCGTGCCCTTGGTCTACTGATGATGAGCGGAGTGGAG
>JABAOF010015635.1_pt4 | contig 17095 bp, 18 predicted proteins | sample 7062171 | NCBI WGS metagenome assembly JABAOF01 (sample SAMN14538628, study PRJNA623070) | marine sediment metagenome | biome: marine biome [ENVO:00000428]; feature: marine pelagic biome [ENVO:01000023]; material: deep marine sediment [ENVO:00002113] | place: India: Gulf of Khambhat ...
GGTATAGTGGATCCGGATGAAGCTGACAGAATAATAGAAGAGAAAAAGGCTGATTTGGTGGCCATTGGAAGAGCTCTGCTTGCGGACCCGCACTGGTCATACAAGGCAAAGAGAGGTAAAAGAATTATCCCATGTATACGGTGTCTTGTCTGTCATAACGAGGTCGTACGGAGGGGTAACATCGCAGCCTGTACGGTCAATCCCTACCTGGTGCGTGAAAAAGATGCACCACTGCTCAAGACCGAGAGTCCGAAGCGTGTAATGGTCGTCGGCGGCGGACCTGCGGGTATAACAGCTGCCGTAACAGCATCGAAGAGAGGCCATCGTGTACATCTCTATGAAAAGGGAGATCAGCTCGGAGGTTTGATAGTGGCTGGAAGCAAGCCCGAATTCAAATACGAGTTTGGTAAACTTTTAGAATATTTTCGGGATGAGGTGATGGACAGCAATGTCAAATTGAAGTTGGCTGAAGAGGTAACACCCCAACTGGTGAAGCGTGAAGCACCGGATGTGCTTGTGATCGCCATTGGTGGTACACCCGTTGTACCACCCATCAAAGGCATCAAAAAAAAAACATGTTGTCTCTGCTCAGGATTGCCTGCTCGGATCAGAAAGCTTAAAGGATAAAAAGGTAGTCATAATCGGCGGAGGTGATGTGGGTTGTGAAACGGCCATTGTTCTCAGGAGGAAGGGCAATGATGTCACCATAGTAGAAAAGCTCGAAGAGCTTATGGAACTGGAGGAGATGAAGTATCACACAATGGTCATGGATAGGATGCTCGAAGAGGAAGGAGTTGTTATACATACAAACTCTGAAATACAAGAAATTGGTGATAGCTCGGTTACGGTAAAGAATAGCAGAGGTGAGATCAGTGAATTGCCAGCTGATCTGGTCGTTTTTGCAGTTGGTGTCCAAAGCATACCGGAGAAGGTTCGGGAACTCGAAGAGAAGTGTAACCTTTTCTATGTGATTGGAGATGCACAGGACCCTCATACCATACGTGAAGCGGTTTATGAGGGGGACAGAGTGGGGCGACTCATATAATTGTGGTTGAGGGAATAGATGACGTCGAGGGAAAGGGTATACGCAGCGTGCAATCATAGAGAACCCGACAGGGTACCCATCTGTTTTGGGGGTAACAGTGCCACCGTTATCGATGAGGTACCGCCAAATGGGACGGCAGCCTCAGACCTCTACAGACTTATTGGAATAAATGATGCTGAACCGCAGGTTGGGCTCGTAGGAAATATTGTTGCAGCGCCCGACGATCGGGTAATTAGGAGACTGCACTCCGATATGCACTATTTGTATGCTAACGTGCCCACCGATGTAATTCATGAGGATGAAAATACAAAGGTGTGGCCCTTCTATTTCGGTATGCGGATAAAAACGATCGGCCAGCATTCAATGATAGATTTTACCAATCCGCCTATGGCACACATGACAACCGAGAAGGACATCGAGGAGTATCCCTACTGGCCGGATCTCCATACAAACATCATGGATGGCGTGGTTGAAAAGGCACGGAATCTACACGAGGAGACCGATTACTTTGTCGTTGGTGATACACCCTTTGCGTACTATCCCTTCAACGGATACGGTTTCAACAGTGGTATGGACAAATGGCTAATGGATATGAAGATACGGCCACGGTTCTATCACAAGTTGGCAGCGAAGTTCCTTGAGGCGAATCTGGCATTAACCGGTCAGTTTTACCGCGGCGTCGGTCAATACGTGGATGCAGCTATGATCTATGATGATCTTGGCACACAGGTGTCAGGACTCATGTCCCTCGAAGATTACCGGGAATTCTATAAACCCTATCAGGCAGAAATAATAAAGAACGTTAGAGGATACCTCCGTCCCGAGGCAAAGATTATGATACACAGCTGCGGCTCGATCTATCAGTTTATACCGGATCTCATCGAGATCGGCGTGCAGATACTCAATCCCCTACAGCCACTGGCCACAAACATGGAGCCCTGGAGGTTGAAGCGGGATTTCGGTAAGCATATAGTCCTTTTGGGGGGGCATGATACACAGTTACTGCTTCCCAACGGTACACCCGAAGAGAATGTAAGGGGGGTAAAGAAGCTTATCGGAGAATACGCGCCAGGAGGTGGGTATGTCTTTGCAGCAAGCATCAATATACAGGCAGATACGCCGGCAGAGAACGTAATTGCTTCCTTTGACACAGTTTATGAGTCTGGTGTATACCCAATTTCGATTCCTCAGGTGAAAGAAACCGACGATCTGGATTATGTGAACTATATTAAAAGTTTGGGTCTGGGAGGAAGAACGAGGTACAAGAAACCACTGTAGGCTGGATTGCATACTGAATGAAAAAGCAAAACTGAAAACCTCCACCAAAGGTATATCCATATGTATGAGCTGTACCGAAGAGCAGACTACAAGCAGATGATAACCATTAAGCGTCCTGATCAGATGTCGCACAACGATTTCAGGGACTGGTGGTTTGACCATGCCGAAAAGATGAAGAGGTTGCCCGGATTGAGGTGGTATACGGTTTTGTTCTCGCTTGAATCCTCACCTTTTGGCCCTCCGGCTTTTGACGGCTTCGAGGAGCTCTGGTTCGCATCATTGGATGTGCTAAAAAGAGCCTACTCCACAGACACGATGCAAAGAGAGCTCGAGAATATCAGAAAGCATGGATTTGATGATCCCTCGAGTTTTCAGGGTGCATGGCTCGAGGAAAATGTTGTCACCATGACGGGTTACGAGAAGATCCCGGAAAACGAGGGGATGGTGCGACTCACCGGTATTTGTAAGCTGCCTCCAACGATGGAAAAGAGGGACCTCAAGGATTGGTTTTATCAGCATGCAGCCAGAGTGATCGATAAGGATAGATACATGATAATACCCGGTATTCGATGGTATACTCACTGTTTTGCTCTCGATGAATCGCCATTTGGAGAGCCGCCCTTCTACGGATGTGCAGAAAACTGGTGGGACAGCCTCAAGAAGATGAAACAGGATTTTGATGGTGAGATAATGAAGTCCCAGCTCTCCGACCGGGAGGAGAATATCGATATTGTGGACCCTTCATATTTTCAGGGCATCTGGGCGGACGAGCATATAATCGACATACCTCGTTAATTGGGATTGTGAAAATCGGAGAAATGATGAGTTCGCGTGAGAGAGTACGAAGGGCACTCGATCATGAACAGACCGATCGCCCGCCTGCAGATCTCGGAAGTACCTGCAACACATCAATCACAAAAATTGCATACAGAAACCTCAGGAAATACCTCGGATGTACTTCCACTTACGAACCCGTGCATCTGTCAGAAGAGATGCAGGTTGTTCAACTGGAGGAATCGATTCTGGAAAGATTACACATAGATACACGGGGTATTCACGCAAATCCCCCTGATATTGACAAATCTCGCAAAATTTCTGAGGAAAGGTTCACCGATGAGTGGGGTATACACTATAGAGCCGCAAGGAGTAACGGTGAGGTCTTATACTACGATATTGAGAAGAGTCCGCTGTCACATGAAATTACGCTGAAAGATATTGAACATTACCCCTGGCCCGATCCCCATGATCCCGGGAGAACCCGTGGATTGCGAGAACAGGCGCTTGCTCTCAGGGAAGGCACAGACTATGCGCTGGTGGGACACATGGGCGATACAAGTCTCTTCCAGGCATGTACGATGATACGAGGTATGGAAGAGTTCTTGATGGATCTGATCGTAAACAGGAAATTAGCACATGCGCTTTTAGAAAAGGTACTGATAATACAGTCCATAAAAATGGAAAGATATCTTGAAGAAATAGGAGAATATCTCGATGTGGTAAGTATCGGTGAGGATTACGGAGGACAAACGGGGCCTCTGATATCTCCTGATCTATTCAGACAATTGGTAAAACCCTATCTCAAATCTTATTTCGAAATTGTTAAACGGAAGAGTTCTGCGAAGCTTCACCTGCACAGTTGTGGAGCCATACAGGAATTGCTTGGTGATTTCATCGATATTGGCGTCGATATCATCAATCCTGTACAGGTGTCTGCGCGGGGCATGAACCCGGTTATCTTGAAACGTCGCTATGGCAAACGCCTAAGTTTTTGGGGGGGAATCGATACGCAGCATATTCTTCCTCAAGGGTCACCTCGTGAGGTAGCGGTAGAGGTGCAGAGAATAGTGGATATTTTGGGGAAGGATGGGGGATACGTCCTTAACCCTGTACATAATATTCAACCCGATGTACCGCCCGAAAACATTGTTGCACTCTATGATGCCATAGTGTAGAATTTCATCCGTTGGATCTCAACTATTCTGAAAAATAGATAAAGTAGTGGAGGTGAGAGGATAGATCGGTGCGCATTTATACAGAGTATGTAACAAACAGGAAGGAGGAAAAAAATGAAAAAGATAGTACGAGTGTTCTTTATCGTAGCACTTGCAGCTTCATTGAGCGTATTAATTGGTGGTAAAAAGACGGAAAAAGAAGAGAAGATGGTTGAGGACGAGTTCGTGGGGGTCGGTTTAGATGAGGTTGACCCCTGGATACTGGAGATGAGGGAAGGATTGGATCAATATAGGGGGGAAATTCGTTACAAGGGTCCTCTGGGAGAAACGCCGACATGGGATACAGAGCTTGTTCTCACCGTACNNAATTCGAAAGGGTGACTACAAGGTAGCTTACGTTATGGATGGTTCCCATGCAGACCATACGACGTCTTTGGTCAAGGGAATGAGGGAGACTTTAGAACATCTCGGTATGGAGCTGGTTTCTGTTTATGATCCCGTTTACGATGCTGCCAAGGAGAGAGAGGGTGTTGAGAGTGTCATGGCCCTTGATCCCGATGTCGTCATATGCGGCCCCATTGATCCAATCGTTTCTGGAGAGTCTTTTCGTCAGGTGATCGATGCAGGAAAAAAGCTCGTGATCTGGTCGAACGTCCCCCAGGGCTATGAGTACGGCAAGGATTATGTTGGGGTATCGAGCGCCATGGCTCAGGATCTCGGTGTATTTACTGTTGACCTGCTCAAAAAGGACACGTCAGGAAGAACTGAGGTGGCCTTTTTCTATTTCGATGCGAATTTCTGGGTTGTAAATCTGATAGACAGCATGGTGAAGGAAGCGCTGGAGAAAGATCCCAATCTGGTAATAGTCGAAGAAAGGGGGTACAGCAAAGATTCGGATGTCTTGGATTTGATGACTGCTGCAATCAACCGACATCCAAATATTAAGAGGGTGTATGCCGGCTGGATGGTCCCTGCATCTTTTGCTGCCGATGCCGCTGCTCAAGCCGGACGTGATGATATCAAAGTCGCGTGCTTTGGTGTGGACAGACCGACTCTTGCGAGTATTTTGACAGGTGGAAATTTTATAGGAACCGTTTCCGATGATCCCTATCATCTGGGTGCGAACCTGGCGCTACTGGCTGGTTATGGAGTAATAGATAAAGAGGCACCTCGCTTTACGATTACACCTGCCGTTCCGATAACAGCTGAAACACTGGAAGAGGTCTGGACAATAACCCAAAAAACTCCCTTTCCGGAAGAGATTGGAAAACTTCTCAAATAAACTGGCTGCTCAATAGAGAGACAGTGGGAGGCTGCATTTCGCTGTCTCTCCCTCTATTTTTTTATATTCAGCTCATTCGCTACAAACTGTAAGCCCAATTCCTCTAATGTACGCCTGGTGGGTATCGAGGTTTTCGGGTCCCATCCATGAATCTCGTAGTAGTGGTCAAAGAGCTTTTGGAGTTGTTCTGGATCAAGGGCTTTCCCATCGAGAGGGCCTCCCACTCTCCTTTTGAAAAATCGGGGTGTGGGCATGTCATGCTCTCTGAGCTTGCCCTCCCGTACATTGTATGCTTTCTCAAGGTTTATGACCCGTCTCGTAACCGTTTCCAAACCCTCCCGGTCTATGTCAATACCGGAGACTGCGCGTAGGAAGTCTGCATGCCAGTCGAGATCGTCCTTCGTCTCTCTACCCTCATAGCCGTAGAAATAAAAGAATTCCGTCGTATTCTTGCATATCTCGAGTATGTCAGAAGAGGTGCATATGTTTTCGAAATAGGTGGCTATCTCTGCATTAACGGGATGACATACCCAGGGTTTATCCATGACCTCTGCTGCACCTGCGTCCCTGTATACCTTCTGCCACTTGGGTGGTAACGATTCCGAAACACCCCAGGCCATCGGTGCAACGGATCTAAGGTGACCAGCACCTCTGGTAGAGACGCTGAGACTGAGTGTTAGTCCTGCCATTGCGGAACAATCTATGGGGCCATGATCCGTATCCTTTCCGTAACCCCCTGTAGCGGTAGAGTCAGGTTCCGCTCCGACGAGCTTCCCCGCCCTTACGCTTCCTTCGGCAAGGATGTTGCCAAAACCCTCTCTCTGAGCAATTTTGTGCACAAGCTCTCGTACCACATCCTTGTTGCCAAACCGTATTTCCAATCCGCCGGTGTCCTCTTTCGATATGAAACCCTGTTCATACCACTCCATTGCTGCAGCTGTAACCATTTGAACTGAATAAACGTCTAAACCGTACTGATCACACAGATGGTTGAACTCCACTAAGAACGGATAGTCGTATATCTCCCAAATGGCACCGTGAAATGACCCTCCGTCTGGATGTTTGCGCCGACCGACCCCTTCTATGTATGTCCATTTGTCGCAGTTTAATGGGCAGGATGCGCAGGCAACATCCTTCATCGGATACTTTCTAAAGATCTCTTTGTGTGAAATTGGCTTCCTCTGCTCCAGGTCTGTCCCGCCGCTCTTCAGGTAGTTTTTAACAGGAGCACTTCCCGCCTTACACATATCGATGATCGCCACGGTCCCACCGTAATGTGTGTACCATTCATAGGCGGAACTCTTTTTATAATCAACGTACATCTGATCAACGAGCTTTAAGAGCTCATCGGGATGAGCGATCTTGATGGATTTCGTCCCTCGAACTGCAATTGCCTTCAGATTCTTTGAACCCATAACAGCACCCAGTCCACACCGGGCTGCCGCGTGCTCTTCATCGTTGATTATTCCCGCTATTTTAACGAGGTTCTCGCCGGCCTGACCTATCGATAAGATGTGGAATGAATTGTCACCGATTTCAGATTTCAGAGCTCTCTCGGTTTCATGGGTATTCTTACCCCAGAGGCTCTGGGCATCCCTCATCTCAACGATATCGTCGTGAATGAAGAGATAAACTGGAGTATCGGACCTGCCCTGGACAATTATGGCATCGTATCCGGCGCGCTTGATTTCACCCCCAAAGAAACCGCCCGCGTTACCATCTCCCAGAATTCCCGTCAGTGGGGATTTAGCGGTGACTGTGAACCTGGCTGATGTTGGTACAATTGTTCCGGTTACCGGCCCAGTGCTTATAATAAGCCTGTTTTCAGGTCCCAGTGGGTCGGTCTCGGGACCTGTTTCATCGTAGAGAATTTTGGAGCCGATGCCCCTTCCTCCGATATAGTTGTTTCTTAATTCTTCGCCCAGATGCTCATTAGTTACCTTTTTTTTTGAAAGATCGACACGAAGAACCATACCCATCCAGCCATAGGACACCATTACCCAGTCCTCCTCTTCCACATAAAGCCTCCCGACGTCATTCCTGTTGAATATGCATTGATCATACTGAATGAATATGGGTTGGCCATTTTGGTTCGCCTTCTTTCATACCTGATCTATTTTTTACCTCACGGTATTCTTCAGGCGTCACAAATACAAGGGTGCCGTTCATGCAGTACCTGACACACTGTGGTTTTCCTTTACAGAGATCGCACACCATTGGGGTATTCTGCACTGGATGAAGGTGTATGCTGTCGAATTTACAGGCGTCCACGCAGATGCCACATCCATTACACTTCTTGATATCAACTTCTATTACACCTGTATCATCATTTTGTGTGAGAGCCTGATCTGGGCATTCAGCGACGCAGGCAGGTTTTCTACAGAGACGACACACCTTCGGGATAAACACACCCTTATCGGGGAATTCCCTGATCCGTATCCTCGATACCTCAGGATTAATTGCAGATTCCTCCTGGCGAAGCGAGCAGGACATTTCGCACATGCGACATCCTGTGCACGATTCTGGAAGGGTGTAATAAACCTTCCGATGGGACATATTTCCACCTCTCAAAAATTATAGCATAGTGATTCGCTCAAGAAAAGGGAGTACAGTATCTTTAATAATACCAATCTTATTCGATTGGTCAATATATTTAAGGTTGTATCGGCGGAATTTGGATTAATGAAAAAATATGTATTGACAAAATTTTTTTATTGTTCTAACCTGTTTTGAAGGTAAAGATATTTTACCAATTTTCCTGCAAGTGTACAATAGAATATTCGAGATTTCCAAGTCAAAGTCAAATGTGTTGAGTTTAACAGACGAGCTGGACGGAAATCGACAAACAGAAATCCAACGAATAGAGGGGGTGATGTATTCAAAAAATATAAGTAAAAAGAAATTTTAAAATCTTAACTATGTAAAATTAATCTGTAATTAAGGAGGTAAATAATGAAGAGACTCTGGATTGTTGTAATAATATTGCTGCTTGTAATTCCGGGATTGTTGATGTCCTGTGAAAGAAGGAAGAAAAAGGCTGAAGAAGAGGTGGCACCCGCTGCTGAGGAAGCAGTCGATATGGATGAAATTGATCCGTTGTGGGAGGAGATGCATGCCCTCGAGGCGGATTACATAAACCCTGAAGTCAAGTTTACCGGTACTGCGGGAGAGAAGCCTGTTTATGATAACGATCTGTATCTTACGAGGGGTGAGGTGGAAAAGATCAGGGCCATGAATCTAACGGCTGTTTATGTGGATAACAACCTTGCGGGGGAATATACGCTTGCTATCCACGGAGGTGCCATAGACGTGTTTGAATATCTCAACATCGAGGTTCTTGCCGAAACTCAGGCAGATTTTGATCCTGCAAAGCAGGCATCCGATGTGGAAACCGTGATGGCGCTTGATCCGGATATTGTTGTCGGATACGTTGTCGATCCGGTTACTGGAGCACAATCATTCAAACCGGTCGTTGACGCCGAAAAGGTGCTCGTTTTTGTTTCAACCAGACCTGAGGGGTATATGCCGGGAAGAGAGTATGTCGGAATTTCCACAAACAACCCCTATGACAATGCATGGGTATACACGGAGGACATGATCAATGCAGTGGACGATGGGGCGTCCGTTGGTATTATAACCTGGGCTGGAGAGTATTTTGTGTTGAACGTCATGGACGACGCGACAAGGGATGCGCTTGAAGAGCTTGGCTCGAAAAAGAAGCTGGTAGTCCATGAGGAGGGAAATGTTAATCCCATGGCTGCCGGAGAGTTGGTCACCGCCATGGTGCAAAAGTGGCCTGAAATCGAGGCGTTTACCCTGCTCTGGTTTGATCCCGCCATGGTCGCTGTTCAGGACCTCAGGGGTATGGGCCGAGATGATATCCAAATCTTTACATTCGGGATGAATACTCCGGCGATTCTTGACCTGCTGAATCCGGATGGTATGATCAAATCTCTTTCGCAGGATTNNTGCTGAATCCGGATGGTATGATAAAATCACTTTCACAGGATTTTACGTGGAACATCGGGATGAATACAGCCACGCTGGCCGCCTACGGTGTGCTCGGGAAAGAGGCACCAGAACTGGTCACCGTTCCAACCCTGAGCGTTACACCCGATAATCTCAGGGATATCTGGGAGGTCGCGTACAGGGGTGTTCCCATGCCGGAAGAAATAGACAATGCTCTTAAAAAACTCGGAAAATGATTTCCATGGTTCAATTATTAGCTGCAGTTAAAACACCTGTGTTTAGTACCCGCCCTTGCAAGGGCGGGGACTAAATTGATTACGGGAGCACACTATATAGTAAGATCAATAAGTCAAAGATGGGAGAACTCATTCACCAAAGCTTAAATGAGAAAGGTAAGGTATGACTTCAAGGGAGAGGGTGTATGCTGCGATGAATCACAGGGAACCGGACAGGATTCCCATTTGCTTCGGTGGAACGGGTGCTTCGGGAATTGAGGAGTGTCCTCCTGATTTTCGCGCTGCAACAGAGCTCTATAAATATTTGGGTTTAGAGGATGCCAGAGAGGTGGAAATATCACCGGTGGGCAACATCGTTGGAAACATAGATGAAGGGTGCATGAGGCGGTTACACTCAGACATGCGGTCAATTTCTGATAGTCCTCCAGGAGCCGTCGTTGTCGATAAAGAGCGAAAGGTATGGCCCTTTCTGTATGGGATGAGGATAAAAAAATGTGGTATCTACGATATGATTGACATGACTGATCCTCCAATGGCCCATATGACTTCCAAAAAAGATATAGACGAATATCCCTATTGGCCTGATATAAATATGGACACCATGCAAGGAGTGGTCCAAAAGGCAAAAAAACTCCACGATGAAACCGACTATTTTGTCTGCGGTATGCAATCCTTTGGCTACTTCCCATTGAATGGATACGGCTTTATAAGCGGTATGGATAAATGGCTATTGGATATGAAGATACGGCCTAAGTTTTACCATCAGCTCTGCGAGAGGTTCATGGAGATCAACCTCGCATTTGCGGATAAATTTTATGGTGGTATTGGCCAGTATCTGGATGCGGCACTGGTATTTGATGATTTGGGGAATCAGAAAGGTCCGTTAATGTCGATGAAAGACTACAGGNNACCCTATCAGGCCGAAACCATTAAACACATACGAAAGTATCTCCGTCCTGAGGCCAAGATCATCCTCCATAGCTGCGGCTCAGTATACCATTTCATACCTGAATTCATCGAAATCGGTATAGATGTATTGAATCCGGTACAGCCATTGGCAGCTAATATGGAACCCTGGAGGCTGAAAAAGGAGTTTGGCAGGGATATGGCTTTTCTCGGGGGTTTTGATGTACAAAAGCTGCTCCCCCTTGGAAATGTAGAGGATATAGAAAAGGGGGTGCGCATTCTAATTCAGGAGTATGCCCCAGGCGGAGGCTATGTTTTTGGCGCAAGTCAGATAATTCAGTGCAATACACCTCCTGAGAATATTACCGCAATGTTTGATGTGGCCTATGAATACGGAAGCTATCCGATAAAAAAAACTAAACGCAAAATGGGTTACAACGATTTCATAGAGGGCCTGAATATCGAGGAACGAAGGGCACAGCTGAAAACTATTTGTTAAGCAAAAAAGAGTTTTATGTTACAATAGTGGCAACAATTCAATAAAAATACACCTGGAGGTTCTTGATATTGAGTGTTGTTTTTTTGGAGCATTGAATTGTAAATTTCGGCTCATCGTATTGAAAGGGGGTGGTCCAAAGCACCGAAAGAATAGAAGCGATTATCTCATTATAGAGAATTAAGTGCGAAGGGAGAAAAATATGAATACAAAAAGGATACTCCTATTACTTCTTGTTCTTGTTATTGCTTCGTCTATGGTGTTTATTGGCGGCAAGAAGAAAGAAGCTCCGCTGGAAAAGGAAGTATATTTACTCGATGCCGATCCCAATGATATCGATCCCTGGCTGTTTGAAATGAGAAAAGGCCTTGATCCCTACAGGGGTGATATCAACTACAAGGGTGAGTATGGGGCAACGCCAACCTGGGATACGGAGCTGGTCCTCACCGTAGGTGACGTTCGAAAAATTAGAGACGCACAGGTGAAAGTGGGCTACGTGATGGATGCCTCCGCCGGCGACTACACAACCTCCCAGCTCAAAGGAATGCAGGATGTGTTCGACCATCTCGGAATTGATTTCATCGGTCAGGTTGATCCGGAATTTGATCCTGCAAAGGAAAAAGCTGGAGTTGAAGACCTACTCACCGCTGGCGCTGATATCATTATTGGCGCCCCTGTTGATGCCGTTGCTTCAGCAGAGTCATTCAGAGCTGTTGGTCAACAGGGTAAAAAATTCGTAATCTGGTCAAATATTCCAAAGGGCTACGAATATGGGAGAGATTATGTCGGAGTCGCGAGTGCCATGGCCGAGGACCTTGGCAAATTTACCGTTGATCTCATGGCGCAGGGGGTTACTGAAAGAACAGAGGTCGCATATCTATTTTTTGACGCCTCCTTCTGGGTGGTTAATTTGATCGATGCCCAGGTAAAGCAGGCCATTGAAGAAAATCCCTATCTGGAAATAGTTGAGGAGCTCGGATTTACCGATCCGCAGCAGGCCTTTGATCTAATGTCAGCTGCAATTCTCAGACACCCAAATATCAAGAGGGTGTATGGAAACTGGATGCAGCCTGCACTCTTTGCAGCCAATGCGTGCGAGCAGATGAATCGTTCTGACATCAAGATAGGAGCCTTTGGCTTTGATTCGCCAACCCTTGTAAACATCATAACCGGCGGCAATATAATAGGCACCATATCGGACGATCCATATCATATAGGCGCAAATCTTGCCCTATTGGCTGGATTCGCCGCAATAGATAAAAAGGCGCCTGAATTTACGATTACGCCTGCTCTCCCAATGACAAAGGATAACGTCGAAGAGATATGGGAAATAGGCAATAAGATACCACTTCCAGAGAGCGTAAAAGCGGCATTGGGCAAGTAATCACGGGCAGTTCTAAGCGCAGATGAGAGCAGAATAGGATGAAATCTTATTCTGCTCTTTGTTTATTTTAATGAAGAGGACGCAATAGAAAAAGGATGTTAAAAATACGAAAAAGGTTATAAGGAGTGCAACGTTGGGTAAAGAAACCGTTGAAAATCTGAAGCAGGAGCTCGAAGGTTTAAAGGAGACTATGGCGATCTACCTCGGCTCTCTGATACGTGAAGTCGTCAGTGTTTTTGGAGATAGGGGAAGAGAGGTAGTACGGGAGGCTGCCAGAAAAGGAGGACTGTATCAGGGTGAAAAGTATATAAAGGAAAAGGGAATCACAGATCGATCAACAAAGGGATTTGCAGATTTCTACAACAGTATGAGTGACGTGGAACTTTTCAAGATTCAGATAGATGAAGCCTCAGATAAAAGGTTTGTCATCAGAACGAATGTATGCCCCTACCTTAAATACTGGCAGGATATGGGAATCCCCGGTGAGCTGCCGGAGTTCTGCATTCTTGCGACATACTACGATCTCGGGTTGGCACAGGCCTTTAACCCGCGATTAAAGATTGAGCTTCCCGAGGACATGATACGGGGAAGCTGTCAGTGTGTGTACGTTTTTAAAGAGGACTAACCGTTGGTTTTTCAGCATACCATTGGAGGGGGAGGATATCCATGAGATTAAATTCGCAGACGATTCTCGAAAGATATAGGGGTTTCTCTCCTCGATCACAGGACTTATTCAGCAAGGCCCAGGACCTTTTTCCCAATGGTGTCACCCATGACAGCAGGTGGCTTCTGCCCTATCCAATCTATATAGAGCATGCGAAAGGATCGAAGAAGTGGGATGTTGATGGCAGGGAGTATATAGATTACTGGTCAGGTCATGGAGCACTTTTGCTCGGCCATACGCCAGAAGAGGTTAATCGGGTGGTTATTGATCAGATATCCCGTGGCACCCATCTGGGCGGCTGCCATGTCCTTGAAATTAGATGGGCCCAGCTTGTTACATCGCTCGTGCCATCTGCTGAGCTCGTTCGGTTTACCTCGTCTGGAACAGAGGCGACCCTCATGTGTATACGGCTGGCGCGTACATACACGGGAAAGCGAAAGCTGTTGAAGTTTGCAGGGCATTTTCACGGCTGGCACGATCAGGTTATTCTAGGTGCAAACCCGCCCTATGAAACGCCCACGCCGGGTATACTCGATGCAGTGGTCGATGCCACGCTGGTCTGTCCTCCCAATGATATCGATGCGGTGGAGAAAATACTGAGGGAGGACAGAGACGTTGGCAGCATCATTATTGAGCCCACCGGCGCATCCTTTGGCACCATCCCGACAAATGGAGGTTTTTTGAAAGCTCTACGGGACGTTGCGGATAGATACGGAGTCCTTCTAATATTCGACGAAGTTATATCTGGTTTTCGAGTATCTACCGGAGGAGCACAAGAGTTATACAATGTTCGACCGGATCTCACAGCACTTGCAAAGATACTAGCAGGAGGATTTCCGGGTGGTGCAGTAGCTGGCCGCAGAGACATCATGGAACTGTTGGAGATCCGTCAGGATGAACACTGGATGCTCCATAAAAAAATGCCCCATCTGGGCACATTCAATGCCAATCCCGTTTCAGCCGCTGCCGGCATCGCAACTCTCGAGATCGTTCGATCGGGAGAGCCGATGGCGAAGGCCAATAAAATGGCCAGAATGCTCAGAAAAGGGATGAATGAAACCATTGATCGACACGGCTTGAACTGGTGTGTGTACGGAGAATTCTCTGAGTTTTGGTACCTCATGGGGCATGATCTTGGGAATATCCGTGCAGGTGACTTCAATCCCCACGCATATGATTACAGAAAGCTTAAGAGAAAGGTCGATCCTCTCCTTTCCGGGAGTTTACGCTGCGGTATGCTCATGCATGGAGTCGATATTCCAGCACGTGGTGGTCTCACCATGGCTGCGCATTCAGAAGAGGATATAGAAAAAACCATCGATGCATTTGACCGAACGCTATCGTGGATGAAAGAGGAGAAACTGGTGTAAACTCTTTTGCTTTTTCTAGACATCTCGATACATTAATGTATTCATTAATAGCTCAAATCGTTTTCCTTCAGTAAAATGTCAGCGATATATTGATTCAGTGTAACGGTGCGCTGAGTGTGCACCTGCAAGGGGAATACTATGGTGGTCGGAGTTCCGCGGGAAAGCTTTCCCGGTGAAAAACGGGTAGCTGTGGTACCCATACATGTTGAACAGATAAAAAAAACAGGATTTGGGCTCAATTTCGAAAAAGGCGCAGGTATGGGGGCAGGATTTCCGGATACTGCATACAAGGAAAAGGGTGTGAATATCCTCGCCGATCGTGGAAGCGTGTTTTCCTCTTCGGATATCATTCTTCAGGTGCGGTCAGCCGGTGTTAATCCTCAAAATGGGTTGTCCGACATCAAAATGATGCGCAAAGGAGATGTTCTCATAGGATTCCTCGATCCCTACTCTTCCCGTGACATGGTTCTGGAGATGGCAAAGGCAGGGATCACCTCCTTTGCCATGGAGCTCATCCCACGAATAACACGGGCGCAGAACATGGACGCCCTATCATCCATGGCGTCGATAGCGGGATACAGAGCGGCTCTATTAGCCGCCTGTGCACTACCGAGGATGTACCCCATGATGATCACGGCTGCCGGCACCATTGTGCCTGCCAGGGTCTTTGTCATTGGTGCAGGTGTTGCAGGGCTCCAGGCAATAGCCACGGCACATCGGATCGGTGCAGTGGTGAAAGCCTATGATATTCGCCCTTCTGTGAAGGAGCAGGTGCAAAGCCTGGGAGCCAGGTTTGTCCAGCTCGACCTGGAAACAGACCGGACTGAAAAAAACGATGGCTATGCAGAGGAGATGAGCGAGGACTACTACCGAAGAGAGCGTGAATTAATGGCCCAGGTAATTGCTGAAAGTGATGTTGTTATTACCACAGCTGCTGTTCCCGGAAAGAAAGCCCCACTTCTCGTCTCTGAAGAAATGGTCGCTGGGATGCCGCCCGGTTCGGTTATCGTTGATCTTGCTGCGGAACAGGGGGGAAACTGCGCCTTAACCGAACCTGGAAAAACGGTGCAGCGGCATAACGTTACTATAATCGGACCGCTGAATCTCCCCTCCTCGGTACCATATCACGCAAGCCAGCTCTATTCGAAAAATGTAACCTCATTTTTGATTCATCTCATCAAGGATGGCAGCATCGATACTCAGCGTGATGATGAGATCATCAATGAATCGCTCCTTACAAGGGATGGTGAGGTGGTAAATTCAAAGGTAAAAGAGGTGCTGGGCCTCTAGCTTAATCTGTGGGAGTTCTCATTTCAGATATACAGTGCTGGCTGCATAAAAGAGAATGCTGGCAGGGAGCGCACGTTTGGGTTAAACATCCCGGATAGGAGAAAGTAAATGGATAATTTCATACTCATACTTACCGTTTTCATATTGGCCGTTTTTGTCGGCTTTGAAGTTATTACGAAGGTTCCGCCAATGCTCCATACCCCGCTCATGTCTGGCTCGAACGCCATTTCAGGTATAACGCTTGTGGGAGCAATTCTTGCGGCAGGCACCCAACGTACGACACTTACGGTTGTGCTGGGATTCGTGGCGGTCGTGTTTGCCTCAACAAATGTTGTCGGTGGATTCCTCGTCACGAACCGTATGCTGAAGAAATTCAAGAGAGAGGAATAGCCGATGTCGTTCAGTTTGGTAAACCTCATCTATCTCCTTTCAGCCTCACTCTTCATCATCGGTTTGAGGGGGCTTGCTCACCCCAGAACCGCGGTCAGAGGCAACCTACTCGGTGCGATTGGGATGTTGCTTGCGGTAGTTGTAACGTTGCTCGATCGTGAAATTTTAGGGTATGAGGTGATCGCTGCCGGGTTGGTAATCGGCTCTCTTCTGGGGACCGTTCTCGCTCTCCGGATCAAGATGACAGCCATGCCGCAGTTGGTTGGTATGTTCAACGGATTTGGCGGTGGGGCATCCCTTCTCGTTGCAGGTGCAGTACTTATAGAAACGATGCTCATCATGAAAGGTACAAACCTACAGCTGACCATTGCCACTGTCGCATCCGGATTGATCGGTGCAGTGACTTTCTGGGGCTCCCTCGTTGCCTTTGCAAAACTCCAGGGCATCGTAACAGAAAAGCCCGTACGGTACAGGGGTGAGCAAATCGTAAAGAGCCTGCTCTTTTGCGGTTCACTATTCCTTGGCGTATTAATCGTAATGCAGCCAGAGCGAACTTCCCTCTACTGGTATCTCGTTGCAGTTGCGTCGGTTCTGGGAGTGATGTTGACGGTGCCCATTGGCGGAGCTGACATGCCCGTGGTTATTGCGCTGCTTAATTCCTATTCCGGGCTCGCCGCCGCTGCAACAGGATTTGTTCTTTCCAACAGTGTTCTCATAATAGCGGGATCACTGGTCGGCGCTTCCGGTATAATTTTGACCCGTATCATGTGCAGGGCGATGAATCGTTCACTTGCAAATGTTCTATTTGGAGGAATCGGTGCACCTCAGGCGGG
>JABAOF010003234.1_pt1 | contig 17091 bp, 17 predicted proteins | sample 7062171 | NCBI WGS metagenome assembly JABAOF01 (sample SAMN14538628, study PRJNA623070) | marine sediment metagenome | biome: marine biome [ENVO:00000428]; feature: marine pelagic biome [ENVO:01000023]; material: deep marine sediment [ENVO:00002113] | place: India: Gulf of Khambhat ...
GTCCGCCATCCGCGCTCCCAAAACCATTAGCGTGCTTTTGACCATAGAACCCCATAAGATAGTGGTCTGTTCACCTTCTTCGTCAGAGGCCATACGGAGTGACCACCTTTGACCGGACGATTTGGGTGACGACAGGTCGGTCTTATCCGTCGCAACGAGTCTAGATTGCTCTTGAACTCGCCTGTGTTACAGAAGGTGTTTAAGATTACCGCCAGATAGACGAGCTCCGACAGGAACCTAACGTAGATAAGGTATGTTATCCGCGCTTGGCTAAAACGCGTCGACTTCGCCTGTCGGTAGGGACCGGGATAAACCCGATAGCCGCAGTTGCTGTGGGTTGTGTAGACCCATTTCTGCTTGGATCTGCAGCCCCAATCTGATTCTCGTATCAGTCGCGCTAGCTGGTTATGGTCCATCTCCCGGCCCTCTCGTTTGAGCTGAACGATGTCCTTTCGGAGCATGCAACCTACGGCCCTTTTGGCAGAGCATTCTCCGTGGTCAGTCTCTCACCATCTGCTCCAGTCTAAAGTAGTTTTTGTTGCTCCTTGAAGCATTCCTCGGTAACCGGTATCGAGCCAGGCTTCCTAGCGTAGGCAACCCGGGGGAGGACAGCAGACTTATAGTGACCGCACGCAGCGGCATGAACGGGAAGTGGAACATAGTACGACTTGTAGACCATTCCTGAGTGATAGAGACAAGCGATCTTGTAATCGCAACCCGTGTAGTGGTCGCATTTTTCACAATCTGTACCTGCATATAGTCGTCTGTCTGGATCAAATAACTTGCGTAGCTTTTCAGAATTCCATACGTCCATGATTGACTGATATGATAGGTCACCGTAAACCAACTCCGGTACATCAGGCATATGGTCACAGAGAATGGCTGCTCCGTCATAGCGGATGGCCAGGAGTGATCGGCCCTGTCCGCAGAAAGAAGCGCGTGTGATGGTTTTTGCAATTGGCTTGGCCTCCTCGAAGTCCAAATCAAGTACGCTCTCATTAGTCGGACCCATAAGGACCTCAGGTACCTCAGCAGGGGCACTCTTCCCCTTGATTTCTTCATAAACTGCCATGACTTCGCTGTATGATCTTTCCCAATCACTGGGGTCAACGAAAAGACTGTCATGATGTCGACCGGTACTGTATCCATAGGCTGCGAAGTTGATTGTCTTGACTCCGAATTGGTGAAGGAAGCGAACCAAGCTGGCCGCATGATGAATGTTCAGGCTCGTCAACACGGCAGCTACTACTGTTGGAACCCTGTGCTTCGCTAAGCGCTCCAGTGTGTCCACCGTTTTGCGCCAGAAGCCAGGGGAAGCAGTCAGCCGATCCGCGGTCTGCTCGTCAGGTGAATCAAAGCTAAGCTGAAGTCTGAAATGCGGGTAAATCTTGAGACGCCGGATCGTATCTTCGCCAAGCTCGTGTTTGGTGCTGAGCAACATTTCAATGTTGGATGACAACCCATGCTCGATAATGTCCAATATGTCGGAGCGAATCATAGGTTCTCCGCCGGTCAACAGTAAACCACATACACCAAGTTCTGCCGCTTCATCCATAAGCTCTTTCATGCGAGCACCAGATATGGTGGCATCCAGTGCGCTATCCGCCTTCTTCGCATTTGCGTAGCAATAGATGCAATGACGGTTGCAGTACTGCGTAACGAGCCAAGTCATACGCGCGGGGACAGGAAGCCTGCGAGGCACCTCCCACGTTTCGGGGCGAAAAACGAACTGCATCGGATCCAAGGTCTCATTGGGGTTATTGGCGGACATTCCCAAAGCTTCGTCCCTTGGCAGCAGGTATTGACGATATCGAACTGCTAGGCCTTCTACAATCCATTCTGCCCGCTCTCGAGGTATATTCAAGTCCTTAGTAAGAATGTCCACCACTTCACTATCAAGCCTCTTCCCATTGAATAATGCTATGGTCGTTGCACTTAATGGATGCAGGTTGTGTGTCGGGCCACGGCCATCAATTCGGCGCAGATATACACCATTGTCATAGGGCTCAAGTACGCAATCTGCTCTCAGCACTCGGTTCATCTGATTCTCCTTGATTGCTCCTAGTCTAGCCGCGAGGGGGGCTGGCCCACCCTCTGGCAATTGTAGTCCGATGCAAAAGGACGACCGTTTGCCACGAGCGATCGGACGTAGCAAAATCCCAGCCTCTGACACATTTCGAAATCAGCACAGTCATGACACTGCTCACCAGCAAAGGGCTCACGACCCGGGTACAGCAAGTTTTGAAGACTCTGACTATTCCAGATAGACAGCAAGCTCTGAGTCGTAACATCGCCTATCCTAAACCGAGAGTCGTGTGCAAGCCTATCGCAGATACTAACTTGACCATCGGGTAGGATTACCAAGGCCTCACGCCCGCCTGAGCAAACGGAACGGGCATGAGCAGATGACCACGGCTGGTAACACAGCTCCATTGAGGGGAGAATCTCCGGCTTGCAGGACATTATCTCCTCATGAAGCCAAGATTTGTCATCTTCACAAGCAAGTAGATCCTCGCGCATTGCCAGAGGAGAACGTTGATACCAAGAAAGGACGCTTCGGCCTACACCAAGCGCACAGAGTTCACGCAGCAGACTCGGCACCGTTCGGATATTCAGTGCTGTTAAAAGCGTGTTGCAGAGGACGCGGACGTCGGCATTTTGAAAAGACAGGATCGTCGTCTTGAGGTCATCAACTGTTGACCGGTGTCCATGGAGTAATTCCGTAGTGTGCTGATCGAATGTGTCGATACTGACCTGTATTTGGTTTAGCCCCGCGTCATGCAGGGCCTTCGCGTCCTCAGCGTTTACTCTCTCTCTGGTCGAGACAAGCACATGAAAGCCTCGTTCTTTAAGTCCCTGAATAGCCCTCAGCAAGGATGGGTACAGCAGTGGCTCGCCGCCATGGACTAAAATGCTGGTAACACCGATTTCCTGCGCCTCGGCGAACACATCCAGCATATGGTCAAGGGACACATGAGGCTTGGGGTCTTTCCTTCTACCGCGAGAAGCGCCAACCGAGCAGTATACGCATTCGCTTCGGCAATTCCATGTCGGTATCCAAGCGATCTGTACGGGATGCTCGAGTCTGGGATCCGTATTGAGTTCTCCGGTAATCTTGTGCCTATGTCCAAGCACCGAGGAAATCATGGTGTGTCGATCCGAGTTAGCGGAATTCGACACTTCCTCAAAGTGCGCAGCAAATCTATTGAATACTAGGTCTACCAGCCTGTTCGAGTGGTCTATAGGGCGTCGCACTAACTCGGTCAGTGTCTGCGCCGCTCCCTGGAGGCTGCCATCTTTGTGTATTAGGCAGAGAATACTGCCGGATGTCGAGTCAATGAAGCGTACGCTCGGGAAACGAGCGCGATCATCATCATACAGCACAAGTCGCGAGCCATCAGGAACAATATGTGTGGTTTGCCTTAATGCTAGTTTCATTGCAGGCTCTGTCTTTCCTAGTATGTGGCATATTGACCCGCGTCACCTGGAACCGGGCAATCAGATTCGTCAGCGACAGGTCCTGCTTCTTGGCGCGACTCGGGCCTCTTACTCGAGAACCTCTGCCGCCTATGCAGAATTTCTTGTCACTTGCGCAACGTTACATTCTTCATCGAACAGCGCCATCGTAGTCGCGGTAAAGGGAGCGAGACTCACCTGTTCCCGTACGACCGGGTGAACCCCGACTCGGACCTTTCAAGCACCTATCTGGTCAGATGTGAAAATCCGGGAAAACATTCTCACTCCGCTGCTAGGTCAGCATTATTGAGCTTCTTTCTTTGCCAGATTACATACTGTATGCCAGTCTTGCAATCACTCTAAAGAATGATTCTTCAACCAATGCAGCCTGTTTGTGGAAATAGCCCGCAGGGCTGACAACTCGGCCGACTTCAGCAATTGCAGGACAGAATGGGCAGGCAAAGGCATGATTGTCAGTTTGCCGATACGGGCTCTCTGTGAAGCATAGAATTCAAGCGTCTGAGAGACTGAAGTTTGGGGTGCAGATGTAACCGTAGAGGTTTGGTCTGAAGGACAGAATTCTCAGATCCGAACAGAGAGGCCGGGAGAAATTCGCGAGAACGGCTCAAGCGGCTTGGGAACTGCAACGCAAAGAGCTGGCTCCCCAAACGTAACCCTCTTAGAACCATTTCTCAGTTCGCGGAGGTTTAGTATGAGGAAAGAACTCATTTCGTCTTCGACGCGTTCCTATCTTGGAGCAGGATATGGCTTACTTATCTGCTCGAGGATGTTGTGTCCAATTATCGCCTTAAGCTCGTTGCTGAGCCCTTTCTCAGCACTCTCCGTAAGGTTGCTGACAGCCCACTGGAGAAATACCGAACCGAGCTTTATGTCCTCCATACCGAGTAGCTGCTGCAAGTATTGCACCAAGTGTGGAGTTGCTATGGGAATGCCATATGCTATGATTTGCCTACCAACCGGGAGCTTCGTTTCTACCCAGTTGAGGCCGTGAACTGCGGGTGTCACCTGCAGAGTGGTACCGGCTTCCTCCTTGATGATGCGCCACGCTGCGGTTGCATATCGGTTCACCTGTTTCAGCCACTCATAAGCCTCTTTATCGCTGAGGTTGGCAAAACGCCGCTCCCGCTCTTCCTTGAAGTACCATTTACATTCGTTTCGGATTTTCTCTATGAGACGGAAGTCTATTTTGTCCTCGCGAATGACCTTTTGGGTGAACAGTACTCCGTGAGCAATCCCCAGATGGTCTTTGAGCATCTTGACAGGTCTGCTCTTGCTTTCGTGTGCACTCAAACCTCCTAGAAGCCACTTACTCATCTTCTTGAAGAAATCGCGCTCGGTCTCCCACCGCCCGGCCACCGGTATGCAAGGCGACGCGGCTTCAAAGCCGGCAATGTAACTTTGTCTAGCCAGCCATTTGAGTTCAAGTGTCTCTTCCTCTGGCAAACTAGCCTGCTCGGCCATTTGCCCCAACAAAGTCATGCTGAAGATATCGTTTGCCTGGCATTCGCGCAGGTAACTCTTCAGTATGTTTTCAATCTCGGGTGCTAAGGAGATCATGCCGCTGCCCTGTACAAGGAAGAGGCTGGGCAACCAGTCAAATACTGAGTTCTCACTACGCCGCTGAATGCTGACGCGTCTGAGGTTGTCATCAAGGTGGGATAAGGCTATTCTGATTCGCGTGCGGTCAACTTCATCATAAGTATATCCAATATCTTCCAATCTCACCTTTACGACATGCTTGTCGAGCCATTGTGCAAAAAACATCAAACGATCGGCTGTCCCGTCTGACCTGTTGCGAATGTGCTGGAAGAAGAAGGGCGTATCCCTCTTCAAAATCTCATCAAAGACACTGGCGTTTTCCTTCCGGCAAACGCTCCTCTGATATGTTTGGTAATCAGTGGTCTGCGCTTCGGTATTCGGGAGTGGATAATACTCTTCAACGAACTCCTGGAAGCTCTCCCTGAAACCAGGCTCAAATATCGCCCTTAAGAAGCCGTTAGACCCGTTCACTGCGACTTCAAGTTGTTCCCGGTACTCGGGGCGAAGCACAAGGGTCATAAGTTCCAGGCTGTTTATCAACCATGGAGCAGGAACGAGCGCATAGGGAGAACGAAAGAAATCTTCCTTGATATCTCGGTATAGAACCAGTGCCTCTTTGGCCAACTCCGTACTTTCAACAGCGAAATGCTCCTTGGAGAGCCGAAAGGTTCTTGGCAAGACACTATTATACGTCTTTTCGTATCGCCCACCAAGCTCGTCGTACAAGTACACGGGGAATGCCCCCCATGGCCGAAATTCCTTCATGTCGGTCATCATACACCTCGCTTTCAGCTATCCTCTACGGAATCAGCGACGCGTGTTGCAGAGTCCGGTATACACACTTCCCTCTTGCAGTTCAGCGATGTACACCCAGAAGCCCTTCTCTTTCTGCCTCGTCAGAGAGTGCTGCAGCCTGCCACAATCTGTCCAGGCCCCAGGCTGCAAGCCGTCAGAAATCCAGTGTTAACCACTTTTAGGCGTAATGGATAGCAGACTCTCCTTTAATACCTGTTTTAGAGTAGTCTTTCCCTTTGTTGTCTTAAAGTAACGTTCTCTTCGCATTGCATCTTTCTTTGAGAGAAGTCCTTCAAAATAGACCAAACTGCACAGGCAACCTCTTAGAAGTTGAGATATTCTTGCCTTGTCCATGTTCTTTTAGCCTTCGCTCCAGGTCATCAGTAAAACCAATGTAGAAGTTATTATCTCTTAGGCTTAGAAGGACATAGACATAGTAGAAGTTATTCATGGTTCCTTTTATTGCCCTAAACCATTTGCTAACGCTCAGATTTAGAGCATATACCACTCATTGAATTATTGAAATGGCTGCACCATATACCCGAACGAAGTGAGTGGTATATGGCTCCCCGGGCAGGACTCGAACCTGCGACCTAGTGGTTAACAGCCACCCGCTCTACCAACTGAGCTACCGGGGAGCGAAGAAGATGCGGGTTCTCATTAATTCTACCGGCGAGCGCCGGTTTTCGCAAGCCCTATTCTCGGTCACGGCTGCGTGTTTGGGGGAAGTAGGCGGCAGGGGTTGGAACAGCTAAGCCCGTGAAGCGGTCCGCCGCAGCGGCCCGCCGGCCTGGCCACCCCGCCCTGCGCTTTGAACCCGCACCGGACGGCTCGTCAGTGTTGAAGCGAGAAGTTCCAGTTGTGCCTCGAAGTCGTGCAGCGGGGTGGGCTTCTTGACAGTGCTATAGGCGTTCTCGATTACCCACCGGCGGGCTTGGGTTGGGGTAAACCCTTTTGCTCTGAAGTCTTTAGCGATACGCGGGGCATTGTTCAGACTCTTGGATAACTTGTCTCCATGTTCGTCAACCAGATGTGGTATGTGACAGAGAACGGGCAGTGGATATTCAAGCACGTGCAGGCATTGAACGTAGAGAGTCAATTCACGTTCCAGTTCATCTCCCCGGATGACATGGGTGGTCCCCAGGATGACATCACTTGCTGAACGCGCGAATTGACACAATCCTATCTCCAGCGGTTGGGTGCGCCCTATTCTCTGTCCTCCCAGTAGGAGGTCATGGTAGAAGATGATTTCGCCATTCTCAGGCGCGGAGAGTTCATAAGACTCTGTTTGCTGCATACCCCTGAAACAGACCCGCATGCAATCAACGCCGCCTGCAGTGGCGGTTGGTGAGAGTCTCATCACTTCCGCCGTATCGTCTATTGGAGGAAAATAGCCCGCCCAGCGCTTTTCTCCCACACGCTGCGGCCCACGAGAAGCGAAGGCGGCGCTCAGCCAAGAACCATTGGAGCGTCGGACAAGGAGCTCCGTCTCCTGCGGCGCCGGCAGCCAGTATTTCACCCAGATAGTGTCGGGACGGCTGCCGGAAGGAAGATCGAACTCGATCCAAGGAATCTCGTCTTGAGAATCGGAGGCCCATAAGGTATCATGTCGCCAGTTGCCAACCTCGTGTATGATGGATATCCAATTGGGAGCCACCAGGTGCCTTGGGTCTGAACTGAACGGGATGTACCCTACCTCGCCGGGGCAACAGCTTGAAGCGCGAACAGCAGCAACCGGAATCGACTCGCCGTTTTGCTTGATCTCCACCTGTGCTAGGCAGCAGCCCGCCTGTTGGCGTCTGATCTTCGCTTTTCCCTTAGCCTCCAGGTCATCCAACATGCGCAGATAGGCAGCCTCGTTGCGGCTGTGCATCAATACCCGCTCCCGCGGGCAGATCTCCATCCATTCCAAATCCTCAATGATACTCTCGATTAGCTCAGACGGTGGGAAACGATCGAAAAGATCGTCAATCTGGACTTCAAAACGGCCCCCATAGCGACGAGCAAACTCCTGGTTCAGGATCGCCATGTAGAGATTGCCATGATGCAGCTCTCCACTGGGCGTCGGGCAAAAGCGGGCAACTACCACTGTCAGCCACCTCCTCTGTTAGCGGCCCGCTGCACGGCCTTTTCTCTCTGGAACTCGGCTATTCGCGCGGCAATGGGTTTTTCAGAGCCGTCGGCTCTGAGCATACCCATGGCTGACGTATAGTAACGGGTTGGATCGTCTTGGTCGCTCAGCATGAGCCATATCAAAGCGCCGATGCCCCACTCCCCGTCGGCGACTTCTGCAAACTGAGAGAACCAATCGGCTTGTTCTTCTTCAGTCAACCCAACGATTTCGCCGCGGCTGCGAGTATGCAAAGTCTCTGAGTCGCCAAGTCTAGTAGGAATTCCAAATTCGGTTATCCAGATCGGACAATCTTTCGGAAGCCGCGCGCGGAAATAATCCATCCAGCGATCCAAAGTAGGCTTCCACAACGGAAATGGAATACTCTCACGCCGGAGCGGCATCAGAAGTAAGTGCCAGCTGAATACATCAAAGTATTCGGCAGCGCCGTCCGCAAGTAATGCATTCAGGTAACTGGGTCGCAAGGCATCCAACCAGAGACCGCCCGAGATGATCCGAGCGGAACTATCCGCGTCACGGATGGCCTTACTTCCCAAGACCAATACCTCGCGGTAGAGGCGATGATCGTAGTAGCTCATTGGATTGCAGACAGGGCAATTGGGCTCTGACCAGATCTCCCAATATCGAATCACTTCTCGGTAGCGCTCAACGACGGTTGCAAGGAATCGACTCCACGCGGCTGGATCGGGCATCATGCCGCGATGGTTGTTCCAAATCCACCAATCGCGAGCGGGGAAGTACTTTATACCGCGCTGGCTGGATACCATGCCGATGAGTTCGAGACCTGACTTGGCGGCATCTTCTACGATAGGATCGTAGTAACTGAAATCGAACACTTCCGGCTGAGGTTGAATCAGCGCCCAACTCAAGTCAAGATATCCCAATCCACAGCCAAGAGTGCTGCCATATCGGAAAGCATCAGGTGCCGGATGACATAACGCAATCTCCATTCTCATCTCATCCTTTCGGTTGTTGAATCATGGCACTGGAGAGCTGCATCTACGTTTTCCCCCAAGCAGACTGGTCAGTTTGGATTGGCCGGTTTGAGCTCGTCAGCGCATTTCAGACAAATGGGCATGGGCATGAAGCGGTCTCCCAACGACTTCAAAGGATACACTCGACAACGCCGACAAGCACAGAGAACGTATAACTCGCACCCATAGCATCCGGACAGCTCATGAAGATCCCATCCGCCGCGAAAGAACTCCCACCGTTCGCTTGCCCAGATGTCGGCCAGAGATTTTGTGGTTAAGCTTCCCATGGCTAATTCGGGAAGCCCAACAGCTTCCTCGCACGGATAAACCGTTCCGTCGCTATCCACTGCCAGGTACGTAAGGCCGGCCTGGCAACAGTTCGGTGCTAACGCTGGGCCAAGCGTCTCCCACTTCTCTGGAGGGAGAATCCCGATACCGATTGGGCGTTTTTCACTTGACAGACTACCCGCAACAAGTCCCACACTGCAGCCGCCGAAGTACTGTGAGAAAAGCTCCGACAGAGAAGCTCCTCCGGGAATGACTGAGCGCGGCAGGGGTGTATGTACACCTCGCACTTGCACCCGGTTGGGGTCGTAGGCATCTTGAATTTGTTGCAAGAGCGCGACTTTCTCTTCGATGGCCGCGAGGGTTGAGGAGTGATCGGCAGCCACACCATTCTGATTGAGCAGGAACAGCGTAAAGGATGCCCCCGCGGACAGTACTTCACTGGTCATCTTTGTTAAGCAACCTAAATCATCGGAAGCAACAACCTGTTGCGTGATACAGAAAGGCACGCTCAGCTCTTTCAGTTTCCTCGCTGTGGGGACGATGGTTTCAGTTGCCCCGTCCTTCTCCAGGATTACGAAGGGGGGACGTCCACGCGTCTCCCCAATCGCAGATAGCTTCTGCTGAGCATCCTCATCCAGATTGTCCGGCGCCAACCGCAAGCTGATAGCGGCACGAACACTTCTCAAGGCGTTGCCCCTGCTAGAAAGAAACTCAAGCGCTTGGCGACCACCCAGGAAATTCACTCCGAAAACACCGAGTTCATCAATCTCCGCCGTTAAGCCGGCGAAAAGGTTGGCATCCATGGGGAGTCGGACGGTTGTTGATACCGGCGCGCTGGCAGGCGCGTACTTTGTGGTTACCGGTCGATGCGCGGCACATACCGGGCGTGCCGACGCTGCGTCTCGCGACACCTGCTCGATAATCCCCATCCGCTGCATGGCCTGAAAGAATGCAGACATCTTAGTTGGCGCGGACAGCGGATTCCCTACCGGCAAAGTGTCCCTATGGCGTTGAATGTCGTCGGATGTCCGCGGTTCGATCAGATATTCAAGGAGCCTGTATCCATGCTTATCAAAATGCCAGGATATAGGTCGAGATGGATCAGCTACCAGATACCATCCGCAATCGAACGCTTGGCGTTCATCCCGAATGATAATGGCTTCTCTAACGCGATAGCACTCAGTGCCCATTACACGTATCTCTCCATCTTGCTGCTTCGCATAAGCCAGTTGGAACTTCGCCGTATGCGGAAATCCCTTTGCAACACCAAGCGAACATCATCAATAATCAAGCACTCGTACTTCGCCTTCAATCCCTTCTCCCACAAGCCTGTTCCGGCCGCGTACTGGAACGCGGCGGAAGCCAGCACTTGTAGGCCCGTCCCGAATACATGCTTCCTCTAGAGGCTATAACCGGTATGCTGATTCGGCAATCGTTCTAAAGGACGAATTCTCTCTATCTGCGCTGCCCGCGTAGAAACAACCCGCGGGATCGACAGCTGGGCCGAGTTCAGCAATTGCAGGATAATCCAGGGAGACTAAGGCATGCTTTGCAACCTACCGAGCGAAGCCGGCTCCTCAGCTTCGCTCGGGGCAAACGCCCTTGCCCTCCAACTGAAGAACGCAGGCCAACTCGCCTTTCGTGGCGAAGCCCACTTCGCAGAGCAGCAAGCTTACGGCTATTGAATCCGCGTTTGCAGTTATCTTTGTTGATTTACTCGATTTCGGCCAACAGGTAAAGGCTGAGTCAAAGGCGAATCGTTGCTGTGAGGAGGGGGCAATGGCGGATTCGGTGCAAGGCGGGAAATGTCCGAGTTGTGGAGCGGAATGCGAAGAGGCAATGAACTTCTGCTCTGCGTGTGGGGCGCGGTTGATGGTGATTTCTCCGGCGGTAAGCAGGATGATCGAGGATTACCGCAGCCGGCTCGCCAACTCGCCGAAGGATGCAAACGCGCACTATAATCTCGCCCTCGCTTATCTGGAGGCAAAAGATGAGCGGCTGGCAGAGGAGGAATTGCGGCGGGTAATCGAATTGGAGCCGGAGTTTGCCGATGCTTATGTGCGGCTGGCCCGCCTTTATCTGGGCCAAGGCAAACAGGATGCGGCGAAGAGCGAACTGGAAAGAGCGTTGAAAGTGGCGCCGGACGATCCCACTGCAAAGCGGTTGATGGATTCGATAATTAACCCCAGATAAGCATAAGTGATTCACGAATTAGCCGCGGATAAGGCGGTTTCATTCTCCTTTTTCGGCTTCTTGCACTCGGCGGACGAGTTGGTAGGCTTCGTCGAGGACTTCTTCTATGCTCTTGTTTTCGGTGTCGATGGTTACGGCATCGGGGGCCGCGCGCAGGGGGGAATCGGTGCGGGTGGAATCGCGCTCATCCCGTTTTCGCATTTCTCGCTCAATATCTTCCTGAGTAGTGCCTCCCAGCCGCTGCAGTGTGTTATTGGTCTCCAACCCCTTTGCTTGCAGTTCCAGGAAACGCCGCCGCGCTCTCTCTTCGACAGAGGCGGTGAGGAATATCTTCACATCCGCCTGTGGGAAGACGACGGTTTGAATATCTCTTCCCTCGACCACCACTCCGCCATTCGCGCCCATCTTGCGCTGTTGGGCCACCAATGCTCTTCTCACTCCGGAGATAGCGGAAACCCGGGAAGCCCATTCTCCCGCCCTGGAGGAGCGTATTTTGCCGGTCACGTCTTCGCTGTCAACTATGATGCGGTTTCCCGCGGCCTCGGTGGTGAAGCGGATCTTGATGGTGCGGGCGATCTCGGTCACTCTTTCCGGATCATTCAGCGGAATTCCAATCTTATTCGCCTTCCAGCCGACCGCGCGATACATGGCCCCCGTATCCAGGTGAACATAGCCGAGCCGCTGCGAGAGCAGTCTTGCCAAGGTGGTCTTCCCGGCGGCTGCGGGCCCGTCAATGGCGATGATGAATCTACGGCTTGGGGCGTTTGAGTTCTGGTTGTTGAGTTGCATCTCTCGACTTTCTATTTTGAGGCTGTCATACAACGCAGGTGCTTTGCTGCGCGCGCCAATAGCGTTACCGCCCAATAGCCCGGCCCTCCCACGCGGCCCCGATAATGCTTGCGGTAGAAACGCAAAAGGGAATCATGGGATTGGGCTATCATCTCCCGCCTGCGCTGGGCGGTGGAGGCTCCATGGTGATGGAGTGCCTCGGCTTCGGGCAGGAAGAATATCTTCCAGCCTGCCTGTTTGAGGCGCAGGCAAAGATCAACATCATTGAAGAACATCGGAAAGCCCTCATCAAATCCACCAACCTCCTCCAGTGCGCTGCGCTTGAGCATGAGGGCCGAGGCCATGGGCTGGTCAACTTCCTGCAGTTGATCATGGGCGAAATAGGTCAGGCGATACTCTCCGCATATTTCACAGTTGGGAAAAAGACGCGCCATTCCGAGCATATCCATCAAGAGGGCGCGCGGGGTTGGAAATGACCGACACGAAGACTGAGTGGAGCCATCAGGGAAGGTAAGGCGCGGCGCCACCGCGCCAGCCTCCGGGCGGCCCCGCAGTAACTCCGCCAGTCGTGTCATACACCCATCCTTCACCTGAGTATCAGGATTGAGAAGCATGATCAGATCGCCGCGGGCGGCTTCGAGGGCCTGGTTGTTCGCCCGGGCATAGAAGAGGTTCTCGGAATTGGCGAGTAATCTGACGTGCGGAAACTCCTCCTTGACCATCTGCGCACTGGCATCCGGTGAGGCGTTGTCCACTACGATGATTTCATACTCTTCCAGAGGATGATGTTGAGCGACCGCGCGCAGACATTCTCTCAATAGATCGCGCGTGTTCCAGGAGACAATACAGATGGAGAGCATGGTTCCCCGACTACCGGTTCAGAGTTGTAAGTTGCGAGTTGAGGGTCATAGCTCTAAGGCTCAACTCGTTTTGTCATATACGGCTTTGGGATCGAAGAGCCGTTCACCGATGACTTCCCATTCGCCGTCTTTCAAGCGGCGATAGAAACAGGAACGAAAGCCCTCGTGGCAGGCGGCCTCTTTGATTTGCTCTATCTTCATCACCAGGGCATCGGCATCACAATCCAAGAGGATTTCGCGGATTCTCTGGCGGCGGCCGGAGGTCTCCCCCTTCATCATTACCCGCCCGTGGCTGCGGCGAAAGACGTGCACGAATCCCGTCTCCAGGCTCTTCTGCAACGCTTCCCGGTTCATGTAGGCGAGAGTTAACACTTCTCCGGTGTTCACCTCCTGGAAAATGACCGCCAGCAGGCCTTTTTCATTCCATTTCAGTTCAGCGGGATTCATATCCGTCCCTCTTCTTGCGTAGCTCCTTACCGGTTTATGCGGCGGGCGTGTATGCTCCCCCGGTTGCCATATAAGATTATTTTAAGCGGAGACATTCGCCTGAATGATAGCGAAATCCGGCCTCGGTGACCAGCCATATCCGGCGGCGAGTTTGGTCTTTGTCTGTTCACGGTTTTGTCATTGATTCCCGTTAATATGGAACATATGGCTAGGTCGGCGAAGCCGACCGCTGTGGTGGTCAGAGGCCTAGCCATTGTCCGTCTTGGTCAGCGTACACCTGAGCGCTTGTTACGGAGAGGGCAATCCCACAGGAGGAGGCAAAAAGTGATTTCCCGTCATCGGTTGATTGGAGGCTTTATTAGGGGCTTGATACTGCTCACAGCAATGAGCGTAATGACAGTTGTCCTGTTCGGCTGCCAGGGCGCCCAGCAAACCGGAACACAGACATCGTCTGCGCAAGAAGAAAAAGTATATATCTACATCCCATGTGGCATGAGAGAGCCTTTTGACCATGCCATCTCGATGTTCAATGAGACTCATCCGGGGCCTCAAATACAGCCTTACTTCGATAATGCTGTAGTTCTGGTAAGAAAGATAAAAGACGGGGATCGGCCGGATCTGGTGGTTTCTCCGGGCAAGGTGGAGATGCTGGACCTTGATGATGACGGCTTGATAGATACCGATTCAATCACCGATATCGGGACCTATACCCTCGTGCTGATTGTGCCCCGTGACAATCCGGGGGAAGTGAAGAGTCTGCAGGATTTGACCAAACCATCCGTGCGTACGGTTGCCATTGCGGAGCCCTCAATGAACTCCGTCGGCCTCTATGGCAAAGAGTCACTGGAGAGTCTCGGCTTGTGGGAGAAGATAAAGGGCAAGGTCATCAACCCTGAGCACGCCCTGGATGCTGTGACTTTCACCGCCACAGCCAAAGTAGACGCCACACTCGCTTACGAAACCTGTCCCCTGCAATCTGCCCCGGAAAAGGCTTCCAAGGAGAAGGTGAAGATCATAGAGGAAGTCTCGGCGGGAAGTCATTCGCCCATAGAAGTAAAGATCGGCGTATTGAAGGAAAGCCCAAATCCCGAGCGAGCCAAGGAGTTCGTCAAGTTCCTCACCACAGAGGAGGTGCAGGCGACCTTCCAGGAGACCGGCCTTCCTCGGATCTCCAACCTCACGGCTGCTTCGGCGTGCGTTGTGGAATAGTCCCGCCTGTTTGTGAACTCAGATGGCGCTCGGCGAGTATGATGGCGACATAGTCATCATAGGGGCGGTCGGGAAACAGCAGGCTGCGGGGCAAGAAACGCTTCCAACCCACGGGCGGATTCTCGGCGAAAAAGCGGCGTCGGCCTTCTTCCGTGGAGCGATGCTCATCCACCAGAATGATCTCCATCTTGATGCCCGCCGCGCGCAGGCGGCGGACCAGTTCTTCCGTCCCGGTGCGGTCCCCGAGAACCAGCCGGGATATACCCTTTTCTCTCACCAAGGGCAAGAGCAGATCAGGTAGTCCGTCGGTCGCCACCACGGCCTGATAGAGGACTCCCTGTTCGGCATCGATCACTGCCAGGCCGCACTTGTCACGGCCTGGATCTATGGCTGCTATAGGCGTGGACGGCTCTTTCATGCGCTTAACGCGGACCGATGATGGTTGACGGTCATCTCCTCTCTATTGCCAGTTCCAACTCGAGAGGCCCCACAGTCCAAGTGTCCTTGGCAGCGCGGGCAACAATCTCCACCGACGAACGGCGACGTTTTATCTCCCTTATGATGCCGAAGATCTTATCCGGGCTGATACGGCCCACAGAATAGCGGCTGGTTCCGAATAGTAGAGCCTTCTCACCCGGTGACGGCAGATCCGGCAAGATCTCCTTCTGGCGGGCACGGGTGGAAATATCCTCCCTTAACCACCCCACTATTTCCGCCAGCAGTTCGCCTTCGGATTTTCGCGGATTCAAAGTCGTAGAGCCCAGTTGCTCACCCTGCTTGAACAACAGGTGATTCGGCGTAAGAGTGAGATTCACCGGGACCGGAAGGCCGCGGGGAACGTTCAATAGACAGAAGGCGCGTACGATTACACTGCCGCTCGGTGCGTGAATCTGGCGGGCGAGCATCTCCATCACCTCTGAATCTTCATATATGCGGATTTGCCCATTGCCCGGCTGGGTCAGTATCCGGGTGGGAATGACGACGCGGCCGTTCTCATCTTCTGCCGCTCCGGCTTGCCGCGCCCTTGTCTCCAGACTGTGGACGAATTGCTGCAGTTGCCTTCGCAATGCAGTAATCGGCTGGTTCGCTTCTATCCTCTTCCGACCCAACTCCTCCCCCACCTCGAAGATGACCTCTTCTGTGAGTATGGGCGTGGTCGCTCCGACCAGCGCGTCCAGTCTGGCATTCAATCTGGCTACTTCTGTTTTCAACCCATCGCGCTCTTGCCGCAGTAACTTCGCCTGCTTCTTCAGCCCCCGCACTTCTTTAGTCAAGGCGTCTCTCTGGCTGGCCAGTTCATCACGTTGGCCCTCCATCTCCAGCAATCGCCGTCCCTGCCCAAGGGCCAGCCTCTCTCCTCTCTTGAGTTCCGCTCGGGCCGCGGTCAGTTGTTCCTGCACCTTCTGGAGACGCTCCTGTGACTGGCTCAGCCGTGCGGTCACATTCTCCAATTCCTCGTTGACGGACTTCAGCTTGGCGTCCGCCTCCTCCAGTTTGACGGAAACCTCATCCATCTTGCGCTTGGTATCCGCAAGATCTAGCAGAGCGGCTTCCCTGGCATCTTCTATCTTCTTGGTGCGTTCTTCCGCGGCGGCAAGGGTGCTCAGGCTCTCTTCCAGTTTGGACCCCAATGCGCTCATCTGGCTGCGCATCTCATCAACCTGGGTCAGGCCCACCCTCACCTTCTCCGACAAGGCCGCCGCCGCGATTAGAGTAATCAGGGTAATCATCATGCCCGCGAGCACGGAGAAGGCTATCGCCGTATATCTGGGCCTCAGCCCGAAAAGCGTGATCCTCCTGCGGCCCAACCGCCGGCCCAGAACATCCCCCAGATAAGCGATGAGCCCGCTTACTAAAACGAGTACCAATACCAGGAAGAATCCGTAGGTGCCCTTCATACTTGCCTCATTCGGCCGAATTATAGGCTTCCAGACAATCAAGGTCAAGGAAGCGCAACCGGCGTACTCTTGATATGATAAAATAGAGTTTGGAGTGGGCCAGGGGATCGCTCCCGCCTACGCCAAGGCTTCGGCGGGCAAGCCCGCTTATGCTGATGGCGAAGACGAGGGAGGAAAGTCCGGGCTCCACAGGGCAGGGTGCTGGCTAACAGCCAGGCGGGGTGACCCGACGGAAAGTGCCACAGAAACGACACAGCCCTACTTCGCCAAGGCTATGTAGGGTAACGGTGAAATGGTGCGGTAAGAGCGCACCAGCGTGCTGGTGACAGAGCGGCTGGGCAAACCCCGCCCGGAGCAAGGCCGAATAGGGGACCTAAACGCTGGCCCGGCGTGGCCCCGGGTAGACCGCTAGAGCGCGTGAGCAATCACGCGCCCAGATAGATGATCTCCCACGACAGAACCCGGCTTATCGGCCCACTCCGCTTTTTCCC